>Ga0299912_10000131_pt1 | contig 83616 bp, 83 predicted proteins | sample RVTome_2_FD_207667 | JGI IMG/M metagenome (GOLD analysis project Ga0299912, IMG submission 207667) | Soil microbial communities from uranium-contaminated site in the Upper Colorado River Basin, Wyoming, United States - RVT95D214 (version 2) ... | reverse complement strand
CCGTGGCTATCCTCGGCTCGGCTACCTTTGATGTAGCTACAGTTAATCCTCTGACTGTCACTCTGGCTAGCGCTGCAGTGATGCTAAAGGGCAAGAGTGGAAATGCTGGTTCCTTTGAAGATGTGAAGTGGATTGCCTTATACACATTCTATGGTGGTACATTTTTAGTACCTATTAAGAAGATCCACTTCATGTCGCCAGATGATATAAGAACGTTGGTCTTTCACTTTCTTCCTCGACGAACCTACCACCTTGAGTTGTGGTAATCCGCGCGCACTGCGATACAATCTTCTTGCACTCATCTATATCTCCTTTACCTTGAGTTTTTTAATAAAAGGCTACAGAGGTAGCGTCTGCTTCTCAGTTACCCAATTTCACACTTAATGTTGTGGAATCAACGAGTACATATCCTTGACGTCTTCTGCTGTACCAGATAAGATTAACTCTGGTCTGTTTCTTCGCTACGCCAGATGAGCGACAGGGTAGGTGAGATGTCTGACTCATTAATTATTTTTCAGAAAAGCAACCACATTGCCCGGATAACGCTGAACCATCCGTCAAGTGGTAACCTCATCAATCTTCAAATGGGGCAGGAGCTTGAAGACGTCTGTCAGCAGGCAAACGAAGACGATAGCATTTATGTGGTTATCGTAACCGGCGCCGGAGACAAATTCTGCACGGGTAGCGAATTGGAACAATATCTTAAATCGCGCCGGAAACGTCCCACGTCTGGAAAAAGAGATGTGCAGTGTAAAGTAGCGATGGCTATTGCCCGTATAGAAAAACCGGTGATTGCGGCTGTTAATGGCGATGCTTTGGGGCAGGGATTGGAGCTTGCTCTCGCCTGCGATATCCGCATCGCTTCATCTGCCGCGCGTCTCGGTTTTCCGAACGTCGCGCGGGGAATCATCCCGATGGATGGCGGTACCCAGCGTTTGTCACGCATTATCGGCAGAGGTAAAGCACTGGAACTTATCTTAACGGCGGAGGCAGTCGGCGCGGGAGAAGCGATGAAAATCGGACTGGTGAGTAAAGTTGTGGCACCGGAATCTCTTGTTGTGGAAGTAGATGCATTGGCAAAAACAATGACGACCAAAGGTCCAATTGCCCTGCGCTACATTAAGGAAGCGGTGCAGAAAGGAATGGACATGACATTAGAACAGGGGCTTCGGCTGGAAGCCGACCTCTATTTCCTTCTGCATACAACATCAGACAGAACTGAGGGTATTCAAGCCTTCCAGCAGAAACGGACGCCGGAATTTAAAGGAAAGTGACGAAGTCACCCTGAGTGAAGCGAAGGGTCTCTTTATATAGTTGATAGAGATTCTTCGCTCTGCTCAGAATGACAATTGAGAAAATATGCCTGATTTTGAGACAATAATCTACGAAAAGCGAGATAGCAAAGGCTATATTACCCTGAACCGCCCGAAAAACCTGAATGTCTACAACATTAAGATGCGCGATGAATTGTACCAGGCTTTACAGGCAGTGCGGGACGACTCTGAGGTGCGGGTAGGCATTCTCAAAGCCGCCGGGGAGAGAGCTTTTTGTGCTGGGGCAGACCTCTCCGAATTCCTCACGGCACCTTCTCCTGTGATTGCCCGTCAGGTACGGTTCGAGCGTGATGTCTGGGGACTCTTTCTAAACATCCAAAAACCTCTGGTTGCCGCTCTTCATGGTTATGTACTTGGTTCGGGCATTGAAATGGCACTATGTTGTGATATCCGTATTGCTTCCGAAGATGCTCAGTTCGGCGTCCCGGAGATGGGGCTGGGGATTATCCCCGCGGCGGGTGGCAGTCAGACACTACCCCGGGCAGTCAACCGGGGCTATGCCATGGAGATGCTCCTTTCCGGCCGGTACGTGAAAGCGGATGAAGCCTGTCGGATGGGACTTGTCAATCGGGTCGTGCCGCGAACGGAGCTCCTACCTGTAGTGGAAACGATAGCAGACAAAATAAGTAGTTACGACCCCATTGTGGTGAGTATTGCTAAACGGGCGGTGACCCAAGGGCTTGATTTGCCACTTTCGCAGGGACTTGAACTTGAGGCGCGACTTGGCTGTACATTACTAGGTTGAAGCGCATTCGATAATAGCATGGAAATAATAATAGGGAAAAAGGGGAAATATGAACACCACCGAGTTTCTGACGATTACATCGGCAATCTGTCCGGACAAAGAGGCAATCGTATTTGAGGGGAAGCGGTATACCTATGCTCAACTGGGCGAACGCACGAACCGGCTGGGTAATGCCCTGACAGGTCTGGGAGTGCAGAAGGGTGAGAGCGTCGCTACCCTGATGGTGAACTGCAACCATTGTATCGAGACCTATTTTACCACCGCTAAGATAGGCGGTGTCTACGTACCTCTCAACTTCCGGGCAAAAGGCAATGAGTTGACGTATATGCTCAATACCGCCGAAGCCACCACTGTCTTTGTTGGGGAGCGGTATCTAGAACTGGTGGAATCAATCAAACCGAACCTGACCACCGTGAAGCGCTTTATTTCGGTGGACAAACCACATCAAGGTATGCTGTTCTATAATGACCTGCTGAGGTCTGGCTCTCCCGATGATATTTTCACCGAAATCGGCGATGACGATATGACCATTTTAATGTATACTGCCGGCACTACCGGATTCCCCAAAGGGGTGATGCTCACTCACAAAAGTTTCACAGTGTATGTTCTGGATAATGTCACCCCTCCGGACACGGAGACGGTTGAAAAAAATATTCTTACTGTCCCTCTCTACCATGTTGCCGGTATTCAAGCAATGATGGCGGCGGTGTATGGCGGCCGTACCATGGTGATTGAGCGACAGTTCGAGCCGACCGAGTGGATGGGACTGGTACAGACAGAAAAAGTGGGGCGGGCAATGATGGTGCCCACGATGTTGAAGCAGTTGATTGACCATCCCAAATTCAAAGACTATAACCTGGGTAGTCTCAAGGTTATCACCTACGGCGCGGCGCCGATGCCGCTGGAGGTCATCAAGAAAGCCATCAACGTCTTCCCGAAAGTCAGCTTTATCAATGCCTTCGGTCAAACGGAAACGGCTTCCACGATTACTTCACTCAGCCCTGCAGACCACGTTATCACCGGTGCTACGGAAGCAGAACGAGAGAAGAAACTCAAGCGACTCGCCTCTATCGGTAAGCCGATGTCCGACGTGGAGATGAAGATAATAGATGAAAGTGGGAAAGAACTGCCGCTGGGTGAAGTTGGTGAAATAGTGGCACGCGGTCCCAGGGTGATGACCGGGTACTGGAAGGATGAGGAAAAGACTAAGAAGACCATTGATAAAGATGGTTGGGTGCATACCGGCGATATGGGATATAGGGATGAGGATGGCTACTTCTTTCTGGCGGGGCGTGCTACGGATATAATCATCCGCGGCGGCGAGAACATTTCACCGGAAGAGGTGGAGAACGCCATCTTCGCCCATCCTAAGATTGACGACGTCGCCGTCATAGGAGTGCCGGATGAGGAATGGGGGGAGGTACCCAAGGCGATTTGTGTGCCAAAAGAAGGGTGTGAGGACTGTACCCCTGAAGAAATCATGGAACACTGCCGGCAGAACCTGGCAAGTTACAAGCGCCCACGCTCGGTGATTTTTGTGAAAGAGCTCCCCCGCAGTTCGGTGGGTAAAGTTTTAAAGCGTGTGCTCCGGGATGAGTACGGCGAAAAGAAGTAGCACAGAGGGAAATATCCAAACGTAAAGAGCCAGTCGGAATGTCCTGGTGGTGTGGACCTAACAATGGAATTAAAGGAATTTATGCTCGACATCTTCGCGCGGCTCGCCAGTGAAGTGGAACTGGTGCTGGATGGGCTGACCCCTGAAGACCTGAATACTTTACCTAAACCGGACTCCAACAGCATCGGCTGGCTCATCTGGCACTCTACTCGTAGCCAGGACCGCTTGAACGCCGACCTGTTCGGGGAAGACCAGCTCTGGGTCAGCGAAAAGTGGCATCTCAAGTTCAACCGTCCTCCCGACCAGAAGGATACAGGTTATGGGCATACGCTCGAGCAGGTATCGGCTTTTCACGCGCCGGATAGTAAAACACTGCTTGATTATTACCGTGCTGTTTCCAAACGAACGCAGGAATATATCAGAAAACGCCTAACGGAAGACGACTTTAACCGCCAAGTGTGGAGTCCCACCCTGGAATCAATGGGTACAGTGGAAGGACGTCTCATTGGCTGTATCTATAACTTCGCGCACATCGGGCAGGCCGGATATGTGCGGGGGATGTTAAAGGGTAAGGGGTGGTACCCGAGGTAACGTGTAAGAGCAATCATCAACAATAGGGTCTATGGTTTATTTCCGGTATGCCACATAGATATCCGCATCAAGCTGTATGCCATCCCAGTAGAAGTGGTGTGTGAAGTAGAGATTGCCGTCATTGTCCAGCGATGGTTCGCCAGCAAACTGCGAGATGATAAGCTCCGGTATGCTCCACTGCCCGTTGACTTTCTTCGACCGGAAAAGAGCCGGCGAGCCGAGATACCATCGGGTAAACCACAGTTCTTTGCCATCCTGCGTCACAAAGGGCCAGCCTTCGGTGTCAGCGGTATTGATAACTTCAATGCTCTCAGGCTCTTGCCATTTGTTATTGACCTTCCGCGTCACCCAGATGTCATAACCACCTTTTCCCCCGGCACGTCCCGAATGAAAGTAGATTTCATTGCCGTCGGCGGTGAGGTGCATTTCACCCATGTCGTAATCCTGATTTAATAGCTTGCCTGCATTTTGCCAGTTAGTCCATTTCCCGCCTTTATATTCAGCTGTCCACATATCCACACCGCGGTAGTTACCCTGGCGCGCCGAACAGAACCACATCTGATTACCCTGCACGAGCACACAACCGTCCAACGCGACATCACTCGCTTTCTGTAGAAGCACCCGCTCCACCGGTTGCCATTGTCCCCCCACTTTTCTTGAAACCCAGATGCCGGTTACACCATCAGTCAACTGCTTTTCCGCTGGAATAGTGCCATCGGGGGTAAAAAAGAAGTAGATGGAGTTACCGTCGGGGGTGATGAAAGCCGAGTCTTCCGCGCCGGCTGTATTGACAGCGTTATCCATAGGCACTGGTAGCTGGAATTCACTGGAGTGTAACTGTGGTGGAAGACGGTCGGACGAAGGCGACTGTTTGATGGCCGTTAACGGTATTGATTCCAGCCGTGACTTCAGAGGCGTTTCTTCGTTTACAGTCGGCTGTCCGCTACACCCTGATAACAAGAGAATCGTGGCAGTGATGACGGTGAGTGACTTCAATAGTCTCAATCTTCCCATGTTACCTCCCCATTGATGATGGTCATTTCTACGCGGGTGTCTTTGATTTTTTCGGGCGGGACACTCGTTGGGTCGGCGCTGAGGACCACCATATCGGCATATTCGCCGGCAGTAATCGAGCCTTTGACGTGTTCTTCGTGAGAGGCATAGGCGGCATTGATTGTATACATCGCCAGCACCTGTGGCGCGGTAATACACTGTTCCGGCGACATCTTTTGTCCGGAAGCAGTCAGGCGGGTGACACCTCCATAGATACCCATAATCGGATTATTATTTACCACGGGTGAATCGGAAGCGCCGGTTACTACCAGTCCGCTCTCCATAAATGACTTCATCGGATACAGGCACGGAATAATCGTCGGCTCTACGGTTGCCAGGTATCTATCACCGCTGTAGTAGGCGAAGGATGGGTGTGTCGTGACGACCAGTCCGAGTTGTTTGATACGTTCCAGAATCTGCGGCGGACATTCCGCGCAATGTTCGATGCGGTGCCGTCGGGACGCAAAGTCGGGTGCTTGTTCCTTTACCACTTCATATATCCCCACAATAGCTTCGACGAGTTTTTCCTGTACGGCATGAATGGCGACCTGATAACCAGCACGGTGTGCCGTAAGAATCTGCTCAATCATCTCCGGCTGAGATGGGTGTAGATTGTCGGAAATCATACTTGGTACAATTTTCATGCCGCCGAGCCGCAAATAGTCGCTCCCGAAGCCGAATCCCAGGTGCGCCTCCCGGAACTGGGGCATGGTTTCTTTGCCGAACATCATGTAGACGCGGCTCTTCAATATGCCCTCCGCTTTGAAGTATTGATGAGACCGCCAGCGTTTGATGTCGTTAACGAAGGTGGCGTCCTGCAGAGACGTCAGCCCCTGGGAGAGATAGTGCTCGTTGGCGAGCTTGATACCTCGTTCTAATTCCTTGCCTTCCAGCGACGGCATCACATTTTCCCGGATGTAGCCGAGCATCTCCACGAGTAAGCCATTAGGCTCGCCGTCATCTACTCTCCTGCCAATAAAAGCCCCGGGAGGCTCTGGAGTGGCAATGTTGATATCTGCCATCGCCAGCGCTTTGCTATTGAGCACGCAGGCATGCAGAGAGCGGTGGGAAAGGACAACGGGGTTATCCGGGGCAACTTCATCAAGCTCCCATCGGGTGGGATGGCGCTTTTCAACCAACGTGAATTCATTGTAGTCAGTGGCAGCAATCCATTCACCGGGTGCTGTCTTTTCCGCACTTCTCTTGATAATTGTCTTGATATCGTCAATACATTTGATATCCGGCATGCCCAAGTCGATACTGAGCAATTTCCTGACAAAGGAGTAGATATGACAGTGGGCATCATTGAAGCCGGGCGTCATGGTCTTACCGCCGCAGTCGATGACCTTTGTACCGGCGCCCTGCCATTCTCCCAACGCATCCATAGACCCGACAAAAGCAATGCGCCCGTTCTTTACGGCAATCATTTGTGCCGTTGGTTGCTTCTTGTCCATAGTGATGACGTTGGCGTTTTTCAGTATCAAATCAGCGTTGGGCATTTTCAGTTCCTTTGACTCTCCACCCTTCAAGCAAGTATACTTTACCGTAACTAATGACAGCAACAGAGGGGCTTATGAACACGGGAAAACTGGCAGGGAAACTGGTCGACTGGACAAGACAAAAAGTCACACAGACGGGAGGAAAAGGAGTGGCGCTCGGACTGAGCGGTGGCATCGATTCCGCGGTGGTGGCAGTCCTCTGCAAACGCGCCTTCCCCGATAATACGCTCTGTATAAATCTACCATGCCATAGCAATCCGGAAGACCAGGAACACGCGAAGCTGGTGGCAAAGAAATTCTCCATCCCATACAAAGTGATTGTTCTTGATGGCATTTACGACAGCTTCCTGAAAGTCCTCCCTGCGGACAAAGTAGACCCCGCCCTCGACCGTCTTGCCCTATCTAACCTTAAAGTGCGACTGCGCATGGTGACGCTCTATTACCATGCCAACCGGCTCAATTACCTGGTAGTAGGAAGTAGTAACCGGAGCGAACTTGTAGTAGGGTACTTCACAAAGTGGGGAGATGGCGGAGTGGATATGATGCCCATCGGCAACCTGGTGAAGCAAGAGGTCATCGAACTGGCGAACTATCTGGGAATTCCCCAACCAATAATCGATAAACCACCTTCCGCCGGTCTCTGGGCAGGACAGACCGACGAAGCTGAAATGGGTATTACTTATAAAGCGCTTGACCGTTACCTACTAACCGGGGAAGCCAGAGTCAAAGTCAAGGACAGGATTGAGGGACTGCATTCCAGAAGTGAGCATAAGAGAAAAATGCCACCTTTGCCACCTAAATGGAAATTCTAAATATGAAATACTAAATCCTCGTATCTAATTTATTTTTCTCTCAATTTCCCTTTGCCTGAAAAGTCCAATATGTTATGGACGCTTACAAGCTCTTGACAACAAGCGGTTACGGTTCTATACTTTGCCTAGATTCTCTAGGTATAGGCGGTGATATATGACGAAGCGACGTGAATTGATAACAGGCAGTACTGATTCTCTCTTACTTTTCTTGCTCGGTCAACAACCGATGTACGGCTACCAGATAATCCGGGAGCTTGAAGATAGAAGTCAGGGCTATTTCAAATACAAGGAAGGCACACTTTACCCGGCTCTGCATCGCCTGGAAAAATCAGGCTTACTCGTCGCTCAGTGGCAGACGGCACCAGGAGGACGCCAGAGACGGTACTACCATCTCACCGAAAAGGGACGCACCATGCTCGTGGAGAGACGGAGTCAGTGGCTTGATTTTCTTGCCGCTATGAATACCATTTTCCAACCTGTAAGTGCTTGAGGTGAGTTATGGACCTGCGAGTGGAATTGCGCCGTTATCTGCAAAACATCAAAGAGAATTTACATCTCGACCCAGCATCAGAGAAAGAAATTATCTGCGAGCTAGAAGCCCACGTCGAAGACCGTTGTCTGGAGATGCAGAAATCCGGGTTATCTGAAGAAGAAGCGATGGAGAAGAGCCTGCGGTTACTCGGCTCGGCAAAACAGGTTGCCCACCAGATTTACGAAACACACAGTCAGGGGACATGGCGACAGGCACTTCTGGCGGGGATGCCGCACCTCTTTTTTGCGGCACTCTTCGCGCTCAACTGGCTTACCGGTGTCACCTGGATACCTATATTGCTTATTGTAATCGCTGGGGTTGTTTTTTATGGATTATTCCGTGCCAAGCCGGCATGGCTTTTCCCCTGGCTCGGTTATGCGCTCTTCCCGGTGGCGGCGGCTGGTGCATCTCTGCTCTATCTGCCAAAGGGATGGCCCTGGCTGACACTTATTCTATACATACCGCTTGTTCTGTGGCTCTGCTGTTTTATCATTATTAAATTTATCCGGCGTGACTGGCTCTATGCTACATTGATGCTAGTGCCCGTGCCTACCTTTGTCGGCTGGTTCCTGGCATCAGGACAAAAAATGTTCCCTAGTTTGAAACTCAGTTCTCTCTACGATTTTGCACCGTGGACAGGGCTTACATTCCTGATGCTGGGAGTGTCCGTAACCCTGTTTGTCCGGTCAAAAAAACGCTGGTTCAGAATAACGGCGTTGAGCATCTCTGGATTACTGTCTGCATCAGTCGTTACGCTCGCTAGTAACCGCCTTGGTTTTGTCGCATTTCTGGGGATGGCATTGTTAATGCTGAGTTTCGTATTGGTGCCAGCGTATATCGAACATCAAATACGTCAGAATCAACCAATGATTGCTCCTTAAAAGTATTCAGGGGAGGTGCCCACCTGAAAAAAGTTGCTGTTATCACCGATAGTATCGCCTGTCTTACCCGGGAGCAGGCGAAACAATACGGAATTGGTATTATCCCAATTAATATCCTCTTTGAAGGCAAGGTTTACAGGGACTGGGTTGACATTACACCAACGGAGGCTTATCAGCTTTTTCTGAAAAATCCCGATGCTTTTGCAACGTCGGCACCAGCACCGGGGGAGTGTCTCGCCTCATACCGTCAGGCAAGCGGGCAGGCAGAAAGTGTTGTCTGCATTACAGTTTCCGAGAAATTGAGCTCAACCTATGGCGTCGCACTGATGGCTAAGGAATACGCAGTAAAAGAAATCCCAAGCTTGAAGATTGAAGTGATAGACTCGCTCACCGCTACCGCGGCAGAAGGACTTATTGCCCTTGCAGCGGCAAAAGCAGCAGAAGCCGGAGCTAACCTTGAAGAAGTAATTAAAATCGCACAGGGAGTTCGTGACCGGGTGAATGCCTACGTTCTGCTGGACACACTGCGTCATGTCTACCGCTCTGGTCGCATTCCCAAAATTGCCTCGCAGATGGGAACCATGCTCAATATCCGTGCCCTTTTCAGCGTCTCTGTAAAAGTACATTTTGCCGGTGTGGTCCGAAGCCGGGAACGTGGCATCGAACTAATGTTTGAGAAAATCAGGAGAAAAGTCGGCAACAACCCAATCTATGCGGCGGTAATGCATGCCTATGAGCCGGAGGCGGCGGTGCAACTCAAAGACCGTGTCGCTAAAGAGTTCCATTGCCTTGATTTGTGGCTGACGGAGTTCAGTCCGGTGATGGGGTACGCCTGTGGCACAGGGACATTAGCGGTGGCATTTTACAGCGAGGCTTAGTATATGCCAAAAAACAGAGTTGCGGTTATTACAGATAGCATCGCCTGCATTCCCAGAGATTTGCGGGAACAATACCATATTGGCATCATTCCATTAAATTTTTACGTGAACGGAAACGTATATCGAGATGGGATAGACGTGACACCATCAGAAGCTTACGAACTTTTTCTGAAAGACCCCGAAACCTTCAAGACCTCCGGGCCTTCACCCGGAGCCTGTCTTGATGCTTACCGCCAGGCGGCTCTCACTGGCAAAGATATATTCTCTGTCATCCTTTCCTCTAAACTTAGCGCTATATACGATACTGCAGTGAGTGCCAGCCAACAGGTTCAAACTGAATTTCCGGAAAGCTCAGTGGTGGTACTGGATTCAACGACAGCAGCCGCGGCGGAAGGACTAATCGCACTGGCAGTGGCACGGGCAGCGGAAACCGGTAAAAGCCTGGCTGAGGTAACTGCCGTAGCCGACAAAGTCAGGAATACAGTCAATATTATCGCTTATATGGATACGGTCCGTTATATTTACCGGTCGGGGCGAATTCCTAAAATCGCCTCCGTAGCCGGCTCTATGCTAAAAATCAGACCAATTTTTACGTTTTCCAACGGGGCACCTCACTTTTTGGGTGCGGTCAGGAGTAAAAATATAGGTATTGAACGACTTTTCGAGGAAATGCGGGAAAAGGTAGGCAACAAACCAGCCCACGTTGCTGTGATGCATGTTTACGCAGAGGATGACGCTCTCCAACTGAAAAAGAGAGTGGCTAATGAATTCGATTGTGCTGAATTATGGCTAACCGAATTCAGCCCCCTGATGGGTTATGCCTGTGGTACGGGCACACTGGGGCTGGCTTTCTATCCAGAAGAATAACCTCCTGTTCTTTATACCTTCACTGTTTTATAACTTAATACATACCGGGGATTACTGATTTTTCTACGACTTCCACAACACCTCTAGTTTTTTACTAATTAAAATATTAGCGTTTCTATGTTCAAAATTGGCGTTTTGCTAACATTATTTTTCAAAAACATCTAGAAAAATAGATAAAAGATGATATAATATTTAGTACTGTGGCTGTGGGATACGCCCGCCTGGAGTCTGACAGTCTCCGTTTGCTGGAGAAGCTGGGACCCCTTCCTGAGCCGGCGGCGGAGCCTTTCTTCATCACCGTTAGCGGTTTGCCGGGAACGGGAAAATCTTACTTTTGTCGTCAGTTAGTAAAAAAACTGCCGGCACTGTTGTTGGAAAGCGATTCCCTCCGTAAGATGCTCTTTAGTTCACCCACCTATTCCCCTGAGGAAAGCAACCAGCTATTCCGGGACACTCATCTCCTCATTGAAAAACTGCTTTCAAAAGGTATTTCGGTAATTCTGGACGCTACCAATCTTTCCGAAAGGAATCGTGAGTTTTTATACAATATTGCCGACCGCCTCAGAGTGAAACTTATTCTGGTACGGGTATATGCGCCACCAGAACTGGTCCGTCAACGGCTTCAGGCTCGAAAAGGTGATCCTACGAATGAGTCGGATGCAGATTGGGCAGTATATCGCAAAATGCAATTCACCGAGGACAAAATTAGCCGAAAACACTACACCGTCAATACTTCTCAAGATATTACATCGATTATCGATAAAATTGTCAGTGAAGCACTCAGTTAAATAATTGAGAACAGGAGATTAACAGGATGGTAAACGGGTATGCGGGTAAAATACTACGGGTAAACCTCTCTACTAACTCTAGTTCTATTGAAGAGCCTAAGGAGGATTTCTACCGTCGTTATCTTGGGGGGACTGGTTTTATCAGCTATTTTCTACTGAAAGAAGTGAAAAAGGGTATCGACCCGCTCGGTCCCGATAACAAGCTTATTTTCGCGAATGGACCTCTGACCGGTGTTCCCGTTTCCGGAACAGGCAGGAACAGTGTCGGCGCTAAATCTCCCCTTACCGGAGGACAGGGTAATGCTGAGGTTGGCGGCTTCTGGGGCGCGGAACTGAAATTCGCGGGCTTCGACGCCATTATCATAGAAGGCAAGGCACAAGCCCCCGTCTATCTCTGGATTGAGGATGGCAAGGTTGAAATAAAAGATGCCCGAAACCTCTGGGGTAAGCCTACCAAAGATGTGCAGGATGCTCTGAAAAAAGAACATGGCAGCGGCACACGTGTCTGCCAGATAGGTCCTGCCGGTGAAAACATGGCGCGCTTTGCGTGCATCGTTAACGATATCAACCATGCGGCGGGACGGTGCGGGCTGGGAGCCGTTATGGGTTCCAAGAACCTGAGGGCTATTGCCGTACGCGGTCATCAGAAGTTCCCCATAGCTAATCAAGAAGCAACAACTACTCTAATACGACGGCTAATTGGTCAGATAAAAAACAACCGTGCTTCCCAGGGCATGCATGCAGCGGGTACCGCTGGTGGAGTAATGGGATTTAATACCACCAGTAACCTACCTACACGGAACTTTCAGCAAGGACAGTTTGAAGGCGCAGAAAAGATTGCTGGTGCTGCTATTAACCAGACTGTACTTAAAAGACGAGGTGGTTGTTATGCCTGTACAGTCCGCTGTAAACCAGAATGCGCCGTGGGAGAACCCTATAATGTCATACCTGAATATGGTGGACCTGAATATGAGACAGTTGCCGCACTCGGTTCTCTGTGCGGCATAGATAATTTGCCAGCGATTGTCAAAGGTAACGCATTGTGCAGTGCTTACAGTCTGGACACAATTGGCACTGGCGGCTCTATTGCATTCGCTATGGAGTGCTTTGAGAGAGGGATAATCACAGAGAAAGATACCGGCGGTATCAAACTCAATTTCGGCAATGCAGAAGCAATGCTACAAATGATAGAAATGATTGCCCACCGTAAAGGATTCGGTAATATCCTTGCGGAAGGTGTCGCACGTGCTGCCCAGAAGATTGGCAAAGGTTCAGAGGCTTGGGCTATGCATGTAAAGGGACAGGAAATTCCCATGCATGAGCCACGTCTTAAGATGGGTTTGGGCATCGGATATGCTATATCACACACGGGCGCCGACCATTGCCACAATATTCATGACACAACTTATACGATGAGAATGGGCTCAGGAATGAAAGCGATGGGTATTTTTGACCCATTACCATCGCAGGACTTAAGCCCCGCTAAAATACGCATACTACTCTACGGTTCTCTGTGGCAACACATCCTGGATTGCCTGGTTTTCTGTATGTTCGTACCGCTCTCTTCCGATGATATTGTTGAATTAATGAGAGCGGTGACCGGCTGGAATACCAACCTTTTCGAGCTGATGAAGTGTGCAGAACGCTATGTGACCATGGCACGCGTCTATAACATCCGCGAAGGCAAAAGCAAAACCGATGACGTCTTGCCCAAACGCTTTTTCACGCCTTTTGAATCGGGACCGATTAAAGGAATAGCTCCTACGGAAACACAGGTCAACGAAGCCATTGAGACCTACTATGGAATGCTCGGCTGGGATAAAAACGGCGCGCCTACCTCGGCGAAACTGGGAGATTTAGGCGTTGAGTGGGTAATGAAGGCTTAATCCAAACTGGTAACGGAGGTAAATATGGATTTCAAGGTAAAGGTTGGGAATATCCGGCGGAGCCGGGCAAATGCTATTGTCTTGGGTGTCTTCGAGGGTATCAAGAGACCACGAGGCGATGTTTCCACAATAAACAAGGCACTGGACGGGGCGGTGAGTCAGCTTATTCACGAGGGAGAGATTAAGGGCAAACTCGGTGAGGTGACAATAATCCACAGCCTGGGCAAAATTACCCCGGAAAGGGTGGTGCTGGTCGGACTCGGCAAACGTAGTGAACTAACACTGGAAAAAATACGTAGCGCCACCGCCGAAGTTAGCCGTATTCTCCAGAAAAAAGGGGTAAAACACGCAGTCACCGCTCCGCTTGGTGCAGGATTTAATAAAATTAGTCCCCGATCAGCCGCTCAGGCAATCGCCGAAGGCGTTATTCTCGGATTGTATTCTTTCCGCAAACATTTCACAAAAGAACCAGAACAGGGACAACTCGATGAACTAACAATCATCGAACGGAGTCGCAGAGCTATTGCCGACCTAAAACAAGGCTTAGAGAAAGGTAAGATTATCGCAGAAGCTACTAATCTCGCGCGGGATATGGTCAACGAACCCGCCAATTATATGACCCCCACACAGATGGCAGAAGAAGCCGGTACAATCGCCGGTAAGTATGGACTTGCACTGACCGTACTGGAACGTGAAGATATGCAGAAACTGGGAATGGGTGCACTGCTCGGGGTAGCCAGGGGTAGTGACCAACCACCCAAGTTCATCATCCTTAAATACTCAGGTAGTAATTCTAATGATATCGATATTGCCTTAATCGGCAAAGGTATTACCTTTGATTCCGGCGGTATATCCCTGAAACCATCAGAGAATATGGGAGAGATGAAGGATGATATGGCAGGTGGTGCCTCAGTAATTGCCGCAATAAGTGCTATCGCTCAATTAAAACCGAAAATCAATGTAATGGCGATTGTTGGGGCAACGGAGAACCTGCCCAGTGGTCATGCTCTGAAACCTGCCGATGTGCTTACTGCAATGAACGGCAAGACCATTGAAATTGAGAGCACTGATGCAGAAGGACGCCTAACCCTTGCTGATGCTCTCTGCTATGCCAATCAGCAGGGAGCCAAACGTATCGTTGACATTGCCACATTAACCGGAGGTTGTGTAACAGCTCTTGGTGATGTTACTACTGGTAGCTTTACGAATAATCAGACCTTCGTTGATAAGGTTATCGCCGCTGGTGAAGAAGTAGGCGATAAACTATGGCAAATGCCCATGTATGAGGAGTACAAGGAGCAGAATAAAAGTGACGTTGCCGATATCAAGAATACTGGCGGTAGAAAAGCCAGTCCCATCACTGCGGCGCTCTTCGTGGGTGAGTTCGCCGGAGAGGAGACACCCTGGGTACACCTGGACATCGCCGGCACCAGTTTCCTGGATAAACCAAGGGGCTATTATGGCAAGGGAGCAACCGGCGTGCCGACACGCACACTGGTAGAGCTTGTCCTAAACCTTGCTAGCGATAAAGGAGGTTAAAGAATTATGAAGGTAAAATGGCTGGGACACGCATCCTTTCTCATTACTTCTGATAAAGGTACGAGAATTATCACCGACCCTTATCAAACCGGTGGTCCCATCAAATATGGGGCAATTAAAGAGTCCGCCGATGTCGTCACGGTCAGTCACGAACATTCCGACCATAACAATTCAGACTCAATAGGCGGAAAGCCTCAGGTGTTTAAAGGCGGGGCGCCGGTGGAGATTAAAGGTGTCAAGTTCAGCAGTATAGCCACCTACCACGATGAGAACAAGGGCAAAGACCGCGGACCGAACACTATTACCTGTATGGAAATGGACGGCATTCGACTTTGCCATCTGGGCGACCTTGGACATCCGCTATCGACGCAAGAGATTGCGCAGATTGGCAAGGTAGACATCCTGCTGGTACCAGTTGGTGGATTCTTTACCATCAATGCGGCGGTTGCCTCCGATGTCAGCGCCAAACTGAGGTCAAAGGTCATTATCCCTATGCACTTCAAGAACGACAGTTGTGCCTACCCTATTGTGGGTGTAGAAGACTTTCTCAAGAACAAGGAGAACATTACTACGCTGAATACTAGTGAGATTGAGTTCAAGGCAAACAAACTCCCATCGGCAATTCAGGTCATGGTACTAAAACCGGCACTCTAGTTTTGATATTGTAGGCAGAAAAGGATCATAAAGCTTGAAAGTTGACGCTTCTCATTTCGTTTTTGAGGCGCCTGCAGTGGTTTCTCGGGCAAGGCGTATCCTGATTAAACCCTGTGCCAATTTCGCCGCGCCCTATCCGGCTACCACTAGCCGTGGGATGCTCGCGACCATTATCAGCGGGATTCGCCGAGTCAGTGACGCTGACATAGTTATCCTTGACGGTATGCCAGATGGAGAATCGATAACGCCTATTTATCAGAAACTTGCCTATGATTTCCCACGTGTTCTCATGCTCGATGTCAGAGACTGCGTCTGGGTCGAGGTGGATAATCCCCTACCAAAAGCTCTCCTTGTTCCAACCTTCTGGATTCCTAATGTTATCCTGTCCAGCGATTACCTTATCAGCGTCTGTCCTCTGAAAGTGGTTAGCGGGCAGGGTTTTTTAAGTATTATGAACCTGTTATCTCTTCTTCCAGTGAAGAAATATAGCGAGATTGGAGACGGTTGGCAAGACCTTTATATGCTGGGAATTGATAAGGTCCTCGCTGACCTCTATTTCACTCTGCCCTTTGACCTTGGTATTATTGAGGGGCAACAGAAACTTACCTCCATCGACGGAAATAAAGGTACCACCGAAAATGTCGGCAAGGTATTTATTGGTGACCCATTCCAGGTAGACCGTGAGGTATCGGAGGCGCTGGACATCAGGACGGATTATCTTGACCTCATCCGTCTGGCAGAATCCGGACTGGATACTATTTAAAAATCCGGAGGGTGGAAACATGAGTAAAGATGACAAAGTCATGGAATCAGAGCAACGCTGGGCAATCAACCTGAAGTGGTTGCAGGCAAACAACCGCTCTTTTACCACCATGGTAAAGAGTTCCCTCTGTCCAAAATGCCGTAAGAAGCTGAAAGTAGACCAAGGCGAGAAAAAAGCCAACGACTTGCTAAAGGCAATCAAGACCTGTTGTTCTAAATCTGTGGACTTCATCACACCCGCTTTGCCACTTCAGGAGAGCGCTTTTCGTATCTTTCTAGCAAACGGAAACCAGCCACTTACACTGGAAGAACTGGGTAACCAACTAAATCAGTGGCGCGGTGTGGACAGCTACCGAACGTCTGTAACAATCCTTTCCCGCTTGCTGCGAAACGACCAACACTATGGTTTACAGCAGGCACCTGGTTAGCCGGTCACCGAGAATCCATGATATGTACCTGAACATTCAACCCAGTTGGTCTTAAGGGTATCAACTCTGGCGCCCGGAGGTCCTTTCTGGAGAATTTCCAGCAAATGTTCAAGTTGTTTTCTATCGCCCTCGGCATGCACCTCAACCGAACTATCCGGTAGATTCCTTACATAACCCTGCAAACCAAGCCGGACTGCTTGTCTCTGAGTGAACATCCGGTAGTTGACGCCCTGAACGCGACCGTACACCACAACGTGTAGCGCCGTCATTTCACTCACTCCTTAAACCACCTCAGTGTCATCTATCAGACAGTCCGCACGATACTGCTGGAGGCAACAACAGGTACTCAGCCGGCAAGACACAACTTATCGTACAGCTCTTCAGTTGCCCAATCTGGTAGAGATGCGGATAAAAAGCAGATGATTTATTCCTCTTCCAGCCGTTCTTTTCTCTTACGTTTGACAACCTCTACAGGTGGTGGAGGCGGCTCAACAACAGTGGCTGAGATTATCTTCTTGATGTCTTTTCTTGGTTTCTTTGCTTCATGATGGCGAAAATCTTTTCTACCCATATCTTCGTCTCCTGCAAATTCACCTTAACTGGTAATTGCAGTTTACCAGAGGAAAACAAAGCTGTAAAGATGGCACATTGACTTTTAATAAAAGTTACCGAAAGAGACTGATGTAGTATATAACAGCATTGAATTAAATAACTGGTGCGGAAGCTAAATCGGTTCCAGTCTAGTTTATTTGAACTCTGCAATAAGCTTAGTGGTTTCGCTTACTGACTTAATTCTTATTATCCTTTAGCCGTTCCCTTGCTTATCCACAATCTGCGGTCGGCAATATCACGGTCGAAGAGCAATCTGTTAAAGACAACTTTCCCTAACGGCACGCTCTTGCTGAGGTCGCTACGGCGGGCAACTACCCGTTTCAATAATGCCATTGATGTTAGTGCCACAAAGCCGCATGTTATTGATAGTCTTTCCTCGATATCCAGCGGCTGTGCCAGAAACCAGCTTAAGAAAGGCAGGGCAACGAGGGCAATAAATACCCCCAGGGCTAACTGCTTGATGGACGCCCATAAATAGGCAAGCACCAATACAATAAGCCCCAGTTTCCACGAGAATATAGTAATAACACCTAGAGAAGCGAAAATCCCACGACCTCCACTTTTAAAACCAAGATATATGGGCCAGTTATGTCCGACAATTGCTAGAAGACCTACCATCACCTGTGGAACTGTACTGAGCCCGATACTCTGGGCAACCCAGACAGAAAGCGCCCCCTTACCGATATCAAAGAGGGCAACTGGCACTACCAGCCATTTGGGACCGGCGCTGAGGACATTTGACGCACCGACTTTACCGGTGCCAACCTTGCGGATATCCACACCGCGCGTCCATTTCACTGCCAGATAAGCCGCTGGAACCGCGCCCAGTAGATAAGCACCGATTGCCAAAAGCACGAACTGAACAGTCATTGATACTCCTCACTAAAGAACGCGTACTGTCTTCAGTCCTCTTTGCACGGCAAGCGCTACAAGTTGTTCTGGTGCTCGCGCCGGCACATTAGTGCCGCCAATCATTGTCTCACTAGTCTCATCGATACCATGATAATCGGTACCACCTGTGGCAATAAGACCATGCTGGTATGCCATTCCGAGCAATAGATTAATGTCTTCAAAGGAGTAGCTGGCGTAATATACTTCCATGCCCACCAGTCCAACTGCCTTCAATTCTACTATTGTCCCTGCTACATCACCGGCAGTCAAGGGGTGTGCCAGCACGGGCAAACCATCGGCTTTCAGGATAAGCTTGACTGCTTCCACCGGGGTTAATTTATCCCTCTCGACGTAGGCGGGACCACCGTGCCCGATATAATTACGGAAGGCATCCTGCAGAGAACTAATATAGCCCTTTTCCAGCATCGCTTGTGCAATGTGAGGACGTCCGAGAGCACCACCGCCAGCAATTTCCTGCACCCGCCGCCATTCAAGACGGACGCCCATTCTCGAAAGATTCTCCACCATCTTACGGGCACGTTCTACCCGTGAATTGCGCATCTTTTCCAGACTTGCCCGAAATTCCTCATCAGCATAGTCAATGAAATAACCGAGGATGTGAATTTCGCCATTGGGAACATCAGTACTGAGCTCCACGGCAGGAATAACGCGGAGCGCCGGATAGCTTCTGGCAGATTCCAAGGCAGAGGGAATGCCTTCTACGGTATCGTGGTCGGTAATGGCAATCACTTCAAGTCCCAGTTCCCCTGCCTTACGCACGATTTCTGCGGGAGTGTGTTTGCCATCCGAGGCGGTAGTATGAATATGGAGGTCAACTTTTGCCACTAGTCGGTCTCTCTTTGAATGCGTTCGATAGAAGTAGCACGGCCCGTAGCCTCATTCACACTCACCAGCACAGCATTCATCGTAGTTTTACCCTTACCCGCAGACATACGGTGGGGAAGCTGAGTTAAAAAGCGCCGGATGACATTATCCGCGTCATCGCCAATGATGGAGTCAACAGGACCAGTCATGCCGATATCGGTAACGTAAGCGGTGCCGCCGGGGAGAATCTGGGCATCAATAGTACCTACGTGAGTATGCGTGCCGAGTACTGCACTGACCCGTCCATCCAGATAACGTCCGAGCGCTACTTTCTCCGAAGTTGCTTCCGCATGGAAATCGACCACAACTACAGGTGGTCTATCTTTCATCTGCTCAAGAAGTGCATCCATCGTGCGGAAGGGGCATTCAAAATTCCCGATGAATGTCCTGCCTATGAGATTGACCACCATCACCCCTCTGGTAATGAAATAGCCTCTGCCGGGAACACCCGGAGGATAGTTGAGTGGGCGGATGAGGGGCATTTCACTATCCAGAACCGGCAGGATATCCTTTTGCGCCCAGACATGGTTACCGGAAGTTAGAACATCCGCCCCCGCATTAATAAGGTCAGCCGCGGTATCCGGGGTAACACCAATCCCGCCTGCGACATTCTCGGCATTGACGATAGTAAGGTCGATGCCATACTGCCGTTTGATTTCGGGGAGAAGTCGGGCAAGCGCCTGCCTACCCGGCTTCCCAATCACATCTCCAACTGCCAGTATCAGCATATTTTGACTCTACTTTGCATAGTCTACGGCACGGGTTTCCCGCAGTACCGTGACTCTTATCTGCCCGGGATATTCCAATCCCTCTTCAATCTTTTTCACAATATCACGCGCGAGCCGCATAGCTCCCAGGTCATCAATTTCCTCAGGTTTGACCAGAATACGGATTTCACGGCCTGCCTGGATAGCGAATGACTTTTCTACGCCCTTAAAACCATTGGCAATGTCTTCCAGTGCTTTTAACCGTTTTAAATAGTTTTCCAGTGATTCGCGTCGGGCGCCGGGTCGGGCACTACTGATGGCATCCGCCGCCGAAATAATGAAACCCCAGGTGGATGTATTGGGCGTTTCCAGATGGTGCTCGGCGATACCCGCCACAACCTCCGGGGATTTATCCCATTGTTTAACGATATCGGCACCGATGGCGGCGTGAGTTCCTTCAACCTCACGGTCAATTGCCTTGCCAATGTCATGGAGCAAGCCGGCTCTTTTGGCAATGGTGGGATTTGCTCCCAGCTCGGAAGCAATCATCCCCGCCATATAGGCAACCTCAATGCTATGTTGTAGAACATTCTGTCCATAGCTAGTGCGGTACTTTAGCCTACCGAGTAAACGGATTAACTCGGGGCGTAAGCCCTGAACGCCCACCTGGATAGCCGCCTGTTCTCCCGCGGACTGAATTTCTGCCTCCACTTCTTCTTCTGCCTTCTTCACCACTTCTTCAATTCGCGCCGGGTGAATGCGACCGTCCAGAATCAACTTAGTGAGTGCGACACGGGCAATCTCACGTCGCACCGGGTCAAAACTAGAAAGAGTCACCGCTTCCGGTGTATCGTCAACGATAAGGTCGACACCAGTTGCCTGTTCCAGTGCCCGGATGTTACGCCCTTCCCGCCCGATAAGCCTGCCTTTCATCTCATCACTGGGCAGGGGAACACTCACCACCGTCGCCTCGGAAACAACATCAGAAGCGCTGCGCTGGATTGTTTGTGCCAGGATGTCCTGACTTTTAATATCAGCTTCTTCCTTGAGTTTAGCTTCCCATTCTCGCATTCGCCGCCCGCCTTCTTCCTTTATCTCCGTTTCCATTCTCTGGAGTAGGACTTCCTTAGCCTCGTTAGTAGACATCCCTGCGATGACTTCAAGTTGCTTCAACTGCTTATTCTTCGCTTCTTCAATCTGCGCGCGGAGTGTATCCAGTGATTTTTCCCTATTCTGTAATTGACGTTCGCGTTGAGCAACGCCTTCGAGTTTACGCTCCAGATTCTCCGTCTTGGAAACCAGACGGTTTTCCTGGCGCTGGACTTCCAGGCGGCGTTCCCGGTACTCATTATCCGCCGCATTTCTTACTTTCTCTGCCTCCATACGAGCTTGGTCCGTGATTCCCTTGGCTTCCTCTTTGGCTTCGAGTTCAATCCGGCTAGCCCTCCGCTGGGCAACACGTAGAAGACGATTGACCGCCATCCGGCGGAAGAAAAATACAATAGCGCCCCCGAGAACGACCCCGATGACGAAACTGGATAAATAGAGTAATAAAGTTTGCATTATCCTATAACCTCACTTTCCCTGTTACTTCTTGACCCAACCACACTACTACCGCACCGGGTCAAGATGAGGGTTATTCCTTGATTTAACTATCAGCTTTCAGCGCTCAGCTTTTAGTTTCAAGATAAGGAGGTGGGGGCTGATAGCTGAGTGCTAATTGCTTATAGCTATTCCCTTGTTTCCTGCCAGACTCTCCTTACAGTCCGGTTGATAATATCGTACGTAAAGCCACGCCGTCTCAGAAACTCTCCAAGACGCTGGCGAAACTCCGGATATTCCAGGCGCGAGAGGCGATGTGCTTTAGCGATAGCCGCACGATAAGCAGATTCTGCTTCATCAATCTCGGCAACGGTCTGATTTATTACTTCTTCAGCAACGCCCTTTTTCCGCAGTTCGCTCCGGGTCATTCCTCGACTGCGCGGGCGGAAGGTAGCACGGTTTTCTGCCCAGAATTTGGCGAAACTCACATCATCCAGCAAACCCTGCTCTTTGAGTTTGGTGAGGGTCTGTTCAATATGTTCTGCCGGGAAAACGCGACGCTGGAGCCGTTCCCGCAACTCTGCTTCACTGCGCGGACGATAGCTCAAATAGCGGTAAGCCGCATCAAGACAGCGGCTGAGCCGCAGAGAAGTCATCAGTGCGTCCAATCGGTCACCGGATAACTCCAGCCCGACCTTAAGTCCTTCCTGAACCACCTTATCCCTCTCCAGACTGAAGGCGAATTTACCGTCCAGAAACAGGTTGACCCGCTTTTCAATGCGCTTTCCGATACGAAGGGCAGTGATTGTACTCATTAGTTATTACCCGTAAAAAACACAAAAGCCGAGGGATAGACCTCAGCTTCCGAAGAATTCTGCCAGTTAGTAAGCTCGTTACTTACAATATCACTGGTCTTTAGACACGCCGTGTAACGCTGAGGCTCTAACCTTTTCCTCAATTTCCCGGGCAATCTCCTCTTTATGGGAAAGGAATTGTTTGGCGTTTTCCCTTCCCTGTCCGAGACGGACATCGCCATAGGAAAAAAAGGCTCCGCTTTTTTTAATGAGCCCCAGTTCCACGCCCAAGTCAACCAGGTCGCCTTCGCGACTGATACCGTGGTCGAACATAATATCAAATTCAGCGGTGCGGAAAGGCGGCGCTACTTTGTTCTTGACAACACGGGCTTTCACCCGAGTACCGATGGCTTCATCACCCTGTTTGATGGTCTCGGAGCGCCGCAGGTCGATTCTGATAGAAGCGTAGAACTTGAGTGCCCTGCCACCAGGTGTGACTTCAGGATTGCCAAAAACAATGCCGACCTTTTCTCTGAGCTGATTGATAAAGATGACCGAGGTACCTGATTTGCCGATTGCTACTGCTAATTTACGCAGTGCTTGCGACATAAGACGTGCCTGTAATGCAACCTGGCTATCCCCCATTTCGCCTTCGATTTCGGCGCGGGGTACCAGCGCGGCAACACTGTCGATAACAATGACATCCACGGCGCTACTGCGCACGAGCGCCTCACAGATTTCCAGGGCTTGCTCTCCGGTATCGGGCTGGGAGATGAGCATATCGTCGATATTGACCCCGAGATGGCCGGAATAAACCGGGTCGAGCGCATGCTCAACATCTATATAGGCGGCGATGCCTCCTGCCTTTTGCGCCTCTGCGATAACGTGCAGAGCCAGAGTGGTTTTACCCGATGATTCGGGGCCAAAGATTTCAGTGACGCGCCCCCGCGGAATGCCTCCTACCCCAAGAGCAATATCCAGGGAAATTGCACCCGTGGAAATAATACCAGCAATTGCCACACCGGTTGATTCTCCCAGCTTCATAATAGCACCTTTTCCAAAGCGCTTTTCAATCTGGGAGATAGCGAGTTCCAGTGCCTTTAACCTTTCTCCTGTGGTCATAATTCGTCTCTACATAATGATAGCACAGATGTTTTCAAAAAAACAAGGAATTTTGGCTTGATTTTGACTTCTGGCAAGGGGGAATTTTTAGAGTTTCCATAAAGACATTAATTGTGTTTGAAAAAGCGGCAGACCATTTTGATGTCAACAAGTAACTGATTGCGGTCACTGTATAATTGGACTCGACGCAAATAAAAAATTCTGTTACTGCTTAAAATTCTTAATGCGTCCCGGTTTGCTTGCACAACTGAAACAGGCAAATAACGCCTTGTGATGGTGACAAATCAAGCCATCTATAAAATCAGGTATGGGGTATGTTATTTACCGACCGGGTAAATCTCAGGCTGAAGCATTACATACGAACTTGGAGCATGCCCTAGTGTCCACGTATCTCCCGTCGTTTCAAGGTAAATATAGCGCTTCCCTTGATATTCCCACCCATCTAGACCAATGGCCGCCGGAACATAGACGCCAACGGCGACATGTTTCGGGCTATTGAAAACGAAGAAAACCTGACTGTATTCGAGCCGATATAACAAAGCAGCTGCCAGGATGGAAGTATCTTCACAGTCACCACTCTGGCCAAAAAGCGTCTCGATTGGATAACGAGGATAATTATCGTACGGGGTGGTTGGGTCATTATTCGCGAAAACGAGTGATTGAACAAACGCATCCACCAAATTGACTTGGTCCGTTTTATTATAATTATATTGAAGAACTGCATCCTTAATTTGTTTAATCAGTTTATCAATCTGGCTATCAGCATAGCTTTCGGTTACCATCTCATTGTATTTTGAAGTATCAGATACCCTTGCTTTTTCTTTGTAATACAAATAAGTCTTCAGCGGAATGGAAAGCTCCCATGTTAAATTTTTATTCAGATAAGTGAATGCAAATGACTGCTTAATTTCTGTATTCAATGTGGCATCTAATTTAGCTTGTAGTTCGGCAATATCCTGCTGCAGTTCTGCTATATCCTGTTGAGCTTTGCTAATTGTAGCAGACTTACTTGCAATCTCTGCTTCCAGGGTGGCTTTGGCAACATCCCACTCATTCTGCTTTGATGTCATCTGAGCTTGCAGTGATTCATATTCCCGCTGTGCCGATGTTAGATTTGCCTGACTATTCTCATAATCTTGCTGGAGAGTATCATATTTACTCTTAGATACACATCCGACAGTGCTAACACATAACACAACTACCATAACGAAAAGTAAAAGAACCTTGTTTTTTAACATTATTTGCCTCCATTAGATGATTTTTTATCTCCTTGAACCGTCACTTGTCGAGTCTTGGCTACCAAGGTATCAAGTTGGTTCTGAGTGAACAATCGCCAGCCTCTCCAGTCACGATACTGTTGTTGTCCAAACATTCCTCTTTTCATCCAGCGGAAAAGGGTATTCTTACTAATCCCGATAATACGGCATACTTCCATTGTTCTGTAGTAGGTCTGTCCGTCAAGCGTAATAGGCATAGCTATCCCCACTCCTGTATACCAAACTATATCATACCAAATACATTCCTGTTGCTCATATCACCTATCGGTACCATAGCCTTATGTACTTTCGTAACGCTATTGGAAGCGGTAAGTACTTGACAAAATCATCAACCTGTCATATATTGAGGGGCAATAATCTTGTGCGAATATTTTTTCCGATAACGGGACAATGAATGAAGTTTATCATAATTTGTCCCGGATGAGTGTGTTTGGTAGGTTTGCCGTACTACTTTGGGCCCTGCTGGGGGAAACCAGAGTGTTGGGGATGGAGAGGACGCCGTTCCCTGGCTTAATTAACGCCACCACCCCTCCCGTGACCGGAGCTCTGGGGGTAATCGGGCATTGCAGCAGGGCCCTTCTCAAGGAATTTGGGTCAAGTAAGCCGCCTGCATCTAAGAGGACGCAGGCGTTTGATTCAGAATTTTTATACCGGCGCTACTGATGTTCTGATTCGCGGAATGGGTGCCCTAGAGATGGTGCGGGCTGAGCGGGTAGTAGCCGTCTCGGGTTTTACGTATTTCGGAGTCCTCACCGTAGCGGCAATCGTGGCACCGATTTGTGGCGACGTTCTTCGGTTCTTACGCGCTGCTGATTGCGCGCTGTATTTCTGCCATTCATCAGGATGATAAAGAAGCGCTTCTCTGGATGCTGACACCTTCGCTCCTGCCTTTATTTTGGAAACGGCGGTTTCTTTCTGGTATTTTTCCCACATCTCCGGATGATAGAAGACAGGCTGACGGAGCGCCATGCCCTCACCGCCGGTGCGTATCGTAGTCGCATTTAGTGCCAGCGATTGCTTCATATAGTCACCCCAGCGTTGCGGATTGTGGAAAAGTCCACTGCGGTCCGCACTTTGTCTACTAGACTTGCCGGCATTCTCTTTTGTTGGCTGTTCTTGGAAGTAAGCCCATCCTTCTCGATGGTAGAAAAGGCCATCGCGTACGGGTTGTGCAGTACCTCTAACTTCCGCGATAGCGGGTTGGACGCCGGCTTTGTTTCTGTATTCTGCCCATCTCGCCGGTTTATAGAAAAGTCCATTCTGTGATGTAGCAATTGTGCTGAATGCTTTGCCTATTACATTACTCCCGATAGACGCTGCGCGACGAGTAAATCGTTTCCATGCATCCGGATAGTAATAGAGTCCCATTCTTATTGGTAACGGAACCGTTGCCAGTTCTGCCGCAAGCTCCGGATGGACGACAGCATCCGGAATACCCTGGAGGGAAAGCTTGGGTAACATGAGTCTGGCGATAGCCAAACGGAGTAAACCGGAAACAAGGAACATCCCCAGTATTTGGCTCCCGAAAACGCTGAACATATGATTCAGCATAAAAGCGCTGGTAATTGCCCCGAGCGCTACCGAGAAAGAGGTGAGACTTCGATGATAGACAATGTATCTCAGGCGCTGGTCGGCTGGGGTGGCTTTATAGATAAACGTCTGTACGCAGAGGTCAAAAGCCGCCCAGACAGTACCGCTCAGCATTTGCACACCGCAAAGATAGAAATAGTTACTGGAAAAGAGCCAGAGAATCGGGACAAACGGTATGAAATACGAGACTTGACTGAGAATCCTTAGACTCCCGGATTTGTCTACCTGTCTGCCCCAGAAAGTAAGGCTGATGATGCGGGCGATATATTCACTGGAAACTATAGCAGTAAAGGTCATGTAGCTGAACTTGAGGTCGCGCAGCATATATGAGGCAAAGAGCGGGCCAGCCAGATTCACCGCAAATGTATACAGGGAAACGAAGAGAATAAAAGTGCCAAGGTGATTTTTCCTGGTATCTTTTAGAAAGCTGATGAAAGTAAGAGTTGGCTTCTTCTCGATAGTTTTTGGGGTCGCGAGGGGACGCACGCCACAATAGAGAACAACGCTGACTGCTGATGCCAGGAAGGCGATTGCCAGGATGAAGGCGTAACTGCGGGATTCAAAGCCGGTGGTTCTATCCAGGACAAATCCCATTAAATAGAAGGTAGCCAGGTAACACACGCCGGCAATCACGGAACGCCAGCTTAAGTAACGCCCCATTTTATCGGAAGGCACTAGCCCCGCCAGCCAGTTATCACGAAATGGATATAACAGAGTCGTTGGTACTAAACCAATAATCCAGAGTGCGGTCAACAGCAGAGGGCTAACATTTTTCATGAATATCATTGCAAATATAATAGGCAACCAGGTAATGGCGCTGATAACTGCTATCAGGAGAGTCATTCGCTTCAGCGAGGTTTGTTTGCCTTCGACGAGAGAGGGGACTTTGATGAGGAGGATGGAGAGCACAAGGTGGGTCAGGGTACTGAGAAGGGCAACGCCCTGGGCGCTGGCGCCAGCGGCAATGACTGAAGGCGATTGATAAGCACAGCCGGCGCTTTCCACAGCGGAACTGGCTGCCTCGCCGTGAAGGAGCTTAAGGCTATTGTCGTTCTTACCTTTACCGTTGCCCAATTGAATCTTCATAACTGACGTCCTGATTCAACTGGGTCGGTCAGACAGATGATACCTGTCAGGAAGGTGTCCGGATGGAGGTATTTTCCACCTTCCGGCAATGACTTGAACCGGGCTAGGTCTGGCGCAACAGAACAACATCTCCGATGTTCCCGCACCTTCGACTTCCTGCGATGCTCTGAGCATTGTTGGTAGCACTGCTATCGATTCAAATTCAGCGCACCAACTCTAAGAAAGGCATCTCGCTCTGGTTCCTTCCTGAATTTCCGGTGACAAAAACAGCAACTCGGCTGGAATTCCGCAACTTAATGACTTAACTCACCGGTACCACAACACTTCTATTTCTGCTATCGGTATTTCAAAGCGGGAACTTTAAGATATAACCCGCCAATACTCATTTGCTCAGAGACAAGTCATCAATCAATTGTTTGACCAACCACCTGCCCCCTTTCCATTTATAATTATACGTCACATTATGACTATTTTCAATACGGTTGAAGCTAAATATTTTAGAAAATGGGGTTAGAGGCGCAATAAGGTTATAAGCAAATCTGCGTAAAAACAACCATGTCGGATAGGCCGATACTGTCATGTGGAGTATTGACTTTTTAGGCGTTTAGCAGGTAATAGAATCGGTAGTATGGCAGAAGTCGTGCGTTAGAGACGATGTTACGATAAGGGTGGAAAGAAAAAGAACGGAGCAATAAAAAAGGAGGACTACAATGGAAGGACAGGTAATAATCGCACTGGCAATCGCCATCCCGGTGATTCTCTTCCCCGCAGCGTTCGTCTGGTACTTGAACCTCGGTGGGGTGTTCCAGTCGGTGAGGGAAGCGCGGACCCGCAAAGTTGCGGAAAAAGCAACCACCAAATAGTAAAGAGACAAACTAACCGAAAGGTAATAATAGAAGGAGGACTACAATGGAAGGACAGGTAATTATAGCGCTGGCAATCGCCATCCCGGTGATACTCTTCCCCGCAGCGTTCGTCTGGTACCTGAACCTCGGTGGGGTGTTCCAGGCAGTGAGGGAAGCCCGAACCCGCAAAGTTGCGGAAAAAGCAACCACCAAATAGTAAAGAGACAGATTGACCGAAAGGTAATAATAGAAGGAGGACTACAATGGAAGGACAGGTAATTATAGCGCTGGCAATCGCCATCCCGGTAATACTCTTCCCTGCAGCGTTTGTCTGGTACCTGAACCTCGGTGGGGTGTTCCAGGCGGTGAGGGAAGCCCGAACCCGCAAAGTTGCGGAAAAAGCAACCACCAAGTAATATAGGAACAGTAATAATCCCGAAAGGGGTAAAAAGCTCTCAGAAGGAGGGAGTGATACATGAAATTCCTGCGCATCTTCATCCCCATTCTGGTGACCGCAGGCTTGACGGTACTTTGCATCTTCGTGGCAAAGTGGTTGACCGGTATGGTGCCGGCAGGTGAATGGTCGGAGCTGTTGAAGGCGATAATTATCGTCTTTGTAGTTGGCGGTGCATTAATCACAGTTGCCTGGTCGGCTTACTTCACCTACATCATCAGGAACACCATCAGGCGGTAACATGAAGCGGACACCAGAGGCGCCAGACCTCTCTCATAAGGTTGAGGGGGGTCTGCTCCGTTTTACAGGCTATATTTATCTCTCAGCAGTCCGGACAGTCTTTTCAAATAGCCGAATGCCTTTTCCACAACCTGCTCTTCGCTTGTGGCGCCATTGCCGGAAATCTTGCCGGTTGACGAATCATCCCGGGCGCCCACCTTTCCGATATTCTTGAGACAGCACCGCGCCGGTGCAATAAGGGCTTGCCCGGCGATTTCTTTCATAGATAGCCCTGTGTTCCGCGAGACCACATCCCAATAACCGGTGAGCAACCGGAACAGGGTCTCAGGTGTTTCTTTGTCGAGGCTGACGGAATCGGTGGGGATAATTCCCCAGCTAATCACCCCGCCCTTTTTGATGAAACCGGCGACGACGTCCGCATAGCCTTTCGGCATAATTTCGATTTGATAGGCATCGAAAGAGAGCAGGTCGATGCCCATGCCGAGCAGATAGGGCAGGTTGACATTGGCGCAGAGGTGGAGCGCTTTAATCCCCTCCAGCCCGTCCAGGAAATCTTTGTATTCCCGCTTTGCCTGAACATCGCTGTAACCGGATAAGCCACTGAACACCCATCCCAGCCCCGGCTCATCCAGCCAGACAAAGGCGTTGGCGTTTTTCTCCCGCATCTGCTGTCGTTGCACATTTATCTTCCTCTGCAGAAAATCGAACATCAGCGACCGGACACTGTCATCGTAGATAATGGGTTTGTTGTCGGCATCGGTGACGCGGAAGCCGAAGCTCACGGGACCGATGCACTGACCCCGGATGGCGGTGTAACGCGTCAGGTCTTCTTGCAGGAAGCGGTGGAAAACTACGGAGTAGTCGCGGCTCAATTCAAAGTTATGCAGGTCTGACATGTGGGCGGAGTAATCGCCGAGACCTTCATCGAATTTCGCGCGGTCGAAGTGCAGTTTTTTGTTTTCGAGGTCGACCGTGATGCCGGGGAACCCTTCCGATGCCTGAACGTACATGTCTTCATAGAAGCCGGTATTGGGTAGTTGGGGCCAGAAGGGAATATCCAAGCTGAGTGCCAGCTTCAGGGCTTGCGCAACATTAGTATGGGGCATAATGCCCATAGCGGTGGTCTGGCAATTGGCGGGGAAGGGAATAACGTTATCCTGCATGGTAGTTATATTGTAACAGGGTTGAGGGAAGGGAAACTTTAATTCATCCCGTTAGATATTTCCCTTTTTCCTCCATGAGTACCAGTTGGGCTTCAGCATTTCTTTTCTCATAACGGTTCAGTCTTAGTCGGTATTTTTCTTCTATCTTGCCTTTATTCAGTCTGTCTTGAATCATACTGAAGTATTTCTCGTCGATTTCTGCTGAAATAAAATGTCTGTTTAGGATTTTACACACTTCAATCTCGGAACCGCTACCCCCGAAGAGTATCAAAACAATATCACCTGGCATTGTACTGCTTCTAATCAATAACTCAGAAAGTTGTTGAGGAATCTGGCACGCGTGAAAAGTTTTTTCTTTGCTCACGTTTTTAACCAGATTGAAATAAAGCCAATCATACGGCATTCTTCCTTTGGAACCATTCTCTATATTTCTCAGTATGCGTCTATCACCCGGATTCAGATAGGGGACAGCAACATTATCCTTGTAAAAGTTATTGTCTGCTGTTTTACGACAATGTAAGATACTGCGATGTGCAGTAGTGAAGCGCTTGGGAGTATGCCCGACATTTGTGTTATAGACCCAGACATAGTCAGAAACCTCGTAACAGGCTTTGTCCAGATATTTCACCCGTAAATAGGCGTTCTGCTTGGGATAATTTATCAGGAACATATTCCCGGTATCTTTCAAGACTCTCAGTGACTGCTTTGCCAATTCAATATACCAGTTAATATACTCATCAAAAGTCTTGGTGTAGGATTTCTCGCCGTATTTCACCCCAACATTATAGTCGGGGTCACCATAGACCATATCAACACTTCCATCAGGTAATTCTTTAAGAAGGCCAATAATATCTTTCGGGAAAACTTTATCTAGAAACCCTTCAATTGGCATGGTAGTTATATTGTAACAGGGATTATAAGATAGGGAAAAGGATAATCTGTTGACTTATTCACATAACCACGCTATATTTTGTACAAGCTATTAAATTCAACAAACCGATAAGCAGAGATTAATAAAGTGCGATGAAAGACCATATACAAATTGTTGAAGCGTATTTTAGAGAACTCCTTGATACTCATCAAACAGGTGGGGGTGTACAGGAGACTTCCTATTACGGGATTTTACAAAATCTTCTTAACGGTATTGGCAAAAATCTCAAACCCCAGGTACATTGTATTCTTCAGTTAACGGACCAGGGCGCTGGTCACCCGGATGGCGGTCTTTTCACAAAGGAGCAATGGGACCACGGCAATGAGCAATCACCGCTACTTGGGCAGGTACCGTCACGTGGTGTTATTGAAATAAAACCAACCGGAGATGATACCTGGGTTACAGCAGAGAGCGGGCAAGTCTCCAAGTATTGGAAGAAGTACCAGCTTGTCCTGGTAACCAACTACCGCGATTTTGTTCTGATCGGCAAAGACAAGAACGGTAATCCAGTCAAGCTTGAATCGTACCGCCTTGCTGCATCCGGATCTGATTTTTGGATGAAAGCAGCGCATCCGAAGAAATTTGCCCAAGAGTACGGAGAGACTTTCGTTGAGTACCTGCGGCGCACCATGCTTCACGCGTCTCCAATTTCCTCTCCAAAAGAATTAGCTTGGTTTCTTGCCTCCTATGCCCGCACCGCCAGTGCCAGAATTGAAGGTAAAGACATTCCCGCCATGAAGAGTGTCCGTTCCGCTCTGGAAGCCGCCCTTGGCCTGAAGTTTGAAGGGGATAAAGGCGAGCATTTCTTCCGCTCCACGCTGGTACAGACCATCTTTTACGGCATATTCTCGGCGTGGGTGCTGTGGAGCAAGAAGCGCAGCTATACAGCACCGGACATCTTTACCTGGCATGATGCTCTCTGGGAACTTAAAGTGCCTGTCATGCAAGCATTATTCGGGCAGATTGTCACACCGGCGCACGTCGGCCCACTTGAACTTGAAGATACGCTTGACTGGGCATCATCTACCCTTAATCGGGTTGACCGCGCCTCTTTCTTCAGTGCATTTGAGGAGGGGAAGGCTGTCCAGTATTTCTACGAGCCATTCCTTGAAGCGTTCGACCCGGAGTTGAGGAAACAGCTTGGCGTATGGTACACGCCGCCGGAGATTGTCCAGTACATGGTCTCCCGGATTGACACCGTTCTAAGGGAGGAACTCAAAATTGCCGATGGGCTGGCTGACCCCAGTGTTTTTGTCCTTGATCCCTGCTGCGGCACTGGCTCCTATTTGGTGGAAGTGTTGAAACACATTCACCAGACGCTTAAAGCAAAGGGTGCAGATGCACTGTTAGCCAGCGACCTAAAGCAGGCAGCTTTGAAGAGGGTATTTGGTTTTGAAATACTACCGGCGCCGTTTGTGGTATCACACATGCAGTTGGGGCTTTTACTCCAGAACCTGGGAGCGCCGCTTTCAGAGACGCCCTATGAGCGTGCCGGGATTTATCTGACGAACGCCTTAACCGGCTGGGAACCATTGGACGCGGAAAAAGAGAAGGCGTTCCAGGCTATGTTCCCGGAGTTGCGGGAGGAACAAACTGAAGCCCGCAAGGTTAAGCAGCAGGTGCCCATTCTGGTTATCCTGGGTAATCCGCCTTACAATGCCTTCGCCGGGACTGCCCCGACAAAAGAGGAAAAGGACTCCGTAGCCCCCTACAAGGAAGGGCTTGTCAAGAAGTGGGGAATCAAAAAGTTTAATCTTGATGATCTCTATGTGCGTTTTTTCCGCATGGCGGAGCGGCGCATTGCTGAGCAGACAGGCCAGGGCGTGGTGTGCTTGATTTCCAATTTCTCTTATCTTTCCGACCCATCTTTTGTTGTCATGCGCGAGCGTTTTCTCGGCGAGTTTGACCGGTTGTGGCTTGATAACATGAATGGGGATAGCCGCGAAACCGGGAAGCGCACTCCGGATGGCAAGCCAGACCCAAGCATATTCTCAACAGATTACAATAAAGCTGGTATCCGAGTGGGAACTGCCGTATCGCTTCTTGTACGGAAGATAAAAAGGGACGAAAACCCGATGGTTAGGTACCAACAAATTTGGGGCATGACAAAACGGTCAGACCTTTTGGAGACTATCAAAGGTGCAGATCTGAACGCCAGTTATCAAATCGCCCATCCGACCAAAGAGAACCGTTACTCTCTTCGCCCAGATAAGACAACATCACAATATGAGGGATGGCCAAGAGTAATAGACTTCTGTTCTTCATCTCCCATTAGCGGTCTACAAGAAATGCGCAAGGGCGCTTTAATGTCTATCGATAGGTCCGATTTGGGGAAAAGGATGAAAATGTACTTCGACCCAGAGGTCGAGTGGAATATACTCAAGAGTCTTCATACGGGCTTGACTGAGGATGGTGGACGCTTTAACGCCTTATCAACTCGAAGTAAAGTCCAGGCTGTTGAAAAATATGTGGATGCACGTATCTTACGTTATTCCCTCTACCCCATGGATAGTCGCTGGTGCTATCACACTATTACTCGTCCTCTCTGGAATGAACCACGGCCTAACTTAGCATCTCAAATCTGGAAAGGCAATAGACTATTCATTACCCGGATGATGGCGGAACGGCCTCGCGAGAATGTTGCTATGATTGTGACACCTTTTCTGCCAGACTACCATCTCTTACGTCCAAATGCGATTGCAATTCCAATGCAACTGCGGCAAACAATTAATCAGAATAGCAAGAATGTAAATCAGCAAGAACTATTTAGTAGTGGTGCTGACCCGACGCACACGACTGCCAACCTATCCCCTGCTGCTCGTAGCTATCTTGCTTCTCTTGGAGAACAAAATATGGACTCGGATGCCCATACTGCCAGTATCATCTGGATGCACGCCCTCGCCATTGGATACTCTCCTGCCTATCTCATCGAAAATGCTGATGGCATTCGTAAAGATTGGCCACGTATTCCGCTACCCAACACGAAACCACTTCTGGATGCTTCCGCAGAGTTGGGAGAGAAAATCGCCGCTCTTCTAGATACCGAAAAACCGGTATTCGGGGTAACGGCACCACCCATTAGACCGGAGATAAAAAACATCGCTGTTATCACTAGGGAAGGTGGCGGAGAGTTACAATTGCCAAAGGAGCTTGCCGTCACTGTGGGGTGGGGGCACGCCGGACAAAATAGTGTGGTCATGCCTGGTAAGGGAAAGGTGGTAGAGCGGGACTATACGGCGGAAGAAAAACAAGCTAGCGTCGTCGGTGCTGAGAAGCAGGGAATTCCAGCACAAAAAGCGTTCGAACTATTAGGTGAACGCACCTTTGATATTTATCTGAACGAGGTTGCTTACTGGAAGAACATACCTGAAAAAGTGTGGGACTACACCATCGGTGGATACCAGGTTATTAAAAAGTGGCTCTCGTATCGGGAAGCCAATCTGCTTAAACGCCCACTTACGCCAGACGAAGCCAGAGAGGTTATGAATATGGCGCGGCGGATTGCTGCCATTATTTTATTACAGACTGACCTTAATGAGAATTATCATCAGTGTAAGGAGAACGCGTACTCCTGGCCAAAGACCACCTGATTCCCCTAAATTAGAATTTAGATATTAGGTATTAGAGTTTTCTCTATGCTATACTCATAGTCAGTATGAAAAAAGAGTTGATGGATATCCTGGTTTGCCCGGTCTGCAAGGGCAAGCTCACCCTCACGGTAACTCAGGAAATTGAGAAGGAAATTGTGAGTGGTTCGCTCTACTGCGGCAAGTGCGATGTCCGCTATCCCATCGAGGAAACTATCCCCAATCTCCTGCCACAGGAAAAGCCCGCTAATCCGGTCGGTAAGTAACCCGGCTCTGCGGCGATTCCCAGACCTCGATGGCGGTAATAACGACCGGCGCACCCTTGAGCTTCCGTTTCAGTTCTCGGTAAATTGTCGTGGCGATGTTCTCCGATGAGGGGTTGAGGCGCTTGAAGGGCGTGATGTCATTCAGGCACGTGTGGTCGAAGCGCGCCAGCACCTCGTCCAAATTCCGCTTCAATTCCGTGAAATCATACCCCAGCCCGATGTCGTTCAGCTTATCCGTCCGCACGGTTGCTGCTACCTTGAACCGGTGTCCGTGGAGCGCCTCGCATTTACCCTGATAGCCGCGTAAAAAGTGGGCGGCGTCAAAATCTTTTTCGACTGATATTTCGTACATAGCTCCTCCTGATTCGCGCCGTCGGACAGCGTCCCCTGCCGTTCTCTTGAGTTCCTTCAACATTTGCCGGACTGTCTTGCCGCTGACAGGGTGTTTCAGTTGCGGCGAAATATCTGCCAGCGGCGCCAGTACAAATGCCCTTTCCGTCAGGCGGGGATGTGGGATGACCAGCGTCGGTGTCTCCAACATAAGATTGCCGTAGAACAGTATATCAATATCGATGGGGCGGGGGCTATTCCGTGGACCGGAAACACGTCCCATCTTGGTTTCGATGTCCTTGATAAAGCGGAGAAGGCTGGGAGGTGGAAGTTGGGTTGTTCCTTTGCACACGAGATTGAGGAAGCGCGGCTGATTTATATTCCCGACGGGTGCCGTGTCGTAGATAGGTGATACCTTTGCTATCTTTACACCTGACGAGAGCAATTCCAGCGCCCGCCGGAGACTTGTCTGTCTGCCTTCCAGATTTGACCCCAGTCCCAGATAGACTATTACTGGCTTCACAACTTGGGATTATAGCACATACAGGTAAATACAAACTCAAAAGGCAAAACTCAAAGCTTAAAACTGGAGACTTTGTCCCATCCGAGATACGGATGCGGGAATGACACCTAATAGAAACAGAAAACCCCCCGATGTTTGCGAGGGGTTTCCAGATTATCCACGGCGTCTAAGCTTTGTAAGCGTAATTTCGAAAAACCGTGGTATCAGTTCGCGTTAGAGCGAACGTTTGTATACAGTCTTTTATCTACCAGTTGGCCCTTGACTTTGATTTGACCATCCATGCTTGCCGCGACAATATCGGATACATCACGTTGGTAGCCGCATAGCAAACATTCTTCATACCAGCCATCAGTTTCACGCTGAATGAAGAGGTCGCCATTACAGCGAGGACAGCTCTTTAACTTCCAGACCGCCATATTAACCACCTCCCGGGAAGCCGAGAGCGTTTCCTGAAGCTCTCCCATGTTACTTGCGGGTTGGTCATCATCGCCCGCTCACGACCTTTTCTATGTAACAATAAATCCTTGGATGTTCTCCAATGTGAGATACAACTATAAACCCCCTATGGTTAAGATAATATTAACAATCCCTGCCTCCAGTAACGATAACATTACAATCGTGTAACATTTTGGTTACAAATTTACTATGCCTCTAACAAAAAGAAAAGGCGGAGCACTTTACACCACCTTTTCAGGTTTCCGAGTTAGCGGCCGTGCTCTAAGACCCTACGACAATAGGCATCCCTTTCTCATCAGGAGTCTCACACAGAAAACCTATCATATAATGCCCGGATGGAGTTGTCAATACCCCTGGTTCTAATGAAATCCCCATTCTAGCCTGCATGATTGGAAGACTGGTACTATTTTCTTAACAAACCAGTACATTCAGGTGATTGGTAAGCATAGTGGTTAGAACTATACTCAACCATAGTTGTACACAAGTACAGTATAGTGGAGTGTTTAGATGCCAGTGATACTTGATGGTCAGACTTACTACAACACACATGAAGCTTGTAAACTAGCCGGTACCAATCGACACACCTTTCTACGGTGGGTAAGACAGAAAAAGTTCCCAGACGTGGAGCATAGGGATAGGAACGGATGGAGGCTTTTTACCGAAAGTGATTTGCAACGGTTGAAAACACAGGTAAATCACATTGAGAGAGTAAGTAGCCATTGAGGTAGGAACTGCAGCAAATAAAACAGATTTTACCATCAATCAACACTGGAAATGTTAAATGGAAGAGCCCTATTGCTCAGGGGTAGAACGTGGAAAAGGCGCTTGAACAAATAACTCAGGTTTTTGAATTGTGGGAAAACGCTGTTATTGTGGAGACAATGGATGGCGTTATTACCAACTGGAATAAGGGAGCCCATGACCTTTACGGTTATTCCACCGAAGACGTCATAGGCAGAGAGCATTCGTTCCTGGTACCATTCGATGCCAAGGATGATACATTAGAGGTATTTAAAAGAATCAAGCAGGGAGAGCCCAGTGCACACTATGAGACCGTCCATAAGAGAAAAGATAACAGCCGTGTTCACGTCTCTCTAACGGTTTCACCATTTAAAAACCAAGCCGGCGATGTTATGGCTTTCGTGATTTTCGTACGCAACACTGCCGAACGAGAGCAGGCAAAAGAGTTATTTGAGGCAATAACACAAAGTTCGCCGATAGGCATCTACGTTGTACAGGATGGGAACTTTCAATTCATTAACCGTCAGTTTGAAAGAATAATTGGCTACAATATGGATGAACTATTGAGCACAGAATCACTAAGTTATATTCACCCGGAGGACCGCGAACTGGTCAGAACGAATGCCATCAGTGCACTGAAAAGTGGGGTATACCAGCCGTATGAATATCGAGTAGTGACCAAGTCCGGTCAGACAAAATGGATTCTAGAGACGGTAATTTCATATCGGAATCAAGGGAAACGAGCTACCCTCGGCAACTTCATGGATATTACGGAAAGCAAGCGGATGCAAGAAGAAACCCAACGGGCGAATAAGTCATTAACTGTGATGGTAAAAAATCTTGAGGAGCAACGCCGGCAGAGTGTTATTCTGACAGAAATGCGTGACATGCTCCAGGCATGCTCAAAGATGGAAGAGACCGCCCCCATCATTATGGGCTACATGAAAAAAATATTCCCCAGATCGCAGGGCGCCTTGTTCCTCTTGAGCAATTCCCGGTCAGACCTCGAATCTATCGTCACCTGGGGAGGCTTTCCTAAAGATGCCGACGACAACATTTTTACTCCGGATGCTTGCTGGGGATTGCGACGTGGACGAGCTCATGTCGTTGAAAATGTGGACATAGAGCCTATTTGTCCGCACCTGAAACACACACCAACATCACCCTACGTATGCCTTCCACTAATGGCAAAAGGTGACATTCTGGGATTGCTCCATTTGATGAATGACTTCAACGGTAAAGATTCAGTGCAAAACCAGATGCTGGGAGACTTGAAAGAAACGGCTATTGTTCTATCTGAGTACTTATCTCTCTCACTTGCCAACGTAAAGCTGAGCGAAAATCTTTCGATGCAGTCTATTCATGACCCCCAGAGCGGGTTGTACAACCGGCGCTTTATGGAGGAATCGCTACAGCGCGAAATCTTACGCGCGGCGAGGAAGCAAACACAGATTGGCATTATTATGGCGGACCTCGACCACTTCAAAAAGTTCAACGACGTCTATGGCCATGCAGCGGGTGATAAGATTATCAGCCAATTAGGCAAACTATTGCGGGAAAAATTCAGAGCGTCGGATATTGCCTGCAGATATGGCGGCGAAGAATTCTTAGTCATTCTACCAGAATCCTCGAAGGAAGATACGGCGAAGCGTGCAGATGCCCTGAGAGAAGAAGTTAAAAAGATGGAGCTGGTTTTTCAAGGACAAATCCTTGGTGCCATCACCATCTCTATGGGCATCGCCGCGTATCCGGTAAATGGTAACAGGGCTGAAGAACTCCTTCGTGTGGCAGATACTGCCCTATACAGGGCGAAACAAGAAGGCAGAGATAGAGTCGTCTCCGCTTAATTTCTGCCGATATTAAGATATTAAATAGAAACTTCTTACCGCCATAATGCCCTATTCCTCGGTCCTCCTATTTCTATCGAGTGGGGGCAAGCTCTTCCCCAAGGTCAGGAAAATATTTGTCAAAAAAGTACCTTCCTCTTTAACTTTTGCTTCTTTATTCATTCTTCTATCCGGGATGACGATTGTCGATTTCATCAATCGCGAGTGACTTAACACCTCGAGCCTGAAGATAGTACCCCCCTATTCGCCTGACAAAAGTAATATGTCTTCGTTACAAATAATAGAAGAAAACTCGGTAAAGAGAATATATCTTCTGTCTAGAGGTGAAAAGGATGGCTTATCCGGCTCTTTTGGATATCAATAAAGCAACTTCCCTTCTCACTGTCAGCGAAGCCGCGGAATTCCTCCATGTACACGCTAATACATTACGGCGATGGAGTGATGCCGGCTTGCTTACACCATATCGTATCAACTCCCGGGGTGACAGGAGGTTTTTAAAAGAGGACCTGATACGTTTTCTGATTAACTACAACACACACAAGGAAAACGAGCTGTAATGAAATCCATTATTGCCTGTATTATTAGATACGCATGGTGCCCTGAGTGAGAAATAAACAAGAGATGGAGACTATGGAGATTATCGGATGCCGGTTGAAATATAGTAGTATATGGGAAAGCGATAACGACTGGAAAACCGGGAATGGCATCCATAACTCCACACGGCTCAAAAGAGAAAACAAGAAACAACGAAACAAGGCTAGCCGCCTTGTACGAAGAGTATTATGACAAAATCGCACGATACATATATACACGTATTGGAGATAAATCTGAATCGGAGGACTTAGCTAGCGAGGTATTTTTTAAAGCATTAAAGTCAATAAAAACGTATCGGGATACGGGACCACCGATGCAAGCCTGGCTCTTTAAAATAGCCCATAACCTGGTGGTTGACCACCTGCGTAAGGTAAGCAGAATCAAGACCGTCCCGATCGATATGGTCGAAATTGTTGATGATAACGACCCGGTGAATACGGTTGAGAAGAAGATAGAAATGGAAAAAGTGAGTGCCGCAATGATACACCTCACCGAAGAGCAGAGAGAAGTGTTACGACTCCGATTCTTTGGTGGACTAACATCACGAGAAGCGGCAGACGTCTTAACCAAGAGTGATGGAGCGGTACGGGAGATGCAGAGAGCAGCCTTGGAGAAACTGCGGCAATTACTGGATGTAAATAAACAATAGAAGAACAAAGATGACAAGCGAATTCGACAATATATTGGATAAGTGCATTGACCGACTCAGCCGCGGCGAGAGTCTGAAGAAGTGCCTTACATATTATCCGGAATACAAAGCCTTGCTTGAACCTCTTTTGAGAGCAATGACAGAAACTGCGACGGCTTATTCGTTTGTGTTTTCTTCGGAAGCCAGTTGTATGCGAGATGCAAAGAGCAGTCCTGGGGAAACCGCGACAATTATTGGATGTAAATAAACAAATGGAAGAACAAAGATGGTAAGCGAATTCGACAATATATTAGATAAGTGCATTGACCGGCTCAGCCGCGGCGAGAGTCTGAAGAAGTGCCTTGCAGATTATCCAGAACACAAAGCCCAGCTTGAACCTCTTTTGAGAGTAATGACAGAAACTGCGACGGCTTATTCGTTTGTGCCTTCTTCGGAAGCCAAGCGAAATGCACGTTTGAGATTCTATTCTGAGTTGGAACGCCGGCGACAGCCATCTTTCTGGCAGAAAATGACACTGCCACGGTTAGCCTGGGTAAGTGCTACCAGTGCTATTTTACTGCTCGTTATCGGTCTTTTTGTGCTGAGACCGGCCCTATGGCCGGGAGTACCAGAATTACCGCCTGCAGTATCAGAACTCCCCCCTGATGAAGCAGTACCAGAATACCCCTCTGATGAAAGCCTGTTTTCGGATTTGTCTATCATCACTATTCCGTCAGCCAGTGCGGACGGGAACTTTATCTTCATGGTAAGCGATGATGTCAATGCCATCGAAGATTTTAGCGCCGTGAATGTCATCATCGACAAAGTCTGGCTTCTCAAGTCAGGAGAACCGGAACAATGGGTTGAATTCACACCATCAACACAGGAGTTTAACCTGGCATTGCTACCCGGAGATACGACCCAGGAACTCTGGCGTGGGAATATCCCGGTGGGTGAATATAGCAGGGTGGTCATCCAGGTAAGCCAGGTCACAGGCACCTTGAAAGCTACGGGTGAAACAATCGAAATTAAACTGCCAAGTAACAAACTGCAGATAAAAAGTCCGTTTGTGGTTAGTGCCGATTCAGTCACCTCGTTTACCTATGACCTTACTGTGGTAAACGCCGGCAATGCCCAGGACGGTAATAAATATCTACTGAAGCCACAGGCAAGCGAGAGCGGTTCAAACCAGACCCCGGACACCAGCAAGCCAACTCCTCCGGGTAAAGAAAAAGAGCAGAAAGTACCAAAGAAATAATCCTGACACCTGCGTTGCTATTCTCGTTACTAATAGTGGTGCTAAAAACTACAAAGGAGTAATATCATGAAACGCAACGCAGTATTTTTTTCTATCGGTATCCTCACAGCACTGCTGACAGTGGTAGCAGGTTGCACCACTGGAACTACGTCTACTCTCAATCAAACGTCGACTTCAGCCGGGCGTCTTGTCATCAATATTACAGACGCTCCCAGTGCACCGGAAATTGAGGAGGTCTGGCTGACTGTTACGAAAGTACAGGTGCATATGGCTGGTAGCGAAGACACTGAAGAACAAGAACAGGAGCAAGAAGAAAATAGCCAGGAAACCCAGAATCAGAATGAAAACGGTGGTGGATGGATAGAAGTGGGTTTGGTTGGAGATGCGCGGTTTAACCTGCTTACTCTCCAGAATGGTTTACAGGCAAAGCTAGCGATGGCTGAACTCGACCCCGGCAAGTATACCCAAATTCGAATGGATGTCAGTCTAGTTGAAATCAAGGTAAAGGGCGATGCGGTTCTCAAAATCGCGAAACTACCCAGCGGCACGTTAAAATTTAACCACCCGTTCGAAATCGTCGGCGGTGAAGAGACCGAGCTTCTCTTCGACTTCGATGTCCTTAAGTCAGTAAAGGTGACCGGTAATGATAAGTATATGTGCAAACCGGTTATTCACTTGACTACAACCAAACAACCGCAGCCAAAGGGGAATCTTGAGATAACCACCCCCAGTCTTCCTAATGGGGAAGTAAACAAGGCTTATACGACACCAGCCCTCACTGCTACTGGTGGCAATGGTTCGTATACCTGGAGCCTGGACGCAGGAAGCGTATTACCAGCTAATTTAGTTCTCGACCCAGCAACGGGTATTATTTCCGGTACACCTATCACAGCGGGTGTTTACACGTTCACCATTAAGATCGTGGACGGTTCTACACCACAGAAGAGCGCGACCAAAGCTTTTAGTATCGAAATCGCGGGAAGCGGTGCGTTACAGATTATCACGACTTTCCTACCTGATGGCACCGAAGATGCTGTCTATGCCGGCGCTACGCTGGTTGCCGTTGGCGGTAGTGGAACATACTCGTGGGAGCTTTCTTCCGCAACCGGTTTCCCGGCAGGTCTCAGCCTTTCAAGCGCGGGTGTCATATCGGGTACGCCGACTAAAAAAGGAAACTACAGCTTTACGGTCAAGGTTACCGATACCACGACTCCCACGGCGAACACCGATACTCAGGTGATAACCATCCGTATTAACAAAGCCGCAAAACCTTAAGCTGTCTTTAACCTGTCAACATCTGACACCTGTTATTAAAGGTCGAAAGTGGGAGGAGGCAATCAATTGTCTGCTCCCACTCTTTTTGAATAGCCCATAGGGACTATGTTTCTTATGCCGCCACTGGTATTCACTAAGGTATACATCATTACGTATTACGATAGTACCATTTACGATAGTACCATGCGAAATAGCCTTAATGGTGGATTGAATAAAACGCAGATACGCAGGACAATAGATTCGAGTAGTATCAATGCTTATCAATGCATGGGAGAGGATAATCAGTGTCCATCGAGATTAATGGGCAGGTTTACTACAGGACGGCTGAGGCTTGCGCGAGAGCAGGTATCAGTCGAGCTACTCTGTTCCGCTGGCTAAAGACTGGAATCCTGAAAGAAACTCATAGAGACCGACGCGGTTGGCGCATGTTCACCGAAAAAGACCTTAACTTGCTCAGAGAAGAAGTGGTAACGGTTAAAGTAGAATACGTTGGGAAGGCAAGAGACAATGAATACTGAAAATCAGCAAACACAAAATAGCGTCGTTTCAACGACAACCGACCCCAATATCAATTACAAAGAAGCAGTAAGGAAACAGATATACCAGATTGTAGGTGATGCTCTGGACGAAGAAACGCGGCAGACGACTCTAGAATTAGCAGAAGAGCGAGAAAAAGCCATCAAATCAATCGTCGAGGAAAACAAATTAGCTATCAAAGAGATGGTGGAAGAGGGCAAGAAAATAATCCGGCTCAGAGCACAGACGGTTCCGGCATTGGACGCCTTCCGTACGGAATACATCGATGAAGTCATCATGTATATCTATAAGATGATCGAGAGTAGTAACAACGGTCATGGCACGGAAATGCCGACATTAGAAATCCCAGAAACAAAAATGCCAACAGCACCGGAAATACCAGAGACACCAGAAGCACCCAAAGTCAATGCTAATCCCACTTTCTGGATGGAACTAGAGATATTACCACCAAGAGACCAAGATGAAATAGAAGCAATTAAAGTATACCTGAATAGTCTACCGCAGATAACCTCCGTCGAGCTCACAACATGGGTAGATAAGAGTGTTTTCAAAGTTGCCTCGAGCGAAGCTGTAGATTTCATTGAAAAACTACGCACTCTTCCCCAGGTGCTGACCGTGAAAGACGTTCGAAATGGGGAACAGGGGAAAATACAAATTACGCTTAGTGCTAAAGCCAAGCTCTCAAAAAACCAGGAGGAAATGAACGCCAAAGTAAAGAAAATTTTCCGTGGGAAAAAGTGACCCACCCCCTCCTTGCAATCTTTTAGAGCTAGTTATCGCCGAACAGCTTTCCCCCACACATAAACACCCCTCGTTCTTTTAATCCTTCTCTAATTCCTCTATGGAAAAACGAGGGGTTCTTTTTATCTGATATATCGGAGTATCCCAGCCAATTTTATCCAATGGTGTCAACCGACGGAAACGTCCTTTTGCCTCAGCGTCCTCCAGTATTTTAAGGAAGGGATGGTCATGACCTACACCGAGAATCCGTCTACCCCGATCAAGGGTAGTGTCTAAGTTAGCGATTTCTATGGCACCCTGGGGGCAGATTACCCAGCACAGGTCACACTGTTCACAACTCCACTTATAAGCAGGTGGATTTACTGAGAAGTCGATGGCATCCATTGGACAGTGGTCAATACAAATGGTGCATTCCGGATGCTTGCACTTTTCCGTATTGATTACCTTCTGCACCTGATATCGCTTGGTCCGTTCATCGATTTCAATGGCGCCTACCGGGCACATACGGTTACAGAGGTTACAGTTGATACAGTTGTCTCGAAAATCAGGCGGGTCCTTGGAAAAGTCGATGCTGTGGAAAATACAGTTATCCAAGCAGACAGTACATTCCGGATGAGTGCACTTCTTCATGTTGATGGTTCTCGGTGGTTGAGGCGCCGGTCGTTGCCCACCTTGTCCTTCAGTTGAAGGTCGGCGTTGTGCCATACCTCCTGGCCGCCAGAGTGCGTCTGCCTCGGGACCTTTCGGTATTTCCGGGATGAGGTTCGTTTCACCTGAAGTTATCCCCTGAGCGCGCTGAGCCATTTGCCGCCCGAATTCCTCCGCATCTTTCAGGTCGATTGCGTCGGGGTGTCCGTCAGTGAAATAGGGTTTTGGCTGGCCAATTGAGTTGTATACGCTACCATACCAGTCCTTCCAGCCGATAATCTGTAAACCCTTCTGTCGCAACGCCCACCCGATGGAAAACATAAATCCAGAAGGCGCGGAGCCATGACTGCAGAAGGGAAAGCACAGTTTTCCTTCCATTTTAGGCATTTTATAGATGAAAAGCCTGACATTGGCTGTTTCCCGGAACCAATATATTGGACCACCAATGCCAATCAAATCATACTTAGTCATATCTTGCGGATTCACTTCTTTAATCGGGGCAATTTCACAGTCACCAATCACGGTTTTCATTCCCCGATGAATCGCCTTGGCAATCTTTCTGGTGCTTCCTGCTCCTGAATAGTAGACAACAATGGCTTTCAAAATTTTACCCCCTGGCGAATCGGCTATTCTTTTTATTCAGTATTGGCTTGTTGGATTATCTCTGAGATTCATCCATTCTATCCAACTGTATTGTACCTGTCAAAACTTTCTGTGTTCTGGTATTGCCTATCGCCTATTGAAGTAATATACTGTTTCATTGGCGGAACTATATTAAACAAGTGCATTAGCAGAATAAATTTAAGGAGACAGACGATTATGAATTTCGAACTAACTGAAGAACAGGCAATGATACGTGCCGCGGCTAAAGATTTTGCGGAAAAAGAAATTGCCCCTGTGGCAAAAGAGATTAACCGTAACAAAACATTCCCGATGGACATTATTAAAAAAATGGGAAAACTGGGATTTCTCGGACTTATCCTGCCGACAAAATATGGCGGTGGTGGCGCCGATTATATTTCCTATTGCGTCATGCTGGAGGAGATTGCTCATGTGGATTTAGGTACGGCGGCAACTACGTCCGCACACATATCTCTATGCGCACACTCCATTGAGGGTTGGGGCACGGAAGAACAAAAACAAAAATACTTGCCCCGCCTGTGTAGTGGTGAAATACTAGGTTTCCTGGCATCTACGGAACCCGATGCCGGTAGTGATGTTGCTGGCATCCAGACATCGGCAACCCTTCAGGGAGATTCGTGGGTATTGAACGGCAACAAAATGTGGATTACTAACGGCAGTTATGCGGGGGTCGGGATTGTCATTGCACAGACTCAGAAAGGTTCTGGTTCTAGAGGCTTGACCGCTTTTCTGGTAGAAAAGGGTACGCCCGGCTTCACCGCCAAGGATATTCATAACAAGCTCGGTCTGCACTCATCCAATACCGCCGAACTGGCTTTTGACAACTGCCGGATACCCAAGGACAATTTGTTGGGACCGGTAGGGAAAGGTATGTCGGTGGCGCTATCTGCCTTTGACTGCGCTCGACTGGGTGTAGCGGCGCGGTCGGTGGGTGCGGCTCAGGCATGTATCGACGCCTGCGTTACTTATTCCCAGAACCGCAAACAGTTCGGCAAACCAATCGGGAGTTTCCAGCTGGTGCAGGAACTCATCGCCGATATGACCGTAGAGACCGAGGCCGCCAGACTTCTAACTTACCGTGCGGCAACCATAAAAGATACCACCGGCGAGGCGGCGACAATAGAAACGTCGATGGCAAAGTATTACGCCTCCGAGGTGGCGCAGAGAGTGGCGAATAATGCCATCCAGATACATGGCTCATACGGTTATTCTGACGAATACCCCATCGAGCGAATCTGGAGGGATGTTAGAATCGGGTCGATTCTGGAAGGCACATCGCAGGTGCATAAATTGATTATTGGACGGGCAAAAACCGGTCTTAACGCTTTTTCTTAATTCTCTCCAGCATTGCTAGGGTAACGCCGGAAGGCTCGTTAAAGAGGTGGATTTTAACGCCGGGGTTGATTTTTGAGGGTGCCTAAAGTCTTGGTATGGGCTGTAAAGTTAGCGCTAAAAAAATTTGACTTACGTAAAACAATGTTATATGATGCTTCATACTTGTATTAAATGTTTCGAGTAGAGGCGTATTAATGAAGCGAAAATCAATATGTTTCTTCTCTATAATATTGTCTTTTGTATTATTCTCCCTTGTTGTGCTCCCAAGCTGTAACAAAGAAAATGGAAGCAACGACGATAATGTGATTGTCTTTTCCAATCCAGCAGAATCGCAGAGAATTATAGGGAGCTATTCCCCAAGTGTAACAGTTAGACCACTTATTGAATTCGATCACTATATGCTTGGCATGCACGAAAATCCAGAATTACACATCGCTTACACGAACATTAGTAACGTCTCAATTAAACTTGAGATAGGAATAATATGCTACTGGAATAAAGACAGGTTAGTCCAAACAAGCTGGCAGCATGATGTTAGAGGTATTATTCCCTCGGGAAAAGGAGAAATATTAATTTATCAACCACTAGTGGAATCGTCTGCAAGAATCACGGACTATGTTGTAGAAGTGCACGAATTATTACAGGAACAACTTCCTCACGCTTCATTTGGATCTCAGGTAGGACCCAAAGAAGTTGTTCTAATAGGAGAAGTCCCAGTAAAAAATGAGACTTATACCCAAAAAACTGACTTGACTAATGCATTAATGGAATTGAAACAAGCTATACTCGCGAAAATTGACTCAGATATAGATGTTACAGCGACGGCTTTTACCGATGTTAAAGATTATTGGAAGGCAAAGCGGATAGCAGATATTTTCAGAGTACCACTCAGGACTATTGAGACGACGTTAAATCTTGCGGCTAAAGCAAAGGACTTTGCTACCTTATTGGGGACAGTTAATGCCACATTGGATACTTCAGAAGGAGTATATCAGATTCTTAATATTGTGTTGATATTGCAGGATTTAAAGGAAACATATGGCAAATTGAGTTATGGATTGTATGGACCTTCTTATAGTTCCTCTATTGAAACAATGCTTGACGATGCCGATGCTACTTATATTCCTCCGCTTGATAAGAACTGGCGAGAAAAATATAAGAATGCCATTACGAATAGTCTGTGGGGAACAAGTGAAAATACCCCAATAAGCATCCCGTTAAAGTCAAGTTCGGTTGCAAGGAAGAATACGAAAACAGTTGCCGGGGCTCTTGAGGTTAGAAAAGACATTACTCGAACTTTTGATGCATTAATTTCTGAAATAGAGGGTAGAGAACTGCCACCACAATTTGATGTTAATACGGTTGTATACCAGATCAAGAGTCTCCGTCAGGAAGTTGTTAAATCACGGAGTTGGCAAACGGACAGTTTTGAATACGAGACATACCTAAGGGACGGAGATAAATTCATTCACCAAAATGTGCAAACTAGTTTGGGGGCAGTTGGCAGTCTTTATACTCTTTTTGGTGAAGTAGCCGGTAATCTAGATAAGCAATTGGAAATAGAAATGCGTATTGAGAAAGAAAAAGCAGCAGGTGCAGCAGGAAGCGCTTTTCTTTTTTACAGCGGTACTTATAGACTAACAGGGTTCCCAGATATTATCAAGACATCTCAAAAAGTGTTTGTATTGGATAAGGTAATTATCAAAGATACAAATAAGGTCTTTAAGGTTAACGCAGAGGAAGAATTTAATATGTTACCACAAGAGATGATAATGAGTCTCCCAATAGAGCTATCCACTGTATGGATGATAACAAATGATATTGACCAGTACTTACGTTATTCATTAACCGGATTCCGGAAATAGCTTCAAATAGTAACTGATTGTCAGCAGGTATAAATCTATTTGCTCGTTAAGAAACAGTGAAGATGGAGGAACAAAATGAAGATACTGAATATAGTATTAGTGATGTTATTAATAGCCACAAGTGTTACAGCGATATCTTGCTCATGCAGCGGCGGGAGTTCACCGTCCGCTGTGGTAAAGGAGTATTACACTGCTATCAATTCAGGTGACGTAGACCGTGCCAGGAACTGCATCGATGTAGGTAGCATGCTTGCACCTGGTGAAATGGATATTAGCGGCAGGGAAGGCGGGATTGAGAAGATAAAGATAGTGGATGAGGAGAAGGAGAAATTCGAGGGTTCGGAAACAGCCTCTGTAACCGTAGAAGTGTATTATACAGCTAAGGGTTCACAGGAACATTTCGGACGTGTAGGAGATGTATATAATGTCATTTTAGAGAAGCACCGGAGCGGATGGAAAATCGAGTTAATTAACCGCACGCGTCCAATTACTAGCTTGGGTGATAGCGATTCATCTGATTCGGAAACGGAAGAATCATCTATACAGCAAACGGGAAAAACTATCATTTACACCGCTTCTAATTACCCGAAGAATCCCAAAACGCCGGCAGAAGTTTTCGTGGCTTGTTATTTCTTATCTGACCAATATTTACGTGGTAAAGTGTCTTCGAGCGCTGTTTTAGATTTATTATCAGAAGAAGTAAAAGCATTTTGGGAAACTCTGCTACCCGAGCAAAAAGCAAAAAAACATTACTTGGCATTAAAGAAATAAAGATTTTGGACCCCGATGAAAACGCAGTAGATATCGCTTGGGTTGAGTTCACAATCTTATATGAAAATGGAAATGTTGATACTGATACAGCAGAACTAAAAAAGGAAAACGGGAAGTGGAAATTTGTTACACAATAGAAAGCGTAAGGAAATATAGTAATCACCATAAGGCAGGCGAGTATTATCAAGTACCAAAGGTAGTAGAATAGTAACGGTTATATGGTTAGAAGTTCTGTGTATTAAACTACTTGCTAGCCCGTATTTGAATTTGGCTCCCCGACTAGGATTCGAACCTAGAACCTAGCGGTTAACAGCCGCCCGCTCTACCGTTGAGCTATCGGGGAATGAGGATGCAAATTGTGATAATGAAGTTTAACCCAACAGTTTTTAATTATAGCAATCATGAAATCAAAGAGCAATAAGAACAGCGTGAGACAAGTGTGAAGCCTGAAAATTCGCGGTTTGTTCCGTTCCGTTTCACTCTTTCTTCATCTGACGCATCATCTCCAGTGCCTTCTGAGCGTCACCCAGAAATTGCTCCACGGTCGCCCGGGTATACCTGTGGTCAGCCATCTTATCGATGAACTGGGGCGGTATGGTGATAATGTGCGCGCCGGCAAGCGCGGCGGTCAGGACATCGCCCACGGAGCGAATGCTACCGATAATTATCTTACTAGCGTATTGCCAGCGACTCAGCCACTCCACAGAATTGCGGATAATCAGGCTGGCATCTCCTCCCTCGTCCGTGACTCTGCCCGCAAAGATGCTGATGTAAGTTGCCTTTGATTTTGCGGCTAGTATGACCTGTCCGAACGAGAGGGCGACGGTAGCGTTTACTTTAATTCCGCTGGCTTCCAGTTTATTTATAATGCCGTAACAGGGAACACCATCTGTATTTATCTGGGGGATTTTGATAACGATATTTTCCGCCCAGGATGCGAACTGTCTTGCCTGGGAAAACATTTCATCCAGATTATTCGAGGTGACCTCGACACTCAATGGTCGCGGTTTAATTAAGCGTGCAATCTCTTTGGCACCTTTTTCAATGTCATAGACGCCATCTTTGAGCATAATTGAAGGATTGGTAGTAACGCCGTCAGCAATCCCATATTCCAACCATTTACTGATTTCCTTTACATTAGCCGAATCAATAAATATTTCCATTGTGTCTCTCCATTTCCAGAATAATCTCCACCGCTTCGGGCAGGTCTTTGGCTATTCTATCCGGGTGCGCATTTAGCTCATCCATCAGTTGGCATAACTCGCATTTTTGCTTGCCCAGCAGTATGGTTTTACACCCGGCGCGTTGTCCTGCCTGTATATCAGTCAGATTATCGCCTATCATATAGCATTCTTCTGGATTGAGTCTGAAGTCACCTAGTCCCTGTAACAGCAAGCCGGGCTCAGGCTTACGGCATTTACAGACCATTCGGTAGGCAGGGTTCTTCCCCTCTGGATGATGGGGGCAATAATACACCCTGTCAATACGTGCGCCATCATCGTTAATCTCACGTGCCATTTTATTATCCATCTGTTCCAGCGTCGCCAGACTGAAGTGATTTTTAGCGACACCCGGCTGATTGGATACCACAATTACCCGAAATCCTGAATCATTGAGTCGGCGAATTGCCTTACCTGCACCAGAACACAGGCGGAACTGCTCCACCGTAAATGGTGAATCAATTACACCCGCTTCTTCATAATAGATTAACTCATTGATAACCCCGTCACGGTCAAGAAACACAGCTTTCATGATACGGCTATCATCTCCTTCAGACGGAAAATAATCAGGTGTTCGAGTACCAGATGGAATGATTCCACCAGCGGCGTCGAATTCGCCGGCACCACAATGCAGGCATCCGCAATCTCTTTCATGGGACCGCCGTCAAAGCCGCTGAAACCAATAGACTTCCCCCCGTTTTCGCGGGCATAAAGCATTGCTTTGAGGAGGTTCTGCGACCACTGACCGGCTTTATCCTTGCCAGCGCCTCCGTGGACACTGAGGCAGATGACCACATCACCAGGGTTGAATTTAGTTTTCAGTTGCTCGGAGAAGAGATCATCGAATCCGTTGTCATTAACCAGCGCCAGCACCAAAGGTATATTGTCGTTTAAACATTCTGCCCGAAAAGGCCTTTTCCCCTCCGACCCGACTGTCTTTGCCAGGTCGCAGGCGAAATGAGTAGCCGTTGATGCTGAACCGCCATTCCCGCACGTAAATACCTGCTTATCCTTTCGCCAGGCTTCAAAGAGTATATCAATGACTTTTTCAATATCCTGCGAGGAAACGGTTCCGGCAATCTGGGACACATCATCCATATACTTCTGAATATAAGCCTTACTGTCCACTCCCCCCCTTTAAATTAAGTATTAATCGGGTTTTTACTCCTTGCCTCGGTGGTGATTCGCAACGGAGCCGACAGTAGAGTCATAACCTCTTACCCGCTACGAATTTCCGGAACTCGGCAAGTCCCCCTGGAGACCCGATTTCGTAGAAACGCTCTTTTGTCTCAAAGGAAATCAACTCACGCGCTTCTATAAGTTTGTGGAAGACTTCCTCCAGTGGATAATATACATCTTTTGGAACCCATTTTAATACCTTTTTCTGGAAGACATTCAAACCATAATCAATGTATTCCAGCCCGCCTGAACTTTGTTTGTCATATCTCGCAATCATACCATCGCTATCGATTGCCGTGTTACTTTTATCATAGCGACCGAAATTATGGTATACGGTCATTAGCCCGAGCTTATGGCTATTTCTAAAGCGGGACATAATCTCTTCCAGATTCAAAAAAAGGTATGAGTCACCATAGAGTGTCATGAACGTATCAGCCAAGAGACTTTCAGCGTTCTTCAAAGCACCGGCGGTTCCCAACGGTTTATCCTCGACGCTATAGGTAATCTTGACATCGAGTCTTTTCCCATCGCCGAAGAAATCCATGATTTGTTCACTCAGGTGCCCTAAGCACAAAAGGATATTTCGTATGCCAGCCACGCGGAGCATATTTATCTGATGCTCAAGGAATGATTTATTGCCAATCATAATCAAGGATTTTGGGCGTGAAACTGTAAGAGAACCCAGACGTGCTGCCATTCCCCCAGCCAGTATGACGACTTGTGTATTCATACATGCAGAATCCTGAACGACACGGTAGCGATATGGAGTCCAACCGGGTGCTATGAAAACAAATCGCGCCGACAATTATGTTGTTAAATCTTTCAGCCGCTTCCCGATCCCATAATAACGATGCGCTACCCGAAAAAACTACCATGTATATACTTGAATATACTCGTAAGCATAAGGATTCACCATTATTTTGTCAAGTAGTTATCTGAAGGTGTTAGCTAGCGATCTCTCTCTTTTCAATGGTTGAATAATTCTTTGAAAGTCATTTGTGTAGCTTCGAATAGTGAAGCATCTGATGTGGCTGAATGATAGCAACAAAGACGTGAGCCGTGTTCTACAAGTGATGTTTGAGACTGCTCGTTAAATGAAGAACAGCACCTCTGCTAATGAACAAGATGGTAAAAAGACACAACAACCACCCCTTGATGTCATTTAACTCTTTTACGCAAGATTATCAGGTATTTTGTTGAACAAACCCTACCTGCGAGCCATTAGCCAGACACGTCTATAGGTGCTATATATTGAACAGTGATGAGAGTTCTTTTATGCGGTCTTGGTGCCCTTGAGAGGCGCGTTGCCGAACTGACCCATCGACACAGTGCCAGTTATATCGTTGCCGGTGACCGTAACATCGTAGCCGATAGCCATACTGCCCATCGGGCTCTGGACATTGATTGTCCATTTGGCTTTATTGCCATCCAGAGTGCCGGTGAAGGGCTGGTCGCCACGCTGTGTCTTGTAAACGCCACTCACGGTATTGCCCGATGATTTAATGACAAGCTCACCGGTCTGTGCGCCCCTCTGGGTGCTCACTTCCACTTTATAGGTTCCATCAATCGCCATGTTTTGTCCTCCTGAAAATACTTCCTATCTCTACATTACGAAACAACCGTTTTATAATAATACCTCGTGAGTTTATGTGTCAAGTTTTTTACGGATAATGCTTTTTGTTGTACCTGATTTGATTAAACAAATTGTAAGTATCAAGCATCATTGCCAGGCATAAGGTCCGGCTCCCTCATTACCTTACCGCCATTTCGAATAAACTGGTGAACAGCACCACCTAGCGCCTCCACTTTTCCATCAGCAAAGACCTTAATAGCAGTGCTTGATACAAGACCGTAGCCCCTAGCACCGTCTTCCTTTAAAGCAAGTGCCGCCTTCAGTTCCTCCCAACCAGCCGCTTCGTCATGCGTGTCACAGATAACCGGGGCAATCCCCAAGCACGGGAAAAGCTCTGCCGTGGCATCATCCTCCGGGTCACGCCAGCGTATCCACTCTCGTGCCAGCATAATACTCCCTGCGGATATTCCAAAGAAAGGGATTCCCTGCTGATAAAGCTCAGAAAGGAATTTAACCATGTCCTTTTCTACCAGCGCTCGTATCCCTCTTTCCACATCGCCGCCACTGACATAGACAACATCCGCCGATTTAAGAATGCGCCGGGCTTCTTTCAGGTCGGCATCTTTCGGGACAATCAAAGCATGGGTAACACTACTGGCGCCGCATTCGCTGAACGACCGCACAAGGAAATCGAAGAATGACCTGTCGTCGCCGCTTGCCGTCCCGATATAAGCAACGGAAGGGGCTTCCTTCCCGCTTTCTTGCAGGGCGGTTTGAATCAAGGGGTCTGGTGTCTGGCGACTTCGCCCTCTCCCACCAGCCAGTAAAAAAACAGGTTTCATGTTAGCCGTCATAGTAGTTCCTTAATTCAACACTGTTTTATCGAGATATTTTTCTATATCGACCGTGAACGGTGACTTCGAGACACAGTATTTACCGGATGTCTCTGGAGAAATGGCAGCTTCATATATAATCGAAATCCTGGCAGAACGTCCATATAAGTTTTTCAATATCCTGTCGGCTTCTTCGCTGAGGCGTGGCTTGTCTGAACGCGGACTCACCAGATGCAGTTCGTAGACATCATTCTTGACCTGGTCGAGGCGGAATTCGTCAATGTCTTCAAGTTTCGCGAGGGCATTATCCAGTTCACGCGGTGTGACCAACCGTCCGGCAACAGTGAAGGTCGCGTTTGCAGACCGTCCTTCTATTGCGGAAAGAACCATTCCGGAATCTCTTCCACAGGAACACTTGCCGTCCTTATCGATTCGCGCCAGGTCACCCACGTCGAACCGCACCATGTAATACCAGGGATTATTAAAGGTAGTGACCAGGATTCTCCCCAAAAATGGCCCGCCATGCTCCGGCTTCAATGGCTGAAAATCTACATGGCAGGATTCTGTGTTCTGGTGGAACTTCCCTGCCTCGCATTGCATAAACACATAGCCAGTTTCGGTAGTACCATAGGAACTTACCAGCGGCGACGTAAAGACACGTCGGATTTGCCGGTGATGCAGGTTCGTAGGATATTCGTAGGTAAAAACGATAAGCCCGGGCTGGAAAACAGCCTTTTTATTTGAGAAGGCATAACGGCATAACCTTGCCAGAAGCGAAGGATTTGCCTCAAGAATCACCGGCTGAAAGGCAGACAGTTCGGCAATCATCCGGTCCATAAGTGCCGCCGACCAGGTCACCGGGTTGGACTTCTCATTCAGATACAGAAACCGGGATAAACGCCGTTTCTCTATGGGTAAATCAGCTTCATCTGAAAGAAAACCAACATTCAGCGAATTGGCAAGGATTGCTTCCGGATGATTACCCGTTGCCAACCGACTCGCATGGGAATTGAGTTTCCATGAAGCCTTCTCCGAAGCATCCCACCATTCCTGGTTCCAGATGTTGGTAACACTGACATTAATCGACCCGCTGGTATTAACGAGGGATATTTTACCATTCTCAAGTCCCGCCTTCATATCACGGTCGCCCGGGACAAATCCCTGCGGCATATGCTCACGGATATCCTTTTTGGTCAGGACCGGCATTGCCGCATAGCGGACATCAACCGGATAGTCGGGACCGGGGTCGAAAGCCCGCCATGACCTGTAAGCGGGAATCTGATTTAAAGCCGCCTCCAGAGTAACCAGAGAACGGTCGTAGTAAGCAGATGTGTAATTCCATTTCATTATCAAATCCTATCCTTATTCTCAATGGCATACTTAATAGTGTAATATGTTGTTGACCCGCTTCACAACTTACAGAGGAAATCGCGTGAAAGCTCAGGTTCTGAAAAGGATAGCCCCGGTGGAAACCAGACCGCTGGAACTGGTGGAGATACCTGCTCCTCAACCTGCTCGTAAGGAAATCCTGGTAAAAGTCACTGCCTGTGGTGTTTGCTATACCGAGCTCGATGAAATTGAGGGACGACTTACCTCCAAACTGCCGGTCATATTGGGGCATGAAATTGTAGGGAAGGTGACGGCAGTGGGTAAAGGCACCGCCAAATACCGGATTGGAGATAGGGTGGGGATTGCCTGGATTCATTCTGCCTGCGGGAAGTGCCGTTTCTGCCGGGCAGGGCTGGAAAACCTCTGTTCCGATTTCAAAGCAACCGGTTGTGATGCCGACGGCGGCTATGCCGAGTGCACGGTCGTCTCGGAGGACTTTGCTTATCCCATTCCTGCCAGATTCAGTGATGTTCAAGCGGCGCCGCTACTCTGTGCCGGCGCTATCGGGTACCGCGACCTGCGGCTCTCTGGAATCAAACCAGGACAAACGCTGGGGCTTTTCGGGTTCGGGGCATCGGCGCATATTGTGCTCCAGCTCGCAAAACATCAGGGCTGTGAAGTATTCGTCTTCACGCGTGGTGAAGACCACCGCCAGTTAGCCAGGAAACTAGGAGCAATCTGGACGGGGAATCCCGAAGATGCACCACCTTATAAGCTCGATTGTGCCATTGACTTCACACCGGTGGGAGAGACCGTGCCGATGGCATTGAGCGTACTGGAAAAGGGCGGTCGACTCATTATTGCCGTCATCCGCAAACGCACTCCCATCCCCCCGATTGACTACGCGCGCCTGCTCTGGGAAGAGCGGGAAATTAAGAGCGTGGCAAACATCACCCGACAGGATGTGCTTGAGTTCCTACCTCTGGCGGCGAAAATTCCCATTCTCACAGAGGTCGAGGAATTCTCTCTAGAACAAGCTAATGACGCACTGGTTTCGCTCAAAGAGGGGAAGGTGCGAGGCGCGGCAGTACTGAAAATTGGTGAGGGAGGTCCGAAATGAAGGTATGTAAGGTGGCGGAAATCAGGCAACTGGACAGGCGAGCCATTGAAGAATACGGTATCCCCTCGGAAATCCTGATGGAAAACGCCGGTGCGGCGGCTTACAACGTCATAAGTAAAGAGTTTGGGGTTAAAGATAAAAAGTTTGCCGTGCTCTGCGGACCCGGCAACAACGGCGGCGATGGTTTTGTCGTGGCGCGTCACCTGCACGCCGCCGGGGCTGATGTTAAAATTTGCATTCTTGCTGATAGAGCGAAATACCGTGGTGAAGCCAAGAATAACCTCGATATCATTGCGCATTTTCCAGTGGAGATTTTTGATGTGAAATCAGCCAGTCAAATCCGAGAAGCTCTATCTGATGCAGATGCAATCGTGGATGCTTTGCTCGGCACGGGATTGGATAGAGAGGTGGACGGTCTGCTGAAAGAAACAATCGAACTGGTCAATCGGAGCGGCAAGATAATCTTCGCTATCGATATCCCATCCGGTATAAACGGTGACACAGGCCAGGTGATGGGCGCGGCTATCAAAGCCGATTGCACCATCACGTTCGGCTTGCCCAAGAGCGGCAATCTACTGTATCCGGGATTCGGTTATAGCGGTAAACTCTATGTCTCACACATCTCTTATCCGCAAGCGCTCTCAACTTCGGAGTCGCTTAAAATCGAGATTGCGCCTCCTGTTCCTCTCCCCGAACGGCAGGCGGACACCAATAAAATGGATTACGGACCTATACTGGTTATTGCCGGCGCTGCTAACTATTTCTGGGCACCGCACGCTTCAGCTTATTCCTTCCTGAAAGCCGGCGGTGGCTATGTTCACCTTGCCTGCCCTAAATCTCTCACCAATTCGATAGCGAGAAAAGGCAGGGAGGTGGTTTTCCAGCCAATGGATGAAACCGAATCGGGGAGTATCGCGCTTTCAAACAAAGATAAGCTACTGGAGTTTGCCGAGCGGATGCGTATGGTCGTTATGGGACCCGGCTTGTCTCTTAATGAAGAAACCCAGAGACTCGTTCGTATTTTAACTGAAGAAATCAACAAACCGTTATTGCTGGATGGCGACGGCATTACTGCAGTTGCTGGAGAAACAGGTCTACTCAAACGCCGCAAAGCGCCGACCATATTGACCCCGCATGTGGGAGAGATGGCACGAATCACCGGGAAAGAGCGCCCGGATATTGAAAAGAACCGGATAGCTGTGCTTCAGGAAACAGTCGAAAAACTGAATGCCTACATTGTGCTGAAAGGAGCGCATTCGCTGATTGGTTGTCCGGACGGTAGAGTTTTTATCAACGTCAGCGGGGCTACGGATGGCAAAGCGGGCATGGCGACCGCCGGTAGCGGCGATGTGCTCAACGGCACAATTGCAGCGATGTACTGTCTCGGTCTGAATCTGGAGGAAGCGGTGCGAACAGGGGTGTTTATCCATGGTCTGTCCGGCGACCTGGCAGCAAAAGCAAAAGGACCCGACGGGATGACCGCGAAAGATATACTGAACACCCTCCCGAATGCCGTGAAATACTATCGCCAGAATCTACAGAGTATCGCCGCCGACTACTACGATACGGTTCACGAGATATAAGTTTATTAACTATCCCTGTTTTATTTCTTTGCTGCGTTTCATTTTTTCTATCGAAATATTCAACCAAACATTTTCTTTTTGTAAAACGGCTTGATTTTTTCTAGTATATTATGAGGGCATTTAGCAGTTTTCAAATCTATTTTTTATATATTGGGACAATTGAGTAGCATTAATGTTGAAATACCATAATGAAATAACAACTGGAGAGCCATAATTTAAAGTATTTATTTTACCCCACCCCCTACTGATAAAGTTTTTCCCGTTATGGTATTTGTTCGTGTCTACCAAAACTATGCTCATTATCGTTGTTAGACTATATAATTTATGCAGTCGTATAGAACGAATATCTTTCCATAATATTGTCTCAGGTTTAAACAATGCAGTTTTATTATGAATGCCATTAGAATCTAATAGTAGACCTGCTTCACTGCTTACTAAGTTTTTTATATTTCTCAGTAAAGCATACCCATAATAAAGTACCAACGCTATTCCAAATATTACGAAGAACAATGAAATTAAGATCCCTCCATTTCCAGTAATACCAAACTCTATGACTCCTCCAGTAACACCAAACGCTGTTACTCCTACTCCTAAAACCACACAAATCACACAGAGGATAATAAACACTATTATCTTAAGCTTGATGATCCTATAAAGTATTTCATCCGGTTCGCTTTTCATATATTTTATAAAGGAATCCCTTTACTAAATTAATGCCCTAATTCTATACTTCTTTTTACTAACACTCAATAGTGACAAAGCAAACATTTACATTAGGCTATTGACAAACATTATCCAATTACGTAAAGTTTACCTTGAGTAATTTACCTGTACTCGTCCTTCAGCCGAAGGACGGGAAAGGAGATACCATGACTGAAGGTGCACCACGCGAACCGCAAAGACCCAGATACGAACGCCGCCCTCGTCCTGAAAAGGAAGAGGAAAAACGGGGCGAAAAGGACGAAAAATCCCGGGATGAGAAGAACTGGGATGAAAAGTGGCGCCGCGACCCTATAAATGCCCTGAGCTGGGCGCTGGTCTTTATCTGGGCAGGTTTAGTGCTCCTTGGAAACACTACCAAATGGGTTACTTTCGATTGGTGGAATTCAGATAAATTGTGGGCAATCATTATGGCCGGAGCAGGCGCAATCTTTGTTTTCTTTGCTCTTGTCCGGTTATTAATGCCGGAACACCGGCGGCCTATCACCGGGAACCTGATTATGGGGTTTATTTTCCTCGCTGTGGGGTTGAGCGTATTAACGACCTGGGGTTGGGGTCTTATAGGGGCGATTGCCTTTATCGGAATCGGACTAATTATCATTCTCAGTGGTATTTTCCGTAAGCGTAAGTAAAAACGCTAGAGTCTATCGAGATTCAGGGTGCTGAACTCGTTCCAGAAATGGTAGAGCGGCATCCACCACTTTTCCCGCCCGATACAGCGGAAGTACGGAGGCTTGTACGCCCGTATCAGGTCGCCGATTTTATAGCGGGGGAGTGTTACCGTAGAAACAATGAGACTGCCTGTCTCCCCGGGTTTCATTTCATAAAGCATTTTTACTTTCGAGCCGACCTGCACCTCAAAGAAAAACATGTCGTAATTCGGCACCCAGGCACGGATTTCATCTCTCTGCTGACCGAACATACCCTCGGTGGCGCCGTAGATTTCGCGGATGGCAACATCACCATAGAGAGCATTGAGCGCCGGCTGATAGCGGGTATTGATGCCCGCCACGCTCCCCAGCGTCATAATCTGCACCTTCCAGATGTTCTTGGGGTAGACGCCGTGCTGTTTTTTCAGGTATTTTCCAAAAAGTAAAGTGGTCGGCGCGACTCCGCCCACCAGCGTGACATTCTCGTTCTTGCCCTTCTGATAAGCTAGTTCAAAGCGCGCTTCCCAATCCCGGATGCTCTTACCGCCACCTAATGCGTCGATGTCTTCCTGAACGGGCACATTACGGATGGGGGTAAAAGCCGCCACATATTTCACGTAGATACCGGAGCTATAGCCGTATGACAGTTCCTTGTCTCCCGCCTTTGCCATTCCCACCACCGAAGGGAAATTCAGATTCAGATTGACCCCGTCAAAAAGGTCGTATTTTTTGTGAGTAGCGACAAAGTTCATCATCGCCCGGCCGGCGCTGACCCGCATCCCTAAATCCGTTGGTGTCATTGGGATAAACTTCGGTTCATCACCGGTGGTACCGCGCGTGATTGCCCAGCCGACCGGGTCTTCATTGAGCAGGAGCCTGATGTCACCCGCCATGACCTTCTGCACCATCGGCTTGACATCTTCGTAGGTGATAACGGGAAACGATTGCCGGTAGCTATTGATATCAGTCACCTTGCTGGCGCTATGCTGACTGCCGTAATCGGTCTGAGCGTAAATCCCCAGTAATTTCTTGAGGACTGTCTCCTGTACTGATGGCGGCTGAGCGACCGCATCGTGCCACGGCTGTAACATCAAACCGAGAAATTGCGCCATTTCCTGGGGGTCACGTGATACCATTTAATTACCTCATAATGATATTGGATTCTAGTTTACATGGTTGCCAATACCTGCGCAAGAAAGAAGACCAATGAAAACATGAAAAGCGCTGAGGCTTTTCGGGGATTTAGTAAATGGGTTTAGCTTGCCTATTCGGAAGAAACGAGTTCAGACTCTATTTGCGATACTTTCTCGCTTTTGTTTCTTCTTTTCTTCATACGTTCGGCGTGGAACCTAATCATCTTGTCCAATTCGTCATACATTTCTTCAGATGAATCGTTCTCATCGCGTGCAAAGCGAGCAGCAATTGCTCTAAAAACAACAATTTCTGTGCAGTTTTCTCTTATGCTTTGCTCATAAGCAGGATGGTCAAGATTAACAAGTATGAGAGATTCTTGTGGCCGTATTGAGCATTCAGCCTCATCCACACCTGAAGCGTGCATCTTTATCTCGTAAGTTTGATTCTTAAAACGCAAATGCCCTGAGTTAAGAATGGCTTTTATCTCTTTCATTAGATCAGGGGAAATAGGTTGATGTTCTCTGTGTCTGCCCAATTGCTTATTAGTTTCAATTTGCAAATCAGGAACCATTGTTTTTCGACCATCCTCATCCTCTCTTGCCTTTGTTGTATTATCTTGTCGAGCCCTGCGTTTCAAAAGATCATCATAGGCATTAAAATCTTCTGCCACTTGCTTAATAGCTTGATCGACCATTGCTTTTTTCTCAGCCTCTTCCTTCTCTTGGTGTTTCTTCTCTTCCTCTTTACAAATTTCCTTGAGTAGTTTGCTCATATAATCGGCATAAGCTATATACTTAGGATGAGTTTCAAGGAAGCCTTCCCTATCTGTCTTAATAACTGCCACCTCGTCAGCTTTGTCCTCTGGATCAAAGCTAGCAACCTCAACTGAACCAGTTATTAAATCACCAATATGGTATGTGAAAGAGGTAGGTGATAAATTGAAGAGGCTAGGTTCTCCAACAACACGACCCCTTACGGTAGTGAAAACCCCAGGGCTATTAAGCATTTTAGTAGCTACTATTATCTCACCATGAATGCGGCCACATATAGGGTCTAAATAGTTTACAGGTATTTTCCTACGAGCAGGAGTGTCCTTTGGCGCACAGGTGTGACCATTTACCATTACTTTAAAGTTCTTACCCAAAGGTAGTTCACGAGCTAAGTGCTCTATCACTTTAACCACATCTATCCTGCCACATTCTGGTCTGAGTTTCCTAAGTGTTACCGTCGTTCCATTAGGCATATCTTTTGCATCAAATTCGTTCAATTGCATAGAAGCACGATCTAAAATGGATTCTTTTAATTTTCCCATCCTCTCAGCATTTTCAAGTTCATCTCTATCAAGGCAAAATTCGAAAGTTTTCCCATCTTTGGTTGTATTGACCTCTATTCTCTTTGCGATGCCAAAACCAGCGAGCTTGCCAATTCCTTTGTTACCAATCGGGAGACGATGAAAAACTGGCGTATATGTGCTAGCTCTTTTTTGTGCCGAGCCTAAGAACATATAACCTTCTCTAATATCTTGCTCATCCATTCCCGCCCCGTTATCTTGAATGATAATTTTATCTTCCATTTTCCGTCTAATGATAGGTAGAGAGAGCTGTTCATCGGAAACATTCTTTACTTTCATTTCAATATCTACGGTTACATAGTTGGCATCCGCATCATAACTGTTTACAACAAGCTCTGCTATGGCTTTAGTGTACTTACTATACATATTGAGACCAATATGGTCTAGCATTCTTGTTGCTACAGTGAATTTTAGATCACGTAACTTATGCCCCTCATGACTTTTTATGGCACACATTTCCTCTTCCTATTTCATAGTTTGAAATCCCTTTCTTTTTTGGAATCGAACTTTGCCCTGACTTCTCTAACCCTTCTGTTAATAGTAGAAAAGATTTTGCTTATATCTTTATCTGAGTAGCCATATCTCTGTCTATTGGATAAGTTGCCTAGTATCCGGAGCTTGTTTAAGACGGCATTTGTTCTTGCTTCAGCAACTCTTTTAAAACGCTCTTCTGGCGTTTCATTTTTATTTACTCGTCGCATTGCAGCTCCTATCATAATTATTTATACAATAATAGCATAAATATTGATAAATAACAAGTATTTTAAAAGAAATAGCGTATAAATATCAAGAAATATGATGTTTTGTAGTGAAAATTACAAAATTCTTGGAATGATAGAAGACGCGCGATTTTCTTGTATTACCTAATCTGGGAGACTACGAGGAATTTATAATTGAAAATTGGACATCCTTAACTGCGAACAACAAGCATCTATAAGTTCTTCACCATATAATTGCCGGAGGTAGTATATCCTTCTGTGCGGTAGTATTCCCGTGCGCCCACTCCACTAAGTACGAACAAACGACTGACATGCAATTCTTCACAGGCAATTCTCTCGGCTTCCTTTAATAATGCCTTCCCCAACCCCCGGTGCTGGGCGGAACTGCTATCCTGCTGTCGCAAAGGCACTTCGGGTCCATAGACGTGAAGCTCCCGTATAATAGCGGTCGCGCCATCGCCCTGCCTTTCCAGAGCCGGTATCGGGTCGGTCTGCACACGCAGTCGTAGTAGTCCGAAAATGGTATCGCTCTTATCTTCAAACGAAAGGAAAATTTCTCTTCCCTCTGATGCCTCATAGTCCAAGCGTTTCAGCGTCGGTTCGCCAGCACTTTTGCCACCTCTGGCACGGTGCCCGTACTCCCGACAACGTATACAGTGACATTCCGTGCCTTTTGCCTGCATCCGCTGTTTTACAGGTCCGCGGAGGGATTCCTTCAAACCCGCCGTTATAAACTTCACGGGGATATCACGCAGGACACGGGAAATGCGCACGTAAGGGGGTACGACGGCTTTGATATCAGCGACCAAATCAATCATCGTTTCCTTATCATAGGGCTGGTATCTACTCTCCAGATACCATTTCTCCAACTCTGTGCCTGATACTACCATCGTCGGATAGATTTTTAAGCCGTCTGGTCGGAAACGTGGGTCGTCGAACAACTGACGCGACATTTCGAGGTCGTGTGCCGGTGTGGAACCGGGCAAACCCGGCATCCAGTGGTAGTGTACCTTAAAGCCATTCTGTTTCAGTAGACGGGTCGCTGTCACGACTTCCGCAACGCCATGTCCCCGGCGCACCAGCCGATAGACCTCCTCATCGAGGGTTTGCACGCCAATTTCTACCCGTGTCGTGCCGAATTCCAGCATAAGGTTGATTTCTTCCTGCCCGCAGTAATCGGGACGGGTTTCAATGCATAATCCTACACAACGCGATACTGCTGTCTCATTGCACCGCTTGGCTTCTTCTAGAGTATTGGATTCAGTACCATTCATCGCATCATAGCATTCCTTGATAAACCGGTACTGATAGTCTCGCGGGGTCGCAAGGAAGGTGCCGCCCATGATAATCAGTTCTACCTTATCTACCGGGTGCCCCATCTCTGCCAGCCCTCTGAGGCGCACCTGCACCTGACGTCTGACATCAAACTCGCATTCCCTGCCTCTCAGTACCGCCGGCGATTCCGGGGTATAGCTCTGAGGAGTAGCGGTATATGTGGGACAATATATACAGCGGCCGGGGCAGGGTGCCGGCTGGGTCATTACCGCCACCGGCGTCACCCCCGAAATGGTGCGGGTGAATTTCTTCATCACAGGCTGTGATTTTTCCATGACACTATTAGTGTAGCAAATATAGCTCGAATCTCAAAGTTAGAGTTTATAGAGAGCTATCAGTATTCATCCATGAGAACATCTATTTGGATTGCCGCGCCTCCCGATTGAATCGGGATGGCTCGCAAAGACAGTTGAAAATTTTTCTTGAATCTTGAATGTTGATTTTTTGTATCTTGTCTCTTGTATCTTGGTTATTAGAAGCGGTTTTGAACTTTGACTTTTAACTTTTGACTTATTGCTCTATACTATCGGAAATATGGCAGACAATCTCCGCGAGGTCTACAACCAAATAGCGCCCGGCTGGTACAATTTCCGCCACCACACAAGATTCCGGCGAGAGCTAGATACGCTATCGGCGGAGTGGCAGGGCGGTAAATTGCTGAACATCGGCTGCGGACACGGCGCGGATTTTCTGCCGTTCACCGGCAATTTTGAATTACACGGCATTGATTTCTCCGAGGAGATGCTAAAACTCGCCCGGAAGTACGCAGAGAAGTACAAATTTAGCGCCAATCTAGTGGTAGCAGACGCGTGCGCTCTGCCTTACCGTGATGCCACCTTCGACCGGGCAATTGTCGTGGCGACGTATCACCACCTGACGACCGCGCAAAGATTGCCTGCTTTTCGAGAGTTAAAACGCATCTTAAAACCGGGAGGCTTCGCATTCATCACGGTGTGGAACCGCTGGCAACCCCGATTCTGGCTGAGACGGAGAGAGCTACTCATTCCCTGGCGGATAAAAGATAAGACACTCTACCGCTACTACAATCTTTTCTCATACCGGGAACTCGTGAACCAAGCAAAAGTGGCAGGGTTTGAAGTAGTCAGGGTCTTCCTGCAAAGTCCTCACCATTTCCCTGTTAAATTCTTTTCTAGGAACATTTGCTTGCTGGTGAGAAAAGCGGAAAAAGACGCTTGAATTATATAAAAGTGGTATACTAAAAGTTATAGTAACAGGAGGTCGCAAGCGCTGATGTTGACCAAGATAAAATGCCCCAAATGTAACACCGAGGGCACCTTCTCAATTTCCGACCCGGTCTTTGATGGCCCATACAAGTGCTGGAAGTGCAAGGAACTCTTCCATATTAGAATGGAACATGGTGCTTTAAAGGGTATAGAAGCGATGTCAGGGGAGGAGCTTGCCCAGTTTGAGCAGGTGCAAGCTCTCAAGGACAAATTCAGACGTCCGGGCTAGTACTCATTCGCCGCTATTCAGTTCTACCGCAAGGGGGTGTAACCATGCCAGTTGTTACGGTGGAGATGTGGGAAGGGCGGACTATCGACCAGAAGAAGCAGTTAGTTAAAGACATTGCTGCTGCTTTTGTGAAAATGGGGGTTCCGGAAGAACACTTACAGATTATTCTGAAGGATGTCCCGAAACATAACTGGGCAACCGGCGGTAAACTCGCCTCCGAAAAATAAACATCTCACGACTGTTTAGTAGAGGGGAAAATAGTGGGTTCCGACAGTTGGATTCTTATCGTCACGGGTATCATTATTATAGTTCTCTTTACGCTCTTGCGACCCCGGGGTGGTCCCCGCAAATATCCAGAGGTTGTTCAGTTCATTCTGTACGACATCAAGTTGAACCGGGCACTGGCTGATACGTTTATGCAATGGGAGAAACCAAAGACCTTCGCGAGCAATAACTGGGAACTGAATAAAACCAAAATCGGCTTCCTTACCGAGACACAGAAAGAGTTGCTTAGAGAGACTTTCTCCCTTGTTGACGAATTCAATGCAATAATCAAGCCCGCAAAAAAAAATAAATCCGACTCCTATAAAAATCTCGACCTGAATAGACTCAAGGAACTGCTCGATAGGTGCCAGCAAGAGCTTGAGGACTGGATGGTAACGAACACGGGGCAAAAGGAACTACCTCTGAAATATCCTTCTATCTGGAGCTTATTCTTCGGCGAACGTTAGTTATCGTCAGTGCTAGACTGAATTCGGCTTTTAAACATCAAAGCGGGTCGGTCCCCATCTCTGAGCGTGGTCTTCTTTCAAATGCTGAAGGCTCTCTTTGAAAGCAAGCGAGCCGATGTAATCAGTAGACATAACAAAGGCATCCTCTCTATTGTCCAGGTAATAGCCTTTTCTTAAACCCGTCTTCTGAAAGCCGTATTTCAGGTACAGGTTCTGCGCTGCGATATTGGAAACACGCACTTCCAGCGTCACGATACGCGCCTTGTGTCGCTGTGCCAGTTCAAAGATAGCGATCAGCAGTCCTTCCCCGATACCCTTCCGCCGGTGCTCCTGAACTGAAGCGATACTCATAATGTGTGCTTCGTCAGCCAGAATCCACATGCCGGCATAGCCAAGAATATTCTCTTCGTTATCCAAAGGCTCAAGCTGGCGGTGTTTTAAAAGTCCTATGAGTCTTTCACGTAACCCCAAAGACTGTTTTTCAGTAGCTGGCTTGCGGGATGGATTGGAAACCACAGGCCCTTCGCTAGCGACAATGTAGTAAGCCATACGGTTTTCCAACTCACGGTTGAAATTTGTTGGAGGCCATTCTGCAGGAAACGCTTCCCGGTCAATCCTGGCAACCTGTGTTATATCCTCTTTACGCATCGGGCGCAGGTACATCGGTAATTATCTCTCCAAACAAAGATTCTAACATAGTTTGTAGTTCGGTTAGTATTTAGCGGAACTGCTTAGTTGGGATTCCCGTACAAGGTCTGTCTATCCTTTTCCTTGATGTCACGTTATAATATATGCACGGGGTAAAAACCTCGAACTTCATGTTTCACCAAGCAAGGTTTGGTACACGAGGGGAGTTATCCAGTGCAAGACGAGAAAAACCTTGTCCACAAGGCACGGCAGGGTGACAAGGAGGCTTTCACAGAGCTATATGAAAGCCATTTTAATAGAATCTACCGCTATGTGGTAGTGAAAATTGGAAATAAGGCTGAAGCGGAAGATATGACCCAGCAGGTCTTCGTCCGGGCTTATGAATCAATCGGCTCTTATAATTGGCAGGGCATACCTTTCAGCGCCTGGCTCTTCCGCATCGCTCACAACCAGATTGTTGACTTCATACGGAAGGAGAGCAAGAAGCCGACGGTACAACTTGACGAATCACTACCTATCATAGGCGATAGCGACCCTCAAGGGGAGGTTGAGTTAAAACTGAATATCGAGCAGGTGGCGATTGCAACACAGAAATTGACCAAAGCACAGCGGGAGGTTATCAGCCTCCGCTTCGCGGGCGGGATGTCTATCTACGAGGTTGCCGACACCATGCATAAAAGTGAAGGGGCAATTAAGGCTTTGCAACACAGCGCAATACTGGCGTTACGCAAGACCTTAAGAGCGGGCGAACACGATGGGAAAATATAATATTGAAACCATCTTCAATGAATGCCTTGAAAAACTGCTGACCGGCACAGAGACGGTCGAGCAATGTCTCCAGCGGTATCCGAATTATGCCCAAGAGCTTGAGCCATTACTCCGTACCGCCATGTCCGTTAATAAAGCGGTCGATATTGCACCGAGCCCGGAACTAAAAGCACGCGTCCGCTACGATCTCCAGTTGAAGATGGCGGCAGTCGGGAAACCGCGGCGTGCTTCGTGGTTAAGTCTGCAACCACGATGGGCAACAACAATGATAGCAGTGATGTTTGTGTTCGTACTCGGGGGTGGCGCAGTGCTGGCAGCAGATTCAAGTATGCCAGGAAGCTTGCTATACCCCATAAAAATCCTTACTGAGAACATCAGTTTGAAGCTCGCCGGCTCCGACATTGAGAAAGCAGAACTTTCCCTGACTTTTGCAGACCGCAGGGTGGAGGAAATGAACTACCTGATAGAGAATGACAAGCTCAATGATACAAATATGGAGTCAATCTCCAACCGGTATATCGGTTACTTGAACCAGGTAAACATTCTATCTTCCGGGGCACAAATCGCCTCTGAAAAAGGTATGTCTTTAATGCAAGCACCGACTGCTGCACCTGTCACCGAAGACTCTGCAACTGGGGCAACTGAAGAGGAGAAGACAATTCCTCAGAGTCCTCCGCCGGAAATAACTCTTACTATTCCTGCTGAAGAGCCACCGGAATTATCTGCAGAAAATCGTACTTTCGCTGAGCCAGATGAGCTGAGCCAGATGATTACATATTACGTTTATCATCACCCGCAACAGCTCGAAAAGTGGCTGGAAAACCCGAACATTCCTGAAGAATATAAACTGCTCATCCGACGTATGATTCAGGACCTTAAAAACCTGGGACGTAATCAATAATAAATGTAGAATGATTAATCGTTCATACTAACCTTTACATCTTTTTCTCGTTATAAACTTTAGTGAAAAATATTGTGGGTGGAGGTCATACCAATGGTTAAAAAATTACTCTTACTTGCGGCAGTCTTCGTCCTTGTACTATCAGGCTTGTTTCTCTACGGTTGTCAATCATCGACGGCTGACACTTCTGCCTACCAACAGCGGGGAATCTATGTTACCGGTGAGGGCAAGGTAGAGGTAACGCCGGATATTGCTAATGTTCAACTCGGCATCGAGGCGCAGGCAGCCACGGTTGCCGAAGCTCAGAGTCAGGCAAATGGCGCTATGACCAAAGTGATGAATGCTCTAAAAACCAATGGCGTGGCGGAAAAAGATATTCAGACCCGCTACTTCAGCATTCAGAAAGTTACCCGCTGGGATTATGAACAACAGAAGGAAATTGACAGCGGCTACCGCGTGAGCAATGTGGTGAATGCCAAAATACGGGGCATCGATGTAAATAACACAAAAATCGGCGCGGTCATCGATGCGGTAACCCTGGCAGGCGGCGACCTGACTCGTGTGGATAGCATCTCTTTCGATGTCGACGACCCCATAAGCTATTATGACCAGGCGCGTGAGAAGGCAATGGCAGATGCCAATGATAAGGCTAAGACACTGGCGGAACTGGCAGATGTGAAACTGGGGAAGGCAACCTATATTAATGAGTATAGCGCATCCCCTGGAATATCAGTACCAATCTACGCGAAAGCCGAAGCTGGCTTGAGCGACACCACACAAATCAGCGCAGGTCAACTTGAGATTACTCTCACGATTCAGGTAGTCTACGCGATACGTTAGTTCTATTATATAATTAATAATTGGGGAGGTGACAGGTGATGTTAAAAAAGTGGAAGATCATAATGGTAGTGTTGGCGGCAATCGTATTACTGACGGTGGGTGGCGGGGCGATTGCTATGGCAGATGATGAAACGGCGCCTGTGAGCAATCCCCTCTTAGCGAGGGTGGCTCAACTTCTGGGTAAAAATGAAGCACAGCTTACAGATGCCATAAAAGCCGCCCGTAAAGAAGTTGCCACCGAAGCAGTTACAGCGGCGCTGGATAAGGCGGTCACTGAGGGCAAGATTACTACCACCGATAAAGCCAGCATTCTGGCATGGCTTGCCCAGCAACCCGATCCCGCAAACAGGGATGCCATGAAAGCCTGGTGGTCAGCACGACCCCAGATTAGCAAACCGGAGTTGTACAAGAGATTCCTAGGTGTGCGCGGAAAAATCTTGCGCTGGGGCTGGTGCCACAATTTTGCAGGCATTGAGGAATCCCAGGTAATGAAGAAGGTGGCAGCAAAGCTAATCGTAGGGGAACAGGCGCTGATTGATGCCTTCAAACAGGCAAGTCAGGAGATGCGGACCAGCGCCTTCCAGAAAGCTCTGACGAATGCTGTAACCAATGGGCGGCTCACGAAGGCGGAAGCCGAACAGATTGAGACATGGTGGGCGCAGAGACCCGCCGCACTGGATAAGTTCGCACCCGGTTTCGGGTTCGGGCGGATGGGCAGAAGATTATGCAAATAATGGCTTTTCCTTAATAATGGGTAGCAGAATACAACGCCATAAAAATATAGTAGGAGAGGGGCTCGGGAAAAACCGAGCCTCTCTCTTTTTCTCACTCGTTTCATAGTCATTGCGAGCGCAGGCGAAGCAATCTCCGGGAGGAGTGGCATTCTTCCCCGCCCTGAGATCGCCACGTCACGGAGTTTACCCTGAGTTTAAAGAAGGGTTCCTCGCGATGACAGAAGGAAATTATTGGAAATCACCAAATAGGTCTCTATAGGTTGGATTTATACTCGTTATTAAATTAATTTTATCCTGTCTTGACCCTGCCTTAATCTGTTTCTCCCGTAATATGGCTCCTTCGATACTACTACCAGCTTCAAAGTAAACTAGTTTGGTAATCCTATATTTTTTAGTAAATCCTGCAATTAATCCATTTCTGTGTTCAATTACTCTTCTATGTAGGTTATTCGTCACGCCAGTATAAAAAACCGTATTAGCTTTATTTGTCATTATGTAGACGTAATACTGTTTTTCGTTCATCGTCATCTACGAATTTCTATTATACTCATTTTGTCATTGCGAGCGCAGGCGAAGCAATCTCTGGGAGGAGTAGCTTTTTCCCCCACCCTGAGATCGCCACGTCACGGAGTTTACCCTGAGTTTAAAGAAGGGTTACTCGCGATGACAACAGGGTATTACTGCATATGAATATAGTAAGGGGGATTTTCGTTTTAGTTTTATCCTCCCCCAACAAATTCTTCTTATTTACGTTATAAACTACATAAAGGACGATATTCTTGTTACTTGGTAATTGACATTTATTTAGAGTTTCGAGTTTAGTATTTCGTATTTCCCTGTGGGGGTGTTGGTTATTGACAGGAAGTGGTATAATAGACTACTCGAACTGTCGGCTGAGCGTATCAGCTTGACTTTCCTGTGTTTTGTGTTATAATAAAATTTAGATTATGTAATGAAAGGAGGTGGTGTTATGTCGTTGACCCGCAAGGGAGACAGCGTAAAAATGCTGAGACAAATGGTTATTCTATCCAGCAAATCACGGTCTTCGTGAAGAGGCTTTTCGGCACGAAGACTTAACTAATTAAGGAGGAAATCTTAAAGTCGATGAAAAGCAAACTTTTTAGAATCCTGGGTGTAGCAACAACAGTTGCTGTACTGGCAAGTATGCTGGCAGTAGCGCCGGCGCTGGGTTTAGGCACACCGACAGTTTCTATTACTCCAGTCGCAGCTGTTGTCGGCGTCAATTCCACATACACCATCATGACTTCAGTGAATGTGGCACTGGCGGCGGGTGACAAGATTGATGTTACCTTCCCTACCGGTACCGGTATCAGTGCTATCACGGCTGCTGCCGATGCCGATGTACAGGTTGGCGCATCAGCGGGTGTTCCCCCAAGTGTTGGCTTTGTTTTAACCGCTTCCGCCAGCACTGTAGTCGGGCAAGTTCTAACCATTGTTACGCCAGCCGCCATAGGTGCTGGTGCTCTCGTGCAAATCCAAATTGGTGCCTCGACTGCTAACTGCGTTACCAACCCCGCTACTGCAGGCACTGGCTATACCATATCGGTCGCCACTAAGACTGCCTTGAACGTAGCACTCGAAGCGGTAGTAACATCCACCCCGTATACTATCAACCCTTATGTAGCACCAATTCCGCCTGGGCTTGTCAAGGTTTTCTATGGTACGACCCTGATATGGCAAGGTAGTTATTTACCTGGTGATCTCTCTACCGCTATAACTACCAAAGTGGCGGCCGGTTACACTATTGAACTGGGACCTGGTCTATATGTAGAAACAACTCTCCTCACGCTTGGTTCTACTGCTTGTGATACTCTTACCATCAAAGCCTCGGGGGCGTTGGCAGATACCATCGTCCCGGCAGACTGGGTTATCAATTCCGACACCGTTACCTTCAAGGGTATAACCTTCATGAATGAAACCACTCTGGTCGGCCCACCTTTCACCATCAATGCAGGTGCCACTGGTAATAAATTCGATGGTTGTGCCTTTGTTAAATCGGGTACGGCTACGACTACAGTTGCCGAAACTTTCATCAATTACATCAATACTACAGCGTCCAGTACCTGTACAATCACGAACTGCACCTTCGATACTACCCTTGGTTCAGTTGTTGATACTCCTATCACAGATACTGGAGTAGGCTTGACCATCAGCAACAACACCTTCACGTTGGATGCTGATCTCGCCGTCCCCCAAAACGATGATAAGGCAATTACAGCTGGTGCTACTGTCACTGTCTCAGGCAACACATTTAATGGCGCCAGCGCCGGTATTGGGGTCTACTGCAGTCCAGCAGCTGCCGCTACCATTACTATTAGCGGTAACACCTTCAATGCAGTCAGAAATGCCATGTATGCCATCTCTTCCTTCGCAACGGTTAATTTCACTGGCAATACAGTGACAGGGTGCGGACTGGCTGTATCAACAACTTTGACTGGTGGTAGTTCTCCAATTGTGGTACTTTACGATACTCTGGTTAATGCTGCCCAGAACAAGATAACTGGTAGCAAAGCCTTCATTGCTTCCATCTTTGATGCTCCTACTTATTCAAGTGCGGCTCAGGCGCATATAATCTACAATGACTTGAGCGGAAATACATTGGGTATTTTGAATGCGTCAGGTGCTGCGCATACCAATCACGTAGATGCCACCCGCAACTGGTGGGGTGCAGCAACCGGTCCATCTGCAGCCCAGGTTACTTATGGCACCAGTCTAGCCGGTGGTGTTGATGCCAGCAACTACCTGGTTGCGGCACCGACCAATGCTGCTGTTGCCTTTGCTCAGGCGACCCTCGATGCCAAAACCACCACTGGAGTAATCATCAACCAATTGAAGACTGATGGGACTCCTCCTACGATTCTCACCGGGATAATGGGTATCGCCACTTTCAGTGCCAATTCAGCCCCGGGAGCTTTACCATCCACCTTGACCGGTGCAAAATACTTCGATGTATTCGTAACTGGACAGGACGGAAGTGTTACCACAGTCCGTGTATTCTTCTACGGAGCGATTACTGCTAACTCGCAAGCTTGGGTTTATAGCCCGTTCGCTGGTACATGGGTAAAATGCTCCAACCAGAGCATCAATACCACCAGCGGTTTCATAGCAGTTGACATCACCGCCACAACTACTCCTTCAATTATTGACATGGCAGGCACACCGTTCGCCCTGGTTGAAGCGCCTCCAGCCGCTCCGCCGGCTAGTACTGTAGCACAGTCGCCGAAACTGGGTGAGTCGAATGTTCCGATTAATACCAGTTTCACATGGCCTGCGGTTACGGGAGCTGTCAGCTACGAGTGGCAGATGAGTGCCGAAGCCGGACTGACTGACAAATTCTCTATCATAGATGACTCCAAAGCTCCTACTGTCACCGCCTGCAAACCCACCGAAGACCTGCTATACAATACCACCTACTATTGGAGAGTACGGTCAGTCAATAACGTCGGCGCCAAGAGCGCCTGGACTGAGTCTTTCTTCACAACTGAGAAGGAACCCGTAGTCGTGGAACCGACGCCTCCAGTGGAGATTATCCAGCAAGCACCACCGGAAATCACCTTGACAATTCCGGGCGATACAGTACAAGAGGTCCAGGTTATACCTGCGTACCTGCTCTGGTTGGTTATCGCTATTGGTGCGGTGCTGATCATCGCCGTCATTGTCCTGATTGCCAGAACCCGCAGAATCACCTAAAGGGACTGATATAAGGGCAATCCGGTAATCCGGTACACTTTCGACCCCCCTCAATGAGGGGGGTCGATTTTTTCTCCTGACATTTAAGTGGCATCATTAATAAATCTCCCTCAACCCCTTTCCGATTAATGCGGAATCCTGTATGATGCGAGCGAATCAGGACTTTCGTAAAGAGGGATGTTTCTCTCTTTCGTAAAGGGAGTATAAAGGGGCTCTCTGTCCAGACCAATCCAGACTAAGACAGTTGTGCTCGTTCATTTGACATCCGCTTTAGATTGCTTCGTCAGGCGAAGTTGTGGGGGCTTCCTCGCAAAGACACTAGGGGGTTTCATTCTGAGTTCGATGAAGTCAGAGCGAAGTATCTAGACCGCGTACGTCCAGTTACTAGATGCTTCGCACGCCAATGCATGTTACGGGTGGGCATTTGTAGACCCGCTCAGCAGGTAATAGCTGTCCCACCGACACCGCAACAACCACTTTCACTCGTAACGACTATCCAGATAAACGTTCCGGAATGGGTACTTTTTGCCGGGCTGGCTTTGCTTATTATTATCGTGGTACTTCTTATCCTTTAATATTGCTGGTCTTTAATTCGCGCTGTTTGTGAAAAAACAGACTGCTGTGCTAAAATTACTGTCAGAATTGCGGAAAAACAATGAGAAGCTGCTGAGACCCACCGTCCTCGCTTCATAGAAAGAGATTGTAATTAAAAAGTTTAAATTTCCTAAGATATTTCCAGGGTGGTTGACGGTTTTCGGTGGCGGTATACTAGCACTCTGGGGACACGGCTATCATGCCTACGGGATGTCCGCCCTATTCAAACCAATCTCCGAAGAATTAGGATTCAGCCGTGCCGAAACATCTGTTGCTAGTAGTATCGGCCGCCTGGAAGGTGGGATTGAATCACCCCTGACCGGCTGGATTACAGACCGCTGGGGAGCAAGATGGGTTATCCTTCTCGGTGTCTTCCTCATCAGCTTGAGCCTCATCCTGATGAAATACATAAACTCGCTCTGGGGTTATTGGATAGTGTGGGGCATTTTGCTCGGTACCGGATGTAATATCGCCCTGACTTTGCCTATGGATACGACCCTCTCCAACTGGTTCGTTAAGAAGCGTGGACTGGCACTAAGCGTTAAGTGGGTCTTCTCTGGACTTTCCGGCGTGCTGGTCATGCCCCTTATCGCCTATTTGATAACCATTGAGGGTTGGCGCGACACATGCTTCATCGGCGGGGTGGTGATGGCAATCGTCGGCTTGCCGATTGCCTGGTTTCTTATTAAACCGCACCGACCGGAATACTACGGTTTACTTCCTGATGGAGCCAAAATAGCCGAAGAAGTGGCGGTTAGTCAGGAAAAGATGCTGGAACACGGCGCTAAATACGCTGCTGAGGTCAAAGAAGTTGAGTTCACCCTCAGACAGGCAATCAAGACACGTGCTTTCTGGTTGCTCTTTCTTGTGCAGTCCATCCCATCATTGATTGGTCCGGTCATGACCCTGCACTGTATCCCTTTCCTGACTGATAGGGGCATTGACGAGAAAGTAGCCGCTGCCATCATGGCGATGATGATTTTCTTCAGCCTGCCAACGAGATTCCTTGGCGGAGTAATTGCCGACCGTCTGGACATCAGACACCTGCGCTTTATCAAGACAGTTGCTTATATTCTCCAGGGAATCGGAGTGGTGATTTTCCTGTATTACCCCACCATCACTGTTATTTATATCTGGTTCATTCTTTATGGATTAGGACAAGGGTTGACTATTACCATCAGTCCCTTAATGAGAGCTCGCTTCTTCGGACGTAAAGCATTTGGTTCGATTCAAGGCATAGCGGCAATGCTTATGACACCTATCGGGGTCGCGGCGCCCATCTATGCCGGCTGGATATATGACACTACGGGGAGCTATGAGATCGCATTTATCCAGTTTGCGGTATTATTGGGAGTTGCCACGGTCCTCTCCCTCTTCCTTCTCCCGCCCAAACCACCTGAGCAAATCGGAGATATCAGAAAAATCGTATAGTATTCGCAACTAGATCTTTCGCCGAAATCTCCCAATAGAGGATCGTTTATATTTCTTTTTGGTGAAGTGCTATAATAAGTGCAACAGTTGTTCTTCCTTTTTCTACTATATAGAAAGAAATTCACATCAAGAAAATAAAGATACCTGAGATATTTCCGGGGTGGTGGACAGTTCTTGGCGGTGGTCTCCTATCCCTCTGGGGATTTGGCTATAATGCTTATGGCATTTCTGCCATGTTCACATACATCTCCAACGACCTACACATCAACCGAGCCGCCACTTCGGTTGCCAGTAGTATTGGCCGATTTGAAGGCGGGCTTGAAGCACCAATAACCGGCTGGATTACAGACCGCTGGGGTGCAAGATGGGTTGTCTTTCTCGGTGTTTCTATTATGAGCTTAGCTCTCATCCTGATGCGTTTTATATCTTCGCAATGGGGTTTCTGGCTGGTGTGGGGGCTTATGTTGGGTACTGGCACCAATATTGCCCTCTCTCTACCCCTCGATACCTCCATCGCTAACTGGTTCGTTAAGAAACGAGGGTTGGCTACCAGCATCAAATGGGTCTTCTCCGGCCTTTCTGGCGTGCTTGTTATGCCTCTCATTGCCTGGATGACAAAAACTTATGATTGGCGTACTGCCTGTACAGTTGGCGGCATCGTTATGGGAGCAGTCGGTCTTCCAATTGCCTTTTTCCTTATCAAGCCGCGCCGACCTGAATACTATGGCCTTCTCCCTGATGGTGCCAGGATATCTGAAGAAGTGCAAGCCAGTCAAGAAAAAATGCTGGAACGAGGTGCTCAGTACGCCACCGAAGTTCAAGAGGTTGAGTTTACCGTCAGGCAGGCGATAAAGACACGCGCTTTCTGGTTGCTCTTTCTTTCGCAATCAATTCCAGGACTGGTTGCACCGGTGATGTCTCTCCACTGCATACCTTTCTTAACCGACCCTCTGCCAAACGGTATGGGCATGGAACTAATTAAAGCGTCGTCAATTATGGCCATGATGCTTTTCTTCAGTCTGCCGACGAGGTTCATCGGTGGGTGGGTTGCCGACCGCATCAGTATCAACCACACGCGTTATATAATGACCATATCCTTATTTTTGCAGGGTTCCAGTGTACTGCTATTTTTACTACACCGAACTGTCACTATGGTCTACGTCTGGTTTATCCTCTCCGGCTTGGGCTCGGGACTGGGTTTTGCAGTCAGTCCGTTTATGAGAGCACGCTTCTTCGGGCGTAAAGCATTTGGTTCGATTCAAGGTATCTCGGCACTGTTCATGACACCGATTGGAGTTCTAGCACCGATTTATGCAGGCTGGATTTATGATACTAGCGGTAGTTACATATTTGCATTTCAGTTACTCGCTGCACTGACTGGTGTATCGGTGGTGCTTTCCCTTTTTCTTCTCCCGCCCAAACCACCAGAGAAGATAACCGGCGTCCGAAGTATCGTTTAACGGTGCTAACCGAGCACGACTACCTGCAGACTCAGAGGCAGACTAGCTTTATTGACTGTAAGCTTCGGTTGAGGAACAGCTTCTTTAACACCCATTTCCTTGAGGAACAGGTCGACAGGAGCAAGCTCCCGCTTCAGTATCAGTGTCTTATAGTGCATAGGTATGACGATTTTCGGTTCCACACGACGGACAATTTCGGCGGCGTGGGCGGCATCAATCGTCGACACCCCACCCACCGGCACCAGCAGAACATCCGCCGAACCAATTTTAGCAATTTGCTCCGCGGTGAGAGAATGTCCCAGGTCTCCCAGATGGCAGATAACCACATCATCAATCTCGAACATGAAAATGGTATTCTTGCCCCTCTGAGTGCCGTGTTCAGTATCATGGTAGGTCTGTAGACCCAGTGTCAGAACCCCGCTGATTTCATACTCCCCGGGTCCGGTGAGCACCTTGGGTTCACCCCCCACCCCCTGAACATATGAATGCCCGGCATGTTCATGACTGACGGTAACAATATCGGCGGTGAGCTTCCCCAGTGAATAGCCGAGGTCGGGCGGGCATGGGTCAGTAACTATGGTTGTCTGTTTGCCCTTGAGGCGAAAGCAGGAATAGCCAAGCCATGTAATTTCCATTATTCCAAGTTTAGCACAGGCTGTGCAGGAGGTTCAATGATTGAAGTACTCCCATCACTCATAAAAGTGAACACATATTCGATAAGTGAAACTACACCCGGAAAAGTGAGGAAAGACTCTTGACAATTCGTACCGTCAGGTGCTAATTTAGAATTGTTAGCAATCGAACAGTAAGAGTGCTAACAGGAGTGATAATGCTATCCCATAGAAGCGCAACCATACTGAAATCGATTGTGGAGCACTATATCGACCGGGCGGTGCCGGTGCCGTCCCAGAGTATTATTCACAGCTACGGACTGGAGGTCTCTTCGGCGACCATCCGCAATGAGATGATGCAACTGGAGCGGGAAGGGTATATTATCCGTCCACACACTTCTGCCGGAAGCGTACCGTCGGACAAGGGATACCGCTTCTATGTGGAGACACTGAGCGACATCCGTCTCCCTGTGAATCAGCAGAGAATGGTCAGTCACCTTTTCCACCAGGTTGAGACACGGCTGGAGGAGTGGGCTAGACTTACGGCTACCATCCTGTCGCACCTGGCTCAGAACATGGCTGTGGTTGCCACGGCTAAATCAACACGGTCGGTCTTCAAGCATCTGGAACTGGTGAGCATCCAGGAACGGACTGCTCTTATGGTCCTTGTTCTGCACGGTGCCAGTGTCAGACAGCAACTTCTCACCTTCAATCGAGACACGTCTCAAGAAGAACTATCGACGGCAAGTAATAGACTCAATGGTATTTTCTCCGGGCTGACAAGCGTGCAGATTGATACCGACAAGTCGGCACTGTCCGATGTAGAAAGACAGGCTATGGATACGGTACTCGCTATCATGAAGGCAGAAGATGCCATCACTTACGAAGAAACTTACATGGAAGGGCTTCAGTTTATTTTTAATCAGCCGGAATTTACCGGAGCGCAACAAGCCCTCACTCTGGTCGATTTACTGGAGCAGAAAAATTTGATGCGACTTATCCTCCCACATGAACTAGATGAACCCGGCGTGCATGTTATTATCGGTCAGGAGAATGAAGCCCGGTCGATTCACAATCTCAGTGTGATTCTCAGCCAGTATGGACTTCCTGGCGAGGCAGTGGGGTGTATTGCCATTATCGGACCGACACGTATGCCCTATGTACGGAGCATCGCATCAGTCGGCTACCTATCGGACGTTCTTACCAGGCTTATCGCCCGATTATATGGCAAGGACACACCCCCAGAGACCATGCGGAACAACTGACATGGTCTTAATGCGAAAGGTAAAAGTTAACAATTAGAAAGAGAATTTAGAATGATGCCCGTAGAACCAGAAGAGCGAAAACCAGAGAGTGTGGAAATTGAGCCGGAACAGGCACTTTCTGAGGCAAGACAGAAGGCGGAAGACTACCTGGAAAGCTGGAAACGTGCCCAGGCTGACTTTATCAATTACAAACGCCGTGCCGAGCAGGAGAAACAGGAGATGAGCCAATACGCTAATGCCCAGCTCATCCTCAGTCTCCTGCCAATACTGGACGATTTTGAGAGAGCTTTTGAGAATACCATGCTGAAAGGAGCGAAACACGAATGGGTGGCAGGTGTGAAACTGATTGAGAACAAATTCCGCTCTGTTCTAGCCGCGCAGGGGCTAACGCCGATTGACGCCGTGGGCAAATCCTTTGACCCTGCCCTGCACGAAGCCGTCATGCACGCTCAGGGTGAGGAAGGTATTGTGGTGCAGGAGATGCGGCGCGGCTACAAGCTGAATGATAAGGTGCTCCGCCCCAGCCAGGTAGTAGTAGGCAATGGTGAAATAAATCCGAACGAGGAAAATAAGACATAAATCACAGTAAACGAGGGCAAACATCCCCATAGTTATGGTAAATACCTAGAAAGAGGAGACAGTTATGGCAAAAGCAGTTGGTATTGACTTGGGAACAACCTTCAGTGAAGTTGCAGTGATGCAGGGTGGCGAACCGGTTGTTATCCCGGCGGCGGAAGGAGGGAATATCGTCCCGTCTTACGTAGCGATAAGCAAAAACGGGGAGCGATTGGTCGGGCAACTGGCACGCCGTCAGGCAATCGTGAATCCGGATAATACCATTTACAGCATCAAACGCTTTATGGGGCGGAAGTGGGGTGAACCTCCGGGACGTGAACTGCCGGTAGAAGAGGACGCCCGCCGTAAGACCTATAAAGTTACTCGCGGTCCGAACAATGAGGTGCGGGTGTTGATGAGCGGTAAGGAGTATAGCCCACCGGAAATTTCGGCGATGATTCTCCAGAAGCTAAAGGCGGATGCGGAAGCCTACCTCGGTGAGAAAGTCATAGATGCCGTCATCACTGTGCCGGCTTACTTCAATGACGCCCAAAGACAGGCAACCAAAGACGCCGGTACCATTGCCGGGCTGAATGTCCTGCGCATCATTAACGAGCCGACCGCAGCGGCACTCGCTTACGGGCTAGACAAAAAGAATGAGGAGACCATTGTTGTATACGACCTCGGCGGCGGTACTTTCGATATTTCTATTCTGGAAATCGGCGGCGGCGCTTTTCAAGTAAAATCGACAGCAGGTGATACGCATCTGGGCGGGGATGACTTCGACCAGAGAATTATGGACTGGCTCTGCGATGAATTCAAACGTGACCAGGGTATCGACCTGAGGCAAGACCGGATGGCACTCCAGCGCCTCAAGGAAGCCGCCGAAAAAGCCAAGATTGAGCTTTCTTCCGTGCAGAAGTCGGATATCAACCTGCCGTTCATTACGGCTGACGCGAGCGGACCCAAACATATGAATATCACCCTCACTCGGGCGAAGCTGGAACAACTGGTCATGGACCTGGTAGAAAAATCCATGGAGCCGTGCAAGCAGGCTGTCAATGATGCCGGTATAACCACTGCTCAGATTGATGAGGTTATCCTCGTTGGCGGGCAGACCAGAATGCCACTCGTGCAGGCAAAGGTCAAACAGTTCTTCGGCAAGGAGCCGAATAAAGGTGTCAACCCGGATGAAGTTGTCGCTGTTGGTGCGGCAATCCAGGCAGGCGTGCTCAAAGGTGAGGTCAAGGAAGTCCTTTTGCTGGACGTGACACCACTGACATTGGGTATTGAAACGCTTGGCGCGGTGATGACACCACTCATCGCACGCAATACTACCATTCCCACCGCCAAGAGCCAGGTTTTCAGTACTGCCACGGATAACCAGCCGAGCGTAGAAATCCACGTCCTCCAAGGCGAACGACCCATGGCGGCGGACAATCGCACACTGGGGAGATTCATGCTGGACGGTATTCTGCCAGCGCCAAGGGGTTTACCGCAGATTGAGGTGACCTTCGATATTGACCAAAACGGTATTCTCAGTGTCAAAGCACATGATAAAGGCACCAGTAAAGAGCAGAAAATCACCATCACATCATCCAGCGGCTTGAGTAAGGACGAAGTTGAGAAGATGCGCCGTGAAGCCGAGATGCACGCCGCGGAAGACACCAAGCGCAAGGAAGAAGTCGAAATCAAGAATCAGGCAGATACTATGGCGTATCAGGCGGAAAAAATCCTGCGTGAAAACAAAGATAAGATACCCGACGCTCTAAATAAAGAAGTCGAGGGCAAAATCACGGCAGTTCGTGAAACACTCAAGGGGAGTGACCTCAATAGCATGAAGAGAGCCACTCAGGAATTGAATGAAACCATGCAGAAGATTGGACAGAATGTTTACCAGCAACAGCAGGGGCAACAACCTCCGCCAGGCTCGCAACCACCGCCCGGTGGTAAAAAGGATGACGATGGTACGGTTGAAGGCGAATTCCGCGAGGTCTAAAATAAAAGAAGTGGGGGCTGGAGGGGTAGAAAACCCCTCCAGTCAACTTTTACCCATTGAGATAAGAAACGACGATGACGGAAAAGCGCGATTACTACGAGGTCCTCGGGATTAATCAGAATGCCAGCGACGATGACATCAAACAGGCATTCCGTAAGCTGGCTTTTCAATATCACCCCGACCACAATCATGACGACGGCGCCACTGATAAATTCAAGGAAATCAACGAGGCGTATGAAGTCCTTTCCGATACCAACAAACGCGCCGCTTACGACCGCTACGGGCATGATGGCGGGCATGACTTCGAAAGTTTTGACTTCGGGCTCGGTGATATTTTTGAAGCCTTTTTCGGTGGGACGTCTACAGCGGCACGTCAGTCTCCAGAAAAGGGTCAACCGCTTCACAGCAGTGTAACCCTAACATTAGAAGAAGCCTCTTTTGGCGTGGAGAAACAAATCCCCATAATCCGCATCGAATACTGCTCCGAATGCCAGGGTACCGGTGCTAAAGCGGGTACCCAGCCAACCCGATGTACCGCATGTAATGGTACCGGGCAGATAAAACGCATTCAAGCCAGTGTTTTCGGGCGGTTCACTAATATCACCACCTGTCCACAATGCCGCGGCGAAGGTAGAATCGTTACCGAACCCTGCCCTAAATGTAAAGGAAACGGGCGTGAGAAGAAGCAACGGACTTTCCCAGTTAAAGTACCCGCAGGTATCTCTAATGGGATACAATTGCGACTCCGCAGTGAGGGTAATGCCGGCTACAGAGGTGGTCCTTCTGGCGATTTGTTTGTGACCATCGAGGTTGAAGAACATAAGATATTCAAGCGTGACGGCGATGATATTCTCTACGAACTGCCTATTAACTTTGCGCAGGCGGCTCTGGGTACCGAAGTGGATGTGCCCACATTAGACGGAACCGCGAAACTCAAGATTCCCTCAGGCACACAGACCGCCAGCGTCTTTCGGCTCAAGAACAAGGGTACCCAGCACCTCGACGAGCGCGGGCGTGGCGATGAACTGGTAACTGTTCATGTCGTTACCCCGGATTCCCTTACCAAAGAACAGCGTCAGCTGTTTGAAAAACTTGGTGGAAGTCTGGGAAAAGGCAAAAAGAACTCTAAGTCCTGAAGTCTCCATTCGCGAGAATCACTATCAATCTCCATTTTCAAAAGGAGAATTCGCTTATTTTGTGAAGTCCAAGTTCACTTATCTGAAACAGGATTCGGCGTTTGATTTAAAAAACAGCACTCTGGTGGTAACCTTCCCTGCTAAAATCGGCTCTTTATTTATATAGGCTTTAAATACAGGTACTAATCATGGAAAATCACAATGATCTTGGTAAGTATGTTCGTCAGGTTCAGAGTGGAGATGTAAGCAGTTACGAACAAATTGTGAAAAGACTCCAAGCCTCTGCGTTTAGCCAGGCTTTCTCCATTTTGGGAGACAGCTATCTGGCAGAAGACGCTGTGCAGGACGCTTTTGTAGAAGCCTATCGGAAACTCAGCTCATTGCGATCTCCCGAAGCCTTCATAACTTGGTTTCGTAGAATAGTTTTCACCGCTTGCAGCCGCATGAGACGGCGGATGTCTGTTCGGACTACCTCGGTTAAGGAAGCTGAGACTATAGCAGACCCTGCCGAGAGTCCTACAGAACGGCTTGAACGCAAGGAACGTGAGCATACAGTGCATCTTGCCGTTCAATCCCTGCCTGATAACCTGAGAATGGTCACCGCACTTTATTATATCGGTGGCATTGACCAACGAAGCATCGCTGACTACCTGGATCTCTCTGAGACCACAGTTAAGAAACGACTATTTGATGCAAGAAAGAAACTAAAGGAGGGCATAACAAACATGGCGAAAATAATATCAGATGGCAAAATACCAGCGGAAGAGGTTTCTGCCAGAGTAATCGCTGAACTGGTTAGCAGACCTCAACCCCTTCTAATTAAGAATCACCCTATCCGCCAGATTAGTATATTGAATAACGGATAGAGATGGCTCCAGTTACAATAGATTAGTCCCCTCGGAAGGACGAAAACTAAAGTAGGAGGAGCCACCGAAATGAAGAATAGCGCAGCCAGGAAACTAAAGC
>Ga0299912_10000130_pt1 | contig 83873 bp, 59 predicted proteins | sample RVTome_2_FD_207667 | JGI IMG/M metagenome (GOLD analysis project Ga0299912, IMG submission 207667) | Soil microbial communities from uranium-contaminated site in the Upper Colorado River Basin, Wyoming, United States - RVT95D214 (version 2) ... | reverse complement strand
TGGACAACGCGAGCGATACCGATACGGCGGTGGACATGAACGATCCGGGCTGCACCGGGCCGGACGATACCAGCGAGCTGGGCACGACCGAGTGCGACGACGGCGTGGACAACGCGAGCGATACCGACACCCTGGCGGACATGAACGACCCCGGCTGCACCGGGCCGGATGACGCTTCGGAGCTGGGCACCGTGGAATGCGATGACGGCGTGGACAACGCGAGCGATACCGACACCTTGGCCGACATGAACGACCCGGGCTGCACCGGGCCGGATGACGCTTCGGAGCTGGGCACCGTGGAATGCGATGACGGCGTGGACAACGCGAGCGATACCGACACGGCGGTGGACATGAACGACCCCGGCTGCACCGGGCCGGATGACACCAGCGAGCTGGGCACGACCGAGTGCGACGACGGGGTGGACAATGACGGCTGGGGCGACGTGGACCTGAACGACCCGGGCTGCACCGGGCCGGCGGATGACGAGTATGGGACCGAGGTTTGCGACGATGGGGTGGACAACGACGGAGATACTTTTATTGACCAAGCCGACAGTGGTTGTTGGGCCTATAATGACGCCGCGGAAACCGCCACCTGGTTCGTGGCCACCACGGGCGATGATAGCACCGGTCAGAGCTGGGCTGAGGCTTTTCAAGTGATCCAGACCGCGGCCACTACGGCTCAAGCCGGCGACCAGGTCTGGGTCAAACAAGGCATTTATTACCGACCCTCCGCCGACCGCGTATCGGTGTTGATTATGAAAAACGGGGTGGAGTTTTACGGAGGATTCCAAGGAACCGAGGTGGCGCTTGGCGACCGGGGCGACCCCTCGGCTTTTCCGACCATCTTGGACGGGGAACAGCAAAGCTACCACGTGGTGGTGGGCAATTCCAATGCCCGCTTGGACGGGTTCAGCATTACCAACGGTCTGGCGGACGGAGCCGGCTGGAATCTCGAGGGTGGAGGAATGCATAATAGTTCTAAAACCAACTTGGTCATTGCCAACTGCGTTTTCTTCAATAACTCCACGGTGGGCTCTCTCTCGTTTGGTGGAGGCATGGCGAATATTTCTTGTTCTCCTACCATTGACAACTGCACCTTCAGTGGAAACTCAGCCTATTCAGGCGGCGGGATCTATAATTCTTCGAGCAATCCTTCGATCACCAATTGCCGTTTTATCGGGAATTTCTGGGAACATGTGGGCGGTGGAATATATAATTATTCATCGTCTTCCCCGACGGTTAGCAACTGCATTTTTAGCGGCAACCTGGGGTCTGAAAGTGGAAATTCCTCCGCGGCCGGAATAAACAATTATTTAGATTCGCACGCTTTGATCACCAACTGCCTTTTCGTCGGAAACCAGGCCTTTCAGGCCGGGGTCCTGGATAATTATAATAACTGCAGCGCGGCGGTGACCAATTGCACGTTCAACCGGAACTATCAGACTTATGGGCCTAATCAGATCATTTATAATTTTGATTCCTCCTTGGTCATGACCAACTCCGTCGTCTGGGGCAACCGGGCCGACACCGACATCTTGACGATTGGTGTGTTCGGCACTTCCACCGCGGATGTGAGCTACAGCGACGTGGAGGGGGGCTATGCCGGCACGGGGAACCTCGACAGCAACCCCCTGTTTGCCGGGAATCCGGCTTTTTCCGGGACCTGGACCGCGGCTCCGGTTTACAGTTCCACCTTTGGCCAGACCACCTTGACCGACAGCGCCGCAACCTGGACTCCGGGCGCGCTGGCCGGCATGTTCCTCAACCCGGATATTGCCCAACACCGCCTGTTCCTGGTCGCGGCCAACGACGCGACCACCGTGACCGTCTGGAGCGACGTGACCGGCCTTGCCGCCAGCGGCGACAGTTACCGGATTTTGGATTTTTACCTGAGTCAGACCGCGGCCGGCCAGGGCGCGGACAGCCCCTGCGTGGACGCCGGCGGCGACTTGGCCAGCGACCTGGGCCTGGACGCCTACACCACCCGCACCGACGGGGTCCTGGACAGCGGCACCGTGGACATGGGTTACCATTATCAGCCGTAGGCGAAGAAAAACGCCAATTTCCGAAACGGAAAAGGCCCGAGCTAAAACTCGGGCCTTTTTTCGCAAGCGGAGCAGTACGGGATCCCGAGATTCCGCCGATCAGGGCCGGCCGCACGATCAGAGGACCACCTGGCCTTCGCTGCATTGTCCGTGTTTGACTTGCCGGCAGCCGCCCGAGGCCGGATAATGGCCGCGCCGGGCCCGGCTCCGGCGAGGGCTTGCAGGCCGCCGCGAGCAGCAGGAGGACCTATAGCCCATGGACCCGGCCGGCAAGATGTTTTATAGTTTCACTACCCGTTCGGAACTCTCTCTTATATAGCAGGTTGCGTTGACTCCGGCAACCCTCTTGAATAGGCCAAGTTGTTCCAGTTCCGGGTTGGGACGCTAACCTCAGGATTTTGAAAAGCGTGGCTTCGACCGAGAGCTCCCCTCGGTCTGAGACTCAGGGTCGAAGACAGCCGAGCGGAGGGAATACACCGCAGCCGCAAAAGCCAGGGCAAATAAAATTCCTTGCCTCCCGGCCCGGAGCGCCGGGAAGCCGGGGATAGGGGAAGAAGCGCGGCTTCGGCCGAGAGCTCAGTCGAGCGGGTTTAAGGCGCTTCGGCGCGGAGCTCTTCCGGGTTTTCGGTCAGGATCGCGTAGTAGCGGGTGAGGACCGCTTGCTCGATCATGTTGCGGGTGTCCGCGTTGATCGGGTGCACAATGTCGCGGAAGATGCCCTTCTTGTCCTTTTTATTGGGCATCGCCACGAACAATCGCCGGTCCCCCTGGATAATCTTCAGGTCGCGGATCACAAAGCAGTTATCCAAGGTGATCGTCACGTAGGCTTTGAGCTGGTCCTGGTTGATGGGATAAATCTTGATCTCGGTGATTTCCATGACACTACTCCTTTGTTGGACTTTCTCCAAAACTACCTCAGGTTGACCTCAAGGGTTGCCCACTGCACAACTTGCGGGCCATTATACCACAAGCTCGCTCGGAATTGTCAACCTCTTTTTCTAAGTTTCGGAAACGTCAGGAAAAAAATTAAATCCTTCTGAAAATAAAGCGATTTCAGCCTTGACAGTCCGAAAGGGGTTGGATAGAGTTTGAATCCTGGGAACAAGGAGGCAGCGACGATGAAAAGCAAGAGCAACCGCCGATGGCCGGCCATTGCGGCCCTGGTGTGGCTGACCGGGCTGGCCGGGTGTCCGAGCCCGCCGCCGGCCGAGAAACCCCCGAGCGCGGCCGCGCCCAGCGCTCCGGGCGTGCCCGCCGGCCGGAAAGCCATCCGGATCGGCTTCTCCATGGACACGCTCAAGGAAGAGCGCTGGCAGCGGGATCGGGATCTGTTCGTGGAGCGGGCGAAGGAGCTGGGCGCCGAGGTGCTGGTGCAATCGGCGAACGGCAACGACACCCTGCAGAACGCCCAGGCCGAGAACCTGCTTACCCAGGGGGTGGACATCCTGGTGGTGATCCCCCACAACCTCAAGACCACGGCCAAGATCGTGGAGCTGGCTCATGGGGCCGGGATCAAGGTGATCGCTTACGACCGTATCATCCGCGACTGCGACCTCGACCTTTACATCTCCTTCGACAACTTCCGGGTGGGCCAGCTCCAGGCCCAGGCCCTGGTCGAGCGGGTGCCCAAAGGCAATTACGTGCTGATCGGCGGAGCGCCGACCGACAACAACGCTTTAATGTTGCGCGAGGGGCAGCTCAACGTGCTCAAGCCTTACCTGGACCGGGGCGACATCAAGATCGTGGCCGACCAGTGGGCCAAGGACTGGCAGGTGGTGGAGGCGCTCAAGCACATGGAGAACGCGCTGACCAAGGTCAACAACGACGCGCAGGCGGTGGTGGTGAGCAACGACGGGACCGCCAGCGGCGTGATCCAGGCCCTGGCCGGCCAGGGCCTGGCCGGCAAAGTGGCGGTCTCGGGCCAGGACGCGGACCTGGCCGCCTGCCAGCGCATCGCCGAGGGCACGCAAACGATGACCGTGTATAAGCCGATTGACCGGATCGCCCGGGCCGCGGCCGAAGCCGCGATCAAAATGGTTCGGGGCGAATCCCTGGATGCACTCGCCATGAAGAAAGTGAACAATGGATACAAGGATGTCCCCTCGATCCTGCTCGAGCCGATTTTGGTCACCAGGGACAACCTGGATCGCGAGATTATCCAGAGCGGGTTCCACACCCTCGAGGAAGTTTACAAGAACGTCCCCCGCGAGCAACGGCCCGGACCCAAACCCTGAATTCAGGAACGCTATACAAAATTTACTTGCTTGGCGTCCTCTGTGCGCTCCGGGTTGAAAAATTGTTCTTGAGTTTATTCCCACCCGCCCCGTCCAGCGGGACAATCCGCGCCTCCACTTGGCCGGGCTGGAGTTCGAGGAGCGCGAAGGTTTTTAGAGTCTCGGGAAAGAAGAGCGCGCCGGGGTTGACCAGGAGCACGCCGGAGCCGCGCTCGATCAAGGCGACGTGGGAATGGCCGAAAAGCGCGACCGAGCAGTCGCGGAGGAGGGCCGCTTGCTTCAGGCGCTCCAGGGTTCGGGGCACCTCGAAGAAATGGCCGTGAGTGAGGAAGAGGCGGTGGCCCTCCATTTCCAGGATCAGCTCGTAGGGGCCTTCCTCAAAGTCGTTGTTGCCGCGCACGGCATGGACCGGGACCTTTAGCTCGGAGGCGAGCGCGAGGGCGTCGGCGTAAAAATCGCCCAGGTGCACCACCGCGTCCACCGGCCCCGCCTGAACCAGCGCCTGCCGGGCCAGGTCCAGGCTCAGGTGGGTATCAGCCAGAATGGCAATGCGCATCCGCTTCGTCTACTTTTCCTTCACCGGCTGGCACTGGGCCACGAATTCGGAAAAGCCGGCCAGGTAAGCCTGCAGGCGCTCCCGCGTCGCGGCGTCGGTCAGGTTCGACGCCTGGTCAAAAAGCTTTCCCGCGTCGCTGATGTAAAGCGGCCTGCCCAACCACGGCCGCAGGCCCAGGACCCGGAACACCGGCAGCCACGCGGTTTGGGAAAAGGCGGTCCCCATCCGGCCGGGCGAGGCCCCGATCAGGCCCACCGGCCGGTCCTTGAACACCCGGGCGACGTCCGCCGGCGGCCGGGAGAGCCAGTCCACGGCGTTTTTGAATACACCGGGAATGGAGTTGTTGTATTCCGGCGTCACCAGCAGCAGGCCGTCCGCCGCGGCGATCCGGTCCTTGAGCGCGGCCACCGGAGAGGGGATCCCTTCGGCTTGTTCCACGTCCGCGTTATACAAAGGGATCCCGTGAATCGAGGCGATCTCCACCGCGCACGCTTTCGGCGCCAGCTCGGCCGCGGCCCGAAGCAGACCGGCGTTGAAGGAACTTTTCCTCAAGCTTCCTGAAAGTCCGATGATCTTGACCATGGAAAACCCCCGAAAAGGAGATCAGAATTGAAGGCGGCGCGTGAGAAGGGCAATCGCCCCGGCTCTCACCGGTTTTCATGAAAAATCATCTTCCTCCGGCGCCAAGCATCATAGCTTGGTCTCCCGCTTTTAGCAACCGGCCGTAAAGGGTCTCTTTGGCCTTGACAGCGGCTTAGGAATTGGAATAGCTTGATCAAGTCATGGCATCGTCGGCAAGGGACAATGGAAGGATTTAAACCGGAAAATGCAATTAGGATTTAACCACAAAGACACAAAGGCTCTAAGTCAGAATGATTTCTTGGCAACTCGGCTGAAATTTTATTCGCAATCCAAGTTAACCTCTCGCGCCCCTACTCAGTGGTCTCAACCCGTTTATTCTTGGTGTCTTGGTGCCTTTGTGGTTAAAAATCTTTTTTCCAACTGCACGATTCGGGTTTAAGGATGGCGGTCAACCTCCAAGGTCCTGCGGCGCGAGCTGAAGCAAGAGGCCGAGGGGTTTTCGGAGCAGCCCTTGCCGAAAAGATAAGGGGGACGTGTATTGACAATGGTGATGGTCCGATAAATCATCGGGCACGAATCCAATCGTGCCCTGCGAATTTTTCATTTTGGAGGGCAGGTCGGGATACCTGCCCATTCAATCATTCCGTATGCTCAGGTTCATTGTCAATACCATTGCGACCAGGAAAAGGAGAAAGCCATGGCGGAGCAATCCCAGGAAAAAATGATCTGTCAGATTTGCCGGCAGGAGAAGGACCCGGCCGAATTGATGCCGGCGGAGCTGGTGCGGCCGTCGGTGCAGGAGACCATCCGCAAGGTGCATCCGGAGTGGTCGGGGGAGGGATACATCTGCCTCAGTGACCTGAACCGCTTTCGGATCGAGCACGTGGAGGACGTGCTGGAGACGGAGAAGGGCGAGCTTTCGGCCCTGGAAGAAGAAGTGGTCAGCAGCATGAAAGAACCCGAGATCATTTCCAAGAACGTCAACCTCGAGTTTGACCGGAAGCTGACCCTGGGCGAGCAGGCCGCGGACCGGATCGCGGAGTTCGGCGGCAGTTGGGGTTTCATCGGCATCTTTGCCGGGGTGATCCTGGTCTGGATCATCATTAATTCGATCGCGCTGGCGATGCGGCCGTTCGACCCCTACCCCTATATCCTGCTCAACCTGGTGCTCTCCTGCCTGGCGGCCATGCAGGCGCCGGTCATCATGATGAGCCAGAACCGGCAGGAGGCCCGGGACCGGCTGGGGGCGGAGCACGATTACGCGGTGAACCTCAAGGCCGAGCTGGAGATCCGCCAGCTCAACGCCAAGCTCGACCAGCTTTTGAACCATCAATGGCAGCGGCTCTTGGAGATCCAGCGCATCCAGATGGAATTGATGGAGGCGCATGTCCGCAAAGATCGTTCCGGAATTTATCAGCCCAATTCAGAGGGAGGGGTCGTTTGATGTCAAAGCTGCGATTCGCGGTATGGGCGGCGGCGCTGGCGGCCGCGGTCTGCTCGCCCCGCGCTCCGTGGGGGGCAGTCACCGGTTCGGGGCTCTCGCTCTCCAGCCTGCTCGGGCCTAAGCCCGGTGCTTGTGTTGAAAGCGACATCTGCATCCGGTTCCTGTGGCCGGCCGACGCCGGCCGGCCGGGCCGGGAAAGGCTCGAGCTTTCGGCCCAGATGGAATCCGCGGTCTCCGAGACGGAGACGCCGCTGGGGCGGATGGAGACGCGCCGGATCCGCTGGAATTTGCCCTCGGGAGAGCCGGCGGCCGAGACCAGGGTCTACGCGTTGCCGGAAGCGGAGGCGGGCCGGGCCTGGGTAATTCAGACCGAGGTCAAGCAGGAGATCAGCGCCGCCACCGGCGAATTCAACCGCCCGGCCTTCGCCGCGCCGGCGCTCACCCCGCCGTCCTCCCTGCGCCGGGTCCTCACCTTCCAGATGACCGCCTTTTCCCCGCCGATCCGCAAGCCCATCCCCACCAGCGGGCCGGTGGTCCTTTACAACGATAAGCTCCAGGCCCTGGTGTTCTCGCCGCTCGATCACTTCCTGGCCGCGATCCAGTCGCCGGAGCGGGGCGAGTGGCTCTGCGGCTTCGAGGGCGAGGTGGAGCGGATCCCGGCCGGCACGGTTTACCGGACGCTGATCGTGCAGGGGCAGGGCATCACCCAAACCCTGCTCCGCTGGGGCGAGCTCCTCCAGGCCTGGCACGGACACCAACGGCCCTCGGCCGATGCCGACGTGGGCCTGCAATACCTCGGCTACTGGACCGACAACGGCGCCATGTATTATTACCGGACCGCGCCGGGGCTGAACTATCACCAGACCTTGATGGCGGTCCGCAAAGACGGGATCGAACGAGACATCCCCTACGGTTATTTCCAGATTGACTCGTGGTGGTATCCCAAGGCCGAGGGCAAGGGCTTGCTCTCGGCCGCCCGCGGCGGAGCGCTTCGCTGGGAACCGATCCCGGAGATGTTCCCCCAAGGGCTGCCCGCGTTCCAGCAGGAGCTCAAGCTGCCGCTGGTCGCCCATAACCGCTGGTATGACCGGAACTCGCCTTATTGCCAGCGCTACGAGTGCGTTTACGGCGAGGGCGACCGCAACGCCGCGCTCCCCATTGACCCGGAATTCTGGGACGAGATCATGGGCAACGCGGTGAAATACGGGGTCCGGGTTTACGAGCAGGACTGGCTGGACACCCAGTACGACATGATCCCCTGGCTGCGCTCCGGGCTCGGCCACGCCGAGAGCTGGTTCGACACCCTGGTCAAGACCGCGGCCGGCCACGGCCTTACCATGCAGCTTTGCATGGCATCGCCCGGCTTTTTCCTGGAACAGGTGAAGTTCCCCAACGTGACCACGGTCCGCGCCTCCGGCGATTACCTGGCCGGGCTGCCCAAAACTTTTTTCTGGCGCGATTTCCACCAGACCTCCCTCTTCGCCTACGCGGTGGGCCTGTGGCCGTTCAAGGACAACTTCCAGAGCGCCTCCGGCCAGCGCCGGGTCCGGAACGAGCGCTGGCCCTACGAGGAAGCGCTGATCTCGATCCTGTCGGCGGGCATGGTCGGCCCCTCGGACCGGATCGGCGCCGCGGACCGCGAGCTCTTGATGAAGACCTGCCGCCGGGACGGCGTGCTGCTCAAGCCCGACCGGCCCGCCTTCCCCATTGACCTCATGTTCCTGGACACCCGCAAGCCCTGGATCGTAACTACCCGCAGCAGCCACTCCATCGGCGACACTTATTACCTCGCCGCTTTCAATATCCTGGGCCAGACCGATTCCGACCGCAGCGTATCGCTCGCTGATCTCGGGCTCACCGGCAAATACCTCCTCTATAATTACCGCACCGGCCGGGCCGGCCCGGAGCCGGCGCTGATCAAATTCGGCCGCCTGCCGCTCAATGACGCTTTTTATTGCGTGCTCTGCCCGCTGCTCGAGAACGGCGCCGCGCTGATCGGCGAGACCGCAAAATTCGTGACCATGAGCCGAAAGCGGTTTCCCTCGGCGCGCTTCGCGGAAGGCAAGCTCAAGCTGGAGGTGGAAGGCGTCCCGGGCGAAGAAGTAGTGGTTTCGCTCTACAGTCCCGGCCCGCCGCGGCCGGCGATGGCCGGCGAGCCGCTGGAAACGAAAAAGCAGGATGACCGGCTTTATTCCCTGACCGTGCTCATCCCGGATTCGGGCCGGGCGGCAGTGGAGATTGAATTCTAAATTGACCTTTTTTGGTCTTGGGAAGGGGCGATATGGCACGGAAAAAATTCATCGGATGGGTGATCGGGTGCACGCTGGTCCTGGCCGGCGCCGGGCTGGCCGCGGCGAGCGAGACGCCGCTGAAGCTCGAGCTGCGCCAAGGCTGGGCCTTGCAATCTGCGGAGGAAGTGCGAGAGACCGGAGAAGCACTTTCCCGTCCGGACTTCGCGGCGCCGGGCTGGTATCCGACGCAAGTGCCGGCCACGGTCCTGGCCGCGCTCGCGGCCAACGCCGTTTATCCAGACCCGTATTACGGCAGGAACCTGGCCCAGATCCCCGGCAACTTCCCTTTCCCCCTCGACGTCTCCTCCCTGCCCCAGAAACCCGGCAGCCCTTTCCTCCAGGCCTGGTGGTATCGGACCGAGTTCGCGCTCCCGGCCGACTATCAGGGAAAAACCATCTGGCTCCACCTGAACGGGATCAACTTCCGGGGCAACCTCTGGCTCAACGGCAAACAGGTCGCGGACGCGAACGAGCTGGCCGGGACCTTCCGGCTCTTTGAATTCAACATCACCGATTTTGCCCGGCCGGGCCAGGCCAACGCCCTGGCGGTGGAGGTGTTCCCGCCGCTCCGCCGGGACCTGGCCTTCACCTGGGTGGACTGGAACCCGGCGTCCCCGGACCGGGACATGGGCCTGTGGCGCGAGGTCTTCATCACCGCGAGCGGCCCGGTCTCTCTGCGCCATCCCTTTGTCAAGACCGAACTGGATCTGCCCTCGCTCGAGACCGCGCGGCTCACGGTGCTGGTGGACGCGTGCAATGCGAGCGAAGAGGAGGTAAGCGGGACGCTGGCCGGCCGGATCGGCGAGATCAGCTTCGCGCAACCGGTCGCGCTCAGGCCCGGTGAAACCCGGACGATCGCCTTTTCGCCCGGAGAGTTTTCACAGCTCGCTATTTCCAAGCCCCGGGTGTGGTGGCCGGCCGGGCTCGGCCCGCAAGACCTTTACGACCTGATCCTGGAGTTCGAGGCGGAGGGCTCGGTCTCCGACCGGCAGACGCTTCGCTTCGGTATCCGCCAAGTTACCTCGGCGCTTACGCCGGAAGGTCACCGTGTTTTTCTGGTCAACGGCCGGCGCATCCTGATCCGGGGCGCGGGCTGGGCGCCGGACCTGATGCTGCGGTCCGATCCCGAGCGGCTGGCCGCGGAGATCCGTTACGTCAAGGAGATGAACCTGAACACCATCCGGCTGGAGGGCAAGCTCGAGTTTGACCGGTTCTACGAGCTGTGCGACGAGCAGGGCATCCTGGTCATGGCCGGCTGGTGCTGCTGCCACCATTGGGAGCGGTGGGACCGGTGGGACGAGGAGGACTACCGGGTGGCCGAGGCCTCGGAGCGGGACCAGGCGCTGCGCCTGCGCTCGCATCCCAGCCTGCTCGCCTGGCTGAACGGCAGCGACAACCCCCCGCCGCCGAAAGTGGAAAAGATGTATCTCCAGGTGCTCGAAGCGGCCCAGTGGCCCAACCCGGTGATCTCCTCCGCCACCGAGACCCCCACCACCGTGACCGGGCCTTCGGGCGTGAAAATGACCGGGCCTTACGAGTGGGTGCCGCCGGGCTACTGGCTGGCCGATACCAGGCGCGGCGGCGCCTTCGGCTTCAACACCGAGACCTCGCCCGGCCCGGCCGTGCCCCCGGTCGAGAGCCTGCGGCTCATGCTCCCTAAAGACCGCCTCTGGCCGATCAACCGCGACTGGAATTACCACGCCGGGCGGGGGTTCTTCGCAAACGTGCGGGTGTTTAGCCATGCCCTGGAGGCCCGCTACGGGCCCGCGACCGGCGTGGAGGATTACGCGAAAAAGGCGCAGGCCATGACCTACGAGGCCGAGCGGGCCATGTTCGAGGCCTACGGCCGCAACAAGTATCTCTCCACCGGCGTGATCCAGTGGATGCTGAACAACGCCTGGCCCGGCCTGATCTGGCACCTGTATGACTATTACCTGCGGCCCGGCGGCGGCTACTTCGGCGCCCAGCGGGCCGGCGAGCCGCTTCACGTCCAGTATTCCTACGACGACCGCTCGATCGCGGTGGTGAACAGCCACTACCGCGAGTATGCAAATTTGAAAGTAACGGCAAAAGTCCTGAACCTGGACCTGGCCGAGAAATGGTCCCAGGCCGAGACGATCACCGTGCCGGCGGACGCGAGCGTCCGCGCCTTCACCGTGCCGGAGTCCAAGGACTTCTCCACCACCTATTTCCTCAAGCTCGAGCTTACGGATGAGGCGGGCAAGACCCTCAGCTCCAATTTCTACTGGCTCTCGACCCGGCCCGAGGTCCTGGCCTGGAGGCGGTCCAATTGGTTTTATACGCCGGCGCGGTCTTTTGCCGACTTCACCGGGCTGGAGAAGCTGCCGGCGGTGGAGCTGAAGGTCGCGAGCGCGTTCGAGACTTCGGGGCAGGAGACTTCGGCGCGGGTGACGGTGGAAAATCCGGGCCCGCACCTGGCGTTCATGGTCCATCTCAAGATCGTGAAGGGGCCGGCCGGCGAGGAAGTGCTGCCGGTTTTCTGGGAGGACAATTACTTCTCGCTTTTGCCGGGGGAGAAACGGGAAGTGCGCGGGACGGTGCGCTTAAAAGATTTGGCCGGGGCCGAGCCGAAGCTGGCGGTGGACGGCTGGAACGTGAAGGTGAACTAGGAAGGCTCATCCGCAGATTACCCAGCGCGGCGAGCCGCAACCAAAGAAAAATTGGGAACCGCAGATGGACGCGGATAAACGCCGATAGTTATATCCAAGAGGATTGAAGGTGAAAATCGAAACCTTTGAGCTCAAATCCGCGTTCATCCGCGTTGATCTGCGGTTAAAATTATCTTTCTAAATAAAAAGATGTTGCCGGATTGCAATGCAGGTGGTTAGGGCGGGGACAGGGGTGAAGCCAGGCGGCGGATGCGCAGGCCGTAGAGGCGCTGGGCCTGAACCAGGTTTTGAGGGAGCCGGTGGCCGCTGGCGTAGAAGATAGCCGGCGCCTGGGCAAAGGCGGGCTCGGGGATGGTGATCTGAAACAGGTAGTCCGGGGTCAGCGCCAAAGCGCCCTGGGGCAGGGGATACAGGTCGGCGAAACGAAGCGCGGGATCGGCCTTGATCAGAGCGATCACCAATTCGGTCGGGGTCTGGAAGGGGAAAGCGCCGAGGTGGCGGGAGTGGTTGGCGGTGTATTCCACTTCCAGGGCGTCCGGGATGCGGAACCCGGTGGAGACGGCGACGGCCCGGGGTTGTCCCGCGGCCTCGGGAATCTGCCATTCAATTCCGGCCAGGGGGTCTTCCGGGGGAGTCCAGGCCTCGGCCAGCGGTGCGGACTTGGCCAACTGGATGGGGGTTTGGTCCGGGGTCTGCGAGCGGCGGCCGAACAAGAAGGCGATGCTGAAGACCAAAAGGAAGCTGGTGGCTAGAGCCAGAGCCCGGCCCGCGCCGGGCGAAAAGGCCCGGCCCGGCAAGGTGAGCCATTGGCGCCAGACGGGCGCGCGCTCGATGCGGTTGCGGACCGAGACCAGGAAATCCGGGGGAGCGGGGAGTTCGGGCAGGGAGGAGAGGAGTTGGACGGTGGAGATGAACTTTTTGAGCTCGCGGGAGCAAGCCGGGCATCGCACTAGGTGCTGATCCAGGGCTTCTTTCAGTTCCACGCCCAGGGTCCGGTCCGCATCGTCGGAGAAAAGGTTTCGAATCGCTTCACAGTCCATGACAGGTCCTCGATTGATGACTTAAAATTTGCCCTCTCGTTCCAGCTTCTCCTTCAATTCCAGACGCGCTCGATGGATCCTGGATTTCACGGTGCCCTCTTTCAGGTGAAGGATATCAGCGATTTCCTGGTAGCTCAAGCCCTGGATGTCGCGGAGCACGATCGCGGTCCGATGCTCTTCGTCCAGTTCGCCAATCTTCCTTTGGATCAAGTCCTGGATTTCGCTGGTCACCAGAATTTCTTCCGGTGTCTCTCCGTCATCCTCCACGTCCGGAGTAACTTCTCCCTCTTCGGTGGGAAGAGGCTGATCCAGCGACTGGGTTCTAAAATAATTTCGCCGGGTCAGATACTTCAGCCGGTTTTTACAGTGGTTGACGGTGATCCGAAAGACCCAGGTGCTGAACAAGGAATCACCGCGGAAAGTTTTAACTGAGCGAAACAGCGTAACAAAAACGTCCTGGGCCACGTCTTCGGCCTCGGCCTGATCACCCAGCATCCGGTAGCATAAGTTAAAGATTTTATTCTGGTATTTCAATACCAGCCGGTTAAAAGAACTCTGATTGCCTTTCAGGAACTCCCGGATCAGCTCAACATCCGCGTCCTCGCCGGCTTTGGGTCCCTTTCCCGCTTCCGCATCGAGCGAAAAGCGCCCTGGATTAGCTCCTTTGGCCATCCACCGCTTGATTATAAAGACATTGCTGGGGAAAAAAAGTTCCATATTTTGATTTAATCTTCAGCCCGCCTGGGGGCGAATCCTTTCAATTTTCAGTGCCTAACGCTTTAATCTCCTCGGCCAGCGCGATCGCCGCAATCCGGCCCAAAGTGCCATAGACCAGGAACAAGTCGGCCGGCTGGCCGCAGTGGTCGTCTATGATCTCCTGGGGTTGGCCTTCAACTTCGTGAAAACAAAGGGTATTGAAGGTCATGCCGGAGACGTTCAGGTTCTGCCGGTCCGAGCGAGAGCAATGGACCCGGAAAAAGCCGCCCACCGGCTGGTCGCCCACCAGGTAAAGGACCGGTTCCATCGGGCAGCCGGCCAGGCTGTCCCGGGTGACCACACCTTCCTGGATGATCACCTCTTTCACCTTGGCCTTGCCTTTGCCCACCCTCATCCTGGTCCGGGTCTTGTGGCTGGCCCGGCGGACCTCGTCGCCCGAGGTCACGCTCATGATCGCCATCCCGTAGGTGCCGGAGTTGTCTTTGATGAACACAAACGGCTCGCCGTTCAGGTCCGGCGGCCGGCTCTGCTCGGCCAGCTGCCGCAGCATGGCCTCGACCTTATGGGCCAGAGCCTCGCGGCCGGTCTCGCTCTCGAAGTCGGCGTCGGGGTGAAAGTCGGTCAGGGGCACGAACCGGCCGGCCTCCATTCCGATCAGCTCCGCGAACTCGGCCACCAGGCGGTTGAGGATGCGGAAGTGGTCCGACTTTTTCCGGCGGTGCCAGCCCAGCTCCTTAAGCGGCGCTACCGGCTGGGCAATGCCTTGCAGCACCTCGGGCACGCCGGTGCGGAAGTCGTTGTTGGAGATGACCAGGTCCGGCTCGAAATCGCCGGCGCGCAGGCGGCCCTTTTCCCGGCTGAGGCCATAGCACAGGAGTTCGCCGGAAACTGCGGGCAGGCGGAGCGGCCGGCTGGAATCGGTCGGGAGCAAGGTGCCCACGCGCAACTCATAGCCCGCCTGCTCCAGGGTCTGGGCCAGCACCCGGACGTTTTCCAGGTAAAGGCGGTTGCGGGTGTGGGACTCGGGCACCAAGAGCAGGCCGCGGGCGCCGGGATAATGCTCTTCCAGGAAGCGGCGCAGGGTCTGGGTCAGCTCGCCGGAGCCGTGGCCGCAGAGGTTGTTGAAGCCGGCCGGAAAAGCGTTGGTGTCCACGATGCTGATCTTGCGGTGGGAGTTGCGGATGTCCACCGACAGATACAGGGAGAGCTTTAGCCCGGCTTTCTTGGCCTCAAACCATGCCGCCAAGTCCTGGGCATGGTCCTGCAGGCGCTCTTTCAGTTCCTGGATCATGGTTTTCGCTTGCCTGCCGTATCATAGCACAGAGCGATCAAAGGGGCGATGGGCAGGGAGGGCGGAAGGCGAGGTTCAGGCATTTTGGATTTTGGATTGCTGATTTTAGATTTAAATCCTCCAGCTAATCTAAAATCCAAAATCAAAAATCTAAAATTCTTTTTTCCAATGTCAGTGAAAGGTGGGGCCGTTATCGTCCCGCCGGTTTTGCTCACGCTGGAGCGACTTGAACTGGCGCCGGCGCCGCCATTGCCGGAGGCGGAAGGGGATGCTCTGGAAATCCGAAAACCGGCGCACGTAGAAATAGGCGATGACCAGGCCGGCCAAGTGCGCGGCATTGGCCACGCCGGTGCCCCGGCCGCCGGCGTAGGAGACGGTGGAGAAGAATTCCATGGCCCCGTAGATCAGGACCAGCCACTTAGCCTTGATCGGGAAGAGGAATTGCAGGTAGATGACCTGGTTGGGAAAGAGCAGGGCAAAGCCGGCGAGCAGCCCGAAGATGGCCCCGGAAGCGCCGATGATGGGGGTCATTGGGCCGAGCGGGCCGCCGAAGAGAATATAGAAGGGAACCGCCACTACGCCGGCGCCCACGCCGGTCAGGAAGTAAAAGATGTAGAAGCGACGCGTGCCCCAGGTCTGCTCCAGCGGCGGGCCGAAAAAGAACAGCCCGAGCATGTTGAAGAAGATGTGGGCGAAGTCGGCGTGGAGGAACAGGTAGGTGACCACCCGCCAGAGTTGCAGCCCGGGAAAGACCTGGGCCGGGATGAGGGCAAAGGCCTCCAGGGTGACGTTGGGCAGGAACAGCCGGAGCGCGAAGGCGCCCACGTTGATGATGAGCAAGGTCATGACCGCGGGGGTAAGGCCCGGGCCGAAGGAGACGCGGCGATAGGAGTAACTCATCCGGCAATCTCCGTCTGCCGCAGGAACTGGGCGGCGTCCTCCGGCGGGATCGGGTTGACGTAAAAGCCGGAGCCCACCTCAAACCCCGCCCGCCGGGTAAGCCGGGGCATCAGTTCCAGGTGCCAGTGAAAATACTCGCGGTGCTTGTCGGTAAAGGGCGAGGTATGGAGCACGGCGTTGTAATGGGGCCGGGTGAGCGCCCGCTCCAGCCGGCGGGTGACCTCGGCCAGGATCTGGGCGAAGCGGGCGTAAAGCCGGTCGGTCGGCTCCTCGAAGCGGGGCTGGTGCCGGCGGGGCAGGATCCAGATCTCGAAGGGATAAATCGGCGCCCAGGGCACGATGGCAATGAAATCCTCGTTCGCGCTGATCAGGCGCGATTCCTCCTCCACCTCCTGGCTCACGATGTCGCAAAAAATACAGCGCTCGTGGTGGCGAAAATATTCCCGGGCACCCTCGGTCTCCTCGATCAACTTCTTGGGCAGGATCGGGAGCGCGATCAATTGCGAGTGGGGGTGTTCGAGGTTGGCCCCGGCCGCGGTCCCGTAGTTCTTGAACACCAGCACGTATTGGATGCGGCGGTCCTGGCGCAAGTCCAGCATCCGCTCCCGGCAGACCCAGAAGACCTCTTCCAACAGTGCCTCGGACATGGTCGCGTGCCGGTCGTCGTGGCGGGGCGATTCGATGATCACCTCGTGCGCGCCGGTCCCGCTCATCTTGTCGTAATAGCCACGGCCCTCGCGGCGCAACTCGTCCTCCACCCGCAGCACCGGAAACATATTAGGGATCACCCGCACCCGCCAGCCCGGACCGTTGGCCCGGCTGCCCGGATCCCGCCGGGCCAGGATCTCGGCCGGGGTCACGCTCTCGTGGCCCGGGCAGAAGGGGCAAGGGCCTTCGGTCGCCGGGTAAGGCGCCGTGTAAAAGTCCACCGGCCGCTTGCGCTGATCCGGGGCAATGATCACCCAGCGGCCGTCCACCGGGTCGCGCCGTAACTCCGACATCTTTCTCCTTAATCTAACATTTGGGGCCAGACCCCGAATACCTGTCGGTAACGTCGGAACTGGGAAGAGGGGGTATTTCCATAGTAACTGAGAATTTCATCCCGAAGCCGCCACTCGAACCGGCACCGAGCAAGTCCAGAAACCCGGATCGGGCGGCATCCTCCAGGAAGATGGCCCGGCGGCTGTTGCCACGCGCGGTGACGTGGTAGACGGCGCCAGGAAATTGGATCCGCCAGGGTCGCGCCATGCCCAGATAGTAGCAAAAAGCCAGCGGGAGAGCAACCTCTTAATCTAATAATTGGGGCCTGACCCCAACTATTCACAATGAAAAATTTCAGAAAGGTCAGGCGAATTTTCCTCGATTAAATGGCCGGGAAAGCTCGCGCAAAAAGCGGTAAGTTTTCAACTCCCGGCCGAGGTGGTATTCGGCGTAGGCCGGGAGGAGTGCGGCTGCCTCCTGCAAGACGCTCTGGGTAAAGCCGAGGCGCTTGAGCCGCGAGGGCGGGAGCCGCAGCGCGGACTGGAAGGTGCGCAAGGTCGAGTTCGCGAGACGGGCGGCCGGGGCCGTCTTTTTGCCGCATCCAGGGCAGAGCGCTCCTCCGGCGCCGGCGCTGAAGAAAAGGCCGCGCTCCGGCAGCGGCCGCTGACAAAGGGCGCAGGTCTCGAGCGCGGGCCGAAAGCCCAGGTGGTCGAGCAGCCGGAGCAGGGAGGCCCAGAGGATCGGCTCGGGCCTGGCTTCCTGGTCGAGCCGGCGGAAGGCTTGCAGGAGCAGGCGGTAAACGGCGGGGTTGGGATCGAACTCGCCGGAAGCGGTCTCGGTTACTTCGGCCAGGAAACTGGCCGCGGCCACTTTTTCGAGATGGGGCCGGAGGTGTGGGAAGTCATCGAGCAGGCGGGACTGTTCGAGCAGGGGCAGGTCGGGGAGCCGGGAGGACCGGAGCGAGACTTCGAGGTGGTTGAAGAGTTCGAGCTGTCCGGGAAAGCGCTTGTGGCTTTTCAGCGCGGACTTGGCTGCGGCGCGGATCTTTCCCCGCTCGCGGGTGTAGAGGGAGACGATGAGGTCGGCCTCTCCCTGCACGGTGGTGCGGAGGACCAGGGCCGGGGTTTGGAGAATGGTCATGGACGGCTTGCGGCGAGCTCAGCCGAGCGGAAAGTGCTTGGCGCCGACCTCACCGGTGATCGTTGCCCAGGTGATGGATGTCGTTGAGGCGGATCAGGGTGGTGCCGTGAAGGCCGAACTCGATCTCGTTGATGGCGCTGGACTGCTGCTTGAGGCGGCGGAAGTGGTTGAGGTCCATCTCCAGCGCCCGGCAGATCACGGCCACGTTGAGCAGGTTGTGGGCGACCACCGCCACCGTCCGGTCCGGGTGGCGCTCCACGATCTCGCGGATCGCGGCCCAGCCCCGGGCCTGGATCTCGAGCAGCGATTCGCCCTGGGGCATCTGGGTGTGGGCCGGGTCCGCCATCCAGGCCTTGAGCAGCTCGGCATGGTGCGCGAGCAGGCCCTCCATGTTCTGGCCCTCCAGTATCCCCTGGTTCAACTCGCGCAGGCGCGCGTCCACCTGCACCGGCAGCTGGTGGGGCCGGGCGACGATCTCGGCCGTCTTCCTGGCCCGGATCAGGTCGGAAGAAAAAACCGCGGCCAGGGATTCGTGCGAGAGGGCGCGGCTGAGGCGCTCGGCCTGTTCCAGGCCGACCTCGGAGAGAGGGACATCGGTGAAACCCTGGCAGCGGCGCTCGCGGTTCCACTGGGTTTCGCCGTGGCGGACCAGGATGACGCGGGTGGACATGCGACCAGCGGGATCAGGGTTCGTTCACCGGCTTGCGGCCGATGGAGTAATAGGTGAAGCCCCAGCGGGCCATAACCTCCGGCTCGTAGAGGTTGCGGCCGTCGAAGATCACCGGTTCCAGCAGCAGTTCCTTGATCCGGGAAAAATTGGGCCGGCGGAACTCGTTCCACTCGGTGGCGATCAAGAGCGCCGAAGCGCCTTCCAGGGCCTGGTAAGGGTTGTCGCAGTAGGTGAGGCTCTCGCCGAAGAGCTTCTTGGCCTCGGCCATGGCCACCGGGTCGTGCACCCGGAAGCGGGCGCCGAGCGCCAACAGCTCGCGCAGGATCTCCTGGGCGGGCGCTTCCCGCATGTCGTCGGTCTGGGGCTTGAAGGCCAGGCCCCAGAGGGCCAAGGTCTTCCCTTGCAGGCGGTTCTGGAAGTGGCCGCGGACCTTGTCCACCAAAGCCCGCTTCTGGTCGGCGTTGACCGCCTGCACCGCGGCCAGGATGCGGGCCTGGTAGTTGTGCTCGGTTCCGAGCCGGATGAGCGCGTCCACGTCCTTGGGAAAGCAGGAGCCGCCGTAGCCGATGCCGGGGAAGAGGAACTGGAAGCCGATCCGGGAATCAAAGCCGATGCCCCGGCGCACCGCGTTGATGTCGGCGTCGAGGTGCTCGCAGAGGTTAGCCATCTCGTTGATAAAGGAGATCTTGGCGGCGAGCATGGCGTTGGACACGTATTTGGTCATTTCCGCGGAGCGGCGGTCCATGACCAGGATCGGCTTCTCGGTCCGGACAAAGGGAGCATAGAGTTCGCGGAGGATGGCCGCGGCCCGGTCCGAGGCCACGCCCACGACCACCCGGTCCGGCCGCATGAAGTCATCAATCGCGGCGCCCTCTTTCATGAACTCGGGGTTGGATGCCACCTCGAACTCAGGGGCGCCCTCACCCGCGCTTTCCCGGATGATCGCCTCTACTTTCTCGGCGGTGCCCACCGGCACGGTGGACTTGAGCACGACCAGCTTGTAGCCGGAGAGGCGGCGGCCGATCTCGTCCGCCACCGCGAACACGGCGGACAGGTCCGCGGCCCCGTTGGGGTCGGGCGGGGTGCCCACCGCGATGAAGATGACCTCGGCCGAGGGCACGGCCTCAGCCAGGCCGGTGCTGAAGCGGAGCCGGCCTTCCCGGAGGTTACGGCCGACCAACTCCAAAAGGCCCGGCTCGAAAATCGGGATCTCGCCGGCCTGAAGCCGCTCGATCTTACCGGCATCGCTGTCCACCGCGACCACGTCGTTGCCGCTCTCGGCCAGGCAGGTCGCGGCCACCAGGCCCACGTAGCCGACTCCCACCACGCACAGGTTCAAGGGTTCACCTCCCGGAAGACCCGGGCCAGGGCCTGCATCATCAGCTCGGCCTCCGCCGGCACAAACAAGAGCGCGCTCATGACCTCCCGGGCCCGGGCATGGTCTTTGGCCCCGAGCGCGTGCCCCAGGCTCTGGCCCAGTTCCCGGAGCGCGTCCGCATACAGGCCCATCTCGCTGTAAGCGATGCCCAGGTCGTAACGGGTCTGGTAGTCGTCCTCCGGAATCACCTCCTCCACCCCGCGCTTGAACTCCTCAAACACCTCCTGGAAGCTCAGGCTCTCCGGCCCTTCCTTGAACTTGACCTTCACCAGGTGCTGATACTTCTCGTGCAGCTCGCCCAGGTGCAGGTTGGCCACCATCCGGCGGAAGCTCTCGGCCACCGTCCGCTCCAAATCGTCCCGCAAACGGACCCGCTCGGCCGCGGCCCGGCCGTCCAGAGCCGCGCTCATCCGGTCCACGCACTCGTTGCAGATGAACACCGGCGGCCCGGTGAACAGCCGGCCCACCTGGCTCTGGCCCTTGCCGCAAAAGTTGCAGTGACTCTCTTTCACCATGGCGCTCATCCTTCCCTTCCGGAACCAACCCGCACCCCGGACGCTAGGACTTCCTCTTGCCGGCCGCGGCCGACGGGCGCTTCGCCGCCCGGCCCGGCTTCAGCCGCCGGCCATACATCTGCTGGTAATAGCGCCGGTACTCGCCCTGTTTGATGCTTTGCCACCACCCCGGGTTCTCGCGATACCACGCGATGGTCCCGCGCAGCCCGTCCTCCAAAACCATCCCTGGGCTGAAACCCAGCTCCCGCTCGATCTTGCTTGAATCCAGCGCGTAGCGGCGGTCATGGCCGGGCCGGTCGGTCACGAACCGGATCAGCCGCCGGGGCTTCTTCAAAATCTTGAGGATCCGCTCGGTCAGTTCCAGGTTGCTAATCTCGCAGTTGCCTCCGATGTTGTAAACCTGGCCGGGCCGGCCTTCCTCCAAGACCAGCAGGATCCCCCGGCAGTTGTCCTCCACGTGGATCCAGTCGCGGCAATAAAGCCCGTCCCCGTAAAGCGGCAGCGGCTGGTCGCCAAGCGCGTTGGTGACAAAGAGCGGGATCAGCTTTTCCGGGAACTGGTAAGGCCCGTAGTTATTGGAGGACCGGGTGATGATCACGGGCAGACCGTAGGTGCGGTGATAGGCGCGCGCGAGCAGGTCGGCTGCGGCCTTGCTCGCGGCATAGGGCGAGTTGGGCGCGAGCGGCGATTCCTCGGTCGAGCGGCCTTCCGGCCCGAGCGACCCGTAAACCTCATCGGTCGAGACCTGCACGAAGCATTGAAGCGCCCGGCCGGAACCGGGGCGATTGAGACCGCGCCCCGCTTCCAGCAGGACCGCGGCGCCGAAGAAGTTGGTGGCCAGGAAGTGCTCGGGGTCGGCGATGCTCCGGTCCACGTGGCTTTCCGCGGCGAAGTTGAGGACCGCCTCGATCCCTTGGGCGAGAAGCCGGGAGACCAGCTTGGCGTCGCGGATATCACCCTTGACGAAGCGGTAGCGGGGATGGTCGGCCAGATCGGCCAGGTTGGCAAGGTTGCCGGCATAGGTGAGGGCGTCGAGGTTCACCACCTCGTGGCCGGTCTCGGTGAGCGCCAGGCGGATGAAATGGGAGCCGACAAATCCGGCTCCGCCTGTGACTAAGAGCTTCATCGCTTCCGGCCCAGAGCCCCAGGGGGCCGGCTACTTGTCCTTTCGGGACCAGTCGTAAGGGATTTCGGACCGGTAGGGATCGAGCCGGATCTCGTCGGGGTTGTCGGCCCGGTACACTTCCGAAGGGATGTTGATGGCCAGGCACTCGGAGGAGCTGATGCACTTGAACCCGTGAAAGACCCCGGTAGGGATGCTGATCAGGATGGGGTTGTGCTCGCCCACGTAGAACTCGTTGATCTCGCCCCGGGTGGGCGAGCCTTCCCGGCCGTCGTAGAGCACAAACTTGGCCATCCCCTTGACGATGGTGAGGTTGTCCACTTGCTTGCGGTGCGCGTGCCAGGCCTTGACCACCCCCGGGTAAGCGGTGGTCAGATAGACCTGGCCGAAGCCGCTGAAAAAACCCTCGTCGTTGCGCAGGATCTCCATCAGTCGGCCCCGCTCGTCCGGGATCACCTTGAGCTTTTTGATTACCACTCCTTGAATCATGAGCGCAAAAACCTCCAGCCATTAAGGATCAGGCCAGCTCCACCCGGGAGGCGTCGCCGACCATGAACCGGAGCACCGAGGGCCGGCCGCCGCTCCGGCTGATCACCACGTCCCGCCCGATCAAGCTGTCCTCGATGCGCTGGGGAATATCCCGGAGCGTGCTCTGGGCGAGCACGATCGAATGCTCGATCTCCGCGCGCTCGATCCGGCAGCCGCGGTCAATCGAGGTGAACGGCCCAATGTAGCTGTCCTGGATCAGGCTGCCCTCGCCGATGATGGCCGGGCCCCGGATCACGCTCCGCACCACCCGCGCCCCCTTTTCGATCACCACCTTGAACTGGACCCGGCTTTTCTTGTCCACCCGGCCCTGAATCCGGCTCTCCAGCGTGTCCAGCACCATTCGGTTCGCCTCCAGGATGTCTTCCACCCGGCCGGTGTCCTTCCACCAACCCTCGACCACGTGCGGCACCACCCGGTAGCCGCGGTCCACCAGCCACTGGATGGCGTCGGTGATCTCCAGCTCGCCCCGAAAGGAGGGCCGGATCGCCTTGGCCGCCTGGAACACGTTCCGGTCAAACATGTAAACCCCGACCAGGGCCAGGTCGGTCTTGGGCCGCTTGGGCTTTTCCGTGAGGCGGACCACCCGCCCGTTTTTCAGCTCGGCCACCCCGAACTGGGAAGGGTTGGGCACGTGGGCGAGCAGGATCATGGCGTTGGGCTTCCGGTGCCGGAACTCTTGGACCAGCGGCTGAATCCCGCTCTTGATCAGGTTGTCGCCCAGGTACATGACAAAGGGCTTTTCGGCCAGGAACTTCTCGGCAACTAAAACCGCATGGGCCAGGCCCAAAGGCTCCGGCTGGTGGAGGTAGGTGACCTTGACCCCGAAGCGCCGGCCGTCGCCCACCGCGGCCTTGATCTCGGCGTGGGTCTCGCCCACCACGATGCCCACGTCCCGGATCCCGGAGGCGCGGATCGCTTCCAGGCCGTAATACAGGATCGGCCGATTGGCCACCGGAATGAGCTGTTTGGCGCTGGTATAGGTGATGGGCCGCAGCCGGGTGCCCCGGCCGCCGCTGAGAATCAGGCCCTTCATTTGGTCACGAAGGCGTCTTGATACTGCGGCTCCCGGGCTTTGATGATGCGCAGCGCTTTGTCCGCCTGCTCCCGGTTCTGGTAATGCCCGACCCGCAGGCGATACCACAACCCCTTGCCCGGGATCTCCACCTTCACCAGGTAGGCGTCGTATTTCTTCTCGAGCAGCTTGTTTTTCAGCGCCTCGGCCTCCTCACGGTTCTGGGAAGCCACTAACTGGATGGTCCAAGAACCCGCGCCCGAAACCGGGGCCGGCATCGGCTCCGCCGCCGGCTCGGGTTTGGAGGCAGCCTCGGTTTTGGCCGAGGGGGCCGGGGCAGCAGGCGCCGGGGGCGCACTGGGCAGCTTCTGGGCATCCAGCTCCTTCATCAATCTCTGCTTCTCCTGTTCTTCCGGGGAAGCGATGACGACAGGTCCGGTCTCCGGCTCCGCGGTCCCCGCGGCCAAGGGTGCCGGCGCTTCCGGCGCGGGTTCGGCCACGGCCGGGGCGGCCTCTTCCCCGGTCTTCATCGAATACAGGTTCTTGCCGAACAAGGTGCCTAAAATAAAAGCCAGGATGAGAATCACCACCATCCCGGCAAAGAGGAGCACCAGTTGTTTGTTATCCAACTGAAACTCATACCGGCTCTTGAGATCCCGCAGGTTCCTCATCTCGCTTCCTCCTTCCGCTTCGGTCCCACTCCCTCATCAAACAGACACCACGACCCCTTCTCTCGGTTCCACTTGTCTTTTCCTTAAACTCTAATTTTAGTCCAGTCGCTGAGCCAAGTCAATGAAAATTCCCTGATCCCCGGTTAAGTTTTCCTTTGTAGGGGCATCTATACCCCTCCCCAGGCGGGGTAGGGGCGGCTCGCGAGCCGCCCCTGCTTACGCGTGTCAACCAATTACGCGATCCTCAATAAGAACGAGAAAGAGGACGCGGAATTTAGAAATTCCAGCGCAGGCGGGCGTAGTAAAAGTCGGGCAGGAATCCGAACTCGCTCTTCGGGCCGCCGGAGAAGAGCTGGGCGCCGAGGGTGAGGGTGATCGAATACGGAGCGGAATAGGTCAGGGCCGGGCCCAGGAAAAAGGAGCCGTAGTCCAGGTCAAAGAGGACAGCGCCGGAGAGCCGGACCAGGGCGGTGTAATCAATCCCGGAGCTGAGGCCCAGGAAGTTCCGGTGCAGGGTGGCCAGGCCGGCCTGGCCGGCAAGGAAGGAAGAGACTAATCCCGGGGTAGCCGGGGCCAGCACCCCGTCGTTGTGGTAATACTCGGCGACCAGGTTGACGGAGTTGGCAAAGCTGTATTGGTAGCCGAGGGTGGCGCGGAGGTAGTTGGACCCGGTCTCCGGCATCGTGTAAGTCATCTCGCCATAGAGACCGCCGGCCTTGAGGTAGCCGGAAAAAGCGCCGCCGGCGATCCAGTCCTCGAAGATGCGCGCCCCCAGCAGGGAAAGATCATAGGAATGAACCGTGGTCTTGGCCTGGACCGCGAAGCGGCTCTCATCAATTAGGTCGCCCACGCCGTAGGCCAAGTCGAGATAGGTGAACTGGGCCAGGCGGGCCTCGAAAAAGGCCGCATCCACTCCGACCCTTTCCTCGGGCTCCAGGGCCAGGGGGCTCACGGGGTTGAACAGGTCCATCGGGCTGTAAAACAGCGCCGTGCCAAAGGCGATCCTCTGCCGGCCGAGAATCAGGCTGACCTGGGCATTCTCATACTTGCCATAGGCCCGGTAAACAGACCAGTCCAGGGACGGGTCCTTTCCCGGGTAAAAGGAATGATCCCAGCGGAAATAGGTCGGCGGCGGGGCCTGGGCCGAGAGAGCATAGACCGGGTTGATGAGCGCGCTGCCGTAGTCGGCTGCCAGGGTCTGGCTGAACTCGGCGCTGAATTTCTTATGGAAAGTGGCGTCGAGAACAAGGCGGCTGCGGGTCTGGCCCAGGGTAAAGGAACGGCCGCCGAACTCTCCGGCCGAGATGACCTGTTCCTGGAGGTAGCCGGAGTAGTCTAAGCGAAAGGCGTCGCGGCTTTCGGCCGTGAGCTCAGCCGAGCGGGAGAGAAGCTCTCTGGCCAGGCCCGGCCTGCTCGCGGCCGTGATTCCGAGGAGCAGCGCCGCCAGCCGGAGCGCCGGCAGCAACCCTTGGCTTGAAAGGGATCGCTCCATTGTTTGCCGCGCCTCTCTTAGGTGGCCCTCATTGCTTCAACCACCAGGAGCCGCGACGCCCGCCAGCCCGGATACAGCGCCGAGCCGATGGCGATCACCAGCGCGGCCAGCGCGGTGATCACGATATTTTCCGCGGTGAGCACCGGGAAGAGGACCGTGCCCAGCCCCATGGCTTCCATGCCCGAGGCGAAGAAGGACAGGTCCAGGCCGTGCCGTGCCCAGAGCCAGTAGGTTGCGCCGCTGACGGCCATTCCCAGGATCATGCCGAGGATAGAGAGGAAGATGGATTCGAGGATGACCAGCAGGAAGATCTGGCCGGGGGTGGTGCCCAGCGCTTTCAGGATTCCCAGTTCCCGCAGCCGCTCGAACACGGCCATGATCATGGTGTTGGCAATGCCGAAGGTGACGGCGATATAGACCACCAGCAGGAAGATGTAGTTGGCCACGTCAATCATCGAGCCCATCTCCGCCAGCACCGGGTAGAGTTCGCCCCAGTCCAGGATTTCCAGGCCCAGGCCGTCCAGGAGTTCCTGGGAAACCTGCCGGCCGTCGGCCTCCGGCTTGAGGCGGACCAGGATCTCGCTGGCCCGGGGCTGTCCGAGAAAAGTCTGCCACAACGGCTCGCGGTGGAGGATGGCGAAGGAATTGGCGGCGGCGCCGGGAATCTCGGAGGACATCGTGCCTACGACCTGCAGGTGTAATGGATTGGCTCCGGCGCCGACTTCGAGGGTGTCCCCGGGCTCGGCCGCCAGCGCCCGGCCGGCCGGCCGGCTCAGGATGATCCAGTCGGTCTGGATATCCAGCTCCTTTTCCAGTTCGGTCCCAAAAAGCCAGCTTGAGGCCGGCACCTCGACCAAGCTAAACAGGTGGGTGGTCTTGTCCTCGCGGATCGGGTCCACCCCCCACAACTCGAGGGTTGCTTCCCGCTTTTCCCGGCCGGAAAGGCGGTGCCGGACCGGGAGAGTCAGGGCCAGCCGCACGCTCTCGCTGGACACTTCCGGGTGGAGGCGGAACGACTCGGCCATGGGGTCCGGATCAGCCAGGAGCTCCGGAGACCGGCGCTCCCGCACCTTTAGCGCGGGAACCGGCCCGGATTCCACCCCGGGAAGCGTTAACGGCTCGGCCTTGAGGTCCGGCTTGACCCCGGCCAGCCGCTGCCGCAGCTCGTTTTTCAGCAAGGGAAGATTTGGATCTTCATCCACCCGGATGGCGATCTCGCTGAGCTTGCCCTCCATGCCGAGAATCCGGGCGAGGACCGGGAGCGGCAGATAGACCAGAACCTTGTCCAGCTCGCTGATCCCGCTGCGATAGAGTCCGAGGACGCGAAAACTCTCGATCAGGCCTTCCTCGCTGGCATAGCCCTGGGTGAGGAAGGTGAGCTTGTCGCCCAGGCCGATCTTCAGTTCGTTGGCCAGGCTCTCTCCGATCAGGACGCCTTCTTCTTCGGCGTCCGCGAAATACCGGCCCTGGGAGACAAACTCCCGGATCCGGGTGACCCGGGCTTCGGCCTCGGGATCAATACCCACCAGCATCACGCCCCGGCTGGAGCGGGCCGACTGGGCCAGGCCGAAGTTTTTGATCCGCGGGGCATAGGCCCGGAGGTGGGGCGAGCCCTGGATTTTTTCCAGGATGGCGTCGGCCTCGACCATGCACAGCTTGAGGCTGGGATGTTTCTGATAGCCGCGGGCATGGACCTCGATATGGCCGAGGTGGGTGAAGATGAAGTTGTCAATCATCTGAAAGGCAAAGGCGTTGTCCAGGGCCATGGCCATGAGCACGCCCCAGATGCCGAGCCCGATGGCCAGGATGATCACCAATGTCCGCCGGGGGTTGCGGAAGAGGTTGCGCCAGGCGATCTTGCCATAGGTGCCCATCGCCGCTCCTACTGCAGCCGCATTTCCAGCGCCGGCCGGGTCCGGGCCGCGCGCAGGGCGGGAAAAATGGTCATGAACATCACGATCCCCAGCATGATCGCCAGGGTGGCGAACACCATCCGGATTTCCAGTTTCGCATAAAGGTAAGGCTCCAGCCCGAACTCCTGCAAGGACTCGATGAACCGGGAAAGGTCGAGGGGGATGTAGGTGTAGTAGAGGGAGGGGATCAGGCCGAGCAGCACCCCGCCCAGGCTGCCGAGGACCACCAGGAAGGCCGATTCCAAGAGGATCAGGCCGAAGATCTCGAAAGGCGTGGTGCCGATGGCCTTCATGATGGCGAACTCCCGCTTGCGCTCGAGCACGCTCATCAGGATGGTGAGCAGGACCACGAAGGCGATCACCACCAGCAGGATCATCAGCCAGAGCACGGCGCCGGCGTTGTCGAGCATGATGAGCTGGACCAGGTCGGGCTTGAGCTCCTGCCAGGGCACCACTTCGTAATTGAGCCGGGCGTTGATGATCGCCCGGGTCCGGCCCGGGTCGGCCGAGTTCTCCAGGCGGAGCAGAACCTGGTGCAGGCTGTCGCCCAGTTTCAGGTGGTCCTGGAGTTCTAAAAGCGCGAGAAAAGCGTCCGGGTCGTAAGGCCGGGCTTGAAACCGAGCCGCGAGCCTCGGCTGGAAAGTGAATTTTTCACCCAGGTAATTTTCGCCCTGGAGCTCCAGGGTCCCGCCGGTTTGCAGTCTCAGCCGGTCAGCCAGATCGGCCCGGAAGACGATCCAGTTCTGGCCCGAAAAGTTGGGGGATGCTCCGGAGGCCGGCCGGGAAGAGAGAGCCGAGGTCCGGTTTTCCTGTTCCGGGACGATGCCCAGGGCCGAGAACCGGCCGGCTTTTGAAGTCAGGGTTGCCTTGACGCGAGGGGAATAAGCCAGGACGCCGGGCATGCGCCGGATGGCGTCGGCGAGGATGTTCCGGTCCGCGAGCTGCAAGGGCGAATCCGGGGGCAGGTTGGGATTACGTGGTTCGATCCGCCACAACCCTTCCGGAGCGAGCTCCTCGATTTGCCAGGGGCCCGGTTCCGGCGCCAAGAGGTCATAAAGATCTTTTCCGGTCCGGGAGAGGTCCTTCTCGTCGCGGAGCAGCACCGCCACCTCGGTGACCTGGCCCTTCATGCCCAAGAGCTCTTGCATGGCCAAGAGGTTGACCAGCATCATTGCCGCGTCCAAGTCAGGCGAGCCGGCCCGGTAAATGCCTTGCACCCGATAATTGTCCGCGGCCAGGCCGCCGTAATAATCCTGGGTCAGGATCGAGATGGTGTCCCCCACCTCGGCCTGGATGTTGGTCGCCAGGTCTTGGCCCAGCACCGCCTCCTTCATCCCGGTTTCGGAAAGGAAGGACCCTTGGCCGCGCCGGAACGGCTTTTTGCCCTTGGGCACTTTCTGCATCTCCGGGAAAAAGGCCTGGGCCAGCCCGCTGGTCTGGACTTCCTCGGCCGGGTTCACCCCGCAGATTTTGCTCCCGGACAAGTTGGCCCCGGCCTGGATCAAGGCATCGGTGCACAGCCGCGGGGAGTAGGCCTTGACCCAGGGCGAGCCTTGCAGATAGTCGGTCAGCGGCGGGGGCACCTCCAGGGAGTGGACCAGGCTGTTTTCCACCTGGTAACCGGCGCGGTGCACTTGCAGGTGCCCGGAAAAAAGGCCGATGGCGCTGACGATCATCATCTGGTGCTCGCCCCGGGCAAAGGCCATGGTGAACAGGGTCAGTCCGGTGCCGAACACGATCGCGGCCAGGGTGAGGACGCTGCGCAGCCGGTGGCGCCACAGGTCCCGCCAGGCGATTTTGAGAAAGGTATTCATGCCGAGAGCACGCCCAGTTCCCCCTGCTGTCCATTTAAGAAAGGATTTTCACGCAAAGACGCCAAGGCGCGAAAATTTTCAAGACTTGGCGGCTTAAAGTCCTTTGCGACTAAGCCGGCCGACTTCAGCCGCAAAGCCGGATGAGTTTCCAAGGCGCCAAGCCTCTTTGCTTCTGAGCTTTTGCCCCTTTGCGGCTTTGCGTGAGAATTCCTCCTTCTGAGAATCTCCCTTGAGTGAACAGCATTAGCTCAGTTCCTGGTCTTCAGGTTTTTCTCGGTGAAGGTCCCGGGCGGAATCGCGAGGTTGAACTGTGCTTCCAAGAGTTCCAGCACGGTGCGGTGTCCGGGCTTGGTGGTGGAGTGCATCTCCCACACCGTGGGCAGGGTGCGGCCGGCCATCTCCTGGACCTGGGAAAAGGTCATCTCGTTGACCAGCCGGCCCTGCTCGTCGAAATACTGTTCCCGGAGCGGGACGAAGCCCTGCTCCCGGACCCAGAGCAGAATCTTGCCCCAGACCACCTGGGCGCTGGGCTTGGGCAAAAGCTCCAACTCAAAGACCTTGCCCTGTTCCGGGTCGGTTTCCACGCCGGTGATCTTCTGCTCATAGTCGTTGACCAGGCTGGATTCCTTGACCAGGTCGTCGTTGGTGAAGTCCGAGCCCATCCAGGACTGGTGCATCATCGAGGGCGGGATCTTCATCACCCGCTCGGTCGCGGGCAGATACATCCAGAGGTTATACCCGATTTTCAAAAAGCCGGTGCCCTGGTCCCGCGGCGGGCTGGTGATCCGGATGAAGGCTTTCTTGTCCTCGGTGGACTCGTGGGCATAGAACTCCATCACCCGCGGCTTCGACCAGTCGGGATTGTAGATGGTGATTTTCATTTTCGTATAACTGGACTTGCCCCGGAGCAGGGTGTCCATCTTTTGCACGATTTCCCGGGCGCTGAGCTCTTGCCCGGAAAGCCGGGGCGCGGCCAGAAGCAGGAACAAGAGCGGGAGGATAAACCGGCGAGGGGCTGACTGGTGCGTGGATCCCATCATGCACTCCTTGGCGACGTCGGGCCGCGACCGCGGCGCGGACGGTTCGAGCGGTCTTAAGTTGCTGGGCGCCGGAGGAATCGGTCTGTGTGTAAAATAAAGGGGACGGCTCAGGATGTCAAGTGAAAACGAGGGACAGTCACGAAGGGCGCTAAACGGCGCCGGAGCGGGTGTGGATGCGGAGCCGCCTCGGGATGGGGAAGCCCAAGCGCCCGAGGCCTTCGGAGGCATGCCTGGAAAATCCCAGGGGGTTGGGACTTCGGTGAGCTCCCCTCGACAAGCTCGGGGCCTGAGCCTGTCGAAGGCAGTCGAACCGGGAACCGGTCCCCGGAAAAGCCGCGCCACCCTTCTCGCCAGGCCAATGCACCGGTTAGCCGGATGAAGCAAGCTTTTTTCTCGATCAGGTGCGCGCGCTTTAGCTGACCGCTGCGCTCACGCCTCCAGGACTTCGCGGAGTTTCTGGATGAGGGAAAGGGCCTGATAAGGCTTCTGGATAAAACCGGCCAGGCCTTGGCCGGCAAAGCGGCGGGTGGCTTCCTGCTCGTTGTAGCCGCTGGTAAGGATGACCCGGGCCTGGGGTTTCCGACGCAGGATTTCCTGATAAGTCTGCTCGCCGCTCAAACCGGGCATGGTGATATCGAGGAGGACGGCGACAATTTCGTGGGCATGCTGGGAGAAGAGTTCGAGTCCCTCCCGGCCGCCCGAAGCGAGGAGCACTTGAAAGCCGAACTCTTCGAGCATGGCCCGGGTGACCAGGCGCACGGTCTCCTCATCGTCCACCACCAGGATGGCGCCCTGGCCGCGCCACCCGTCCAGAGACAGCGTCTCGGTTTCCACTTTGCGGGCGGGCAGTTCGGAACAGGGGAAGAGAACTTTGAAGGTGGTGCCTTGCCCCGGCTCGCTGGAAACTTTGATCGCTCCCTTGTGGCCGCGCATAATCCCCAGCACCATGGCCAGTCCGAGGCCCCGGCCGGTGAACTTGGTGGTAAAAAAGGGGTCGAAGATTTTCTTCTGGGTTTCCCGGTCCATGCCGCAGCCGCTGTCCGAGACTTCGAGATAGACATAGCGGCCGGCCGGAAGATTGTCGTCGAGATAGGTTTCCGACAAATACTCGCGATCCGCCTGGGTCACCCCGGTGCCGACGGTGATGGCGCCGCTCGATTCGCCGAGCGCCTCGGAAGCGTTGGTGATCAGGTTTAAGACTACTTGCCGCAACTGGGTGGCGTCGGCCTCGATGGCCGGCAGCTCGGAGGCGAACTGGTAATTCAGGATCACCTTCTTGGAGATGGCCACTTCCAGCAGGTGCGCCATTTCTTCCACCAGATTGGACAGGTCCAGGGGCTGGACCAGGAAAGCGCCCCGGCCGGAATAGGCCAGCATCTGCTTGGTCAGGTCCGCGGCGCGCCGGGCCGCGGTCTCGATCTGCAGGAGGCTGGACTGGGCCGGGGAATCTCCGGGCAGCCTCCGCTGGGCCAGGCCGGCGTGGCCGAGGATGCTGACCAGGAGGTTGTTGAAGTCGTGGGCGATCCCGCCGGCCAGGATCCCCAGGCTCTCCAGCTTCTGCGCGTGCTGGACCTGGGCTTCCAGCCGCTTGCGCTCGGTGATGTCCCGGACATACTCGATCACGCCGGTGATCGTGTTGCGGGCCGGGTCGAGGAGGGGGAAACTGTAGAGGTCCAACCACCCGGTGATTTCTCCGCCGGGACCCCGCTTGGGCACGATTTCATAGCCCGCTTCCCCGGTCTCCAAAGTGCGGCGGCTCGGGCAAATTTCGCAGAACTCTTTTCGCTCGTGGTAGGCCTGGTAGCATTTCTTGCCCGCCAGGGGCTGGTTGTGGGCATACCATTTTTCCATGGTCGGATTGACCCGGATAATGTTAAAGTCGGTATCCAGGATACTGATCCCGTCCTGGATGCTGGCGAAGATATTGGCCAGAAACCGCTCGCTCTCCCGCCGCGCCTCTTCCAGCCGCTTGCGCTCGGTGATGTCCCGGGTGATCCCGATGAAGCCGATCGGCTGGCCCGCAGCGTCCCGCAGGACGGAAGCGTTCAGCTCCACCGGATAAAAAGAGCCATCTTTGTGGAATATGTGATACTCGAGGCTCCGCACCCGGCCGGTCTTCAGGGTCTTGAGCATGTTCTCCCGGGTCCGCTCTCGGTCCTGAGGCGCGATAAATTTTAAAGCGTTGCGACCAACCACTTCGTCCATCCGGTTGGTTCCATAGAGCTTCAAGGCTTGTGGATTCACCATCAAGATCTTGCCTTGAAGGTCGGTCACGGTAATCGCGTCCGGAGAAGTTTCCACCAGGTTGCGATAGCGCTCCTCGCTCTCCCGCAACGCCGCCTCCGCCTGCCTCCGCTCGGTGATATCGCGCGCGAATTCGATTACCCCGATCAGTTTGCCGATCTCCGGATCCTTAAGGGGAAAACTAAAAACCTCTATCCAACCAGTCTGCTGGCCGCCGAGCCCGATCCGGGGCACCACGTCATTGGCGGCCTCGCCGGTCTGCAAGGTGCGCCAACTCGGGCATACCTCGCAACGTTCGGTGCGCTGGTGATAGGCCTCATAGCATTTCTTCCCGACCAGGGGCATGGTGTAGTATAGCCAACGTTCCATGGTCGGGTTGACCCGGAGGACGTTGAAGTCCGGGTCGAGGATGCTGATCCCATCCTGGATACTGGCGAAAACATTGGCCAGGAACTGCTCGCTCTTGGCCCGTTCCTCCTCTGCCCGCTTGCGCTTGGTGATGTCCCGAACCGTGCCCACGATCCCGGTCGGCCGGCCCTGGTCGTCTTTGATCAGCGCCACCGAATAGCTGACCGGAATGATTTCTCCGCTTTTTTTCTTCAGCAGATACTCGTCCCCTTCCAGAAAGCCCTTGGCCAGGAATTCGTTTCGCCGGCGGGGGAAGGCCGGATCCGAGAGCACCTCGGCCGGCACCACGATATCCCAGCTTTGGCCCACCAGCTCCTCGGATTCATAACCCAAGATTCTGCGGACGGCCTGGTTGCAGGAAAGGATGGTAAAATTCATGTCCGCCAAGCAGATTGCATACGGGAGAGCATCGTAAATGGTCTGAAGCAGGCGCCGCGACCGCTTCAATTCTTCCTCCGCCTGCTTGCGCTCGGTGATGTCCCGAACCGTGCCCACCAACCCGGTCGGCCGGCCTTGGTCGTCTTTGATCAGCGCCACCGAATAGCTGGCCGGAAAGACCTCCCCGTTTTTCCTCTTCAGAAAATAATCTTCCCGTTCCAGGCGGCCTTTTTCCAGGAGTTCCTCTTGGCGGCGGAGGTGGGCGGGATCCGAGAGCAGCTCGGCCGGCACCAGGAAAGCATAGCTTTGGCCTACCAGCTCCTCCGGTTCATAGCCCAAGATTCTGCGGATGGCCTGGTTGCAGGAGAGGATCTTAAAATTCATGTCCGCCAAACAGATCCCGTCCGGGAGAGCATCGTAAATGGTCTGAAGCAGGCGCCGCGATTTTTCCAGTTCTTCTTCCGCCAGTTGGCGCGCGGGGAGCTCTGGGCGGAGTTTCCGGCCGGCCGGTTTTTCCGCGGCGCTTGGGCGCTGCCTTTCCAGGAGCGCGAGCACTTGCCGGGCCAGCGCCTTCAGGCCGGCCCGTTCTTTGGCGCTCAAGTTTCGCGGCTGGCGGTCGAGGATGGCCAGCGCGCCCAGGGCATGGCCTTGGCGGGTGAGCAGGGGCGCGCCGGCGTAGAAGCGCAGCGGCTTTTTCGACTTGAGCCAGACGCAATCCGCAAACCTTGGATCGGCCCGGCCATCGCGCACCACCAGGAGGTCTTTGCGCCGGATCGCCTGATCGCAATACGAACCTTTTCGCGCGATGCTTTTCGCCGCGAGTCCTTTGCGGGAGATCAGCCGCACCCGACCCCGGTCCACGAAGGAAATCATCGCGACCGGAGTTTGACAAAGGTCCGCGGCCAGCCGGGTGATCTGGTCCAGGGCCGATTGGAGCGGGCGAACCAGGACTTGATAGCGGGCCAGGGCTTGGAGGCGCGTTGCTTCTTGACGAGAATGAATCGCTTTCATGATTCGGACCTGCTTAAGCTTAAGGCGCTTTTCCGGCTCGAGCCGGTCCAGCGGAAGATCTGCCGTTCTACTGGGCAGGAGTGATTACGGCACCCTCGCCACCCGAGGCAATTCCAATCATGGCCCCATTATTTCTAACCTGCCCGGCAAAGTCAAGCGGGGGCAAGCGCTGGCCGTCCCGGATTGTCAAGGCGGGAAAATTCTGGTATGTATGCACCGGGAGGAATCCTCATGGCCGCATCGGCGCGAGTTCCAGTGGGGGTGCTGTGCTTGTTGCTCAGCGTCAGTTTCCTGCCCGGTGCGGCGCGCGCTACGGCAAGAAGCGAGGCGCTTCCCGGCTATCACTGGCGCACGCTGGAGACCCCGCATTTCAGCGTCCACTTTCACCAGGAAGAGGAGTTGATGGCCCGGCGCGTGGCCGAGCTCGGGGAGGAGATTTATACCGAGCTGACTCCCTTCATGCAATGGACTCCCCGGGGCAAGACCCAGGTGGTGCTGGTCAACAACCGGGACGACTTCAATGCCTGGAGCACCACCGTGCCCTTTCGGGAGATGAAGATCTTCCTGGTGCCGCCGCCGACCACCATGGATTTTGACTCGTCGGACGACTGGCTGCGCCTGACCTTGTTTCACGAATACACCCACATCCTCCACCTCGACACGGTGGACGGGATTCCCAAGTATCTCCGCTACTTTTTCGGGAGCATTGTCTCCTATGGGTTTTTCTCGCCGACCTGGTATCTGGAAGGGCTGGCCACCTACGGCGAGACGCGCTTTACCGGCGAAGGCCGGATCGGCGCGCCCCTGACCGAGATGGTGTTGCGCTCGGCCGTCCTGGACCTCAAGATCCCCACGTTCGACAAACTGGGCGGCGAATCGCCGGACTGGCCCTGGGGCCAGACTCCTTATCTTTTCGGCGGCGCCTTTGTGGATTACCTGGCCCAGACCTATGGCCCGGAGAAACTGGCCGAGTTCAACCATACCTATAGCAAGGGCATGCCCTACGGGCTTAACTCCGCGGCCATCAAGGTCTTCAAGAAGGAATTCCCCCTGCTCTGGAACGAGTGGCGCCAGTCCCTGCAAAAGAAATACGAAGCCCAATACCAGGCCCTGGCCGGCGAAGGGATCACGGCCTCCGAGCCGCTCAGCTTCACCGGCTACGTGACCATGGGTCCGCGCTTCTCGCCGGACGGCCGTTGGCTCGCCTTTTCCACCCGCGACGCGGACCATTACCCCGCGATCGAAGCTTTGAATATGACAGCGAGTAGTGCCACCGGTTTGAAACCGGTGGCCCATAAACCTGTGCTACTAATTCCGGGCCGGAACGCCTACACCCTGGCCTGGTCGCCGGATGGCCGGACGGCTTACATTTCGCGCACGACCAACCCCAACAGCGCGCTGGCCGAGAACTTCTTCCGCTACTACGACCTCTTCGCTTATCGGATCCAGAAGGAGAAGAAACACTCTTTCCGGGTGAAGCCCGAGCGGCTGACGCGCCAGGCCCGTCTTTCCCAGGTGGACGCCTCGCCGGACGGGAGCTTGCTGGCCGGGGTCGTCCAACAGATGGACCGCACCGAGCTGGTCGTGCTCTCGCCCGACGGCGCCGGGCTCAAGCCGCTGGTTCCGGCTGAGCCGGGCGTGCGTTGGGCCACGCCCCGCTTTTCGCCCGATAGCAGCCGGATCGCGGCCTCAGTCGTCCGGGCCGGCAACCGTGACATCGTGATCCTGGACCGCGAGGGCCGCGAAATTCAGCGGGTGACCTCGGACCCGGGTTCGGACCGGGACCCTTGCTGGTCGCCGGACGGCCGCTACCTGCTCTTCACCTCGGCCCGCACCGGTATTTACAACCTCTATGCCTTTGACACCGAAGCCAACGCGCTCTACCGCGTCACCAACGTGGCGGGCGGGGCGTTCCAGCCCGAGGTCTCGCCCGACGGCGCGAGCCTGGTCTTCGTCGCCTATTCCTCGGCCGGCTATGACCTGCACCGGCTGGCATTTGACCCTGCGGGTTGGAAGCCGCTGCCCTGGGAAGAAGCGCCGATCGAGGTTTCGGCCAGTGAGCCGATCCTCGGCTCCACGCCGGCCGAGTGGAAAGACCACGGCTACCGTCCCTTTAAAACCCTGCTCCCGCGCTTTTGGCTGATGAGCTACGGGCTGTATTACGACTTCAGCTTCATCTCGGCTGAAACGATGGGCACCGACGCGCTCAACCAGCACACCTATGTTCTGGATTATTTCTACGTGCTTCCGGGCGCCTATTCCGGCGCCCAGGCGGCTTATAGTTACGACCGGGTGTGGGCCGAGTTCACCGCTTCCTATTACCGGTTCCCGGTCTATTACCACGACATCCTGTTCGCGCCCACGCCGACCGGGACCGGCGGCATCGGGCCGGAGCACCTGGAAGTGGCGGAGCGGGATTATTACGAGATGGAGCAGATCGCGAGCGCCGGCTTTACCGGCACGCCCCGGATTTTGAGCCAGGCGCTGCGGGCCGGGGTGTTTTACCACTGGGAGCAGCGCGACCCGCTGAGCCAAATCCCGGAGGAAGTGACGGAAGCCTTGGAGCTGCGGCCCCAGAACGCGAAGTTGGTCGGGGTGGAAGCCGGCCTGGTTTATTCCACGATCGGCTCCACTGGTCGGCGCGGCGCCACGGTGCGCAACCTGGGGGTGGAGTCGGGCCGGTCCTTGGCCGTGGGTTATGAGTTTTACCGCCGGGCCCTGGGCGGGGACCTGGACCGCGAGGTGGTGACCGTGGATTACCGAGAGTATGTGCCGATTCCCAAACTCCTCCACCACGTCCTGGCCTGGCGGGTCCATTACGGCAAGGCCTGGGGCGATGACCGGGTGGTCCCCACCTTCCGGATGGGCGGCGGCTACGGCGACCTGCTCATCCCCGAGCCGGGCACGCGTTTCTTCTCTTTGCGCGGCTTTGGCTTTGACGATTTCTGGGGCGAAGAAGCCGCCGCGGCCTACCTGGAATACCGGCTGCCCCTGACCTGGGCCGAGCACGGCTGGGGCCTGGTCCCGATTTACTATTCCGGCGCTCACCTCACCTTGTTCAGCGACGCGGGCATGGCCTGGGGCGGAATCCTCAGCGACCGGCTGGACAACCCCAAGGGTTTTAATTCCGAAGAGCTCAACCTGGGCGCCGGCGGTGAGATAGATTTCCGCCTGCGCCTCGGCTATGGCCTGGGTTCGGAAATGATCTGGCGGCTGGGCTACGCGCAGGACGTGCAGGGCGAGGGATTGGGCGGGACTTTGTTTACGTCGCTCGGGGTGTCATTTTGATTTGTCTCGAGTTGCAAAAAAGAAAAAGAATTTACACTTGGCGTCTTCCTCTTTGAGCGAGGGACTAAAATAGATGATGCCTGAAAGCTCGAAACCTCCGGCCGGCCGCTGGGTCAAGGGCAGCGCGCTGGTGGATTACGTGATGCTGATGCGGGCCAACCCGGACCTGGCCTGGGCGGAGAACCTTTCGGCCGAAGACCTGGCGCAGCTCAAGCAGATGATCCTGCCGGCCTCCTGGTATCCGGCCGACCTGTTTCAGCGCCTGGGGGTGGCGGTGTTCAAGTTGGTTTCCAAGGAGAGCTATGAGGTGGTCCGCGGATTTGGCCGCTTCCTGGCCGACCGGATGAATAAGGAAAATCCGGGCCTGGTGGTGCCGGGCCGAGCCCAGGACACCTTGTCCAAATACCGGGTGATTCAAGAGCGGCTGTATTCGTTCAAGATCATCGAGATCGTGGAAAGCGGCCCGGGCCGCAGCCGGCTCCGGATCTCGACGGAGCCGGGAGACGTGGCCGCCCGCTTGCTGGCGGAAGTGACCGCGGCGACGGCGGGACGGCTGGTCGAACTTTCCGGCGGCCGCCACCTGGAGATGAAACTGCTGGAAGCGGTCTGGGAGGGCGCGAAGCAGACGACGCTGGTGGCAAGCTGGGAAGCAAGGGTGAAGAGTGAAGGGTGAAAGAAGAATTGGAAAAAGCCTTCAGCCTTCTGCCTTCACACTTCACCCTTTCCCAAAGGGTTGACCCGGCGGATATCGGAAGGTAAAATCGGCTCATGCCTTATGCAACCAAACCTTCTGAGGGGCGATACGTCAAGGGTAGCTTGATTGTTGACTACGTGAAGATGATTCGCTCCAACCCCCAGCTCCCCTGGGCGGAGCACCTTGCGCCCGAGGAACTGGAACAGGTCCAACAATTGATCCTTCCGGCCTCCTGGTATCCTTTGGAATTGTTTCAACGCATCGGCCTGGCGACTTTCAAATTGATCGCCAAAGAAAACTACCAGGTGATCCGGCTCTTTGGCCGCGCCTCGGCCGACCGGATGAACGCGGAAACCCCCGGCCTGGTCAGCCCCGGCCGCGCCCGGGATACGCTCCGTAAATACCGCCTGATCCAGGACCGCCTTTATTCCTTCAGGCCGGTCCAGACCGATGACCTCGCTCCCCAACACCTGCTCATCCATACCTATTCCCTGCCTGAAGAAACCGCGGCCCGGCTGATCATGGAAATCGTGGCCGGCACCGTCGAACGCTTGATCGAGCTTTCCGGCGGCCGCAATATCCAGACCAGGCTGATCGAGGCGGTCTGGGAAGGCGCCGGCCAGAACACCCTGGAAGTCACGTGGGAAGAAGGGTAGGATAGTCTCTCTGGTAAAGGGGCCCCTTCCGCGCGGAGGGGCGATCAACTAAACGAGGAACCCGGAGATCCGATGAGAGGAGTCGCAAACCGAGGAGTTGTGATCTGCGCCCTGGCCGCGATCTTGCTCGCGCTTCCCGTGCTCGCGCAAGAGGCCAACCCGCTCGCGCCTTATCCGTCCTGCGAAGAGGTGCTGACCGAGATCCGGGATCTGGCCGCGGCCCATCCCGACCGGGTAGCGCTGGAAGAGATCGGCCAGAGCGTGGCCGGCCGGCCGATCCCGGCGCTGCATTTCCACCTGGGGCAATTAAACTGTTCGGGGACAGACAGGAACGTCTGTCCCCCACAAGCCCTGATCACGGCCGGCATCCATGCCCAGGAGTTCATCGGCACCGAGGTGGCCCTGGCCGCGGCCCGGCTCCTGGCCCAGGGTGACGCGGACCAACTCCTGGCCGGCTCCGATGTCTGGGTCGTCCCCTTGCTCAACGTGGACGGCCATTGCCAGGTTTATGACGACCAGGGCAAGGGCAATAAGATCACCAAGGGCCGCAAGAACCTGCACGGGGTGGACCTCAACCGGAACTTCCCGGAGGCGGCCGGGGCCAAGAGCCGGCACCCTCTGGCCGGCAACCGCCGGCCCGGGTCCAGCTACTACATGGGCCCAAAGGCCTTGTCCGAGCCGGAGACCCGGGCGATCGCGGACCTGGTCGCAGCCCATCCTTTCTACGCGGCCATCGCCCTGCACAGCGTGGCCGGGAAATACCTTTATCCCTTTTGCTACACCCGGGCGCCGGCGCCGGAGGCCGAGTGGTTCCAGATGATCGGCCAGGCCCTGATAGAGCACCAGCCGCATCATGCCTACCGGGTCCAGCAGTCCTACTCCTGGTATCCCACTCTGGGCGACCTCGACGATTTCCTCTATATTCAATACGGCATCTTATCGGCCACGGTCGAAGCGGGCACCCTCCGCAGGAACCTGCCTCACTTCCTCCGGACCTTCAAGTTCTTCTGGATCTCCAATCCCCAGGACGTGAGCCATTGGACGGGCAACGATGCCGGGGCCATCCTGGCCGGATTGGACCGGGCCCGGGAGCTGACCAGTGGCCGACCCCTCCCGCCCGGGGCCAAGCCCGGCCGACCCGAATCCCAGGTCATCATCTACCCCCGGACCCCGGTGCCCTAGCCGGAAGCGATGAACCGCCTGCAACTCCTCCTCGCCGGCGCCCTCCTCTGCGCGCTGGGGATCATCGCCTACGCCAACTCTTTCTCCGTGCCCTTTCACTTCGACGACGAGCGGCACATTTCCGAAAACCGCTATATCCGTCTCACCTCGTTTAGTGCTGCGGGGTTATGGAGCGCCATGATTCAGGACCGAAAAAACAACCGCCCTTTTTCCAACCTCACGTTTGCCCTGAATTATTGCCTGCATGGCGAGCGCGTTTGGGGCTACCATCTGGTCAATCTCATGTTCCACCTTGGGGCCAGCGCTGCCATCTTTTTCATCCTGCTCAGAACTTTTTGCCGCGCCGGCTTGCCTGAGATCCGCCGCGATTGGGCGGCACTGGTGGCGACCGCGGTCTGGACCGTGCACCCGCTCCAGACCCAGGCCGTCACCTACATCGTCCAGCGCCAGACGGTGATGGCCTCGGCCTTCACGCTCTTCAGCCTGGCGGCATACCTCAGGGGCCGCGAGAGCGCTCAGCGAAGCCGCCGATTCTTCCTCTATTTTTTGACCAGCCTGTTCGCCATCATATCCATTGGCTCAAAAGAGATCGGCCTGATCACGCCCCTACTCCTCTTTCTCTACGAAGTTTATTTTTTCCAAAAGCTCTCCTCTGCCTTCCTGCGCCGGCGCGCCAAGACCCTGATCTTAGCGGCGATCATTTTGGCCGCACTCCTGTTGCCCTATTTCCGGCCCGAAATGCAGAACAAAATTTTCCAGGGCTACAAGAATTGTCCGTTCACGCCCGGGCAGCGCTTGCTCACCGAGCCGCGGGTACTCTTTGATTACCTGAGCTTGATTCTCCTGCCTTTGCCCTCCCGACTCAGCCTGGAGCACGCCCCGGTTATCTCCTCCTCTCTCGTCCATCCCTGGACCACCCTGCCCGCCATCCTCGCCTGGATCGCTATGCTTTTCGCCGCAATCCGCTTCGCCCGCCAACAGCCCCTGCTCAGCTTTGCCCTGCTCTGGTATCTCGGCAACCTTTTCCTGGAATCCTCCTTCCTTCCGCTCGACCTCATGAACGAACACCGCCTCTACCTTCCCTCCCTCGCCCTGATCGTCCCGATGGTGGCCGCGTCCGTGTTCAAATGGCCTCGGTTGGGCGTCACCCTGGCGGGAATCGGAGTTCTCGTCCTGGTGCTGGGTGCAGGCACCATCGCTCGCAATAAAGTATGGCAAAATCCACCCTTGCTCTGGCGCGATGCGTTGCGTAAATCAGACGATCGGAATCGCGCCTGGATCGGCGCCTGGATCAACCTTTGTGTGGAGGAAAACGAGGCGGGCCGTTACCATGCCGCACTTTTTGCCTGCCAGCGGGCCATCCGGAATAATCCGAAGATTGCGCATTCCTATAACTCTCTGGGAGTCGCCTATTTTCAACTGGGGAATTTCCCGGAGGCGCGAAAAGCCTTTGAACAAGCGATTGCCTTGAATCCGAACATGGCCCTAGCCTATCTGAACCTGGCTGATGTTTGCATCCAGGAAGCCAAGCCCGAAGAAGCTCTAATTCTGCTGCAACGGACTCTTTCCCTCGACGCATCTTTTTCGGATGCCTATTTGCGTCTGGGAGAAATCTATCTGTCCCGCCATCAGCCCGAACGGGCCATCCCTTACCTCCGCGAATATTTGAGACAAAAGCCGAAATGGATCCCGGCCTATTCCGTTTTGGCTTTTGCCTTGCTCAAAGCCGGAGATTGCGTGGAGGCAGAGAATACGGCCCGCCAAGGTCTTGGGTTGAATCCCGTCCGGCCCGAGCTGAAGATGATATTGCAAGAGTGTTCTCAACCCTTTCCGGCCAGCACCGGAGATACCGGGGGGCTTGAGATAGCCCCTTCGCCCAATCCAAAAAATCCATGATGATCCGATTCCGGCTCGTTCTCTCCTGCCTGGGCCTCTGCGCGTTGGGGATCATCGCCTACGCCAACTCCTTCTCCGTGCCCTTTCACTTCGACGACCAGACCCACATCACCGAGAACCCTTACCTCCACCAGATGAGCACGCTCCGGCCGGCGGCCCTGCTCCGGGCCATGGTGCAGGACGGAAGACAAAACCGCCCCTTCTCCAACCTCAGCTTCGGCCTGGACTATTATTTCCACGGGGAAAGCGTCTGGGGCTATCACCTGGTCAACCTGCTCCTGCACCTCTTCGCCGGCCTGATGGCCTTTCTTGCGCTCCGGCTCACCTTTCGCCGCGCCGGTCTCCCCGAAAACCGGCGCGACCTGGCCGCCCTGGCCGCCATCGCGGTCTGGACCGTGCACCCGCTCCAGACCCAGGCCGTCACCTACATCGTCCAGCGCCAGACGGTGATGGCTTCCGCCTTCCTGCTCGCCACTTTTGCCGCCTACGTCGCGGGCCGGGAGGCAGGGTCGCGAGCGCGCAAGTATGCCCTCTATGCCGCGGCCCTGGTCGCGATGATCCTGGCCGCGGGATCCAAGGAGACCGCGCTCGTGACCCCCGCGTTGCTCTTGCTCTACGAGCTCTACTTCTTCCAGAAATTCTCCTTTGGCTTGCGGCGAGCTCAGCCGAGCGGCTTCCTGCGCCGCCACCCCCTTAAAGTGGTGGTCGCGGTCATCATCCTCAGCAGTCTCTTCATCCTTTACCTTCGGCCGGAAATGTGGGCGAAAATCGCGCTTGGCTACCAGAACTACCCCTTCACCCTGTCCGAGCGCCTGCTCACCGAGCCGCGGGTGCTTTTCGATTATATCGGCCTGATCCTCCTGCCCCTCCCGTCCCGGCTCAGCCTGGAGCACGCCCCGGTTCTTTCCTCCTCGCTCGTCCATCCCTGGACCACCCTGCCCGCCATCCTCGCCTGGATCGGGCTGATCGCCGCCGCCCTCCGCTTCGCCCGGCTGCGGCCCCTGCTCAGCTTTGCCCTGCTCTGGTTCCTGGGCAACCTCTTCCTGGAATCTTCCTTCCTCCCCCTCGACCTCATGAACGAACACCGCCTCTACCTTCCCTCCCTCGCCGTGATCGTCCCCCTGGCGGCCGCACCCATCCTTTACACGCGCCGGCTGCGCTGGCCCCTGGCCGGGCTCGGCCTCATCGTCATCTTCCTCCTCCTCGCCACCATCACCCGCAACCGGGTCTGGCAGAGTCCGCGCCGGCTCTGGACCGACGCAATTGAAAAGGCGCCCGGCGTGGCCCGGGCCTGGACCAACCTCTGCGCGGTCCAGGTAGCGGAGGCCGACTACTCGGCCGCCCTGGCTGGCTGCCGGCGGGCCGTCGCCATTGATCCCCGCATCGCCGAGCCGCACAACTACCTGGGCATTGCTTATTACCAGCTCCGCGATCCCGAGCGGGGGGAGCAAGAGTTCCAGAAAGCGATTGCGCTCAACCCTGAATTCGACCTGGCGCTCTTCAACCTGGCCGAGCTCTACCGGAAGCAGGCCGAGCCGGAACAGGCCATCGCCGCCTTTCTGAGGACCTTGGCGGTCAACCCGGACAATGACCGCGCTCACCTCCACCTCGGGCACCTCTACCTCCTTCAGAACCAGCCCCGGCTCGCCATCCCCCACTATCAAGAGGTGGTCCGGCTCCGGCCCCGCTGGCCGCGAGCTTACTCCTACCTGGCCCAGGCTTACCTGGACGCCGGCGATTGCGCGGCGGCCCGCCAGGAGGCCGAGCGAGGGCTCCGGCTCGATCCCGCCCAGCCCGATCTGGAATCCATCCGGCAACAGTGTGTCCCTCGCGCTCGATAGTTACAATCTAAATAATTTTTAAGTTGACAAGAAAAAGTTTTTAGGATATAGTTCGCATACAAAGTAGTTCTAATGTACCGGCAGTAAGGTTTCTTCTCGCGAAAAGGGGTGGCTCGCTCCCGCTGGGCAAGGGAAAGAATCCCTCTCTCGGCCCGAGCGAGGTTTGCTCCCGGACTTTCCGGGGCAGGGGAAAAATACTTGCGGGAGAGAGGGATGGGTGTTCTCAAAAAGAGCCGAGGGACTGAAGTTTCCTTGCGGGTTTGCATTTTTTACAACTGTAATAGATGCTGACAGTTTGCTTTTTTCTTCGGAGCGGCGCGCTCCGGGTGAGCGGGATAATTCCCAGTGATTTTGAGGAGCTAAGGGGGGAGTGAAAGGGGATTGGATTTGGCACAGCCCTTGCCTTTGAGAGTAGGGGCTTTTCGAGAAGGAAGAGGTATATCCATTTGCAAATCTGGAAGAGTTCTTCCTGAGAGACTGGCTCAGGGCGAATTGTTTCAGTTGTTTCATTAACCCTCTGTAGTAAGGAGATAGGCGTATGGGTCAAAATTCGAGTCGCGGATGGCTCGTGACTTTCTCCGGCACCGGGATTAATCTCGCCTTGGGCGTGCTCTATTCCTGGAGCGTCATTTCCAAAGAGATACCTGCGGACTGGAACTGGAGCGAAACCCACCGCTCCTGGCCTTACACCATTGCCTGTTTGGTCTTTGCCCTGATGATGGTGCCGGCCGGAAAGTTGCAGGACAAATTCGGGCCTCGGATCGTGGCCAGCCTGGGCGGCATCTTGACCGGGCTGGGGCTGATCCTGGCCGGCCAGTTTACCACCCTGGGCATGTTTATCCTGGGTTTCGGCATCCTGGCCGGGACCGGCATCGGCTTCGGCTATGCCTCGGCCACCCCGCCCGCGGTCAAATGGTTTCCGTCCGCCAAGACCGGGATGATCGCTGGGATCGTGGTCTCCGGCTTCGGCCTGGCCTCGGTTTACATCGCCCCGCTGGCCAAATACTTGATCAAGGCCGTGGGCGTGCAATCCACCCTGATGATTCTGGGCATCGCTTTCCTGATCCTGGTCACCCTGCTCGCGCAAATGCTTGTCAACCCGCCTCCCCAGCCGGCCGGCGCCAAAGCCGCAGCCGCGGTTCCGGCTAAAGATTATTCCGCGGGGGAAATGCTCAAGACCTCCCAGTTCTATCTGCTCTGGCTGATGTTCGCCTTTAACGCCGGCGCCGGGTTGATGGTCATCGGCAAGCTGGCCAAGCTGGTGGAGGTGCAAGCCGGCTTCAAGGCCGGCTTTATCCTGGTGGCCCTGCTCGCCATCGGCAATGCCGGCGGCCGACTCCTGGCCGGAACCCTTTCCGATAAATATGGCCGCACCCGGATCTTGCAAGCGTTCACCCTGTTCCAGGCGGCCTTGATGTTCCTGACCCCGTTCATCAATAATACCTTCATCCTCGTCCTTTTCTCCATGTGCATCGGCATGAACTACGGCTCCAACCTGGCCCTCTTCCCCTCGATCACCAAAGATTTCTTCGGCTTGAAGAATTTCGGCGTCAATTACGGCCTGGTCTTTACCGCCTGGGGGGTAGGCTCGATCATGGCCTTGCTGGCCGGAAAGATCTACGACCTCTACCAGAGTTTTGAATACGCTCTTTACCTGGCCGGAGCTTTGCTCCTGGTCACCATCGTGCTCTCCCTGGTGGTGAGCAAACCGGTGGCGGAAGCTAGAGCGGCGGCGGCTGAAGCCAAAGCTTGAAAGGGAGGTGGTCCATGACACATAAGGCAGGGATGGGAATCGCCGCGGCGGTTGTTTGGGCGGTCATCCTGGCCGGGTCGGCGGTCCCGGCGCGAGCTCAATGGCAGATCGCCAGCCCGGACGGGAAGGCGAACCTCAAGCTCGGGATTCTCTTCCAGGGGCAGGCCGAGTGGATGGAAGTCCCGGAAGTGGGCGATCCCAACGACTTTGACTTATCCCGGAACATTTTTATCCGGCGCTTCCGGATCCTGGGCGGGGGCAATGTGACCGAGAAGCTTTCCTTTTTCTTCGAGACCGACAGCCCCAACCTGGGCAAGGGCATCACCAAGGTGACGGTGAGCCCGGGCGGCACGGTGGCCGTGGAAAATTCCAAGGAAGCGGGAGATATTTATCTGCAGGATGTATTTGTCACTTATTCCTTCCTGGATGAATTCAAAATCGAAGGCGGGCTGATGCTCACGCCCAACTCCCATAACTCGGAAAGCTCGGCCGCCGCGCTCCTGCCCATTGACTACGGCCCTTACTCGTTCCTGGCCTCGACGCCCACCCTCTCCCGGGTGGGACGGGACTGGGGCGCCCAGACCCGCGGCTACCTCTTCAAGCATTTCGAATACCGTTTCGGCGTTTACCAGGGCTTTCGAGGGGAAAATTCCACTGCCCCCTTCCGCTACGTCGGCCGGGTGGTGGCCTACGTCTTCGAGCCGGAAACCGGCTTCTTCTATACCGGCACTTCCCTGGGCACCAAGAAGATCCTGGCGCTGGGGTTCAGCGGCGACGGCCAGGAGACCTATCGCTCTTACGGCGGCGACGTCTTTATGGATCTGCCCATTCCCAACGGGGACGGGCTCACGCTGCAAGGGGATTATATCTATTATGATGGGAATGATACTTTTCAACAACTGCCGGTCCAGAATACCTGGCTCGCCGAAGCGGGTTACTATAACAAGGCGGCCCGGCTGGGACCCTTTGTCCAGATCGGGGTGCAAGACTTCGCCGATCCGGACCTGCATGACGAGAACCGCTACCAGGGCGGGCTGGCCTATTGGGCCTTCGGGCACAAATTCAACCTCAAGCTCGGCTACACCCAGATTTACAAGCAGCATGAGCGCCGCCGCAACCAGGTGGTGCTCCAGTGCCAGGTGTTCCAGTTTTAAGGGAAAAGCGAGGCTTGGCAAAATTTTGGAAGCTGTCATATAATAACCGGCTCTGGGGTTAAAAAGGATTCTTCCTTTCGGTTTGGGGAAGGGAAGAGGAAACTCGGGGCTGATCGGGATCAAGGAGAGTAAGGAGGAATTTGCCATGGATAAAGGAAAAGCAAAAGAAAAAACAGAAGAAAAAGAAAAAAAGTCCATCTTGTCCGTCAGCTTGGAAGACCGCGTGTTTGACATCCCCAAGGATTTGCAGAAGAGAGCCTACATCAAAAGCGCCGCGCAGTATGAGCGGATGTTCAAGGAATCCCGCGACAACCCCGACCAGTTTTGGGGCAAGTTGGCCGAGGAATATCTGACCTGGGACAAGAAGTGGAGCTCGGTGTTCAAGTGGGATGACAAAGAGGCGATCAAGTTCTCCTGGTTCAAAGGCGGCAAGCTCAATGCCTCGGTCAACTGCCTGGACCGGCACCTCAGCAGCGCCAACAAGAACCGGGCCGCGATCATCTGGGAAGGCGATGATCCCAAGGACAGCAAGGTCTTTACCTATATGGACCTCTACCGGGAAGTCAATAAGTTCGCCAATGTCCTTAAAAAGAAGGGGGTCAAGAAGGGCGACCGGGTGGCCGTTTACCTGCCCATGATCCCGGAGCTGCCCATTGCCATGCTCGCCTGCGCCCGGATCGGCGCCGTCCACTCCGTGGTCTTCGGCGGCTTCAGCGCCGACTCGCTCAAGGACCGGATCCAGGACTCGCAGTGCGTGATGCTGATCACTTCCGACGCGAGCTACCGGGGCGGCCGGGTGATCCCGCTCAAGGCCAATGCCGACAAGGCCCTGGAGAGCTGCCCCTCGGTCAAGACTACGGTCGTGGTCAACCGGGCCAACCAGGAGGTGCCGATGAAGGCCGGCCGGGACGTCTGGTGGCACGAGGAGATGAACGCCTCGGACATCAAGCCCTTTTGTCCGCCCGAAAGCATGGATTCAGAAGATCCGCTCTTCATCCTCTACACCTCCGGCTCCACCGGCAAACCCAAGGGCGTGCTCCACACTACGGCCGGCTTCCTGCTCTACGTAGCGGTCTCCCACAAGCTCGTCTTCGACATCCACGAGGAAGACACCTTCTGGTGCACCGCGGACATCGGCTGGGTCACCGGCCATTCCTACATCGTTTATGGCCCGCTCTGCAACGGCGCCACCTCGGTCATGTTCGAGGGCGTGCCCAACTATCCCAACCCGGCCCGCTTTTGGGCGATCGTGGAAAAATACAAGGTCAACGTGATCTACACCGCGCCCACCGCGATCCGGGCCATTGCCAAGGAGGGGGACGAATGGCCGAAGAAGCACGACCTCTCGTCCTTGCGAATCCTGGGCACGGTGGGCGAGCCGATCAACCCCGAGGCCTGGATCTGGTATCACCATGTGATCGGCAATGACCGCTGCCCGATCGTGGACACCTACTGGCAGACCGAAACCGGCGGCTTCATCATCACCCCCTTCCCCGGCGCCTTCAAGCTCAAGCCCGGAAGCGCCACCAAGCCCTTTTTCGGGGTGTTCTGCAAGGTGCTCCGCGAAGACGGCACCGAGTGCGAGGCCAACGAGGGCGGATACCTGGTGATCGAGCGGCCCTGGCCCGGGCTGATGCGCACCGTTTACGGCCAGCACGAGCGCTTCAAGGAGACCTACTGGGTCCGCTTCCCCGGCTACTACACCACCGGCGACGGCTGCCGCGTTGACGACAACGGCTATTACTGGCTGATGGGCCGGCTGGACGACGTGATCAATGTCTCCGGCCACCGCATGGGCACCGCGGAGATCGAAAGCGCCCTGGTCAGCCATCCCAAGGTGGCCGAGGCCGCGGTGGTGGGCATGCCCCACGACATCAAGGGCCAGGGAATTTATGCTTTCGTCACTCCCAATACTGGCGTCCCCAAGACCGAGGATCTCAAGAAGGAACTTGTGGCGCATGTGCGCAAGGAGATCGGCCCCATCGCTACCCCGGACAAGATCCAGTTCACCGACGCGCTGCCCAAGACCCGTTCGGGCAAGATCATGCGCCGCATCCTGAAAAAGATCGCGTCCGGCGACGTCAAGGAGTTGGGCGACACCACCACCCTGGCCGACCCCACGGTGGTGGATTCCCTGGTCGAAGGGAGGCAGTAATACCATTTTCTAGTTGATCTGAAACAAATAAGAACCCCGACCTACCGAATATTCGCCGGCACCCCCAGCGCGGCGGAGCCGCAACTCCTGGCCGAGAGCCTCGGAGAAGGTCTGGTAACATTCTCTGGGGAGGAGAGAGCGTTGGTAAGGTCTATTTTAATTCTTCTTTGAATAAGCCCATGCGGATGATGTCGTGGTATTGGCCCTCGCGGAAGAACTCCCGGCGGAAGACGCCCTCCTGGACGAAGCCGGCGTCCTGGTAGCACTTGAGGGCGCGGGGGTTGAAGGCGTAGGTTTCCAGGTAGAGCTTGCGCAGGTTGAGGAAGTCGAAGGCATACTGGGCCAGGAGCTTGAGGGCCTCGCGGCCGAAGCCCTTGTCCCAGTATTCGGGGAGCCCGATGACGATGCCGACCCGGGCCTTGCGGTCGCGGGGGTCCATCAGGTCGAGGCCGCAGTTGCCCAGATATTGGCCGGAAAGGGATTCGATCACGAACGACTTCCGGGTGGGGTCGTCGTCCAGGACCCGGCGCTCGAGCCAGGCCCGCTCCGCCTGCCGGCTGATCGGATACCAGACCGCGGAGAGGGTCCGCACCACGTTCCAGTCGTTCAGCCACTTCAGGCAGTGGGCCAGGTCTTCCGCCTCCAACGCCCGCAGTCGAACCTTTTCACCGTGGAGCATGGCTTGGCTCCTTTTGCTCCTAACCCGGCCGAGCCGGAACCAAAAAAAGATTTTAACACAGAGCACACAGAGGGCACGGAGAGAAAAAAACTATTCCAAGCTCCCCGACTCTGTGTTCTCTGTGTTTCAGTTCTGTATTAAATCGTGCCCACTTTGGCAATAATGTTAGCCCGAAGCGCCTAAGGCTCGTGGAGAATCTGATCAATCAGCTCCGCTTTCTCGTCTTCGCTCATCCGGCCAAAATCCAGGCCGCGCTCCCGGCAGATGGCCTCCAATTTGGCTTGATTCTTTTCCACCAGTCGCTCCCATTTTTCCAGGTTGCCCAAAAGCCGCTGCAAGGCTTTGCGTCGGCCCTGCGGCGAGAGCCGATCGAGGGCAGCCAGGATTTGCTCTTCATTTAGTTCCGGAGGCATAAACAGTCTCCTCTCCCCTGCTTGTAAAATTGATTATAGCACACCAGAGGATTTTTCCGCTACGCTCCCTTCGGCCAACCGCTTCCGGCATTCCGCCAGACCCAGTAGCGCCGCCGCCTTTTTGAGCTCCGGCCCCTGCACCTCGCCGGTGAGCGCCGCCCGCAGCGGCATGAGCAGCGCCTTGCCTTTCAGCTTGAGCTTCTTCTTCAGCTCCGCCACAACCTCCTCGAACCCCGCTTCGTCCAGCCGCGCCCGGCCCAAAAGCTCGGCCGCGAACGCCGCCGCCACTTTCCGCGCCGACTCCTCCTGCAAGACCCGCTCAGCTTCGGCCGATCGGGAGAACGGCTCTTGCAGGTAAAGCCGCATCGCGGCCACCGACTCGCTGAGCAGGTCAATCTTTTCGCGGATCGAGTCCACCGCGGCCCAGAGCCATTCCCGGGGCCGGCCGTTAAGCGGATAGCCGGCCAGCTCCAGGTGGGGCCGGACCAGCTCGTAAAGGGCTTCGGGTGGAAGCGCCCTCAGGTATTTCCCGTTCAGCCAGCGGAGCTTGTCCAGGTCAAACACCGCCGCCGCCTTGTGCACCCGCTCCAGGCTGAACCGCTCCGCCATTTCCGCGAGCGAAAGGATCTCCTCCCCGTCCGGGCTCGACCAGCCGAGCAGGGCCATGTAATTGTCCAGCGCCGCGGGCAGGCAGCCGTCGCGGTAAAAACGGTCGAGCGAGGTATCGCCGTGGCGCTTGCTCAGGGGCTTATGGTCCGGGCCGGTGATCAGGGGCAGGTGTGCGAAAGCGGGCGGCTCCCAGCCCAGGGCCCGGTAGAGCAGCGCCTGTTTCGGAGTGTTGGAGAGGTGGTCCTCCCCCCGGATCACGTGGCTGATGGCCATGTGCTGGTCGTCCACCACGCAGGCAAAATTGTAAGTCACCTTACCACTGGCCCGCACGACCACGAAGTCGCCGATCTGTCCGGAATCGAAGCTCAATCGGCCCCGGATCGCATCGTCCACCTCCACCAGACCCGCCGGCACCGAGAAGCGCCAGGCCGGGCTCCGGCCCTGCGCCATGCGATCCGCCCGCTCGGCCTCGCGCAAGCTCCGACAGCGGCCGGAATAGTGATAGGTCAAGCCCGCGGCCGCGGCCTGCCGGCGCTCCTGCTCCAGCTCCAGCTCCGAGCAGAAACAGGGATAGACCTTCCCGGCCGCGGCCAACTCCTCCAGGCAGCGCCGGTAAAGCTCGGTCCGCTCCGACTGCCGGTAGGGGCCGTATTCGCCCCGGCCCGGCGCCTGCGGGTCCTCGGCCGCGACCGGGCCTTCGTCCCAGAGCAAGCCCAGCCAGCGCAGGCTCACGTAGATGCCGCGCTCGGCCTCCGGGTCGTTGCGGACCGCGTCGGTGTCCTCCAGCCGCAGCACCAAGGTCCCCTGCTGATGCCGGGCAAAGAGCCAGTTGAAGAGCGCGGTGCGGGCGTTGCCCAAATGCAGAAGTCCGGTAGGTGAGGGCGCGAAGCGGACGCGGACGGCGCTCATGCCCGGGCTTCCAGCAGGACGATGACCTGGGCGGCGATGGCCTCGCCCCGGCCGATCTCGCCGGTCCCCTCCAGGGTCTTGGCCTTGACGCTGACCCGGTCCGCGCTCACCTTCAGCACCCGCGCCAGGTTCTGGGCCATGGCCGGGAAATGGGGCGAAAGCCTGGGCGCTTCCGCGATCAGGGTGGCGTCGAGGTTGACCACGCGAAAGCCCTTGGCCTCCACCATCTCCGCCACCCGGCCGAGGAGCAAGAGGCTGTCCGCGTCTTTCCAGGCCGGGTCGGTGTCGGAGAAGTGCTGGCCCAGGTCGCCGAGCGCGAGCGCGCCGAGCAGCGCGTCGGCCGCGGCATGGCAGAGCGCGTCGGCATCGGAGTGGCCGAGCAGTCCTTTCTCGAAGGGGATGGTGACGCCCCCCAGCACCAGGCGCCGGCCCTGCGCCAGGCGATGGAGGTCAAAGCCCAAGCCGATGCGGAGGGCGGGCATCTTAACCGCTTCCCTTGCCCTCGGACAACATAGCTTGGATCTTGGTTTTCAGGTCCGGCAGGTCGTGCTCAACCGCGGACCAGACTTCTTCCAGGTCCGCAGCAAAGTAGTTATGGACCAGGATGTTGCGCATGGCCACGATCTGGGCCCACGGAATTTCAGGGTGTTGGGCTTTTAAACCTGGCGATAAGCTTCTGGCCGCCTCGCCGATGATTTGAAGATAATGCACAATCCAGACCTGCAACAGGTCTTCCCGGTCAAAGGCGGCCCTCCCTTGCGCGGAGTATTTGTCAATTCGCGTGATCGCCTCCAGGATATCGAGCAGGCGCTCGCGATCATCCCTCATAAGGGCAGGGCCTCGCGCAAGACGCGATCGCGGATACGTTCTTTCAATCCGCGCTCGGTGACCACGTCCACTTTGCAGCCGAGCAGCTTTTCCAGATCGAGCAGCAGCGCCGCATGATCAAGGAGGCTTCTCCCCGGTTCCAAATTGACGAGAAAATCCACGTCGCTTTCCGGGTCAGCGTCACCGCGCACCACGGAACCGAAAATGCGCAAGTTGGAGGCGCCATGCCGGGAGGCAATCCGTAAGATCTCCTCTCGCAACGCTTGGATTTCTTTCAGACCCATGGATATTATTATACTCCAACTCCTGGCTGGGCGCTTTCTTTAATTCATGATTTTGAATTAATCATTCCAACATCCGAGGCCTCAAGCCAGATCAGGGAGACCCGTCCCGCGCGCAACGAAACCCAAAGCAGTTGAACCGAACCCCCGCGAACTCGGCGTTGCGGTCCGACACGCGCAGGGCCGCCGGATCGTCGACCCAACTGCTCCCGCGCAAAATGTCCTTTTCTTCCACCCATTCCATTACATTCCCCGCCATATCCATAGCCCCGTAAGGTGAAGCCCCGGCCGGTTTGCTCCCCACCGGCAAAGTCCGACCTATTTCGCAGGCATTGTTATGTGCTAAATTACAATTCGGCGCTGAATTACCCCAGGGATACTCTCTTCCATCGGCCCCTTGAGCCGCCTCTTGCCACTCCTGCTCTTTGGGCAGGCGCTTTCCGGCCCATTGGCAATAGGTCCGGGCCTCCTCCTGGTTGACATAAACCACCGGCTGGTTGGGGGCATCAAACCTGCTTGTCTTCTTGGTTTTCTTGCACCCTCCTCCAGCTACGCATTCCTGAAAGTCCTGGTTAGTCACTTCATACTTGTCAATGTAGAACTTGAAGTCGGAGACAAAGACCATAGGGCCGCCTTTGGTACCGGGCGGGTGAAATTCTTGGAAAGTTTTTGGCGAGGGTTGCGCAGGCAAGAATGCCTGCGCCCCTTGAGGAGTTGGCTGCACCCCTGCCGCTTGTGGCAGTTGCGGAATGGGCACGGATTCGCCAAAGTGGTTTCTGACCTTGACTCCGGCCGCGGCGACCAGAAGATCGAGCTGGTCTTCGGTGCAGGCGCATTCCACCCGGTCGCTGTAATCCATGGCGCTGGTTTTCACGTCCACCAGGTCAAAGGTCATGAGGTATCGTGATCCCAATTTGCTCAACTCGACGACCATCATTTTTTGGGCCTGGACCAATTTCCCGATTTCCACCTGGCACATGGTCGAATCGCACAAGTCGGACATATTCATCGCCTGTCGTTTCATGACCTCTTCAAGCATGCTTTCCTTGATCACGATCAGGTTGGGGGACTTGGTCAGCTCATTGGTCAGGAGCGAGGTCAGGGTGGCGGCCAGCGATTTTTCCACCGCGCCCACTGCCTTGAGCGGATAAACCGCCACGCTGGTCTTGGCCGGAGGAGCGGCCGGAGGGGCTTGGGCCATGAAAGCCAGGGCCGCCAGGGCCAGGCTCAATCGTTTCAGAATCATTTTCATGGAGTCAACAATCCGCGAGGCAGACAAGAATGTCTGCCCCACCACATTTCTTTTCCCTATATACGACATACTACATACGACATACTTTTTCAGGGATGGCGGAACAACGCCTCGGCCATCAGCAGGTCGTCGGGAGTGGTGATCTTGAGGTTTCTGGGGTCGCCGGGCACGATCCGCACCCGCACCCCGAGGCGTTCGAGCAGGACCGAGTCGTCGCTGCCGACAAAGTTATCGGCCAGGGCCTGCTCATGGGCGCGGACCAAGAGGTCCTTCTTGAAGGCCTGGGGGGTCTGGATCTGCCAGAGCATGGAGCGGGGCAGGTTCTCGGAAATCCGGCGCTCCTGGTCCACCAGCTTGATGGTGTCCGCCGGCTGGATCGCCGCGGTGGCGGCGCCGTCCTTTTCCGCGGCCTGGATCACCGCAATCAGCACCGCATTGGACACCAGCGGCCGCGCCGCATCGTGCACCACCACCAGCTCGCACTCCAGGGAAAGCTGCTGCAAGCCGGCCCGCACCGAATCTTGCCGCTCCTCCCCGCCCGGCACCACCAGGCAGGGCTTGCCCAACGGATACTCCTCCTGCAACAGGGTCTGGGTGAATTGCAGGTGGTCGGCCGGCACCACCGCGATCAGCTCGTCCACCTTCGGGCAGTCCGCCACTCGCTGCAGGCTGTGGAACAGGATGGGCCGATCGCCCAGCATCAGGAATTGCTTGGGCACGTCCCCTTTCATCCGGGAGCCTTGCCCGCCCGCCGCCACAATCGCCGTTACCGCCATGCCTTCCCCTCGCGCCCGAACTCCGAGACCCCGGATTCGGACCGCCCGTTGCTTCAGCCGGGACTCGGTCTCCGGCTCCTCACGCCCCTGGGCCCGCCGGTTCTCCGGTGATCAGCGCCCGGATCCGGTCCAGGTCGGCCGGGGCCAGCTCCACAAACTCGATGGCCATGCCCGGCGGGTCGGCGCCGACGGCGCCGGCCTCATGGATCACCCGCACCACCCGACCGCGGCCCCGGATGGGGGGATAGCGATCTAAAAGCTTCAGTTCAAAATTGACGACGCTGCCCAGCCGGCGGGGACGATTGGTCATCATATACAGCCCGCCCTCGCTGATATTGTGGCACTGCCTGGGGTGTTCGAGCCGGATCCGATCGAACCGACGCCTTTCATTCTTGCGCTTGGCCTGCGCGCCCATTACCCTCTCCTTATGCCTTGGTCAATTCCCGGACCATCTCGTCTTCCATGAGATAAGTGAGCTGGTCCTGGATTAAATCTCCCAGCTCCCGCGCCTTGTCCTCCGCCAGCGCCGAGCCGGCTTCCGCGCCCGCCCGGCGCAACTGGTCCTCCAAAAGCCCCGCCAGCATTTTCAAGTCCGCGATCTCCTGTTCCCGCTGGTGCAGGATTTTCTCCAACTCGCGCCGGCGCTCTTCTTTCTCCCGGACCTGGCCCTGCAACTCGAGAAGCCGCCGCTCTTTCTCCTTCACCACTTCCCGGTGCATGAGCATGAAGGTGTTCAGCGATTTCTCCACCAGCGAGAGTGCCCGGTCGGTCCGTAACATCAACTCCTGCGAGGCCGCCGGCGGTTGAAATTCCGGGCTGGCGACCGGCTCTGGCTCGAACGCCGCGGCTGGCGCCGGCTCGGGCGGAACCACCTCTTCTTCACCCGCCCAGAGGTAATTGAGTCCATCCACCCGCTTTTTCACCAGTTCCCCGGCCTCCACTCGTTTCTGCACCGTGGCAAGGGGCAGACGGAAACGTTCCGCGTATTCGCGCAAAGTGAACCATTGGCCGGCAGCCTTCGCCATCTTTGCCTCCTTGGCAAGTATAAGAATTTTTGCGATAAGTTGCAAGGCTTCCCCTCGCCCGGTTCCTTTTCCAGCGCTCGGTGATAAAAGCCTTGTTTTTTCATGAACCCTCTTCTATAATGGGATGCAAGATTGCCCGGGTGAGCCCGAATTTTACGGCGCTAAGTCCTTCGATTCATAAGTTCGATGATGAACTTAGTTACTCGGCTCGACTGCATTCGGCAAGCTCATGCCCCGAGTTGGTCGAGGGGAGCTCGCCGAAGTCAGGACTTAGTGCCGTTCGGAGTGAGCAAATTAGCTGTTGCAAGTTGACGGAATATATGATTGTATTTGCGAATCGAAGCACTAAGGAGATGAGCGCATGGCCAAGGACGGATTGAAACAGTACGTGGCCAAAGACGCGGCCCAATTCACCGATCGGGTGAAGTATGTCTGGGAAGAGGGCGTGGATATCGCCCTGGACCAGTGGGATTCGTTCCAGAAGCTGGAACCCAAGTTCCAGGCGGCCATTGCCGGAGGGGCGGCGTTCCTGGTCTTGATCGTGGTCGTGGTGATCCTGGTGGCCAGGGGACCGGCGGAGATTCCGGTGATTGCCAGTTATGACCAGACCGGCGTGCTCGGAGAAAATTTCATGGTGGTGGAAAACGACAGCGAGGAGCCGCTTTTGAATTTGACTTTGGTGGTGGATAACGCTTACATCTTTCAGATTCCGGAACTCACTCCCTACGGGCAAGCCAAGATCCGATTGAGCCAGTTCCATCACCTGGTCGGCAACCTGGAAGAGGGGGCCACGGTTACCGAGGCCTTCCGCCCCCAGACGATAGTCGTCCATCTGGACGACACGACCAAGACCATCGAGCTGGTCAAGCGGAAAAAAGGCTTTTTCGAGCGTTGGCTGGGGGGAGGGTAGACCATCGCCGGCCTGACCTGCGACCGTTGCGGCGAGCCGATCCCTGAGGGTCGCACCGCCTATTTAATCAGCATCACCCTGGTGGCCGACTTCGACGGCGCGTTGCCGGTGTCGGTTTCCCAGGCAGAGCGGGCTGCGCTCTGGCAAGAGATCGAGTCCCGCAGCCAAGAAGATCTGGAGAAGGATGTCCACGAGCGCCAAAGCTACATCCTTTGCCGCGATTGTCGCGAGAGATGGGCTTCCGACCCCCTGGGCCGGGGCATAAGCCGGGAGAACCCGGGCCGGGTTCATTAGCCGGCAGAGCTCCTGACCGGAAGTATACGCCAAGGAGCGGGTGCTGGACATGATTGCCAAAGCTAAAACACAGATCCAACATTGGATCTCACTCACCACCTTCCTGGGTATTGGTCTCCTCATTCTCTTCGCCCTGGTGGTCTCGCCCGCCATTAATCGGATCAATGTTTTCACCATCATCGGTTGGACCCTGGGCTTTGCCGCCATTCCCACCGCGATCATGATCGCGCTCCATTTCCGGCAGATGGGGAAGCGCTTCCAGAGCATTGCGGTTTACCTAGAAACTCCGGCCGGTGCCTCCGCTCCGATTTCAGGCCAGGAAGCCTTGACCCTGGCCTTGAATTTCCCGGTGGAAATGCCGGCCTTGGGGATCCTCGCCTGGGCCGTGGGCGGCGGCGCCGGCATGGTCGGAACCTGGTGGTCCACCGACCGGGTCCCGGCCTGGGCGGACATCGGCAGCATGTATGTTTCCATCCTGTCCAGCGCCGTCATCATCGCGGTCTTCCAGTTCTTCCTTTTCCGCCGCGTGCTCGATCCCCTGGTCGGAGAGATTATCCACCGCGAACCCCAACTCCTGGATCACGACCTGCGCCTGCGCCGCACGCCTTTGCGCATGGTCATGCTCATCAGCATCGTCCTCATCGTCTTCATCTCCCTGTTCTTCTCCACCCTGGCCGGCTACCGCCAGGCGGCCGCCACCCTGCAGACCTGGATCGGCCGCTCCTTCATCCCCGAAGTGATCAGCCTGGTCGGGATGGTCGAGAACTACAACTTAACCGATCCTGAGAGCCGGGTCCGCGCCCTGGAATCACTCCAGGCGGCCTCTCCGGCCGGCCAGCGGGAAATCCTTCTCTTTGAAGGCAGCCATTGGAAGACCAACTTGATCACCGGCCAGCCCCATGGATTGCCCAAGGTGGCTATCGCCACCATCCAGACCCTGTGCTCCGAATCGCCCGAGCATACCGGCACCACCTATGACCCCTTCTATCAAAACATCAGCGTCTTTTCCTGTTTCCCGCAAAAGGATCCGGACGGGGCCGAGGAAACCTATTACCTGGTGGTTAATTATCCTTGGAAGAATTACAGCCACTACTTGGACAACCTCTTCCGGGTCTCCCTGATCCTGCTTTGCGGCACCCTGGTCATCGCCTCGTTAATGGCGGCAGTGGTCGCCCGCGACCTGGCCTATCCCATCAAGCGCCTGGGGGAATTCACCGTCGAGGTGGCGGAAGGCCGCATCCAGGAAGACGTCTTTTTCTACGCCAACGACGAGGTGGGCGACTTGGCCAAGAGCCTGCGCCAGATGGCCAAGGGGCTGCGCGCCATCATCCTCCGCATCGGCGACGCGGCCCGAAGCCTGGACCTGGCCACCACCGCCATCACCGAGACCTCCCAGGTGGTGGACCGGGGCGCCCGCGGGCAGGAGCAGGCGGTGGAAGAGGCTTTTACTTCGCTCATGGAAATGAACATGAACCTCCAGGGCATCGCCGAAAACGTGGAGACCCTCTCCGCCGGCGCGGAAGAAAGCTCGTCCTCCATCTTCCAGATGAGCGCCTCGGTCAAGCGCATCAACGAGGCCATGGAAAGCCTTAACTCGTTCATCAACGACAGCTCCTCGTCCATCAACCAGATGACCGTGGCCATTGACCAGGTCGCCGGGAACGTGGTCAACCTCTCCGCCATCACCGAACAGACCGCCTCCAGCATGGCCGAGATGGACCAGGCCATCCGGGAAGTCGAGCTCGGCGCCAACGAGACCGCCAAGCTGGCCGAGAACATGAGCTTAAAGGCCGAGGAAGGCATGCGCACCGTGGCCAAGACCTCGGAGAGCATGCGCCAGATCGCGGAGGTGGTCCGCCACGCCCAGGGAGTGATCAACCGCCTGGGCGAGCGCGCCGAGGAAATCGGCAAGATCGTGCAGGTGATTGACGAGGTGGCGAGTCAGACCAACCTGCTCGCGCTCAACGCCGCCATCATCGCCGCCCAGGCTGGCGAGCACGGCCGCGGGTTTGCCGTGGTCGCCGACGAGATCAAGCAACTGGCCGACCGCACCGCCGGCTCGACCCGCGAGATCACGCTCCTCATCCAGGGCGTGCAAGCCGAGTCCGAGCAGGCGGTGGGCGCGGTTCAGGCCGGCGCCAAGAGCGTGGGCGAGGGCATTACCCTGGCCGAGCAGGCCCGCGATTCCTTGGGCAAGATCGTGGAAAGCACCGTCCAGGCCACCAACCGGGTCAAGGAAATCGCCCACGCTTCCCAGGAGCAGACCGCTTCCAGCCGCCAGGTCTCCCAGGCCATTGACCAGGTAGCGGACCGCGTCAACCAGATTTCCATCTCCACCCAGGAACAGTCCAAGGGCGGCGCCCAGATCCTTAAAGCCACCGACGAGATGAAGCAGAATTCCGCCCAGGTCAAGCGCACCACCGAGGAGCAGCTCCAGGGCTCCCGCCTCATCACCAAGTCCATCGAGAACATCACCGACATGCTCTTCAACATCAACAGCGCCCAGCAGGAGCAAAAGAAAGGCTCCCAACTGGTAATCCAGCTCATGGAGCGGATCAAGCAGGTCACCCAGCAAAACGTGGATAGCGCCAACCGTCTGCGCGAGGTGGTCCGCCAGCTCCAGGAGCAGTCCACCTCGCTCCGCTCCGAAATGACTCGCTTCAAGGTTTAGGTCAAGCCACCCGTGTTGCGCGTCCAGTCCCCCTGTCGTATCAGACTGGATTTCCTTGCCATTTTTCCATCCCACCAGGCCTAGGCTCAAAAATGAACCCCAATCAGACCTAGCCTCTACATCTTGTTATCCTACTTGAAAAAAATACTAGGAATAGTATTTTTCCCTTTACAATTTTTTTTTCTTTGTTATAGTTAGACCAATTGGGACAAATGTGACCTAGACTAGGACGCGGAGGGCTGATCTTCGATGAAGCTGAAGAAGCTAGAGCTGTGTGGTTTTAAGTCGTTTGTGGAAAAGACCGGCTTGGTCTTTCAGGACGGCATTACCTGCGTGGTCGGGCCCAACGGCTGCGGCAAGTCCAACGTGGTGGATGCCATCCGCTGGGCCATGGGCGAGCAGAGCGCCAAGCACCTGCGCGGCCGCTTGATGGAAGACGTCATCTTCAACGGCTCGCAGGAGTTCGTGCCCCTGGGCATGGCCGAAGTCAACCTCATCTTCGACAACACCGACGGCCGCGCCCCGGTCGAGTACTCCGGCTTTGCCGAGATCCAGGTCACCCGCCGGCTCTTCCGCACCGGCGAAAGCGAATACCTGATCAACCGCGCGCCCTGCCGGCTCAAGGACATCACCGACCTGTTCCTGGGCACCGGCGTGGGCACCCGCGCCTATTCCATCGTGGAACAGGGCCAGATTGACCGGATCATCTCGGCCAAGCCCGAGGACCGCCGCCTGCTTCTTGAGGAAGCCGCGGGCGTGAGCAAATACCGCGCCCGCCGCAAGGAGGCCGAGAGCAAGATCGAGTCCACCCGGCAAAACCTGCTCCGCATCCGCGACATCGTGGCCGAAATTAAGCGCCAGATGAACTCCTTGAACCGCCAGGCCAAAAAAGCCGAGCGCTTCAAGCAATATCGGAACGAATTGCGCGAGATCGAGCTCAACCTGGCCGTGCGCCGTGCGCTCGAAGTCAAGGCCGAGCTCGAACGCCTCCTGGCCCAGGTGGCTGAGAGCGAAGACCGCGAGCAGGAGATGGCCGGCCGTCTCGAGTTCGGAGAGGCCGACCTCGAAGCCCGCCGGGTGAATCTGCTCGACGCCGAGCGCGCCCTCCACCACGCCCAGGAGAACATGCACCTCCTGCAAAACGCCATCCAGCGCGCCGAGGGCCAGATCGAGCTCAAGCGGAGCGAGGTCCATAACTTCGAAAAGCAGGTCGGCCGCCTCTCGACCGAAAACCTCTCCCTGGCCGAGGAGCTTAACCGCAACGCCGGCGAGCAGGAAGAGCTCCGCCTTCGCCGGGCCGCGGTCCAGGAGGAGTTGGCCGAGGCTTTAGCCGCGGCCGCTTCCGCCCTGGCCGAGCAGAAGACCCTGGAAGAAGAATGCCGCCGGCGCGAGCACCTGGTCGAGCAGGGCCAGGCTAATGCCACCGAGCTGGTGGCCGAGTTGAGCCGGCTCCAGAACAGCCTGGCCCATGCCGAGAAGCGGGTGGAAGAGATCGGCCAGGAGCTGGTCACCAACGCCGCCGAGCGCGAGCAGCTCAAGAGCCAGGGCGAGGGGCTGCGCCAGCTCTCCTTCAACTTCAACGAAAACCTCTACACCATGCGCAAGCTCCTCGACTCCGCGGATCAGGAGCTAGAGGTCCAGCTCCGCGGCCTCGAGCAGTTGCGCCAGGAGCTGGCCGCGGCCCAAGCCCGCGCCCTGGAATTGCAGGATACCCACACCCGCACCCTCTCCCGGCTCGAGAGCCTGCGCGAGATGCAGGACAAGCTCGAAGGCCTGGACCACGGGGTCAAGGCCATCCTCGAAGAGCGCGACCGCCTCCGCGAGCAGGGCCAGAACGGCATCTACGGGCTTTTGGCCGAGATCATCGAGACCGAGCCCGAATACGTCCCCGCGGTCGAGGCCGTGCTCGGCGAGCGGCTCGAATCCGTGCTCGTCTCCACCACCCGCCACGGCCGCCAGGCGGTCGAATACCTCCAGGCCGAAGCCGCCGGCCGCGGCACCTTTATCCCCCTCGCGCTCCGCGAAGATCCGATCCAACCTCTGCCTGAGCCGCTGCTCGCCCAAGGTGCCCGGCCGCTCCTCGACGTGGTGCGCGTGCCCGAGCAATACCAACCCGTGGCCCGGCTCCTGCTGGGCGAGGCGGTGCTGGTGCCCAGCCTGGAAAAGGCCCTCGAGCTCTGGGAGCACAACGGCTTCCACCGCGTGTTCGTCACTTCCGACGGCTCGGTGCTCGACCCCCACGGCATCCTCTCCGGCGGCAGCCGCGACGCGGCCGGGCTGCTCTCCCGCCGTCACGAGATCCAGCAGTTGGCCGAGGAAGTGGAGCGGCTGCGGGGCGAGCGCGGGCAAGTGGAGATCCGGGTGCAGGCGCTCCGCCAGCAGATCGCCGAGGTTGAGACTGAGCTGGAAGTGGTCCGCGGCCGCCGCCACCGCCAGGAGATCGAGGTGCTCAATCTCGAACGCGAGCTCAAGCGGTCCGCCGACGAGTTCAACGCGGTCAACCGCCGCGTCCACGACCTGGAAGCCGAGCACGACCGCCGCCAAACCCAGGTCCAGGAGCTGCTGGCCCAGGCCGAAGGCCTCCGCCGGGAGATCGCGGCCAAGACTTTAGCCCGCGCCGACCTGCTCCGCGAGAGCGAGGACCGCCGCCAGGCCCTCGGCGCCATCCGCGCCCAGGCCGAGGAATCCGCGGCCCGGCGCACCCAGTTCCAGGTGGCCGCGGCCGGGCTCCGCGAAAAAGACGAGGCGCTCGCCTCCCAGCTCGAGCGGCTCCTGCGAACCTGGGCCGAGATGGAGGCCGGCCGCTCGCGCCGCGAGCAGGAGGTCCTCTCCATCCAGGCCGAGATGACGGCGATCCGCGCGGCGCTTACGCAGGAGAGCGCGGCGCTGAGCGAGAAGCTGGCCGAAAAGCTCGCGGCCGAGACCGCTCTCACGCAGGCGCGCGAGGCCTACGAGCGCACCGCCGCCGAGATCCGCGAGCAGGAGGCTTCGCTCAAGGAGCTGCACAAGAACCGCGAACGCCTGCACCAGGAGATCAACGACCTCCGGCTTAAGGCCAGCGAATTTAAGATGCAGCACGAGCACCTGCAAGAGAGCGCGCGCGACAAGTTCTTGGTCGAGCTCCCGCATGCGGTGGCCGAGCGCGAGGCCGCGGTCCGGGCCGAAAGCTTTGACCCCCAGGCCGAGCACGCCCGCGCCGAGGAGTTGAAGGACACGCTCCAGCGCATGGGCGACGTCAACCTCACCGCCATCGAAGAGTTCAAGGAGCTGGAAGAGCGCCACAGCTTCCTCGCCAACCAGGAAGGCGACCTGATCGAGGCGCTCGACTCCCTGGAAAAGACCATCGCCAAGATCAATACCACCTACCGCAAGGAGTTCAAGCAGACCTTTGACGCGGCCAACCAGAAGTTCCAGGAGGTCTTCCCCCGCCTCTTCCGCGGGGGCAAGGCCATGCTCGTGCTCACCGACGAGGCCAACCTCCTCGAGTCCGGGGTGGACATCGTGGCCCAGCCGCCCGGGAAAAAACTCCAGAACATCACCCTGCTCTCCGGCGGCGAGAAGTCCATGACCGCCGTCTCCCTCATCATCTCCCTCTTCCTGATCAAGCCCTCCCCCTTCTGCCTGCTCGACGAGGTGGACGCGGCCCTCGACGACCTCAACATTGACCGCTTCAACGAGATCGTCAAGGAAATGAGCGCGTCCTCCCAGTTCATCCTCATCACCCACAACAAACGAACCATGGAAATGGCCCAGACCCTCTACGGCATCACCATGGAAAAAATGGGGGTGAGCAAGGTGGTGAGTGTGAAGCTCAATTAGTGCACAGTGCACGGTGCACATCTGCAAGGGCCTGGGCCAACTCCTCGGCCCACTGCGAACCGAGCATGAACTTCTTTCCGTCGGTCAGCTCCAGGAGCACTCCCGGCCGCAGTATTCCGAAAGGGCCTGCAGATTTTCTTTCTTGTTCCTTGCCTGCCTACTATCTACTATTTCTTCTTGGCCGCCCAGGTTTTGGATTTTTCCAGGATTTCGTCCGCCATTTGGCGGCTGAAGGCGAAGGTGCCGAGGAGGAGGCCTTCAGGTTTAAGCTCGCGCACCAGTTGCTCGACCTCCTGGGGGTTGCAGCCGATGTGGAGCGCCTTGCCCCCGGCCTGGATCCGCTTGAGTAAGTCCATCCACTCGACCATGGGCTTGGCCCCGGCGCCCGGCACCCACTGGATGGCGTGGATTTCCGGGACAGCGAGGAGGGCGTCGAGGTGCTTGATCGCGCCCGGCCCGTCCAGGTGGTAGCAGACCCGGTCGTATTGGCTCGCCTGGTATTGGATCACGGGCAAAAAGAACTCCTGGAACATGGCGGGCGAGATCATGCAGGAGAAGTCGCACTGGAGGGTGATGGTCCGGCCCTCGTAGTAAGAGGCCAGCCAGGTGACGGTCGCACCCTGGGCGGGGTAGAGGAGGTCGTAGAGGACGTCGTAATAGCGTTGCAGGAATCCCCGCACCCAGGCGAGCTTTGACTTGACCTGGTCCGGCCGGTCAATCAGGTCGAGGAGCAGTTGGCGGTTGCCGCGCAAAGTGACCAGTTCGTCGCCGCCGCCGCCCAGGTCCGAGACCGAGACCAGGCCCTTGCCGGAGAGCGCCGCGAGCGCGGCGCGGGTGATCTCGATGGTGGCTTGCCAGTAGGGGTTGTCAGGATCGAATTCCGGGCAGGTGAAACTTTCCCAGTCCCGGATGACCGGCTCTCCCCATCCGGTGCGCTCATCCCATTGGCGGGGGCTGCCCAGGTAAGCTGGCAGGCTCACCGGGCCCTGGTTGACGAAGAAGAAGGGGAAGGCCTCGCCGGCCCAGTAGATGTGCGGGAAATGGGGGAGCCGCGACTTGACCAGATGATCGGCCCGCAGCCAGCGCGCTTCGATGCTAAGCTCCTGGCCGGTGTCCAGGTCGCGGGGCTCGCCCGGGCCCATGAGCCACTGCGGCATGGCGGCCAGGTGCGGGAGGTCTTGCGGCTCGCGGGGCGCGAAGATCTGGATGACCGGGCGGTCAATCACCTCGCGCTCCCACCAGGCCAACAGCCGCTGCCGCGCGGGTTCCCAATCCTCTTTCCATTGCAGGTGCATGGCTCAAAGCCTAGGAAAAGCGGACCCTGCTGTCAACCGGGGGAGGGGGAGGAAAAAGGCCGGCGGTAGAACTCGCTAAGGACCGGCCGTAGAGGTGCCTTTCGCCTGTCTGAGGTGTCAAGGTGTCAAGGTGTCAGGGTGTCAGGGAAAGAAGAGGCATTAGACATTAGGCTTGGGGCTTTAGGCATCGGAACGAAAAAATCTGCTAAATTTGTGGATGATCTTTTTCTTCTCCCTACCTACGACCTACTATCTACTACTACATACTTTATTCAATCCGTTCACGTTCAGGTCCACGTTCAAGGTCTCAAGCCTCCTGCCTCACGCCTCCTGCCTTTCCCATCAGCCCTGTTTGGCTTCTGCAATGGCCTGGGCCAGTTCATCGGCCCGTTGCGATCCGATCATGAAGTTTTTACCGTCGGTCAGTTCCAGGAGCGCGCCCCGGCACGGGTTTGCGGGCGGAGATCAGAAGAGAGCCGGCGATTTCGAGCAACAGCGGGATGGCTTCCAGAATTTTGCCGACGACGGAAACGAACGGGATCAGAGCGGGCGGGATGGCGGGGTGGAGGAAGTCGAAGGGGGTGATGGCGACCTGGGTGAAACCCAGCTCCTGGAGGAGGCGGCGGAGGCGGAAGCGGACGAAGGCGGTTTCATCGGCCGAGTCGCCGGCAGCGCGGCGGAGCCGGGGAATTTTTCTTTGCAGGAACATCTGGGGGTTGAGCAGGTTGGGCTCGGCAAAGGCCAGGGCCGCGCCGGGCCGGAGCAAGCGGAAGCTTTCGCGGAGCGCAGGGGCGAGGTCGAGGTGGTGGAGCACTGAGTTACCCACCACGGCATCGAAGCTCTGGTCGGGAAAAGGAAGTTTGTCTGCGGTAGCGGGCAGGTAAAGGATCTTTTCGCCCGGGTAAGTCTGAACCGCGAGCGCGATCAGCTCGGGCGAGAGGTCGGTGGCGATGATCTCGGCGCCGGAGCGGCGGTATTTCTCGGTAAAGAAGCCGTTGCCGCAGCCGATTTCGAGCACGCGGAGTCCGGGTCGAAGCCCCGCAGCCCGGACGCACAGCTCGGCCCTCCGCTCGGCCCGCACCCGGCCGGCCGCAGAGGACCAGCCCCAGCGCTCCTCGGCCCGCGCCCCCACCTCCCGCGCGTAAGCCCGCTCCCGCTCCTGGCGCAAGCCTGGGGGTTTGTTTTCGTTAAGTTTAAAGTTTAGACCTGACCCCATTCTGCTAGGAGATCGGGCGGCGGGCGACGGCCAGCTTTTTCAGGTCCGCGATTTTTTGCAGCAGGCGTTTCTGTTTGGCCTTGTCCCGGGCATGGGCCTTGACCTCTTTGGCCAGGCGCTCGAGCACTTCCGCGTAGGTCACTTTTTTACGGGCCGGCAGGTCCGGGGGCAGGTGGGGGGCATGGTCGCGGGCGGTGTCGGTCAGGGGGAACGCCTCATCCAGCTTGCCCGGGTCTTTTGCCAGTTCCAGGCCCGGGTCGCGCAACCGGGCGAAGTGGATCTGGGGGTAAATGGCTTCGGGCGGGTAGGAGGTGGAGAGGAGGATGTAGCCGTGTTCTTCCAGGTAAAAGAGGTTCTTGAACAGGGTGCGGGCATCCACCGAGATCGCCTCGACCATTTCCTGGAATTTGACCGGCTTTTTACGCTCGGCCAAAAGCGCGATCACTTTACGGCTGAGTTCGTTATTGGTCATGACGGTCCTCCTTGGGGCCGGGGGAGAACACGGCGGAAAAAGAAGGCACAAAGTCCGGTTCCCGCCGCTCCTGGTCTCCGTTCGGCCCCACCATCTGGCCTAGCGTCTCGGCCAGACGGTTGAGTTCGAGGGTGGACGACTCGATTTCCCGGGCGCTCTCGACAAAGCTGCGCGCCACCTCGTTGATTTCGGCGATGGTCATGGCCAGGTGTTCACCGGCCGAGGTCTGCTGGGTGGAAGACAGGGAGATTTCTTGAGCCGCGGTCGCGGTCTCCTCGGCCAGGGCGGTGAGGCTCTGGAAGGAGTTGCCCACCTGGCCCGCCACCCGGTGGGTGGCATCCACCTGCTTGGCGCCCTCCTCGGTCACCATGATCGCCCGGTTGGTCGCCTGCTGGAGCAGGGAGATCATGTTCTGGATCTGCCGGATCGAGCCGGCGATCTGCTCGGCCAGCTCCCGCACCTCGCCGGCGATGATGCTGAAGCGCCGGCCAACCTCGCCGGCCGCCGCCGCCTCGATCGAGGCGTTGAGCGAGATCATGTTGGTCTTTTCCGAGACCTCCCGGATCAGGTCGAGGATGCTTTCAATCTTGAGGGCGTGCTCCTGCAAGCGGATCATCTCGTCCGCGATCTCCCGCACCCGGGAGTTGATCCGGTCCATGCCCCCGATGATGTTGCCGATGTCCTCCTGCCCCTGCCGGCAGGCGTGCAGGGTCTGGCCGGCCACCCGCTCCACCGACCGGGCGTTCTCGGAGATGAGCTTCAAGGTGGCCGCGATCTGCTCGGAGGTGCTGCTCACCTGCTGGATGCTGGCCGCCTGCTCGGTGGCGCCGGTGGCCTGGTTGGTGGCGATATCCACGATCCGCTCGGTGTTGGCGCCCAAGTGGAGGGTGGCCTCGCGCAAAGCCGCGACCAGGCTTTCGGACTCCCTCACCTTGAGCGCCAGCCGGTCGGCCATGCGGTTGAAGTCGAGGATGAGCAGCCCGATCTCGTCATTGGTGTCAAAGCGCGCGCGGGCGGAGAAGTCGCCCTCCTGGATGGCCCGGGCCGTGGCCTGCAGCCGGCGCAAGGGGCCGGCCACGTCGCCGATGACCAGATAGGCGAGGAGCACGGTGAAGCCCAGGCAGGAGATAATGAAGACCGCGAGCAGGCTGGTCGGGTAGTTGAGCAGGAAATGGAAGAGCGAAGGATACTGCGGGAGCGTGCCGGTCCGGGGAAGGAGTTCCACCAGCGCGCCCCAGTTCCGGCCGTCCGAGTTGGTCCCTGGCAGCAGGCAGTCCAGGGCCCGGCCTTGGAGGCGGGTGAGGTGGTGGTCGGGTTCCAGGACCACCCGGTCCAGCCAGCCGATCATCCGGGCGCGGAACGGATGTGTCTGCTCGAAAGCCCGGCGGCCGAGCAGGTAACGCGATTCCTGGAGCCGGGCCAACTCCGCGGGATCGAGGTCCCCGGCCTGGAGCCGGCCAGCCTCGTCCACCGCAAACAGCCGCACCCGGTAGCCAAAACCGGATTGAACCAGCTCGGGCGGCTGACCCTGGGCCTGGGCGAATTCGGCCTGGGCCACCTGTTGCCGCGCCTCGGCCAGACCCTGGTCCAAGAGGGCCCAGCGCTGGAAATAATAAAGCTCGAAGGCCATGCAGGCCAGGATGGAAATGATCAGGTAGGTGAAGCTGAAGGCCGTCTTCCTGCGGAAGGTGAGCGGTCGGGCCAACAGGTTCGGGTCATCTTGGGGCAGGTAGGGCTGGAGCAAGGCATGCACCGGCCGCAGCGTGCGCCGGACCAGGAAGAAATTGAAAATCGAGGTGAGCGAGCCCAGGAAGGCGCCGGCGGCCACAAAGGCCAGGATGTCAAAGAGGCTGAGGTCCACCCGGAGAAAGCTCCATACGCCCACCCCGGCCGAGCCTGAATACCAGCCGCCGGCCGAGACTACTGAAGCAAAGGAGGCGAACCAAAAGGCGCGGTGATGAACGGCCACGGCCTCGGTGGGAGAAGGGGGCTGGTTTTGCTTCAACTGGTTGAGGAAGCGATGCACCGGCTGGAAGGACCAGTAGCCGGCGGCCAGGTCGAGGCCGATCAGGGGCAAAAAGATCAGGATCATGCCGATCAGGCCCTCGACCAACTGGGCCGGGGACAGCCGCAAGGCGGACTGGATAAAGACCAGGGCGATGAGGACGCCGATGGCCGAGAGTATCAAGGCGTTAAAGCCCAATCGCGCCATGATCGGCCAAGGCGACAGGGACGCGGTTTCCGGTTTTGGCTCCATGATCGCGCCTTATCTTAGCATCCGGATTTTCCAAAAGCAAACCCGTTTGGGGTCAGTGCCTGAGGGCCTGTTGCCCAAATTAAATTCATGTTTAGCCTTCTTTTTCATCATCGCAAAATCGCGGGGTTACCTCGTAGGGGCGACCGGCCGGTCGCCCCTACGGCCCGCCCAATACGATTTGGGCAACAGGCCCCTGACTTATGACTTATCTGTCACTTAAGATTTCACGCCAAGCCGCCAAGACGCAAAGAAATTAAACTGCCGGTCCAAGCCATTACCAAAGGGTTTGCGGCTTTGCTTCTGGCTGGCCAAGCTCAGGCCGGAACGGGGGAGGGGTCGCCAAGACCAAACCCTAGACGCTAAGAAGCTCTTTTCCCTTTCGCGCCTTGGCGTGAGATTCTTTCTTAACTGAACAACATTGGGCCCTGACCCCAATCCACCAATCCATTAGGTCGGGCAGGGGGACAGGCATTCCTGCCGGTCAACCTTTAAATCTTCCATTATGCAAATATGTAATGTGTAAAGTGAAGCTTTGACCCCGATCCCTTCCCTTCCATACGCATGCCGCCGCTTCACCGTCAGCGAGACCGACGACCGGGCCTTCGGCAGTATCCACGGGTTCGGTAAAAACAGAATCAGCCGCCAGAGTTTCTGTGGAAAAACAAAAGACGAATATTGGCATGCACACAAACAGACAAATCATTTTCCTGAACATTATTTCCTCCCTCTCATTAAAAAACTAATCAATATTTCAATCCCGTGTCGCACAGGATTGTAACCACCATTGGATATTTCCCGAACTTTCCGCTGTTCATAAGCTTAACGGAAGCACAAACATTGGCTGCCGCTGAATAACCCACCAGAAGTGATTCCTTCTCGGCAAGAAGGCTCCTGTATCTAATTGCCTCGTCATCGGTGACAGCAACGGTCTCGTCGCAGAGTTTCGGGTCCCAGTGAGGCGGAACCAGGGAGTATCCTATTCCCTGAATGACATGCCTGGGGTCGGTAATTGGTTTGCCCGAAAGCACCTGAGTCCCCTCAGGCTCAACTGCCGCGCAGTAAAGGCCGGCCTTCCGGTTTTTTAAATATTTGGATGTCCCCAGAAACGTACCTCCACTTCCTACCGCGGCGACAAAACAGTCCAATTCGTTGCCGACCTCTTCCCAAATCTCAGGCCCCGTGCCCAGTTCGTGCGCCCTTAAACTGGATTCGTTGTTGAACTGGTCAACGTAAAACGCATCCTTCTCTTTCGAGATCCTGATGGCCTCCTCAGTAGCAACCTCTATGTCCTTGCCCGTGACCATGCCAGGAGAGCCGTCGACTTGAGATGTAAGCACCACTTCAGCCCCCAACGACTCCAGCATCTTCACCCGCGCCGGAGAGTTGCCCTTGCTCATCACCGCCACGAAGGGGTTACCGGTGACGTTGCATACAACCGCAAGGCCAGCGCCCATGTTGCCGCTGGTCATCTCCACAACCGGGCGCCCTTTTACAAGCCTCTTGTCGTCGTAAGCGTCATTGATAATCTGCAGCGCTGCCCGGTCCTTGACCGACCCACCAGGCTGCATGAACTCGCATTTAGCAAGCAGTTGGCCCGGCCCGGAGTGCAACCTGTCCAGGGTTACAAGCGGCGTGTTGCCGATAAGGTCTATTGCACTTCGTGAAATCAAATGAATAATCCAGGCTATGGGAAACTAAGCAAATTCATTTATTCGCGCTACTGATTTTTACAAATCAAAGGATCTTCAAGATCTCTTTAACTGAGATTATGCAGCAATCCGCGCTCCCCAACGCTACCAAGCCCCCGGATGCTACAATCCTGCACTATCAGGCCCGCCCAAGCATCCAAAATCTCGCTCCTATGACCTATTGACGGGCAAAAACATCAGCCTCGATCCATATCAAACACCACTTAAGCATACCAATCCGTAATCCCCCAGGTCAAGGTCAAAAAATATCCTGGTAAATGACGACCAGGCTAACCATAACCAAGCACCGCCCGGTAATGATGGTCCAAAGGAAAGGCGGATGTGATGTGAACATGCCACCGGAAATATTGGGGTCAAAGCTTTACTTTAAACATTACACATCTGCATAATGGGCGCATCTCTCCTCCGCGACTGAAGAGCAGTCGCGGCTGCTCCCAAGAAACAGGGCTTATCTTTCCTTCGAGCCTTGGTGCCTTAGTGGTTAAAGACTTTCTCCGCCAAGGACACATAAAAGACACGAAGCTTTACTGGAAACTTTGCCCGCTTCTTTTTCGCGCCCCTTGGTGTTGATTCGTGGACAAAAGATTTTTCACCACCAACACACCAAGTCAGAAAGTCCATATAAATACTTTTTATTTAGCTTGGTGCCTTAGTGGTTAATCCTCCCTCTTACCACGCGACCTAACCTTTGCTGGATTGTATATCCAAGATTTGGCCGATCATACTCCACCCGGAAGGGCCGGCCATCGGCTCCGCCCCTTCCATCGTAAACGTAGCGCTTGCAAGGACAGGTGCGGGGCTTGGAGGGACGCAGGGCGCGGGTGAGCTGGTGGGCCGCGACGCGGGCGAGCATGACCTCGGCCAGGACCCGGAGTCCGAGCGAGGGCGGGCCGCAGAGCTCGCAATAGCGCTTTTCCGAGTCCTGGGCCAGGGAGCGGACCTTGGCATTGGGCGCAAAGGCCCGGCAGATCTTGAACATCGGAAAGGCGATGCGGAGCCTCTGCTTGAACCGCTGGGCCCGGTCTTCGCGGAGCTGGCGGCGGTTCGAGCGGCGGCAGTATTCATAGCCGTTGAGGAAGGTGTCAAACATGCGGAGCAGGCTGGGGCCCAGGGTCTCGTAGAGCTGCCGATGGCCGCCCTCGATGAAGCCGACAATGTCTTCGGGGGTCAGGTGCTTGTGGCGCATAGAGCCGCCGTAGTTGTGGTAGTCGTTCCAGGCCACCGAAAGGTCCAGCCGGTCTTCCTCCTTGAGCGAGTCCCAGAGCGCGGTGCCGGGGTAGGGGATCAGCCGGGAGAACTGGGTCTGGGTGGGCCGGCAGGCGGCAAGGTGTTCGAGGTCTTCGGGCAGGTTCTCCGGGGTCTGGAAGTCCCAGCCCACGATCATGGCGGCGTTGGTGAGGATGCCGCGCTCGCGCAAGTTCTGGAAGACCTCGATGGCGTCGCCCTTGCGCTTGCGGAGTCCGTGGTCCGCGGCGAACTTGGACTCGTAGCCGATAAAGGCATAGTCGAGCCCGCAAAGCAGCCACTCGTCCGGCTCATAGAGGTTGAGCGCGCCGATGCTGGTCTCGGTGATAAAGCCGAAGCGCTTGAGCCCGCCGAAGCTTTGATCTTCGCTGACCAGCTTCCCAAGCTCGCGCACGGTCTTGGGATAGCGGAAGTAATCTTCCTCGATGATTAAAAAGCTCTCGACTCGGGGGTAGATGCCCAAGAGCCGCTGAATGTGCGCGTAGAGGGCCTTGGCGTCGGCGAATTCGAGGTGGCGGTAGTTCCAGAACCGGGAGGACGCGCAGAAGGAGCAGGCCCAGGGGCAGCCGTAGCCGGAGAGGATGGGGACGATCATGCCCGGCGGGTAAGGCAGGAGCCAGGGCGGGAGCGCGCCGCTCAGGGGAAAGATGCCCATGGCCACGGGCGCCTGGGGGTCCTCGCCCAAAAGCTCGCGCATGAAGCGGACGCCGTCGCCGGCGCAGACGTGGTCAAAGAGCGCCTTGCGCTCGGCCGCGGAGGGCACGGCCTCTTCCAGGTTGAGCACGCCGTGGCCGCCCAGGACCACGGTGCTTCCCGGCGACTCCTCCCGCGCGATCCGGCACATGGCGAGCGCGGTGTCGGTGTGGTTGATCCAGAAGCTGATCCCGATGACGTCGTAGCCTTTGCGGAGCTCGGCCCGGAAATCGTCGAGGGTGGGGTATTCGAGCACGACCGAAGGGGCCTGGAGGTTTTGGGCGAGGAGGTGGGTGCCGACGGCGTGGAGGTGGCCGGTGAGGGTGAAGACGCCCTGGCCCCGGGTGAAGCGCTCGCCGAACGGGTCAACTAACGAGGCCGGGTAGGGAGCCTGGATCAGGTCCGGCCGAACGTTGGTCAGGAGAACCCTTTTCAATTCCTGTCTCCTCAAACCAATTTTTCCACTTCATTGCGAGTTTGTAAAGAGGCGCGGCCTGCTCCTGGGAACCGCGCTGGCAGACCAGGGAAACAGGAGTATAATGAGAGCCGCACAAGGAGTCAGGCGATGAAAAGAAATTTCGCGCTCGGTGGTCTGCTCTATCTCGTCCTCGGGCTGCTGGCCACTTCCCAGGCCGGCCGCGAGGTCCCGGACTGGGAAAACCCCCGGGTGCTCGGGATCAACAAGGAGCCGGCGCACGCGACGCTTGCGCCCTACCCGGACCTGGAATCGGCGCTGCAAAGCGATTCCCGATCCTCGCCTTTTGTCCTGTCGCTTAACGGCTCCTGGAAGTTCAACTGGGTCAGAACGCCCGCGGAACGGCCCAAAGATTTCTTTCAGCCCGGTTATGACGTGAGCGGTTGGAAGGAAATTCCGGTGCCGTCCAACTGGCAGATGCAGGGCTACGACGCGCCGATCTACAGCAATATCCGCTACCCTTTCAAGAAAGATGCGCCGCGGGTCATGGGCGAGCCGGACCCGTCCTGGACCACTTTTCAGAACCGGAACCCGGTCGGCTCATACCGCCGGACCTTCGCCGTGCCTGCCGAGTGGAGCGGCCGGCTTACCTTCCTGGTCTTCGACGGCGTCAACTCTGCGTTCTATATCTGGGTGAACGGAAAGATGGCCGGCTACAGCCAGGACAGCCGCCTGCCCGCGGAGTTCAACGTCACGCCTTATCTTCAGCCCGGCGAGAACGTGCTGGCGGTGGAGGTCTACCGCTTCTGCGACGGCTCGTATCTCGAAGACCAGGACTTCTGGCGGATGAGCGGCATCTTCCGCGACGTGACCCTGGTCTCCCGGCCGGTGGTGCGCATCCGCGACTTTTTCGTGGAGACGCCGCTGGACGCGCAATACCGGGAGGCCGGGCTCAAGCTGACCGTGAAGGTAAAGAACGCTGGCGCTTCCGCGGCGCCGGCGACAATCGAAGCGCAATTGTTCGAAGATTCGGGAAAGCCCCTCGGGGCGACTCTTGCCCAGCCGGTCGAAGTGCCGGGGCAGGGCGAAGTGTCGCTCGACCTGGAGCAGGCGGTCAGGAACCCGAAAAAGTGGTCGGCCGAGCTGCCCCACCTCTACCCCCTGGTCTTAACACTCAAAGACGGAGACGGCAAAGTCATAGAAGCCATTCCCTGGAAGGTGGGCTTCGGCGCGGTGGAGATCAAGGACGGTCAGCTCCTGGTCAACGGCAAGGCCATCTATATCAAGGGCGTCAACCGCCACGAGCACGACCCGGACCTGGGCCAAGTGATGACCCGGGAGCGGATGATCCAGGACATTATCCTGATGAAGCGGAACAACATCAACGCGGTGCGCACCTCGCACTATCCCGACGCGCCGGAATGGTATGCGCTGTGCGACCGCTACGGCCTCTACGTGCTGGACGAGGCCAATGTCGAGGCCCACGGCTACGGCTCGAACCTTCCCAACCGCATCTCCATGGGCAAGGACTATACCGAGGCTTGGGTGGACCGGGTGCGGCGGATGATCGAGCGCGACAAGAACCACCCCTGCCTGATCGGCTTCTCGCTGGGCAACGAGGCCGGCATCGGCAAGAACCCGGCCGCGGCGAGGGAGTGGGCCAAGGAGAATTACCCCGGCTTCATGATCAGCTACGAGCAAGGGATGAGCGTGCACAGTGATATCTTCTGCCCCATGTACACGCCGCCGCAGGATGTGGTCTCGTGGTGGAAAAGATTCGGCCGGGGCAAGCCTCTGGTCCTGATCGAATACGCGCACGCCATGGGCAACAGCGTGGGCAACTTCCAGGAATACTGGGACGTGTTCGAGTCCCACCCGCACCTGCAGGGAGGCTTTATCTGGGACTGGGTGGATCAGGGCGTGCGCAAAAAATCAGAGGACGGCCGGGAGTTCTGGGCTTACGGCGGCGACTTCGGGGACCAGCCCAACGACGGCAACTTCAACTGCAACGGCCTGGTGGCTCCGGACCGGGAGGCGCACCCGCACCTCTCGGAGGTGAAGAAGGTTTACCAGGAGATCAAGGCCGAGCCGGTGGACCTGGCCGCGGGCAAGGTCCGGGTCCGCAACAAGTATATTTTCCGGGACCTGTCGTTGGTGGAGGGGGCCTGGGAATTGAGCGAGGACGGCCGGCGGATTCAAACCGGGGCGCTGCCCCGGCTCGACCTGGCCGCGGGAGAAACGCGGGAGCTGACTCTCCCGCTTTCGAAGATCGAGCGGAAACCGGCCGCGGAATATTTCCTGACCGTCTCTTTCGCGCTCGCGCAGGATGAGGCTTGGGCGCCCAAGGGCTACGTGATCGCCTGGGACCAGCTCGCTTTGCCCAATCCGGCGCCGCCGGCGACCGAGTCCTCGAGCTCCGGTCTTTCGCCCATCCAACTTTCAGAAACGAATAAAGCATTCGCCGTGCAAGGCCGGAACTTCACGGTCCGCGTCGGCCGGCAGAGCGGGGCGCTGGAATCGTATGGGTATCAGGGCCGGGAGTTGATCGCCGCTCCGCTTCAGCCCAATTTCTGGCGGCCGCCGACCGACAACGACCGGGGCAACGGAATGCCGGAGCGCCAGGGCGTGTGGCGGGAGGCGGGGCCGAAGCGGGTGGTGGAATCGGTGACCGCCCGGCAAGTGAGTCCGGGGGAGGTGGAAGTTACAGCCCGGGCCAGGCTTGCCGCCGGCCGGTCCGCGTTCAAGAGCGTCTACCGGATTTATTCCAACGGTGAAATCGTGGTGGAAGCGGAGGTGAAGGCTCAAGGCCGTCTTCCGGACCTGCCGCGTTTCGGGATGCAAATGGCCGTTCCCGGCGAGTTCCGGCAGGTGGAGTGGTTCGGCCGCGGCCCGCAAGAGAACTACGGGGACCGGAACACCGGCGCGGCGGTGGGGATCTATTCCGGCACGGTGGATGAGTTGGTGCACCCCTACCTTGAGCCTCAGGAAACCGGGAACCGCACCGAGGTGCGCTGGGTGACGTTCACCAACGCCGAGGGCATGGGCCTCAAGGCCACCGGCCTGCCGCTTTTGAATTTCAGCGCCTGGCCCTGGCGGATGGAGGCGCTGGAGCAGGCGAAGCATCCTTATCAAATCGTCCGCAGCTCGGATATCACCGTGAACTTGGACTACCGGCAGATGGGGGTGGGCGGGGACAATAGCTGGGGCGCGTTGCCGCACCCGCCATACCGCCTCTCGGCCGGGGAATACCGCTGCGGGTTCCGGTTGAGCCCGGAGGGTTCCCGGGAGATGGAGGAAACGACCAGCCGACCCTAAGGAAGGTCCGGTTCCTTCCCCGCTCCCGAAAAAAGCCCTGGAGGGCATCCTCGTCTTTTGATTTAATTCAGCCGGAGGACTTCGGCGGGAAGATTTCCCTCTTCCCAGTTCAGCTCCAAAATGGTGGCAGGGTCTCCTTTCCAGACCCGGCTGGTGAACCGGTGCCGGATGTTGAGGGCGCCGGAGAGCTCGAGCAGCCGCTGGAAAAAGCCGAGGGTCTGAAAGGAGGCGGCTTCTTCAGCGGTTTTGTCCATCTCGTAGCTGATTTCCAGTTTGGCATAATCCCCGGAAAGGAAGAGGAGGTTAAAAACGCCGTAGTCGAAAAAACCGCGACGCAGGACCATGAAGCGCATCAAGGACTCGCGCGGATCTCCCTCGGAGATCAGATCCGGATACATTCTGGAAAGACCGTCAATGGAATGCCAGCCCCAGAGCCGCACCGCATCCAAGCTGCCCTGGGCGATCTCCTGGAGGATGCCGATGCCCATGCGCTCGAAAGTTTCCATCGGATACCATTCCGAGTCCACAATGGGCTGCTTAAGGAACAACAGGTCTTCGGGCAAGAGATAGCGGCTCCAGTCCACGTCCTTGCGGGCCTTGATCATCTTCATATAGTCCAGGAATAAAATTCCTTTGACCCGCCGGGTGTAGAGATCCTCGCGCCAGTTCAGCTCCAGGATGGTGGCCGGGGCGCCGGCCCAGGCCTGGCGGGGGAACTGGTGTTCGATTTTGGAAGCGCCGGAGAGCTCGAGCAGGCGCTCGAAAAAGCCCAGGGCTTGATAGGAGGCCGCCTGTTCCGCCAGAGGGCTCATGCCGTAGCCGATTTGAATCTTGGCATAAGTCCCGAACAGGACCTGGATGTCGATGGCGGAAAAATCGAAAAAACTGCGGCGCAACACCTGGAAGCGCATCAGGGATTCCCGGGGATCGCCCTCGCAGATCAGGGACTTGTGCCGGCTGAACAGGTCGTCAATGGATTGCCGGCCCCAGACGCGGACGGCGTTCATCTCGCCGCGGGCGAATTCTTGGAGGATAGCCAAACCCATGCGCTCGAAGGTTTCCATCGGATACCATTCCGAGTCCACGATGGGTTGCCCAAGGAAAATCAGGTCTTCCGGCTGGAGGTGCTGGCGCCAGTCTACTTCCTTGCGGTGCCTGATCATGCGCACGTAGTCAACGAACAAAGACCCTTTGATATTTTTCCTCACGCCCATCTCCGGAAAGATCGCTGACAGGAGGCCGCATCTATTCAAAGAAATGCAAGTTGAGACATCCTGGGAGGACGATGATCGGATCCAAGGGAAGGCATCACTCTCGAAATGTATCCATGCTTAGTTTAGCACCTGGGGTTGGCTAAGTCAATTTGGGCGCGCGGGGCAGGACTGCCAGAGGGCGGCGTTGTTCGGTCGAAGATCCTGCGGGACCGATCGGGGTCATTGTTCTTCAGGGTATTTTGCCCTCGAGCTCGTGCCCCGCACCCGGAGCAGATCAGCTTCCTCCCGCGCCGGCATTCCAGGCGCACTTCCAAACCCGATGGATCACCCTGGACCGAGACCACTCGGTGATCCTTAACATCCAATGTTTTTCGTATCAAACTCTTAAACAGCACAGCCTGCCCCTTAGGGCCGGGGTAACTCTAACTGCTCTAATAGACTGTGCTTTTTCTCTTGTTCAGTTGTCAAAGACCACCCTTAGATTCTCGGGACGGACATTCTTTTTTGTTAAATGGGGCTGAAAGCCATGCCCGGGCTGTTATTGTTAATAAATTTAACACCATAAATTATTGTTTATTTTAGCTAGGTTAGAAGTTAACTGATAAAAAATCATACAGTTTAAGGTGTTTTGGCGCAATAGTCATTCAAATTAAGAATCACAATAAAAACAATAAGTTATCGTGAAAAAGTCAGTGGGCACGAGATATGCTTAACACAACAATTAAAAACTTAAAAACGAGGAGGACAGGAAAATGGAAAAGCGACAAAGGGTGTTAATCGTTGACGACGAGGCATCGGTGCGTCGTCAATTGTCGGTCGGTCTCTTGCAAAGTGGATTCGAGGTGGAAGACTGCGAGGATGGGCTTTCGGCTTTGCACAAGATCGAAACTGCCCGGAGAAACCAGACTCCTTATAATTATATCATCACGGATATTCGCTTGCCCGATATTATTGGCCTCAAACTCTTACAAGTGATCAAAAGCAAGTATCCGGATTTGCCGGTGGTGGTGATTTCCGGGTATGGCGATGAGCGGACCCGGGAGGATGTAAAAGAATTCTTTGGCAATGCCTACCTGGACAAGCCCTTTGAGGTGGAAGAGTTGGAGGCCACGCTCAAGCGCATTGGCCCGCCGGAAGACAAAGCGACAGGATTGAAGCCGAAAACGGCGGCTGAAGAAGGGCGGCTAGCCAGCGCTTATGTTTTTATTCGGGGGAAAAATGATGCGGACTTGTATGACGCTTTTTCCAAGCTTTACTTTGCCGATGGCGTGCTCTATTGCGATGCGGTGCGCGGTGAAGCCGGGAGCGAGTGGGATATCGTCCTTTTGCTGCAAGCGGCCGACGTCCCGAGCATTGAGCATCTGGTGAAGAGTCAGATCCAGTCGCTGGGAGGGGTGCAGGCGGTGGAAATCCATCATTCGGAACGGCCCTGGCTGGGTGAAGACCTGGAGTCGTTCATTCAAAACTACGAGCGCATGAATGCCATGGAGAAAGTGGACGAGAATCTGACGGACAAGCGCAACCGGCGCAGCGTGTCGACCTATGCGATTCTGGAAATCGACCGGTCCTACCTCATTCCTTTATACTCCAAGCTTTATTTCACCGATCACATCGTGTATTGCGATTCCACGGATCAGGGCAAGATGATGATCCTGTTTCTCCAGGCCCCGACCTTTGAGCAGATTCGGAAAACCATCACCAACGAGATTCGGACCCAACCCGGCGTGCTCCGGGTCAAGGTTTTAAACATCGTGCAGGTGATGGAGATGTAACCGGGAGAGGGAACCCATGGCGGAAATCATTACCGAAGTCCATCAGCCGGGCACGTTACCGGCGTTTGGCCGCATGTTGTGGAGACACCGGGACGAGCCCGGGATGCTGATCCCGTTGCTCCAGGCCGCCCAGGATACGTATAGTTACATTCCGCCCCTGGCGATTGAGCAGATTGCCGAGGTGACGGGAATCCCTTCCAGCGAGGTGTATGGGGTCATCACCTTTTACAAGCAATTTCGCCTGCAACCCCTGGGCCAGCATGTCATCAAGATGTGCAAGGGAACCGCCTGTTACGTCTCGGGCGCGGTGACCATGGGCCAGACCATCGAGGATGAGCTCGGCGTCGCTCCGGATGAAAATACCGAGGACGGGCTTTTTACCCTTCTGGTGGTGGCTTGTCTGGGCTGTTGCAGCCTGGCGCCGGTGGTGATGATTGACGACCAGGCCTATGGCAAGCTGACCCCGGATAAGCTCCGGAAAATTCTTCGCCAGTATCGCAAGCAAGCGGAAGCCGGCGCGGGAGGTGGACGCCAGCCTTGGTAAGGGAGGGAAGGATGCAAGAAGTCAGGGTGGGAACGGCGTCCTGCGGGATTGCCGCAGGGGGTCTCGCCGCCTACAACCGATTTGCCGAGCTACTCAAGCCCGATCCCAACCGGGTGATCCTCAAGCAAACCGGATGCGTGGGGATGTGCTTCCGCGAGCCCTTGGTGGAGATCGTGGAGGACGACCACCGCCGGACTCTCTATGGCGAGGTCACCTCGGATCGGGTGGACCGCATCGTGGAAGAACATCTGCGGGGGGGAAGGCTCATCCAGGAATGGGTCGTTGAAGAGAAAGAGTTTCTGGCCAAACAAAAGCGGATCGTGCTTCGCAACTGCGGCGAAATTGACCCCTTCAGCCTGGAGGCCTATCAGGCCCGGGATGGCTACCGCGCCTTGGAAAAGGTCCTCGCCTCCCTGACGCCGGAGCAGGTGATCGAGTGCATAGCGGAGTCGGGTTTGCGCGGACGGGGAGGGGCGGGATTCCCGACCGGCACCAAATGGCGCCTGGCCCGGGCCGCGCCGGACCCGCACAAGTATGTGATTTGCAACGCGGACGAAGGAGACCCCGGCGCCTTTATGGACCGCAGCGTTCTGGAGGGAGACCCTCATTCGGTTCTGGAAGGGATGGCGATTGCCGGCTACGCCCTCGGCGCCGACCAGGGCTACATCTACGCGCGGGCGGAATATCCCCAGGCGGTGCACCGGCTTCGTCACGCCATCGCCCGGGCGGAGGAAAAGAATCTCCTGGGCCGCAACATTTTCGGCCGGGGCTTTCATTTTTCGATCCGACTGAAAGAAGGCGCGGGCGCGTTTGTCTGTGGCGAGGAAACCGCGCTGATTGCCTCGATTGAAGGGAAACGAGGGATGCCCCGGGTCCGCCCGCCTTTTCCGGTCGAAGCCGGGCTCTGGGGACACCCGACCTGTATCAACAATGTCGAGACTCTGGCCAATGTTCCCTGGATCATTCTGAACGGCGCGCCGGCCTTCGCTGCTTTCGGGACCGAGCGCTCCAAAGGAACGAAAGTGTTTGCCTTGGCCGGCAAGGTCAAGCGGGGCGGGCTGGTGGAAGTGCCCATGGGGATCACGCTCAACGAGGTCATCTACGGTATTGGCGGCGGAACGGTGTCGGGGGGGCCCTTTAAAGCGGTGCAGATGGGCGGGCCCTCGGGCGGATGCATCCCGGCCAGCCTGGGCGACACCCCGATTGACTATGAGAATATCACGGCCACCGGCGCGATCATGGGTTCGGGCGGCATGGTGGTGATGGATCAGTCCACCTGCATGGTGGATGTCGCCCGCTTTTTCTTGAACTTTACCCAGAATGAGTCCTGCGGCAAATGCACCTTTTGTCGGATCGGCACCAAGCGGATGCTGGAAATCCTCGAGCGGATTTGCATCGGCCAGGGCGAGGAAAAGGACTTGAAGATCCTGGCGGAGTTGGGCGAGCAGATCAAATCGTCCTCGCTTTGCGGCCTGGGCCAGACCGCTCCCAACCCGGTGCTGACCACCCTGCGCTATTTTTACCATGAGTATGAAGCCCATATCAAAGAGAAGAAATGTCCGGCCAAGGCCTGTCTGGCGCTGGTCGAGCTTTACATCAATCCCGAGCTCTGCTCCGGATGCGGGCTGTGCCTGAAAGCCTGTGATTCCGGGGCCATCAGCGGGGAGAAGAAAAAGCCCCATCAGATCGAGCCGAGCACTTGCGTGAAATGCGGCAAGTGTATCACGGTCTGCCGCCTGGGCGCGGTCGAGAAAAGGTAGAACCATGTCTCCGATACCCGATTCGGAACGGTTGCAACTGCCCGTGGAGTTGAAAATCAACGGGCAAAGCGTTCGGGCCCGTCCCGGACAGACCATTCTCGAGGTGGTCCGCGAGCAAGGGCTGGACGAGATCCCCACCCTTTGCTACGACCCCAAGCTCGAGTATTTCGGTTCCTGCTTTCTGTGTGTCGTGGAGGTGAAGGGAGCCCGGGGCTTGCTTCCCTCCTGCACCACCCGGATCCGGGACGGGATGGAAGTCTTCACCCGGAGTGAAAGGATTAGCAATACCCGCAAAACCGCGCTCGAACTCCTCCTCTCCGACCATTATGCCGACTGCACCTGTCCGGCCCAGCGCGCCTGCCCCGCGGGGGTGGACGTGCAGGGATATCTGGGCCTGGCCCGACTCGGACATTACGAAGAAGCTCTGCGCCTGATCAAGGAGCGCAATCCCCTGCCCATTGTCTGCGGCAGAGTTTGCGTGCGCAAGTGCGAAGTCAAGTGCCGGCGCAATGAGGTGGATAAGCCGGTGGGGATCAACTATGTCAAGCGCTATTGCGCGGAACATTCGCGGCATGAGGCGATTCGCCCCCAGGTGAAGCCGGCCACGGGCAAGCGGGTCGCGGTGGTGGGGGGAGGTCCGGCCGGATTAACCTGTGCCTATTATCTATCGCTCTTGGGCCATTCGGTCAAAATTTTTGAGGCCATGCCCCGGCTGGGCGGGATGCTCCGTTACGGGATTCCCGAATATCGCCTGCCCAAGGCCGAGTTAGACAAAGAAATAAGTGAAATTCTCCAATTGGGCACCGAGGTCGTCCTGGAAAAAAAGCTGGGACGGGATTTCACCGTGGAGAGCCTGCTGAAGCAGGATCAGTTTCAAGCGGTATTCCTGACTCCGGGCGCCCCGCTCAGCCAAAAACTGGATATCCCGGGCGAGGAGGCCGAGGGAATCGAGTCGGCCTTGGATTTTCTCCGGGATACCGAGCTAGAGGGGCCGCGTCCCCTGCGGGGAAAGACCGTGGTGGTGGTCGGGGGAGGAAATGTCGCGGTAGATGGGGCGCGCACCGCCCTCCGCTGCGGCGCAAAACAGGTGACCATCCTCTACCGCCGCACCCGCAAAGAAATGCCCGCCCACCACGAAGAAGTGGACGCGGCCGAGCAGGAAGGGGTCCGGCTGGAGATGCTGGCGGCGCCGGTGGAAGTGATCGCCCAACAGGGGCGTTTGCAGGGATTGCGATGCATCAAGATGGAACTGGGCGAACCCGATGCCAGCGGCCGGCGGAGACCGGTGCCGATCCCCGGTTCCGAGTTTGACTATCCCTGTGATTATGTTCTCTCGGCGATCGGTCAAAAAACCGAACCCGAGGTGTTCGGCCAAGAGCCGGAAACGACCAGGCCCGCGATCAGCCGACGGGGCACGATCCAGGTGGACGAGGCCACGATGGCCACCGATCGGCCCGGCGTGTTCGCGGGCGGGGATGCGGTGAGCGGGCCCGCCGTGGTGATTGACGCGATTGCGCAGGGTCATCGGGCGGCGGACGCGATCCACCAATATCTCTTGACCGGGGAGATGCAGGCCTCGCCACCTTCTTTTGTGAGTCAACGAGAGGTGTTTGGTCCGATCCCGGCCCGGATGTTCGAAGAGGTGGAGCGCATCCCCCGGCAGCAGATGCCCGAACGACTCCCCGAGGTCCGGAGGCAGGACTTTGCCGCGGTGGAGTTGGGTCTCTCGCAGGAGGAGATGGAAGCGGAAGCCAACCGCTGCCTGGAATGCGGGTGCAAAGCCCAGTTTGAATGCGCTCTCCGCCGATATGCCACCGAATACAACGTGGACATCATGAAAATGTCCGGGGCCGTGCGCCGGCATAAAGTGGACAACAGCCATCCCCTGATCACCCTCGATCCCAACAAGTGCATCCTCTGCGGCCGCTGCGTGCGGACTTGCGCGGACATTTTGAACCAGTCCATCCTGGGCTTTGTCAACCGGGGATTCACCAGCCAGATCAAGCCCGCCTTGGGAAAGCCCTTGGCGGAAACCCCTTGCATCAGCTGCGGGGCCTGTGTCGAAACGTGCCCGACCGGAGCCCTGACCGCCAAGCTGCCCTATGGCCGGCAGGGACCCTGGAAAGTCAAGCAATTCCCCTCGGTGTGCGGCTTTTGCTCCGTGGGGTGCAGCCTGAGTCTCAATGTGGTGACCGAGGGGGTGCTGTGGGCCACGTCGCAGGTTAATTCCCATCCCGGCCAAGGGGACCTCTGCTGGAAAGGACGCTTCGGAACCGGTCTGATCCAGGGCCCGGACCGGCTTCGCCAACCCCTGGTCCGAAAAAACGGGCAACTAGAAGAAACGGATTGGGACGAGGCGATCAAGGAAGCCGCTCGGCTGCTGCAGGCGGTTCGAAATCAGAAAGGGCCTGAATCCGTGGCGGTTCTCGCGGCGCCTCGGATGACCTTGGAGGAATGTTATCTGGTGGGACGCCTCGCCCGCGCCGGCCTGGGCACTGACCAGATTGGCAGCTTCGGCCAAATTTACCGGGGAGGACCCCGGCAAGATCTGGACGACCTTGTGGGCGAAACGACTTCCACCTGCTCGCGCGAAGATATTGATTCCGCGGATGTGATCTGGCTAGTGGGGGCGGATCCATCCTCGACCCATCCGGTCATCAGCATGAGGGTGCGTCGGGCGGCCCGAAGGGGCGCCAAGATTATTGTAGTCAATTCCAGCAATATTGACTTGGTCCGCTCTTCCCGGCTTTGGCTCGATCCTCGCCGAGGGACGTTAGGGATTCTTCTGGCCGGCCTCCTGCGCCGGATC
>Ga0299912_10000129_pt1 | contig 84903 bp, 86 predicted proteins | sample RVTome_2_FD_207667 | JGI IMG/M metagenome (GOLD analysis project Ga0299912, IMG submission 207667) | Soil microbial communities from uranium-contaminated site in the Upper Colorado River Basin, Wyoming, United States - RVT95D214 (version 2) ... | reverse complement strand
ATGCCATCCACGGCATGTTGAAATACGACAAACCCTTCGATAACACCCGCTTTTACGCTATTCCAGCATGAGCAGGAAAGTGCAAAAATTACAAAACAAATGCTTGACCTCGAACAGAGTATCTACAAGGCTCAGCGAATGAGGTCCGGTAATTCAGAAGCACTGCACTATGGAAGCTGGGATGTTTGGGATGAGTAGTGTGGAGTGCGGCAGGGGGCAAGCAGCGCTCTCTCCACGAATGCTATTATCCTTGCAATTGATGGAATGAATATCCAAATTTGCATGGATGATTGACCGGATCTTTCGTAAGGCCAATGGCCGGGAGATGAAGCTCTATGGTTAAGCATCGCATACCTAACCCCGGACGTATCGACGAAGAGAACCCCGAGTGGACGGCGGAAGATTTTCGTCGTGCCAAACCCGCCGCCGAGGTATTGCCGGAACTCTTCGGCGCACAAAGCGCCGCAGAGATGTTGCAGCCGAAGCGCGGGCGCCCCGCTTCCGCGAACCCCAAGGCGCACGTCAACCTCCGCCTCGACGCGGAGGTAGTCGACGCCTTCCGCGCTTCCGGGCCCGGCTGGCAAACCCGTCTCAACGCCGCGCTCAAGGATTGGCTCAAGACCCACTCTCCGGCATAAGCCATGAGCCATGTGGGGCAGACTAGCGCAGCGCGATCTGCCGAATGGCTTCCAATATGCGGCGCAATGCCCTTCGGTTATTGCGCCCTACACGGGCTACGCTTGCTGTGCGGGGTGTGCAAGATTATCTATGTTGTGCAAAAACGCGCATTACTACCCTGCATTTATTGATGGAGTTATTGCCATGCCTCCTACCCTCACTCCCGCCAAGAAGGCTACCAACATTATACTCTCGGCCGATGTGCTGACCGAAGCCAAGGCATTGGGGATCAATATTTCTCAAGTCTGTGACCAGTACCTGCGCGCACTTGTGCGCAGCGAACGCGAACGACGGTGGCAGCAGGATCATGCCGAATTCATCGTTGCCTACAACGAAATAGTAGAGAAGGAAGGGTTGCCGTTGGAAAAATGGCGGACATTCTGAGACGGCACGCTGCGATGTTTGCAGCAACAACGGCGCGCACAGAGCCATGCGGCGTAATGCCCTTCGGTTATTGCGCCCTACACGGGCTGATTAAGAGCCAGTGGCTCACCCAGATAGGCGTGTTCGATACTCTGACAAGGACACGACCTCTGAAGGCTGCCCACCTCCTACGCCAGAGGGCTCCAGCGCAATGATTTGTGGCGCGATTCGAGTAAGCATGTCTTTCTTCAGATGCACTGCGCGCGCCACGTCGTTAACGGACGTACCCAAGCGATTCTGCATAGTGCGAAGAGCGTTCAACAAGAGTTCTGGCTGTTCGTGCGGTATCGAAGAATCCTCGTCCTCTACATATCGTTGGCCTTTGGCAAATAGGTGCCCAACTATCGCACGACGATACTGGTCTTCTGACAACAACCCTAACTGGCGCGCCCGATAGAGCATCCCAGCCTTACTCACTCGCCACCGCAACTTCAACTCAGAAAGCGCCCGCCAATTGATCTGAGTTCCCCCACGTAGCTGCGGGAACTCTTTAGAAAATGAACTGCGAGGCATAAGGAAGGCACCAGCGAAGCGATTCGCTTCGGCTTCAGCTCCTTTGTCCCCTGTCAATCTACCCTCATGGCCAACAAAATGTGCGATCTCGTGGGCATGGCCAAACCGCGCTCGACATGCAGACACCTCGTTGCTGTTCATCACTACAATAGGACGCGGCGACGAAATCGACAGTGCATCAATCTCTCTAACTGAGCCTTCGAATGTAGTCACTACCGCACCAGCATTTTCGACAACCCGAATCATGCTTCCAATGGGACCAAGCCCAAGCCCCCAATGAACACGGCACTTTTCAGCGGCGCGTTCAGCCTCTTCCGGCGTGCTGATGCCATGCGCGGGAAAGTCGAATTTCGGTAGCCTCAGCTTTGAGTCTATGAACGATACAACGCGGCGAAACAACTCGCCTTTAGCGATTGCCGACTGCTTATCTGCCGTTTTGGTGCCGATTAGCTTGCGGAAGTGATAAGCCTCTTCCGTAAGCATGTGCCCGGGTGATGAAAAGAAAAAACTGACCTCCACTTTGAGGAGGTCAGCTAACTTTTCCACAAGTTCTACCGTGGGTTTGTCTCGCTCAGCTTCGAGGCGCTGAATGTATTGCTTCGACTTTCCTACTGCTTCGCCAACGTCAGCTAACGACAGATTGTAAGCTGAGCGAGCTAATCGGAGGTTGGCCCCATCAAAACTTTTGTCCATTATCCTAACGATTCGCTATCATCCGTGTCGTGCTTGACGTCTTCGTTGGGCACGCCAACAGGAGCGGCCGGTTGCTCGACCGCCTTTGGACGATCTTGGTCAACACCACGCAATACACGGACTAACCCATAGCGCCATTCGCAAACCGCTTCTTCCAATGCGTTATAGCCAATGAAGTAAATCTCAAGATCATCATGCTCTGTTAAGGGCCGTTGAACGATGAATCTAAAAATGACCGGTTCTTGGTCGTTAGGCGCAAACAGTTGGTCGCTGTAATTTCGCCGCCAGAAGCCCTTCTTCTTCGGGTTTTCGTGATCGTCACGGAAGAATCGGAAGGTGATCCCCTCTATTTCGAGCGTTACATCCATCCCCGAATTGGTTAGCTTCAACCAGTCGATATTGTCTCCCGACGCAAGATTGATTAACCGTTTTCTAGAACGCCCAAAAAACAAGGCCCCTCGTCCGTAGCTGCAGTCGTCATCCGTATTCAGCAAGGACTCAATGCCGTAATACACTTCCCAAAACTGCTTACCTAGGAAATTGAGGCGATCTTCAGTAAGAGCTGGCTTGAACTTCCAAGGCTGTTTTGTGGGCATCTTGTTAGACCTTTTTCGGAAAACGACAAAATCGTCAACCGGAAGTTTGGAGGAATATTGTCGATTCGTCAACCCCGCTGGCTTTTCGCCTTGCTTCATTCTAGGTTGAATTGGTTTAGTAACGCACAAGCTGTGAAAAGCAAGTGAAAACGGGGGGTCGGGTTCATTTGCGTAGCCGAAATCACGCCGCCTTGGAAACCTTCCGCCCCTCATCCACCTGCCGGATCAAGCATTCCGCCGGAATCCCCAACCCGTTGTGCAATCGCCAGATCATTTTCAAAGTCAGGGGGCGCGTGCGGTTGAGGATTTCGTAGACGCGGTTGGAACGGCCTATCATCGGCTCCAGGTCCTTCACCGTTAGTCCTTTCTGTTCCATGGTGAACTTGATGGCTTCGACCGGATCGGGCAGTTCCATCGGGTAGTGCTTGGCCTCGTAGGCTTCCACCAGCGTCACCAGCACGTCAAGCCGGTCCCCTGCCGGGGTATCCGGTTTGACGTGCATGAGGGATTTGATGTCCTTGAGGGCTGTCTTGTAATCGGTCTCGGTTTTGAGGGGTTTGATGTCCATGGTACGGTCTCCGTCAAATCATTCGCGGTCTATCTGCAGTGGTCGAGAAATAGCGTCGGGTTCAAATTCCCCGCCGGCCATCAGCGCCGAGCAACCGCCTCGTCAGCAAGGCCTGCATATCCCGACGACCATCCGCGATCAGCACAACGGTAACTCGCTGCCCGATGACGCGATAGATTACCCGGTAGGGCTTGAAGAAGGTTTCCCGAAAATCCTTGATGCCCAGCGCCAGCAGTTCCTTCGGGTATGAGCCGCGTTCAGGGTAGGTCGCGAGGTTTTCCACAATTTTCTCTATGCGATCCAGGACATGGTCGGCCTTTGCCGGCGCGTCGTGCTCGGCGATGTAGTCCTGGATTTCCTCCAGGTCGCTTGCGGTGCTCCTGGTCAGCACGACCTCGAAACGCATCAGCCCTTCACTTCCCGCTGCGCGTTCTTTTTGCGCAGGCGGCGAATCACGTCGGCTGCGGGGATGACCTCGCCTGATTCGATTTCCCGGTTGCCGATGGCGAGGATTTTCAGCAGTGCCATCGTTTCCTGGGTTTCCTCGTAGGACGCGACGTCCTGAATGACCATTTTTGCCTCGCCGTTCTGGGTGATGATCATGGGTTCGCGTTGTTCGGTGAGTTGGCGCATGATCTCGGCGGCGTTGGCCTTGAGGTAGCTGATGGGCTTGATTTGGGTTGAGTACTTCATGTTGGCGCCTCTTGGGTAGACAAGTCCGAATATAGTCTGTTTATGGTCTTGTTGCAAACCCCCGTGTTCCGCAGCGCAGTAGGGCGGATGAGCGTAGCGTTATCCGCCGTATGTATCTTGCACATTTTCCATTCGGCGGATAACGGCAAACCTTCCCTCTCCCTAACCCTCTCCCGCAAGCGGGAGAGGGAACGATCGCCCCTTCTCCCTTTTGGGAAAAGGTTGGGATGAGGGTGGGCCTCATCCGCCCTACGGGGGGGGCTGCTCTATGTGGCCGGCAAAAGGCCGGGCACATGGACGATCCACGCAGCCACCAATCCGTGCAGCAGGTCGATGCGCTCCACCTCGTGATGGAGCATGTGGAATACCTGCGGGTCGACGGTTTTTCCCTCACGCGCGTGCGCCCACAAGCGCAGACCCGACGAGCGGTTTCCGAGCGCTCCGTGGCGTGTCAGCTCCTTCGCGGCCTTCACGGTTAGTTCCGCCGTCGGCTCGACGATCAGCAGCTTGCCGCCGGGCCGCACGCAGCGGATGAGTTGGTCGAGGGCGGCGCTTTTGTCCTTCACTACAGCCAACAGAGAGGCAGCCGAGACCACGTCGGCTTGTCGCTGGGGTGCGCCGGGCTGGAGCACGTTGCCGATGTGGAAGGTGGCGGGCGAAGCTTCGCGTGCCGCGAGGCGGCGGGCGATGCGGATCATGTGATGGTCGAGGTCGATCCCCATGGACTCATATCCCCGCGCGGCCGCCAGCCGGGTCACCAGGCCCGGCCCGCAGCCCACGTCCAGCCATGATTTGCCATGCCCAGGCGGGAGTTGTTCCACTGCCGTGCGATGCAGGTTCTCGTAGAAATCCGCGCCCTGTAGCCATGCGAACAGCCGCGCCGAGAAGTAGCTCATGGCCGCGGGTCAAGCCGTGCGCGGGCTGCGCGGGTAGCACCACAGCAGCAGGACCACGAACACCGCGGGCAGGAAGGATGCCGTGGTGACCTGCGCCAGGCTGACGGCGCCGAGGCCGAGGTAGTACAGGGTGACCAGCCAGTCGATGGCCTGAATCCCCACCATGGCCTTGATCCAGTGCACGCTGCCGGCAGGGTTGCGGGCCGCCAGCGCCATGCCGTAGCCGAATCCCAGGAACCGCGCCGCCATCATGCCGAACAGCCAGTTCGTCCAACCCGGCGCGCCGGGTAGCCCGAAGGATTGCGCCGTCGCTTGCGGCGCAAACAGGAACGCCAATCCAAGGACGATCTGTACAACCGCGATGAACCATAACGTAAACGATAGAACTTTCTGTTTCGACATTGCCGTACCTCCCGATGCATAGTGTTTGAAAGAAGTGAGTTGCGGTTGACACTATAGCGATAGCGCTATACATTCGGAAGTAGTTACCATTTTGTAACCATGATATTCGAGGGGAACCCGTGAAGGCTCGTGTAGCGCCAAGCGCCGCCTGCGACGATGATTGCCCGGTGCGCAAAACGGCGCGCATCATCGACGGCAAGTGGACCACCATGATCGTTCGCGACCTGCTTCCCGGCAAGAAGCGCTATTCCGAACTGCTGGCTTCGCTGCATGGCATAAGTCCGCGCATGCTGGCCGAGCGGCTGCGGTTCCTGGAGGAAAACAAGCTGCTCACCAAGAAAATCTATCCGGTCATTCCGCCGAAAACGGAGTATCGGTTGACCGCTTTGGGGAAAGGATTGGGGGCGGTTGTCGCGGCCATGGCGGAGTTTGGGAAGAGGCTTTGAACGATGGGGGTGCCCCCGATTGCCCATTTACGCCGGTTCTCAATCCTGTGGCTGCCGTGCATGTAGGTCGGTTCAACCCAACCCAACCCTCTCCCCCACCGGCTTCGCCCCCCTCGCTTCGCTCTCCCCACAAGTGGGAGAGGGGAACCGTTGTCCTCTCTCCCGCTTGCGGGAGAGAGTTGGAGAGAGGGCTGAAGCGGAACCGACAAACCAACCGTGTCGATCGTCGGTTCCGGCCTGCGGCCTTGAACCGACCTACAGGTTTTAGTGCGACAGTGTGTGCGCTCCCGGTACTCGCTTGCTGCTGTATGATTTAGTCATTAATTTTTCAGGTTAGCAGGAGTCTGCCTCATGCCCACCGATCACCCCGAGTCTTCAGCTCCAGATGCCGATGTCGAACTGGCCGAAGGCCCGCGCGTGCGCTGCGTCGGGGCGTGGACGGTGCATGGGATGGCGCGGCTGGAGGGGCGTCTTGCCGCTTTGCGCTGGCCGCAGGCGGGCGAGGTCGTCGTCGACGGCTCGGCGGTGGGCGCCATGGATACGGCCGGTGCGTGGCTGCTGCAGCGCGCCATTCAGGGGCTTGAGAGCAGCGGGCGCAAGGCGGTACTGCAGGGCTGGCGCCCGGAGCACGAAGCCATCCTGGCCATGGTCCGCGCGCGCGCGGCGGAGGTGGGGGCGGTGCCGGCGCCCGCCGCTGCGGGCGTGTTGGAGCGGACCGGCCGCGTTGCCTGGCAGCATGCGTTGCAGGTCACGGGCATGCTATCTTTTATCGGGGAGGCCGCGGCGGTTGCGCTACGCTCGCTACGGCACCCCTCGCGCATGCGCTGGCGGCCGGTGCTGCACAATTTGCATAGCGCGGGTTTCAACGCGCTGCCCATAGTCGGGCTGCTCAGCTTCCTGATGGGCACAGTCATTGCCTACCAGGGCGCGGAGCAGTTGCGGCGTTACGGCGCCAACATCTTCATCGCCGACCTGGTGGGCCTGTCCATGCTGCGCGAACTGGCGCCGCTGCTCACCGCCATCGTCGTCGCCGGGCGCTCCGGTTCGGCTTACGCGGCGCAGATCGGCACCATGAAGGTGACCGAGGAGATCGACGCGCTGCGCACCATCGGCATCGTGCCCACGGAGCTGCTGGTGCTGCCCAAGATACTGGCGTTGACGATTGCCTTGCCGCTGCTCACCGTGTATTCCGATATCATGAGCGTGTTCGGCGGCATGGTCATGGCGCGTGCCCAGCTCGGGGTCGGCTTCGAGGATTTCCTCGACCGCTTCGGCGATGCCGTCAAGCTGTCGTCGTACCTGACCGGCATCGGCAAGGCGCCTGTGTTCGCGGCCATCATCGCGGTGGTGGGCTGCTTCCAGGGCTTCCAGGTGCAGGGCGGCGCCGACAGCGTGGGGCGCCAGACCACGGTGAGCGTGGTGCAAGCCATATTCCTGGTGATCGTGGCGGACGCGATTTTTTCTGTGGTGTTCAGCACCCTGCATATCTAAAAACGGCTTAGCCGGAAAGACCCAAAACATGCGCGCCATCTTTCTTTTTCCCCTCCTTTTGCCGGCCTTGTCCGGCTGCACCAAACCCGTAGCCCAGCCCGAGCCGCTACGCCCCGCACTGGTCTACAGCGTGGTCCAGGGCGCTGCCGGGCAGGCGGAGGTTTATTCCGGCGAGATCCACGCGCGGCGCGAGGCGGAGCTGGGCTTTCGCGTCGGCGGCAAGGTCGCGGCGCGCATGGTGGAGGTCGGCGACGCGGTGAGGCCGGGGCAGGTGCTGGGCCGGCTCGATCCGGCGGACGCGCAACTGGCCGCGGCCGCGGCGCGCGCCCAGGTCGCCGCAGCCGAGTCCGAGGCGGCCAATGCCGCCGCGGAACTGGCGCGGGCGCAGAAGCTGGTGGAGCAGAAATTCATCAGCCAGGCGGCGCTGGACGCGCGCATCAATGCCGACAAGACCGCCCATGCCCGTCTTGCCGCCAGCCGCGCCCAGCTCGACATCAGCGCCAACCTGGCTGGCTACGCGGCGCTGACCGCGGATGCGGCGGGCGTTGCCACCCGCGTCGATTTCGAAGCGGGGCAGGTGGTGAGCGCCGGGCAGCCGCTGCTGCGCGTGGCCTATGCAGGTGCCAAGGAGGCGCAGGTTCGCGTGGGCGAGGCGCAGGCGCGCCAGGTCAGGCCGGGCATGCCGGTGCAGGTGGGGCTGTGGTCGGCGCCGGGGAAGGCTTACGCCGCCGTGGTGCGCGAGGTGTCCCCGGCTGCGGACGAGCATCGCACCTATCTGGTGAAGGCCACCATCGCGCAAGCGGATGAGGCGGTCAGGCTGGGCATGACGGCCAGCGTGGTGTTCGCCGGCGCTGTGGGGCAGGCGCCGCCCATCGCGCTGCCGGCCGGGGCGCTGTTCCAGCAGGGCCAACAGGCCGCCGTGTGGGTGGTCGACGCCCAGCACAAGGTGAGTGCCGTGCCCGTCGAGGTGGTGCAGTATCGCGACGACGGCCTGCTGGTGCGCGGCAATTTGCCCGCGGGCACCCAGGTCATCGCGGCCGGGGCGCATAAGCTGCATCCGGGCCAGAAGATAGCCCCCATGCCCTACGACGGCCCCGCCCCGGCAACAAGCGGGGGCCGCGCGTGAGCCGTTTCAACCTGTCCGAATGGGCGCTCGCCCATCGCAATTTCGTGGTCTACCTGATGGGGCTGTTGACCCTGTTGGGCGTGATGGCCTACGGCAAACTGGGGCAGTCCGAAGACCCGCCTTTCACCTTCAAGGTGATGCTGGTGCAGGCCTACTGGCCCGGCGCCACCGCACAGGAGATGGAGCGGCTGGTGGCCGACCGCATCGAAAAGGCACTGCTGGAGTCGTCCCATGTGGAGACGGTGAAAAGCTTTTCGCGCCCCGGCGAGACGCAGATTTTCGTGACGGCGCGGGACGCCACGCCCGCCCGCGACATGCCGGACATGTTCTACCAGGCGCGCAAGCGCGTGCAGGACATGCAGCGCACCTTGCCGCAGGGCGTGCGCGGGCCGTATTTCAACGACGAATTCGGCGAGACCTACGGCAACGTGTTCGCGCTCACCGGCGAGGGCTTCAGCCTGGCGCAACTGCGCGATACCGCGGACGATGTGCGCAAGGAACTGTTGCGCGTGCCGGGCGTGGCCAAGGTGGACGTGATCGGGGTCCAGGACGAAAAGGTCTACGTCGAGCTGTCCAACGAGAAGCTGGCCAACCTCGGTTTCGCCCCGCAGGAAATCGTCAATGCCCTGCAGGAATGGAACGTCATGCTGCCCGCGGGCAGCTTCGAAACGGCCACCGACCGCATCTATCTGCGCCCCTCCGGGCGTTTTGGCAACGTGGAGGAAATCCGCGCGACGCCCATCCGCGTCGGCCGCCGCACCGTGTTGCTGAAGGACGTTGCCGAGGTCAAGCGCGGCTACGTCGATCCGGCTCAGCCCCGGCTGCGCTTCGAGGGCACGCCCGCCATCGGGGTCGGCGTGTCGATGCGCAAGGGCGGCGACATCATCGCGCTGGGCAGGGAGCTGGACGCCACCATGGCGCGCGTCGAGTCGCGCCTGCCGGTGGGGCTGGAGCTGCATCGGGTGAACGACCAGCCGCGCGCGGTGGCGGCGTCCATCGGGGTGTTCCAGAGTTCGGTGGCGGAGGCCGTCATCATCGTCCTGGCGGTGAGTTTTTTCAGCCTGGGGCTGCGCGCCGGCACGGTGGTGGCGCTGTCCATTCCGCTGGTGCTGGCGGTCACGTTCTTCTTCATGAACCTGCTCGACGTCGGCCTGCACAAGATATCGCTGGGCGCGCTCATCCTGGGCCTGGGCCTGCTGGTGGACGACGCCATCATCGCGGTGGAAATGATGGCGGTGAAGATGGAGCAGGGCCTGGACCGCGTCAAGGCGGCGAGTTTCACCTACAGCACGACGGCCTTTCCCATGCTCACCGGCACCCTTATCACCGCCGCCGGTTTCCTGCCCATCGCCACCGCGCAGTCCACCGTCGGCGAATACACGCGCTCGCTGTTCCAGGTGGTCACCATTGCCCTGCTCTTGTCGTGGCTGGCGGCGGTCGTGGTGATTCCCTACCTCGGCTACAAGCTGCTGCCGGACCCGCACCGGAAGGAGCCCAAGCCCGGGCGCTTCGAGGGCTTGCGCCGTACGATACGGGCGTTGGGCGCCCGCCAGCACGGCCTGGCCGAAATCTTTTACCGGCGCTTCCGCGCCCTGGTCACCTGGTGCGTGGCGAGGCGCAAGACCGTCGTCGTGCTCACCCTGCTGGCTTTTTTCGGCGCCGTGTACAGTTTCCAGTTCGTGCAGAAGCAGTTCTTCCCGGATGCCACCCGGCTGGAGTTGCTGGTGGACCTCAAGCTGCCGGAAGGCAGTTCGCTGCCCGCCACCGAGCGCGAGGTGGCCAAGCTGGAGCAATGGCTGGTGCCGCACAAGGCGGACATGGTCAACTACGTGACCTATATCGGCAGCGGCTCCACGCGCTTTTACCTGCCGCTGGACCAGCAACTGCCGGCGCCGAATTTCGCCCAGTTCGTCATCACCACCAAGGACATCGAGGCGCGCGAGCGGCTGCGCGACCAGCTCATCGCGGCCATGGACAGCCCGGCTTTCGCGGCCGTCCGCGGGCGCGTGCTGCGTCTGGAAAACGGCCCTCCGGTGGGCTTCCCGGTGCAGTTCCGCATCTCCGGCGACAACTTCGACACGCTGCGCGAAACGGCGCACCGCATGGCTGCCGCGATGCGCGCCAACCCGCACCTGCGCAACGTGCAACTGGACTGGGACGAGCGCTCCAAGGCCATTTTCCTCGACGTGGACCCGGCGCGCGCACAGGCGCTGGGCGTCACCCAGCAGAGCCTGTCGCAATTGTTGCAATCTGCCGTCCAGGGCAGCCAGGTCACCACCTACCGCGAGCATGACCAGCTCATCGAAGTGGTGCTGCGCGGGGTGCCGGACGGCGAGCGCCTGAGTCTGCTCGCCAACCTCAACGTGCCCACGGCTTCGGGCGGCACCGTGCCCCTGTCGCAACTCGCCACGCTGCGCTACGGGTTGGAAGAAAGCCTTATCTGGCACCGCAACCGTACCCCCACCATCACCGTGCGCGCCGACATCTACAGCAAGATGCAGGCGCCGGTGGTGTCCGCGCAACTGGAGCCGGCCATGGCCGCGATCCGCGACACGCTGCCGCTGGGCTACCGCCTGGAAACGGGCGGCGCAACCGAGGAAAGCGCCAAGGCCAATCTGTCCATCAATGCGGGCATGCCGATCTTTCTGGTGGCGGTGTTCACCCTGCTGATGATCCAGTTGCAAAGCTTCCAGCGCGTCGTCATGGTGGTGCTCACGGCCCCGCTGGGACTGATCGGCGTCGCCATGGCGCTACTGCTGCTCAACCGTCCGTTCGGCTTCGTCGCCATGCTGGGAACGCTCGCGCTGACCGGCATGATCATGCGCAACTCGGTGATCCTGATCGACCAGATCGAGCGCAACATCCGCGACGGCCAAGCCCCTTGGGACGCCATCGTCGAGGCCGCGGTGCGCCGCTTCCGCCCCATCATGCTCACCGCCATGGCGGCCATCCTGGCCATGGTTCCGCTGTCGCGCAGCGTGTTCTTCGGACCCATGGCCACCGCCATCATGGGCGGCCTGTTCATCGCCACCATCCTCACCCTGCTGTTCCTGCCGGCGCTGTATGCCGCATGGTTCCGGGTGAAGCGGCCTGTGGTTTAATGCCAGACTGTAGAATGCTCGTGAGTGTAGGAGCGCCGCCCCGGCGCGAATGCGGCCGAAAATCGCGGCGAGGGCGCCGCTCCTACAACGGTGTTTTGCTCTAAAGGGATAATCCGGGTTAATCCGACATGAATGCCGCCGAACCCATCGTAGCCGTCGCCAACCTGTGCACCCGTTTCGGTGCGGCGGTAGTGCACGACAACGTCAGCCTGGAAGTGCGGCGCGGCGAGATATTCGCCATCGCCGGGGCGAGCGGCTGCGGCAAGTCGACGCTGCTGCGCGAGATCATCCTGCTGGAGCGGCCGGCGTCCGGCTCGATCCGCGTGTTCGGCCGCGAGGTGCTGGGGCTGGGCGACGTCGAGGCGCTGCCTTTGCGCAAACGCTGGGGGGTGATGTTCGAGCGCGGGGCGCTGTTCAGCTCGCTCACCGTGACCGAGAACGTGGGCCTGCCGCTGCGCGAACATACCGCGCTCGGCAACGCGCTGATCGACGAACTGGCGGCCATCAAGATCGCGCTGGCCGGCCTGCCGCCCAGCGCCGGCGCCAAATACCCCAACGAGCTTTCCAACGGCATGCGCAAGCGCGTGGCACTGGCGCGCGCCATCGCACTCGACCCGGAACTGCTGTTCCTGGACGAGCCGACCGCCGGGCTCGACCCCTTGAGCGCCAGCGGATTCGACGAACTTGTGCAACACTTGAAAGAGACTCTGGGATTGACCATCATGATGGTGACGCACGATCTGGACTTGCTGTGGCGCGTGGCCGACCGCGTGGCGGTGCTGGGCGAGGGCAGGGTGCTGGGGGTGGGGAGCATGGAAGAGCTGTCGCAGTCGGATCACCCCATGGTGCGCGAATACTTCTACGGGCCACGCGGCCGGGCGGCGCGGGAGCAGGCATGGAAACGAAAGTAAATTACGCCGTCGTCGGGCTGTTCGTGCTGGTGCTCGCCACCGCGCTGATCGGCGGCATCCTGTGGCTGAGCGCGGGCAAGCAGTACCACAAGAGCTACGACGTCTACCTGGCCTACATGCGCGAATCGGTGTCCGGCCTCAACCTCAACGCGCCGGTGAAATACCGCGGCGTCGACGTCGGCAACGTGCGCGAAATCGGGCTGGACCCCGGCAACCCGGAGCAGGTGCGGCTGGAACTCGACATCGAGCGCGGCACCCCGGTCAAAACCGACACCGTTGCGGTTCTCAGGGTGCAGGGGCTGACCGGCATCGCTTACGTCGAACTCGCCGGCGGCAGCCGCGACGCGCCACCGCTCAAGGCCGCGGGGGAACAGAAATATCCGGTGATCAAAACCGGGCCTTCCCTGCTGGCGCGCCTGGACACCGCGCTCACCGACGTGGTCGCCAACCTGAACCGCACTGCCGCCAACGTCAACGCCGTGCTCGACGAAGACAACCGCAACAGTCTCAAGCGCACCCTGTCCGATCTGGCGACCCTGAGCCACACGCTTGCCAGGCGCAGCGGCACGATAGACGCCGGCGTCGCCGACGCGGCGCAGACCCTGCAAAACACCGCCCGCACCAGCGCCGAGTTGCCCAAACTGCTGGAGCGCATCGGGCGCAGCGCGGACGCGGTGGACAAGCTCGCCGTCGACATCGGACGCACCAACGCCACCGCTGCCGAGACTCTCCAGGGCGTGCGTACCGACGTGCGGCGCTTCACCGGCGAATCGCTGCCGGAATTGGAAAAGACCCTGGCGGAAGTACGCGAGCTCACCGCCTCCGCGCAGCGTGTTGCACGGGAACTGGAGCAGCGTCCCAATGCGCTGCTGTACGGCAAACAGCCGGCACCGCCGGGGCCGGGGGAGTGATTGGTGGCTTCAATTCAACGTGGGTCGGGCTAAAGCCCGACCTACGACGCCCAGGTGAGCAGGGGGCGATGTTCCGATCTTGAATTACTTGGTGCCTTTGTGCCTTGGTGGTCAATTGCCTTTTTCCAGGTTTACACGGGGAATCACAGACATGGTGACTGAATGAAATCCTGCCACATCCTGCAAACCGCCGCGCTGGCTGCCATATTGGCGCTGGGGGCATGTACCCAGTTCCAGCCGGTCAAGAACGAGCCGCCCAACCTGTTTGCGCTGCAAGCCGAACTGGACCGCGCGCCGGCCGCGCCAAGCGCATCGCTCACCCTCGCCGTCAATGCGCCGCGCGCCGCGCCGGGCTACGACAGCCCGCGCATGGTCTACGTCAGAAAGGCTTACGAACTCGAATCCTTCGCCAAGAACCAATGGGTGGATACCCCGGCGCGCATGCTGGCGCCGTTGCTGGTGCGGGCACTGGAAGGCAGCGGCAAGTTCCGCGCCGTGGTGCAGGCGCCCAGCCCGGTTGCCGCCGACCTGCGCCTGGACACCGAGATCGTGCGCTTGCAGCAGGAATTCACCGCGCATCCCAGCCGCGTGCACCTCACGCTGCGCGCCCAGTTGATCGACGTGAAATCCGCGCGGGTAGTTGCGAGCAGGGAATTCGATGTGATCGAAGATGCTGCCAGCGAAGACCCCTACGGCGGGGTGGTCGCGGCCAATCGGGCGGTGCGGGAGGCGCTGGCGGAACTGGTGGAGTTTAGCGCCGGCGTGCAGCGCTGAAGCGGAGCAGCGGAGTAGGGCGGAAAAGCGCAGCGCCTTCCGCCGCATGTTGCACCACCCCATGCGGCGGATAACGGCAAACCTTCCCTCTCCCTAACCCTCTCCCGCAAGCGGGAGAGGGAACGATCGCCCCTTCTCCCTCTTGGGAGAAGGTTGGGATGAGGGTGGGCCTCATCCGCCCTACGAACTCTACTCCCCGCCCACCATCGTCGCTTTCTTCCGCACCAGCCGGCCGTCCCGGTAGTCCGCCAAAGCCTGCTCGATTTCCTCCCGCGTACTCATCACGAACGGGCCGTACTGGACGATGGGCTCATTGAGCGGATGGCCCGCGACCAGGATGAAGCGGGCCCCTGCGGCGCCGGCCGCGATCTCCACGGTGTCGCCGGCCCCGAGTATGGCGAGCGTGTGCCTGGGCAGCGCGGCATCGCCCATGGTCGCTTCGCCCTCGAAGACGTAGACGAAGGCGCTCATGGCCGAGTCGAGCGCGTGCGCGAAAGTGCGCTGCGGTTCGAGATGCACGTCCAGATACTGAACATGCGTCCAGGGGTCGCCGATCGGCCCCGTTCGTCCGCCGTATTCGCCGCTTAGCAGCCTGACCCGCGCGCCGTCGGCCTGCACTTCGGGAATCGCCTGCGGCGGGAATTCCTGGTAGCCGGGGTCGCTCATTTTTTCCGCCGCGGGCAGGTTGATCCACAACTGGAACCCGCGCATCAGGCCGTCGCTTTGCTGCGGCATTTCGGAGTGGATCACGCCGCTCGCCGCCTTCATCCATTGCGCGCCGCCGCTGCGCAAGTCGCCGCGGTTGCCCATGCTGTCCTGGTGCAGCATGTGGCCGTCCAGCATGTAGGTGAGCGTGACGAAGCCGCGGTGCGGGTGGTCGGGGAAACCGGCGATGTATTCGCTGGGGTCGTCGCTGCCGAAGTGGTCCAGCATCAGGAAAGGATCGAGGTGGCGCCGCGCCGGGGTTCCTATGGTCCGGTGCACCGTGACCCCGGCGCCTTCGGATATGGCCGAGGCGCGGACCAGTTGGGTGATAGTGCGGATCGTCATGGTTGCGGCTCCTTGCTGAATGGCGTCAATCTGATTCTAGGTCGTTGTAGGATGCGGTGACGAAGGAACCGCATCGTTCGCGTCATTCAATTCCGCTTCACCGCGAGCGATGCGGTTCGTGCCTCACCGCATCCTACATGCTTTTTCCGGGATCAAGCCTTGCTGTGCGCGCCGTCGCAAAACGGTGCGTTGGCGCTCTTCTTGCACGCGCACAGCCAGACCGACTTGGCCTCGTCCACGCTGAAGGCCTTGGGTTCGAAATCCGTTCCCTTGTGGGCGCCGTCGCAGAACGGCTGGTTCTTGCTGAGGCCACACGAACACCAGTAATACTGCTTTCCCGCTTCGAGTTGGACTTCGATGGGTGCGGATGCTTGGCTCATGGTTTGCTCCTTGGCTGGTTGAACTACGTGGAACGTATTGTGGCCGTTGCCGAGCCAGGAATAAAGATCAATAATTGCAATTAAATGTTCTTTGATGGAGAACCTATGGACCGCTTTGCAGACATGGAAACCTTCGTGCGCGTGGTGGAAACCGGCAGCATCACCGGTGCCGCGCAACGCATGGAAATCGCGAAATCGGCGGTGAGCCGGCGCCTGGCCGAGCTGGAAGCGCGCCTGGGCGTGCAGCTCTTCCGCCGCACCACGCGGCGCTTGAGCCTGACCGAGAGCGGCCGCGGCTTTTACGAGCGCTGCGTGCGCGTGCTGTCCGACCTGGCGGAGGCGGAGCTTGCGGTGTCGCAGGAACACGAGGCGCTGCGCGGCAAGCTCAGGGTCGCGCTGCCGCTTTCCTTCGGCCTGCTGCATCTGGCACCCGCGATCAACGAATTCAACGAACAGCATCCGCTGGTCGAGTTCGACCTCGATTTCAACGACCGCCAGGTGGACCTGATGCAGGAGGGCTTCGACGTCGCCATCCGCATCGCGCAGCTCGCCGATTCCAGCCTCATCGCGCGCCGCCTGGCGCCGGTTCGCCATGCCGTCTGCGCAAGCCCCGCCTATCTCGCCGTGCATGGCACGCCCGCGCATCCGGCGGACCTCGGGCAGCACGTCTGCCTGGCCTACAGCAATCTGGTGAACCCCGGCACCTGGGCGTACCAGCAACCCGACGGCCGCAGTGGCACGGTAAAGGTGCCGATCAGGCTCAGGGCAAACAATGGGGATTTCCTGTGCAACGCCGCGATGGCCGGGCAGGGCCTCATCCTGCAGCCCACCTTCTACGTCCATGACGCCATCGCCCGCGGCTTGCTGGTGCCGGTGCTGACCGGGTACGCCTGGCCCACGCTGAGCGCCTATGCCGTCTATCCGCCGACACGGCATCTTTCCACTCGGGTGCGCGCGTTCGTGGATTTTCTCGCCGCGCGCTTCTCCGGGGTGCCGTATTGGGACCGCGCGTGGAACGAGGCATTGCCGGTGCAGCAAATGTAGCGGTCGCCTGATTAGTTCCAAGCCAGCCACCCCGTAGGCCAGGCGCGCCGCCTTGCAGACTGCGCAACATTTGCTACAACTAAGGCTGGCGGCACGGTTCTACCGTTCCGATGGGTGCCGGGAACGGCGCGTCCGCAGAGGACACCGAGGTATGCTTTTTTCCAGGTTGATTTGCCCATGGAGGCAGCAATGAAGCGACTTTTGCGTAGCCCCCTGGGGCGCGAAATCGTGCTGATACTGGCCGTGAAATTTGCGCTGATGTTCGCGCTCTGGTTCGCGTTTTTCCGCCATCCCATCGACAAAGGCCTGGATGCAGCCGCGGTGAGCCGCGTCCTGCTCGGCGGCGAGTCCTCGGCCATCCAGGAATCCACAAGGAGCAGTCCATGATTTCCGAACATCTGGTCGACATATCCCGTCTGCAATTCGCCGTCACGGCGCTGTACCACTTCCTGTTTGTGCCGCTGACGCTGGGCCTGGCCTTCATCCTGGTGATCATGGAGAGCGTTTATGTGCTCACCGACCGGCCCATCTACAAGGACATGACCAAGTTCTGGGGCAAGCTGTTCGGCATCAACTTCGCGCTCGGCGTCACCACCGGCATTACCATGGAGTTCCAGTTCGGCACCAACTGGGCCTATTACTCGCATTACGTTGGCGATATCTTCGGCGCGCCGCTGGCGATCGAGGGCCTGATGGCTTTCTTCCTGGAATCCACTTTCATAGGCCTGTTTTTCTTCGGCTGGGACCGCCTCTCCAAGCAAAAGCACTTGCTGGTCACCATCCTCATGGCGGTCGGCTCCAACCTCTCGGCGCTGTGGATACTCATCGCCAACGGCTGGATGCAGGACCCGGTGGGGGCGGCGTTCAACTACGAAACCATGCGCATGGAGCTCACCAACTTCTGGGAGGTGATCTTCAACCCATCGGCGCAGGCCAAGTTCGTGCACACCGTCAGCGCGGGCTACGTGACGGCTTCCATGTTCGTGCTCAGCATCAGCTCCTACTACCTGCTGAAAAAACGCGACATGGAGTTCGCGCGGCGCTCATTCCGCATCGCCGCGGCCTTCGGCTTTGCCTCGGCCATGTCGGTGATCGTGCTGGGCGACGAATCCGGCTACACCGTGAGCGAATCGCAGCAGACCAAGCTGGCCGCCATGGAGGCGATGTGGCGCACCGAGCCCGCGCCCGCCGCGCTGACCCTGTTCGCCGTACCCGACGAGGCCAGCGAGAGCAATAAATACGAGGTGCAGATTCCCTACTTGATGGGCCTGATCGGCACGCGCTCGCTGACCAAGGAAATCCCCGGCATCGTCCAGATCAAGGAGAAAAACGCGGTGCGCATCAGCAACGGCATCCTCGCCGTGACCGCGCTGGAGCGGCTGCGGCGCGACCCTGCAGACGCCGAAGCCAAGGCGCAGTTCGAGCAGTACAAGGGAGACCTGGGGTTCGGCCTGCTGCTGAAAAAATACACCGAGGACGTGAGTCAGACCACGCCGGACATGATCCTCAAGGCCACCAACGACACCGTGCCGCGCGTGGCGCCCATGTTCTGGACTTTCCGCATCATGGTGGCGCTGGGCTTCTCGTTCGCGCTGCTGTTCACGCTGGCCTTGTACTACTCGGTGAAAGGCACGTTCGTCGACAAGCCCTGGCTGCTTAAATGGGCGCTGTGGTGGCTACCGACGCCCTGGATCGCCGCCGAGATGGGCTGGATCGTCGCCGAATACGGGCGCCAGCCGTGGACCATTTACGGCTACCTGCCCACCCATCTGTCCACTTCCAGCCTGTCGGCCGGCAGCGTTTACGGCTCGCTCGCCGGCTTCGTGGCCTTCTACACCGGGCTGCTGATCGTGGAGGTTTACCTGATGCTGAAATTCGCCCGCCAGGGGCCGGGATCGCTCGGCACCGGGCGCTATGCCAATGAACCTGGCACCATCAAAACTGCGGGGGGCTGAGCCATGTTCGACTATGAAACGCTGAGATTCATCTGGTGGCTGCTGGTGGGCGTGCTGCTGCTCGGATTCGCCATCATGGACGGCCACGACATGGGGGTGGGCACGCTGCTGCCTTTCGTCGGCAGGAGCGACATCGAGCGCCGCGTCATCATCAACACCGTCGGCCCGCACTGGGACGGCAACCAGGTCTGGTTCATCACCGCCGGCGGCGCCATTTTCGCCGCCTGGCCCATGGTCTACGCCGCCGCTTTTTCCGGCTTTTACTGGGCCATGATGGCGGCGCTGTGGGCGCTGTTTTTCCGCCCCGTCGGCTTCGACTACCGCAGCAAGATCGACGATCCGACCTGGCGCAACGCCTGGGACTGGGGCCTGTTCGTCGGCGGCGCGGTGCCGCCCATCATCTTCGGCGTGGCGTTCGGCAACCTGCTGCTGGGGGTGCCGTTCCACTTCGACGACACCCTGCGTTCGTTCTACACCGGCACGTTCTTCGAACTGCTTAACCCGTTCGCGCTGCTCGCCGGCGTGGTGAGCCTTAGCCTGATCACCTTCCATGGCGCCAACTATCTCATGATCCGCACCGAAGGCGCCGTCTACGAGCGCGCACGCCGCGCCGCGCTGATTTTCGGGGTGCTGCTGCTGGTGACTTTTTCGCTGGCCGGGGTATGGGTGATGAGCAGCATCAAGGGCTACACGATCACCAGCGGCGCGCTGCCGCAGGCCGCATCCAATCCGCTGGCCAAAACCGTGGTGGTGGAGGCGGGCGCCTGGATGCGCAACTATGGCACCTATCCGCTCACCATGCTGCTGCCCGCGGCGGCTTACCTGGGCGCCGTGCTGGGCATCCTGTTCGCCTGGAGCAAGCGCCCGGTACTGGCCTTCATCGGCTCATCGGTCGCCGCGCTGGGCGTGATAGGCACCGCAGGGGCAGCCATGTTCCCCTTCATCCTGCCCTCCAGCAGCGACCCGCAGAGCAGCCTCACCGTATGGGACGCCACCTCCAGCCATCTCACCCTGGGCCTGATGCTGGGCGCGACGCTGATCTTCATGCCGCTCATCCTTTTCTACACCAGTTGGGCGTACAAGGTCATGTCGGGCAAGGTGACGGCAGAATACATCGAAGCCAACGACCGTTCGACCTACTAGGAGAAACTGCAATGTGGTATTTCGCGTGGATACTGGGAGTCAGCATGGCCGTGCTGTTGGCGGTGGTCAACGCCATGATGTGCGAAGCAAAGGAATACAGCGCCCGCGAGGGGAAATCGGAAGAGTGAGCATGTAGGATGCGGTGAGGAACGAACCGCATCGTTCGCGTTGCCCTGTTGGTTGCCGAGGGGTTCACTATAAGGCAAGGAACAGAAAAAGATGCTGCCTCTGCGAAACCCATTTATTCTCTTGATGCCCATTGCGATGCTGGTCGCCGCATGCGCTACAACACAAATCAAATCGACCTGGAAAGATCCGTCGTATCAGGCGCGCCCCTCCAAGATCATGGTCATCGGAATATCCAAGAATCCGGCACTAAGAAGAGTTTTCGAGGATGAGTTTGTCCAGCAGCTCAATGCCCATGGGACGAAAGCCATCGCAAGCTATACCGTTGTTCCCGACAAACGGGAGGGTGACGATGCGCTTGTCGCAGCAAAGCTGGCGCAACTGGGGGCCGATACGGTGCTCATTACGAGGCTGGTGAGCAAAAAGACCGTGCAAGTCTACGTGCCGGGAACTGTCTATTACCCCCCGCCCCCTTACAGGACATGGCGGGGCTATTATGGATATGGCTATCAGGCTATGTACACCCCGGGCTATATAGCCGAGGACGAATACGCAGTCATTGAAACCAACCTGTATGAAGCTGCCAATAACAAACTGATCTGGAGTGCTTCATCCGAAACAGAGATGAGTGGCTCAGACCAGAAACTCATCAAGTCCTACATCGGTATCATGGTGAAAACCATGGTTGAGCAGGGATTGCTGGGCAGATAAAAAAGCATGTAGGATGCGGTGAGGAACGAACCGCATCGTTCGCGTTGTCAGCCATTTCCACGCGGAACGGACGCCGGCCAGCACCGTTTCGAATGCCGCACAGTGCCTCGATTCGTTCGACGGGGAGGCGATTGGTTTTGCGTCGTGCGGATTCTCGCGAGCGATGCGGTTCGTTCCTCACCGCATCCTACTGCCCTCTCGCCAGCGCGGTAGCGTCGGCAAGAAGTGCCGATGTTGCAGCCGGCCGATCCCATTATCGTATTTTGTTGGCATGGTCATTGCTTAGTCCCTCAGTGAAACGTTACGAGGGATGGAGCAGCCAATGCGGGTCATGTTGATCGACGAAAATCTGGAACGGCGCGCGGAGTTGCGCGCGGCCTTGTGCGAGTCGGGTTGCGAGGTGGTGGAGCAGTCCGATTCGATGCTGGATATCATCAGGCGCGTGGCCGATCTGCAGCCGGACATGATCATCATCGATACCGACTCTCCCAGCCGCGATACGCTGGAACATATCTGCGTCGTCAGCCGCGATCAGCCGCGGCCCATCGTCATGTTCACCCAGGACGGCAGCACCGATAAAATACGCGCCGCACTGAGTTCGGGCGTCAGTTCGTACGTGGTGGACGGACTCGATCCCGCGCGCATCAAACCCATTCTGGACGTGGCCCTCACCCGCTTCGAAGAGCACCAGGCGCTGCGCCGCGAGCTGGATCAGGCCAATGCTGCGCTGGCCGAGCGCAAGGTCGTCGAGCGCGCCAAGGGCATCTTGATGAAACAGCGTAACCTCGGCGAAGAAGAGGCTTACCAGGCCATGCGCAAGATGGCGATGGAGCGCAGCATGAAGATGGCGGAACTGGCGCAGCAGATCATCGCGGCTTCGGCGCTGCTGTCGTGAAAGACGTGTCCATGCACAAAATAGGCTCGGCCGGCCGCTGTATTGCACCGAGTTGGTGCGGTCGCCGCAGACGCTTGGCACATTGCCGGGGTGCGGAAAAACACGAAATGTTCAAGGTTTAACCGATAGTTAAACAAGGATTACGCAGCTTGGCACGGGCCTTGCTGTAGGACAAAGCAGGTAACAAGGCGCGGGCCAACGGCGGCCCGGGTAGCTTTAAGGGACAAAGGCGTCCATTCATGCGTAGCGATGCGCGTGCATGGACGCCTTTTTATTTGTGCAACGCAAGGAGAACGGAATGAGCGACAAGATCGAGGAACAGCAACCGGCCATGGCAAGCGTAAGCGACAGCCGCAGGGATTTCATGAAAAAAGGCGCGCTGCTGACCGGCGCCGCGCTGATGGGCATGGTGCCGCCCGGCGTGCGCCAGGCAGCCTGGGCCGCCGGGTCGGATGCGCCGGAAAAGACAGAGGTGAAAATCGGCTTCATTCCCCTGACCGATTGCGCTTCCGTGGTGATCGCCTCGGTCATGGGCTTCGACAAGAAATACGGCATCAAGATCGTCCCGAGCAAGGAAGCCTCCTGGGCCGGGGTGCGCGACAAGCTGGTGAACGGCGAGCTGGATGCGTCGCATGTGCTGTACGGCCTGATCTATGGCGTGCAGATGGGCATCGGCGGGCCGAAGAAGGACATGGCCGTTCTCATGAATCTCAACCACAACGGCCAGGCCATCACCCTGTCCAACCAGCTCAAGGACAAGGGTGTGACCGATGGCCCGGCGCTGAAGAAGCTGGTGGATGCGGAAAAACGCGACTACACCTTCGCCCAGACCTTCCCCACCGGAACCCATGCCATGTGGCTGTACTACTGGCTGGCCACTTACGGCATCGATCCTTTCAAGGACGTGAAAAACATCACCGTGCCGCCGCCGCAAATGGTCGCCAACATGCGCGTGGGCAATATGGATGGCTTCTGCGTTGGAGAGCCGTGGAACGCGCGCGCCATCTTCGACAAGATCGGCTTTACCGCCGCTACGAGCCAGGACATCTGGAAGGATCACCCTGAAAAAGTGCTCGGCACCACTGCGGATTTCGTCGCCAAATATCCCAACACTGCGCGCGCCATGATCATGGCCATTCTGGATGCGTCGAAGTTCATCGACGCCATGGCCAATCGCGCGAAAGTGGCGCAGGTCATCGCCGAAAAATCCTACGTCAACACCACCGAGGAAGTGATCGAGGGCCGCATGCGCGGGGAGTACGAAAACGGCCTGGGCAAGAAATGGCAGGACCCGAACTATATGAAGTTTTACAACGAAGGGACGGTGAATTTCCCGTACCTCTCCGACGGCATGTGGTTCCTGACGCAGCACAAGCGCTGGGGCCTGTTGAAGGAAGACCCCGATTATCTCGCCGTCGCCAAGAAAGTGAACCAGATCGAGCTCTACAAACAGGCGGCGACGCAAGTGAAAGTGCCGCTGCCGAAGGACCCCATGCGTACGTCCAAGATGATCGACGGCAGCGTGTGGGACGGCAAAAACCCGAAAGCCTACGCCGCAAGTTTCAAGATCAGGGCATAGCGGAAAGGGGCGTCATGGGCGCTTATACAAGGCGCCCATGGCGCAACCCAAAGAACCGGAAAGGAGTACCGCCATGAGTGTAGTCAGCATTAGAAAAGAAAATTTGAGGGAAATCATGAGTTCCACTGAAACAGTGGCCGTAGCTCCCGTTAACAACACCCAGCGCGCCGAGGCTGTCGCATTCGCGGCGCCGTTAGGCAAACGGCTCCTGGAAAGCCTGGGCGCATCGCTCAAATGGCTGTTGCCGCCGCTGCTGGGGCTGGCCTTGTTCGTCGGGGTATGGGCGCTGGTGGCGCAGACCAGCCCCAACCTGCCGGGGCCGCTCAAGACCTGGGACTCGGCCGTGCAACTGTTCAGCGATCCGTTTTACCAGAAAGGCCCGAACGACCAGGGCATCGGCTGGAATGTGCTGAGTTCGCTGAAGAGGGTGGGCATCGGCTTCGGCATGGCTGCTGTGGTCGGCATCCCGCTGGGCTTCATGATCGGGCGCTTCCGCTTTCTCAACAGCATGCTCTCGCCCATCGTCAGCCTGCTGCGGCCGGTCAGCCCGCTGGCCTGGCTGCCGATCGGGTTGCTGGTGTTCAAGGCCGCGAACCCGGCGGCGATCTGGGTCATCTTCATTTCCAGCATCTGGCCCATGATCATCAACACCGCGGTCGGCGTCTCGCGCATCCCGCAGGACTACATGAACGTTGCCAAGGTGCTCAATCTGTCCGAGTGGAAGATATTCACCAAGATTCTTTTCCCTGCGGTGCTGCCGTACATGATGACCGGCGTGCGCCTCTCCATCGGCGTGGCCTGGCTCGTGATCGTGGCCGCGGAAATGCTCACCGGCGGCGTGGGGCTTGGGTTCTGGGTATGGGACGAGTGGAACAACCTCAACGTCGAGCACATCATCATCGCCATCTTCGTGGTCGGCATCGTCGGCCTGCTGCTGGAACAGTTGCTGGTGCTGCTGGCAAAACGGTTTGATTACGAGTAGCGATTAGCCCCTGCCAACAAAGGAAAAATCATGGAAAAGTACGTGCAACTGGAAAACGTCAACATGGTGTTCGGCACCAAGAAAGGCCCGTTCGTGGCCCTTCAGGACGTCAATCTCGACATCGCCCAGGGCGAGTTCGTTTCCATCATCGGCCATTCGGGCTGCGGCAAATCCACGGTGCTGAACATGGTGGCGGGGCTGCTCTCCGCCAGCAGCGGCGCGATGCTGTGCGCCGGGCGCGAAATCGCCGGCCCGGGTCCGGAGCGGGGGGTGGTGTTCCAGAATCATTCCTTGCTGCCTTGGCTGACCTGTTTCGACAACGTCTACCTCGCGGTCGAGCGCGTGTTCGGCGCCAAGGAAAGCAAGGCCAGCCTCAAGCAGCGCACCCACGACGCGCTGAAACTGGTTGGCCTGAGCCACGCCGAGTTCAAATACCCGCACGAAATTTCGGGCGGCATGAAGCAGCGCGTGGGCATCGCGCGGGCGCTCTCCATGCAGCCCAAGGTGCTGCTCATGGACGAGCCGTTCGGCGCGCTGGACGCCTTGACCCGCGCCCACTTGCAGGACGAGTTGCTGAAAATCGCGGCGCAGACCAAAAGCACCGTGATCATGGTCACGCACGACGTGGACGAAGCGGTCCTGCTGTCCGACCGCATCGTCATGATGACCAACGGCCCGGCCGCCACGGTGGGTGAAATCCTATCGGTCGATCTGCCGCGTCCGCGCGAGCGCCTGGCATTGGCCAACGACCCTCAATATCACGGCTACCGCGCTGCCGTGCTGGAGTTTCTCTACCACCGGCAAATGCGGCCTGCCGCATAGCGCGCCGCGCCTTGTAGGTCGGGCTTTAGCCCGACGCCGGTCTGAAGACCGTAGGCTGGGGTGAGCTTGCGAACCCCAGCATTTCGAGCCGCAAAAAAACGCTGGGGTTCGTGCCTCACCCCAGCCTACCGTGCTCGGTGGGGAGCGCGGCCATCCTGGCCGCATGCCCCACAAGGGGACTCCGATCCGCTACGGGCTTAAGCCCGTACGGAGTCGTATGCGGGCTGGAAGCCCGCGGTCCGACTAAGGATCCAATACTTGGCGCCTTGGTGCCTTTGTGGTCATAATTAGCGCCTTCAGGTTCGTTCAGCGCTCGCCATGCCAAAGCCCATTCCGCAATCCAACACCGCCCCGCCCCTGTACACCAACTCCCGCATCCACATCGGCTTCCTCCCGGACGCCGAGGAGATTAACCGCCAGATCATGGATGCCTACTGCCAATTGCGCGAGGAAGACCTGCTGCGGCGCAGCCATTTTTTCGGCGGACGTTACGAGAATCTCTACGTCGAACGGGAGCGCATCCCCGGCGTCGCACGCGTGATGGAACAGGCCGAAAGCTACGCCCGCAGCGTCCTGCAATGGACCGCCCCGGCCCTGCGCAGCGGCTTCTGGCTCAACGACATGGGCCCTGGCCAGATGACCACCGAACACGATCACGACGAGGACGACGAACTGCTTTCCGGGGTCTACTACGTCCAGGTGCCGCAGGATTCCGGCGAGCTGGTGATCGTGGACCGGCGCATCCGCACCGTAGTCACGCCGGAGGCCGGGATGTTCGTATTCTTCGCCCCCACCGTGCTGCACTCGGTGAGCGTCAACCGCAGCGGGGAAAGGCGCTTGTCCATGGGCATGAACTTCGGTCCGGCGGCGGCCTGACACGCTGCTACAGCGCGGCAAGGCCCGTCGATGCAGGCTCACAAGAATAGGCAACAGCAGAAAGGAACGTTGGCATGCGGCAGAAATCGTGGGTTCCGGAAATCGGTGCGGTGGTGCAATACGCAGGCCGACACAGCACGCTCTCCCGCAGCGGGCATACGGCGCGGGTCGTCGCCGAGGGCGTGCGCGGTTACTTCGTGGTCGAGGTGATCGGCCACCGCGGCGCCCCGGTGCGCGTGACGGTCAAGGCGGCATCGCTGGCTCCGCTGGGGCCGTGTTTGTTTTGATGGCGTACTGCGGAGCAGCAATGGCAGGAACGTGCCGGTTCCAGCCTTCACCGATCATTAGCCAATGGCTGGTTGATGCTGAAATGCGCTCTCGATGCAGAGTTAGGCAGCCAGAGCCACTTCAACAAAAGCGCTTTTTGATGCAGGCGGTGGGATTTGAAGTCCGCCAGCTCTCATATCTTCAAGATGAAACTGGATCGCCTCTTCAATAAGCTTAAGTGCTTCTGCTTCCGTTTCGCCAACGGCGATGCAGCCAGGCAAATCTGGGACAAAAGCACCGTAACTAGAAGGGCCTTTTTCAATAACGACCATATAGCGCATGGAATTACTCCTTTAACCCAGCCTGTTTGAGCGCACTGTTCAATGTACCGGGAGGAACATCCACGCTCGGCTTGCCAGCAACAGTAACGGTACCGGGTTTCGTAGTGTGGTGTAATTGGCGATGGCTGCCGCGTTGACGCACGACGAGCCAACCATCTTTTTCCAGCAGCCGCAATAACTCGGATACTTTCATGCGCAAATGTTACGCCTGTAACTGAAAAATGGCTAACGTTCGAGGTGGCCCCAAGCGCAGCACGTGTAGGGCGCAATAACCGAAGGGCATTGCGCCGAATGAAGGTGTGGATTGGTGCAATGCGGCTGCCGCCTTATTGCACCCTACATGTTCCAGCCTGCGCGCGTGAGCCCAAACGGACTATCCCGGCTTCATCAAAGCGACATAAACGCTCCGTAGGATAAGCAGCGTGTAGGGTGGGCAAGTTTTACCTGCCCACGCAGTTTGGCGGCAAATCGGTGGGCACGCTACGCTTTGCCCGCCCAACAACGCTGGCTTGGAGATTCATCGCGTAGGTCTTGTCACGCAACGACATATCATGCCGCAGATTCAAGTGGAACGTCCCATCCCGGAAACAGAAGAACGGCTGGATGGCACTTCAAGGCGGAAGCAAGAACCTTGGCCCGTTCGACGCCCAAATTTACCCGCCCGTTTTCAATGGCGGAAATAGTGGCCTGGGGAATGCCGGTGAGTTCGGCAAGCTGATTTTGGCTCAGTTCCTGAAGCTCACGGATAATGCGGACGGACTCGCCCACAGTGACTTCTATGCGCTTTTTTGCGGGGCGAAACTCTTCCATGTTAAGGCCTCCGATAATCATGAGGGGTCACGTGAACTACTTGAATCAACAATGCGTCAGCAACGATTCGATAGACAACTCGCCATTGAAGCCCTAGCCGGGAAGAGCGATAACCTTTCCACTCTCCAGCAAGCGCTTCATCGTGGAAACCCTTGATTGCCCGCAGTCCTGGCGGGCCCGATAGTGCGGCGATGTCTTTCCATTTTTCGTACCGCTTAAGTACTTCCTGCGGGACGCCCCCGGAAAGCTGCTTATCAACCCGACGGTGCTCTTCGATGCGCCACATGCCAAATTATGGCTATATGCTATTTGATATGTCAAGCACGTGTAGCGCCGAATGAAGGTGTGGATTGGTGCAATGCGGCTGCTACATATTCTAGCCTTTGCGCGCGAGCCAAAACGGACTATTTCTGGCTTCATCAAAGCGACATAAACGCTCCGTATGATCGGTAGCGAACGCCGAATCTCGTGCCGCTACACGGCCACGGGAGGAGGCGATTGCAAACGCCATTCAGGGAGCATCGCATGCACGCATTTCCTCCACCCCGGGCCAAGCTCATCCGTCTGCTGTTGATCGCCAGCGCGTTGTCGTGCCCGTGCCTTGCGGGCGCGCATGACGCGGGGCAGCAGGCGCCAAGCGCGTCCACGCAAGACGCCACCGATCTGAAATTCCGCGATTTCTTCAAGATGCCCGTTGGGCCGCGCGGGCTCCAGCCTACCGAGAAGCTGCTGGGGCTGAACGGCAAGCGCGTGCGCATCCTCGGCTATATGGCCAAGCAGGAGCAGCCGGCTGCCGGGACGTTGTTGCTGACCCCGCTGCCGCTGACCATGGGGGACGCGGACGAAGGGCTTGCCGACGATCTGCCGGCGACTGCGGTGTTCGTGCATCTGGAGAGCGGCGGCCGTAGCGTGCCTTACGTTCCCGGCCTGATCAAGCTCAGCGGCGTGTTGAGCGTGGGTGGCCAGGATGAGGCGGATGGCCGCGTCTCCACCGTGCGCTTGACCATGGATGCGGCGGCGTCCGACGCATTCCTGCGCAGTCTGCCGCAGCGTCAAGCCAGCAAATAGATTTTTGTAGAAGGGCCGACAACGCGACGCCGCCGGTCCGGCAGCACCCCACCAACCAAGGAGAGAACCGAAATGCCTAACCGTATTTACGCACGAAAATCCCTTACGTTAATGATCGCCGCTGCGCTCGGCACCACCGCCTGCGCAAGCTTTGCCGCGCCCACCGTGTCGCGTCTGACGCCGCCGAGCGAGTTGTTCGCTTCCGGCAATGCGGCGCCGGTGATCGCGCGTTTTCTGCCCGGCCAGCGCTTCGACCTGCAGGCCACCATACGTCCGGACGCCGGCACCACCATTACCGGCTTCCAGTTCGCCATCGACGGCAAAGTCGTCAGCGCGGCTCCAGGCACCACCAGCATGGTCGCCACCGGCCTGGTGAGCGGCCTGCCGGCCGGCACGGCAGTGGTGTCGCAGCGCGCGTATTCCAGCAAACGTCCGGGCATGCACACGCTGACCGTGACCGCGACCCAGAGCGACGGCCAGATCGCCAGCGCCACCGGCAACTTCGAAGTGGTCGGCATCGCGGAAGGCGGCCGTGTCGCCAAGAACATCATCATCCTGCTCGGCGACGGCATGGGCGCCACGCAGCGCACCGCCGCGCGCATCATGGCCAAGGGCTACGCGCAAGGCAAGGCGAAAGGCCTGCTGGCCATGGACACATTCCCCTACACCGGCATGGTGATGACTGCGTCGCTCAACTCCATCGTCACCGACTCCGCGCCCGGCATGGCCAACTACGTCAACGGCAACAAGGCCAACAACAACCAGGAAGGCGTTTTCCCCGACGACACCGCCGATGCCTTCGACAACCCGCGCGTCGAGTACCTGTCCGAATATCTGCATCGCATCCAGGGCAAGTCGCTCGGCATCGTGACCACGGCTGACGTGTTCGACGCCACGCCGGCGGCCAACGCGGTGCACACGGCCAACCGCGGCAACGGCACCGGCATCGTCGACCAGTATCTCGACGACCGCGGCCTGACCGGCCTGACCGTGCTCATGGGCGGCGGCCGCAAGTGGTTCCTGGCGAACCCGACCGCCGTTCCCCAGGGCGCCAACGGTTCGGCACGCAAGGCCTCTTCCGACTACGTCCTGCCCGGCGACATCGTTGCCGCGTGGGGTGCCGCTCCCGGCGCCAAGGACGTCGGACGCGACGTGATTGGCGACTTCCAGGCAGCCGGCTTCAGCTACGCCGCCGACAAGGCAGACATGGACGCCGCCGGGGTTCCCGACAAGCTGCTCGGTCTGTTTTCCTACTCCAACATGAACGTGGCCCTGGACAAGATCGGCAAGCGCCGCGGCACCTCGACCGTGGTCGACGATTACGGCTTCCCCGACCAGCCCATGCTGGACGAGATGACCGACAAGGCGCTGCAAGTGCTGGCCAAGAACCCCAAAGGTTTCGTCGCCATGATCGAGGGCGCGTCCATCGACAAGCAGGCGCACCTGATGGATTCCGACCGCTGGATCGAGGAAACCATGGAGTTCGACCGCGCGGTGCAGGTGGCCAAGGACTTCGCCAGCAAGCATCCCGACACCCTGGTCATCGTCACCGCCGACCACGAGTGCGCCGGCGCCACCATCATCGGCGCTTCGACCAAGACCAATGCCGATCTCCAGGCGTTGCTGGGCAACGGCACCACGGCCGGCCAGCGCGATGCGGTGGTGGGCACCTACGACGCCGCCAAGTTCCCCAACTACACCATCAGTGCCGACGGCTACCCGGTCACCACCGACATCGACCACAAGATGCTGATCGGTTACGGCGCCAACGCAGACCGCTACGAGACCTGGGTTGCCAACGAGCAGCCGACGCAGGATACACAGCAGCCCTTCGCCGGCACCGCACCGCTCAACACCTATCCGGCCGACCCCGGCGTGCGCAACAGCGCCACCGGATTCCACGTCACCGGCCAGATCGGCGGCGATCAGGCGGCCCACTCGGCGAGCGACATTCCGCTCTCCGCCTACGGCCGCGGCGCCTCGTTCTTCACCGGGGTGATGGACAACACGGATGTGTTCTTCAAAATGGGCCAGGCCGCCATCGGCGGCGTGCGGCACGACTCCAACGACGACTAAACGTGCAGACGGCGGCGGCCGGAATTTGGCCGCCGCTGTGTTCAACCCGGATCATCCATTAGAGCAAAACACCGTTGTAGGAGCGGCGCCAGCCCTCCCCTCAATCCCCTCCCGCAAACGGGAGGGGAGACGATTGCCCCTTCCCCCGCTTGCGGGGGAAGGTTGGGATGGGGGTTGGCCGCGATTTGCGGCCGCATTCGCGCCGGGGCGGCGCTCCTACACGCACGAGCATCCCAGTGAACAATCTGGGTTCAAGGTTTACACGCCAGCGATCCGGTACACCGGGTGCTGGCGTTTTTTTTGCCTTGTCGGCCTGATGCTGGAAATGGTTGGACCAGCAAGGTTCAAGATGTCATCGCGGATAAGGCGTCGTATATAATCGGCCTGGCAATTCCGACCGACAGGGGAAGATGAAAATGAAATACGACAAAACGACGCGCTGGCTGCATGCCGGCCTGGCACTGGGGATTACTCTGCAACTGGCGCTCAGCCTGGCGATGGAGTCCCCCGAACCGGACAAGCCCGCAACAACCGGCATTGCCGCCGCCACTTTCGAAGTCCACGAGAACTTGGGCATGGCCGTGCTGGCGATACTCGTTCTGCACTGGCTATGGCAGCTCACCGGGCACACGGCGCACGGGCTCGCGCATCTGTTCCCCTGGTTCTCCGCCGACGCGCGCACCGCAGTCGTGACGGATGCCAGGCGCCTGGCCGCATCCCGGATGCGGGATGTCCCCGAAGTGAGTCCGCTAGCAGGTGCCGTGCATGGGCTGGGGATACTGGTGGCGACTGTCATGGCGGCTACCGGCGCCGTGCTGTATTTCGGCATGGCCGAAAATGGGTCGATGTCCAAGCCGGTTCACGCCATCGAGGAATTCCACGGTTTCATGGCGAACCTCATGTGGGCCTACCTGGTCGGGCATGTGGCGATGGTCGCACTGCACCGCAAGCTCGGGCACGCCGATGTCTCCGAGATTTTCCGCCTGAAGTGATGCGGCTCTACGGCTATCGCAACGGGCGAACGCTGCGCGCCCTGTGGGCGCTCGAAGAGGCCGGCGCCGCCTACGAGTTCGTCGAGGTCGACGTCACCAAGGGCGAAGGGCAGGCCGAGTGGTTCCTCAAAATCAATCCCTTCGGCAAGGTTCCGGTTCTGGTCGACGGCGATCTCGTCATCAGCGAGTCCGCCGCGATCTGCCAGCACGTGGCGGAGACGCACCCGGCAGCGGCCTTGTTGCCTCCCCCCGCCACAGCCGAAAGCGCGCGTTGCCATCAGTGGATCAGCTTCCTCCTCACCGAAGTGGACGCGCCGCTCTGGACCATCGCCAAACACCGCTTCGCCCTGCCCGCGGAAAAACGTGTGCCGGCCGTGGTGGACACGGCGCTGTGGGAGCTGCAACGCGCGCTGCGCCTGCTCGACGATGCATTGCTCGGGCGGGAGTTTCTGGCAGGGACCACGCTGACGGTCGCGGATATCATTGCCGGCCATTGCCTGGTCTGGGCGAAGAGCGCAAGGATCGCCGTCGAAGGCGCAAGGCTCGCCGCCTACGCGCAAGAATTGGGGAATCGTCCGGCCATGCTCAGGGCGGGCGAGCGCGCCAGGGCCGGTGCCGGATAGGTTGCCCCAAGTTCTGCAATCGCCACACCGCCAAATCGCAAAGCCACAAAGAAAACAACGGATGGTTTTTGCCGGGAGCCTCGCCAAGTTTGCTCGTTTCTTGCCATGGCGCAGCCCCTTTGCGTCTCTGGCTCCCGGGATCAGGCAGGCCCTTTCCTACTGCGCTTAACCTGACGGGCCGCTACGGCTTGGGATTGCCGCGCCGAAGGAGCGAGTGGCGCGGTGCCGGCCTCCTCCAGCCGGGCGATTCGCTCGCGAAGGCGCGCAAGCTGATCGGTTTCTTCCAGGCCCTTGGCGGACGAGCTGAGGTACGAATTCGTCATCCACCAGTCGATACCCATTTCCCGCGCCTTGTCGACTGAGCACACCAGCAGCCGGATTTGGATCGTGAGCAACTCGATATCCACGATCTTGATTTTGATATCGCCGGCGATGACCAGGCCCTTGTCCAGGATTCGTTCCAATACGTCGGCGAGCGTTGCCGATTCCGTTGCGTGGGTTATATTGCCCTGTGTGCCGCCCATGCTGCGTTTCTCCATCTATGGCAACCTTGCGCGCCGTTGGCGGCTCATCCCCATGGCGCATTCAAAAAACGAGGCTCTCTTCCCCCCGCCGCAGCAGGGGGAGGGGTGAGAAGCCGGGTCTTGACTAGCCCCCAAGTTCAGCTCGTCATTCCGTGGCCGCGTAGCGGAACCCGGAATCCAGCCTGTAGGTCGGTTCAAGGCCGCAGGCCGGAACCGACGTTCGGCGCGTTTGGTTTGTCGGTTCCGCTTCGCTTGAACCGACCTACAGGCTGCCGCAAGGGGAGGGTGGTGGTGAATGCAATCCAGAATCACACCAGCTTTCCCAATGGCCCCAGATCCAGGTTCAAGTCATCGTCGGTCAGGCCGAATTCCTGCTTGAGCCAGGCCATTTGCTCGTCGAGCCTGAGGAGTGTCAGGCCCAGACGCTCGATCTCCTGCTCCGTCAGGGAGCCGCCTTCCATTCGGCGGACGGCTTGGCGCTCCAGCAGTTGCCGGATCAGTTCGATCACGGTAAGCACGAGCTGGCCGAACCCTTTCTGGATGTTTTCCGGATCCAGCTTGATCTTTGGCGCCGATACCGCCGACGCCTGCGAGGAGTTACTCTGTCCCTCTTCCATAAACGTTTTCTCCGATGGTTTGCCTGGCTGGCTGTTGTGTGGACTTGAGTTCGATGGCAGTCTCGACCGAGGTGAGGGTCAGTTGCAGGCCGAGATAAAGCAGGTCGATGTCTGCGACGGAGATCACGATTTCTCCCGTGACCACGGCCCCCTTGTTCAACACGCGATCAAGGGTTTCGCACAATGAGATATTCTGGCGCGGGTTTGCCACAAATCCGTCCGAAGCTCACACCAACCGTTCATATATGCTGCGCGCCTCGTGCCGCGAGCCGTTGTGCTCATACGACATAGCCAGGTCGAACAGTACTTTCCGCGCTTCCTCCGCTTGCTGCGTGCCGGGAAAGTCATCGACCAATTCCCAATACATGTCCATCGCCTGCCATTGGTTTCCCTCGCTCCGGTATGTCTGCGCCATTGCCAGAAGCCGGTCCAACACTGCATGGTCGGTGCCGGGTTCGTGAACTGCGGGCGTCTTTGGGGCGGGAACGCTTGCCGGCGTTCTTTTGACGGGTGCCATCCTAGTCTCCTCTCGTGTTTAGCCTGAAACCGTCGACGAAGTTATAAGGGCTCCAGGGTCCGTTGAAGTCGAACGTATAATGGTCGTCGAACAGGTGGGCAGCCTCGAAGACCCCGCCCTCAAAGCGTTTCTGGGCCGCGCGGTCTATCAGGCAGGCCAGCCGCATGACTTCCAGTTCCCCACGCGGCTTGTTTTGCTTGATTTCGGCGCAATGGGGGGAAAGCACTTTTATCACGGATGCCGTGTGGGCCTGCCGTTCCCGCAGGAGCAACCGATCGAACAGGCGGCCAAGCTCGATTTTTTCATCCCGCGTGGGCTGTCGCCGCCCGAGGTAAACGTCATCCCGCAGGGACATCAAATCGGGGTGCCGCGAGACAAAGTATTCGAAGACATTCGGCACATCCCAGGCCACCCGCAGCCCCATCTCGACTTTCCCTTTGACGCGGTGCAGGTGCTTCCGAAAGGCGTCGCTGTTGGTCCGCAGGACTTTCTGAAGCGTCTTGGGGCTTGCGGCGATGGTGCCGAATGCCATGGGCAGGACCGTTCCTTCTTCCATCAACTTCGCGATGACGGCATGATGCGCCGCCAGTTTGGCACGCTCGGGGCGTATCCGTTTGTCGGCGACATCGCTTACGATTGCGGCCAGCGAGCCCTCGGAAATAGCGTAGACCGGCGCGCCATCCAGGCCGAGCCTGTCGTAGGTGCGATTCTCGCCTTGGTCTGCGATGGCGTAGATATACTTTGCCGGATGGGTCATATGCGCCTTATTCTGCCGTGCGCCGGCGTGGCGATATCCCGGCTTGTCCGGATGCGGCCGCGGGGCGCCGGCTGCGGAGGCGGGAGCGGGTCCTGGTTCAATCGCCGCATGGTCATGATCGCCCGGGCGAAGCGGTATGCGAGATTCCGGCCGTCATGGGAGGTTTCGATCGCGAAGTTCGCGGCTTTCAGGGATGAGGCTCCTGGGGCAGGGGCCCCAAGCCATCCAGGTGGGTTCTTCGACGCCATGGAAGCCCCCCGTCTCAGTAACACAGGCGTCTCCTTTTCAGCCTGTCCTGCGGTGCGGTATGTACCGTAAGGTCGGCAGCGCCGGTCGTCTCTTGCGGTTTTGCCGCTGGAGGATCGGCCACAAATCGCTTGAGCCTGTTTTGCTTGGCGTCGATTTCCGCCAGTCGTTGCCCGATGTCCGCACAGCGGCGTTCCGAGCGCTGGATTTCCTTTGTGAGCCTGGTTTTTTCCATCTCCAGCATGGACAGTTCCAGCATGGCGCCGGCGGAAGTCCTGGCCCGTCGCCCATCCACCAGTTGGCCCATAGTGCGGACTTGTTGAATGCTCCTGCGTTCATTTGCCATCGTTCGCGCCCCTTTCGCTGCGCACCCCGCCGGCCTTCCGGCCACGCCGCGGCTGCGCGCCTGCCGCCGATTCGCCGTCGATCTTGAGCAGCTTGGGTTTTGGCGGGCAGTGTTTCTTGATGATTTCGTCCAACCGTTCGAAAGCGACCGCCCGGCTGTTGTGTGTCACTTTCACGCTGTTGGGGCCCAACACATCCCGGCAGATTTGCCGGAAGTCGGGATCGTCTGCCGACACCGCGCAGCTTCTTGCCGCTACGATGCGGGCGAGCATGAGGCAGGCCCGGATGGTCGGTCGGCAATTGTTGACGCCCAAATCGCGGAATTCCCGGACGATGTCCACGATGGCCTTGGCCTGCCTCCACGGCAGACCCGACTTGGCCTGGGCAATCGCGACTTCGGTCTCCAGGTCGTGATGATCGAGGGTGATGGTGATCATGCGGTCGAGCAAGGCGTCCTGGCTCTTGTGCACCCCTGCGTATTCCTCCGGATTGCTCGTAAAAATTGCGCCGAAGCCTGGATGGACCTGCAGGTAGGACTCGCCGACATGTACGCCGGGAAGCTCCAGGATGCGCTCCTCCAGGATCGAAAGGAGCACGTTGTTGGCTTCGGGCCGGGACCGGGTGAACTCGTCATAAATCAGGGTGAAGCCGTACTTGCACGCTGTCGTGAGCCGGTTGTCCACCCACTGCTTGGAAACGCTCTCCTCCTTTTTCAAGACGGAGTGGATGTAATTGTCGATAACCTTGGTTGAGCGAAAGCCTGACTGGGCGCCGACCAGGTCGGAACTCGCGAACTCGTCGTTGCCGTGCAGCAGCACGACTTGCCGTCCCAGTTGCGCAGCCACGTGCATGGCCAATGTCGTCTTGCCCGTACCGGCGGCGCCGCAGAAGTGGACCGGGTACCCCGCCTGGATGTAGTTCAAAGCCCGTTGGGTGACACCGTGGATGTATGGAGTTTCGACAAAATCCGGCTTCTTGTCCAAACTCAGAACCGTCAACTCTTCTTGAATCATGGGACTCTCCTCGTGGCGGGCTAGTTGGCTTTCCTATGGGAAATAGCGGCGCGTGGTCTCGTCTTTTCGAACCTTTCCCCTCGCGGCAAGTTCTGTCGCAAGGCGTCCGACCTGCAATGCGCTGAGCCCCATGCCTTCGCCAATCTGGCCAGCAGAAATGCCTTCCGGGTGGCGGCGGATGATCTTGAAAATCTCCGCAACCTGGTGGTCATGGGACATTTCAGCCATCTTCGGCTTGGCGGCTTTCTTCTTCTCTGCCCCCATCTCGGGAACCACCTTCTTTCCCTCGGGTGCCTTCATCGCTTCCGTGTGCGCCATTGAATGCTTCGCTGTTCTGGTCTTCGATACGGTCTGCCAGGATTTGTGTGCGCCCTGGAGATCCTTCTGAAGCGCGCTTTGGGACGAACGGAAACCGTCCAACAGCTCGTCCACCGCCTGGCGCCGCTCCTGCACGTCGGAGGCCAGCCCATGCTCCAGCCGCCTGGCCATGTTGCGACGCATACCGGAGAAGTGCGTCATGAGGTTTCGGGTCTCCATTTCGGCCTTGGTTACCTCGTGCCGGATGGCCCCGGTTGCCCGCCGCAATTCCTGGGTCATTTCGCGCCCCATCTTTTTACGCGATGTGCGCGCCCTTTTGATCAAGTTCGAAACCTCCACCTGAGTCTCATGCACAAAGGCTTTCAGGTTCTTGTCCAGTTGCTGCGCGTTGTGGCCATGCAACTCGCCGAACTTATCCATGAGGATAGCGACCGATCGGGAGCGGTTGTGCCGGTCGGACGCAAGCGAGGTGTGCTGCTCCATGGCGGCGTGCGTACGAGCCCGGTGAAAAGAGCGAATCATCCGTTTCGTGCCGTCCGATTCGGCGCGGCTTGCTTCGGCTCTGCTCCGTCGGCTCTGTTCGAAGGCGGCATTCATGGTGCTCGCCATCGCTTGCCGATCCCGCCGATAGGTTGACAGCAGTGCCGCGACGTGCGCCCGTACGTCACTTGCCGCCAGCATTCTCGCTTGTCTCGACGCGAGGACATGTTGTGCCGTTGCTTCCATCTGATCTCTCATCGTGCCCATGGTTATCCTCCAACTCGTGTGCCGCCACCCCGGGAAGGCGAAAGGACAGGGAGCGATCCTCTCGCTAACCCCCGGAAGGCGGTTTGCAGGGGAACAAGCTACGCCGGAGCCGCCGCGCTTGCGGTAAGGCCGATAGCCTCGGCGTACTTCAGGTAGGTTTCAACCGAGGCGATCACGACCCGCGCTTCTATCGAGAGCAATTCGATGCCCACCAGCGAGACCTTCACCCAGGCGTCGATCACAATCCCTTTGTCCAGGATCCTGTCGACGACTTCCGCCAAACTCGAAGAGTCTGTAGATTTCTGTACCTTAGCCATTTTCATTTACTCCTTACTGATTGAAGAGAATGACGGAAGTCAACTCCGTCCAGTCAATGATGAGCAGGAAACATGCCAAGGGGGCGGGGCGCGGAAACAGGCTCGAATAGCGGCGTTTTCGGGCGATTGGAACATTCTCGCCTATGGAACTTCTTCCACAGCATGGAGTGGCTTCCAGAAAGGGGGGCTGTGGTTTCTCCCGCATTCGGTCGATCCAAAAAGCAGTGCATTGATCCCGGATCATCCATTAGAGCAAAACACCGTTGTAGGAGCGGCGCCAGCCCTCCCCTCAATCCCCTCCCGCAAACGGGAGGGGAGACGATCGCCCCTTCCCCCGCTTGCGGGGGAAGGTTGGGATGGGGGTTGGCCGCGATTTGCGGCCGCATTCGCGCCGGGGCGGCGCTCCTACACGCACGAGCATGCCGATGAACCTATAAAAAGTAGTTGGACGCTGATAAACGCAGATGGACGCCGATAATTCAAAGCATTACAAGATATTTGCCACTCACCCTTTGGGTGGGGGTGTGAATGTCAATAGCGCTATGTTTTATCGGCGTTTATCGGCTTTCATCTGCGTCCAATAGCCGTTTTTAGGATGAACAATCTGGGTTGATGCAAGCTCAATCCAGGGATTGGTCATCGCGAATTGCATCCAGGCGGTCAAGGAGGCGCGTCTCTTCAACAGCGAATTCTTCCTCCGTGATCTGCCCGGTCTCAAGTTGGGCGTACAGTTCGGCAAGGCTATGGGTTATGGATTCGGCTTCGTTGGCAGTTTCCTCCTGGGCCGCTTTATGGATTTCCCTGAAGATCCAAAGCAAGCCCTTGAATGGGGAGGCAAGCAGGCTATCGACGAGCAGCATGGTTTCGGTCCCGGAAAAGGTGCGGTTATTGGATACCGTAAAAACGATTGACCGTCATTCCGGGGCCGCGAAGCGGAACCCGGAATCCAGCGTCTTTCAACGGAGGCCACTGGATTCCCGCCAACTCTCCCCCAGAGGGGGAGAGGGTTTGGGTGAGGGCCCGCGGGAATGACGAGGAGTGTTGCAATCCTCGTCAGCCATATTTACGAGCCTCGATAAGCATGGCTCAACATTCAATCAGGGCGGGCAAATGGCAGGTGAACGGTGAAAGTGCTGCCTTCGTCCTTCTCGCTTGCGACCTCGATACGGCCCCGGTGCTGCTGCACGATCGCGTAGCTGACTGCGAGGCCGAGACCGGTTCCTTTTACGTTGGAGCGCGTGGTGAAAAATGGGTCGAATATTTTTCCGATCACCTCTGGCGCGATTCCGTAACCCGTGTCCCGGACCAACATCAAGACCTCTTCGCCTTCGGACTGGAGGGAGACCGCAAGCTGGCCACCGCCGGGCATTGCCTGCAGGGCGTTGAGCAGCAAATTCATCGCGACCTGCTGCAGCAGATTCGTATCGCCCAGCACCGGGACCACGGGGGAGGGGAAGTCCTGAGTGATTCGGACGTTCTGCACCGCGGCCTGGCTGGCGATAAGATTAAGCGTGTCTCTGACGATGGCGACGAGGTTAACCTGTTCCACCTGGTTCCCGGAGGGGCTGGCAAAGCGAAGCAAGGCGTCGATGATGGCGGATGCCCGTCTCGTGGCGTTCGTAATCTTCGCGAGACCTTCCTGGGCCAGAACGGTGGAGGAAGGGAATTCGGCCTCGAGGAACTGGGCAGCGGAAGAACATATGGTCAAGGGATTGCGAAGCTCATGGGCAATGCCGCCGGCCATGACGCCCAAGGCGGCAAGCTTTTCGCTTTGGAAAAGTTGCATCTCCAACGCCCGCCGCTCGGACAGGTCCCGGCCGATTGCAACGCAGGCGGTGACGAGTGCCTTTTCGTCGCAGATCGGGGAAAACGACCACGCGATCCGAACCCGCTGACCGCCGCGTGTCTTCAAATCGAGTTCCTGGTCGCTGACGACCTTGCGCGCTTGCAGGCGTCTTAAAGTCCCAATTACGTCATCCCGCTGGGACTCCTCGAACAGGTCGAAGAGCATTCGCCCCCTCACATGGTCGGAGGCGTAGCCGGACGTGCGTTCCAACGCCGGATTCCAACTGATGATCTTGCCTTCGGCATCGGTCGAGATGATGAGATCATGGGCGTGCTCGACCAGGTTGGCCAAATGGCGTTGAACCGAGCGGGCTTCTTCTATCAGCCGCATTTTCTCGGTAATGTCCTCAAGCAGGATGAGCGCATGGTTTCGCCAGACGCCGGCGCGGACGGGCGTGATGAAATAGGAATACGTGCGCGCCGAAAGCCCCGGAGCGCGATAAGCCAGGGGCTCCCCGGTGAAGGTTTGCCCGGTGCTGAACGTGGAGCGCAACTTGCTCTCCAGGCCGATGTAATCCAGCAGCGGATCCGGAAACAACGTCGTAACGCGGGATCCGATGGTCCCGCGGATCTCGCGCCGTGTTTTCTCCAGGAAATTCCTGTTTACCCAGGCTACGCGCAAGGACTCGTCTACAATGATGGTGGAGAACGGCAGGCTGTCCAGCAGGATGCTCTCGCCCGCGGCGGATTCGGGCCACTCCTCTATGGGCAGCAGGCTCTGCCATGCACCGCCGCTGCCCTGTTGAGCGGTATCGTAGGGGTTGCCAACGCGGGTCTTGTTCACGGCCTGCCTTTTCCTCGGCTAGTGTGGTGCTTCAGGGTGTTGTAGGTCGGTCTTCAGACCGACATGTCGGGCTAAAGCCCGACCTACAAGGCTTAACGAATAAGTTCCAATAATTCAAAAGCACTACACTAGGCCGGGGTTGGAGCGAGTGTGGCGCAGAAATGGTGCGGCGGCCATGGGCCATGCAGTTCCAGCCGTAGGCCATGTTCACCGTAGAGGTGCCGTTGGCCGTCAAGCTCCAGACAAAAGTCCCGCATGCCGGCATCGGCTACGAGGAAACCCAGATGGAAAACCATGGGTTCTCCACCTTCAACGTGTGGCAAGAGATTCAAGTCGGTCGCGTTCGACGCGGCGGCCGTGAGTGCTCCATAGGCCGCACACTTCGCGCGATCGGTCCACGCATGCAGCTCGGACTCGATCAAGGCATCGACCCGCTTTTGTGCGAGATAGCGAGCGCCCGGCGTCGACGGCAGTTGCGCCAGCCTGGAGGAAATTGCAGGGTTTTCGGCAGAAATCCGCAGGCGCGCCAGCTCCTCGTCGAGATAGCCCTTGACGGTCCATTCCGTTTTCCCTCGTAGTTCCTCCAATCCGCAGGAAATGGTTTCCGCATGGCGGGAAAGGAACGCGGCGAGGTTTGTCCGGGACCGAAAAATCGTCCCGAATTTCACCGGCAACACGGGCGAAACGCGCATGACCATTTCGACCACCTGCTCGTGCCGCCAGGCCCGGGGACCCACCCAGTCCAGCGTGCGGAGATTCTCTTCGTGAAACTCGCCGAGGGTGGCTTCCCCGATGACGGCGACCAGGTCGTCGTGCTCCAAAGAGGATACGGGGTAGCGTTCGTCGACGCCGCGCAGGCCCTGCCTGGCCAGATCGTCGATGACCGGTATGGATTCCGCCCGAGCCAGGCAGTACAGATAGATAGCGTTGTCTTCGCGCACGATAGCTCATCCCCGCTTTTCTCGAATCATGTCTTCCAGAGCGACATCGAAATGCCGCCGCTCGATGATGAGGGCGGGTTTTTCGGCACGCTCCACCCAATCCGGGGCAACTGCGATAAGCGCGCGGATGGCATGTCTGCCGGCGCGCTGGCAGATCGCCTCAAGGTCTGCGCCTGTCATGCCCTCCGTCTGGGCGGCGACCGCTTCCAGGCTGACATCGGCAGCAAGGGGCTTGCCCCTGGCGTGCACCATGAGGATTTCCAGGCGTTCCTCCTCGTTGGGCAGCGGGATCTCCACCACGCCATCGAAGCGGCCGGGCCGCAGCAGCGCCGGGTCGATCATGTCCCGCCTGTTGGTGGCCCCCAGGATCAGCACGTCTTTTAATTTCTCTACACCGTCCAGCTCGGTCAGGAATTGTCCGACCACGCGTTCGCTCACATGGGCGTCCGCGCCACCACCCGATCGCGTCGGCGCAAGGGCATCCAACTCGTCGAAGAAGACGATGCAGGGCGCCGCCTGTTTGGCCTTGTGGAAGACCTCCCGGAGGGCCCGCTCCGATTCGCCGACGTATTTCGACATAAGCGCCGGACCTTTCACGGAAATGAAATTCACCTGGGTCGTGCTGGCCACGGCTTTGGCGAGCAGCGTTTTGCCGCAACCGGGGGGGCCGCAAAGCAGGATTCCCTTGGGTGGCCGCACGCCCACTCCTTCAAACAGATCCCTGTATTTCAGAGGCCATTCCACAGACTCCCGGAGCAGTTGCTTCACCTGTTCGAGTCCCCCTACATCCTCCCATTTCGTAGTCGGTACTTCGGCGAAAACCTCCCGCATCACGGAAGGCTCGACTTCATGCAGGGCGTTCAGAAAATCGTCCTTGCCGATCTCAAGTTTCTTCAGGGCGTCATAGCGGACTTCGGCATGGGCAAAATCGATCGAGGAAAAATTCCGCCGCAGGCAGGTCATCGCGGCCTCGCGGCACAAAGCTTCCAGATCGGCGCCAACAAAGCCGTAGGTGATGTCGGCGAACTCGGTCAGATTTACGTCCGCGGCCAGCGGCATGCCGCGGGTATGGATCTCCAGGATTTCGAGGCGCCCATGGCGGTCCGGAATGGAAATGGCGATCTCGCGATCGAACCGGCCGGGACGTCGCAGCGCCGGGTCCAGGACATTGGGCAGGTTGGTCGCGGCGATCACGATGACTTGCTTGCGCGCCTTGAGGCCATCCATCAACGCCAGAAGTTGCGCCACCACCCGCTTCTCGACTTCGCCGACCGCCGTTTCGCGACGCGGCGCGATGGCGTCGATCTCATCGATGAAAATGATGCTCGGCGCCTCTTTGTTCGCGTCGTCGAACACCTTGCGCAAGTGCGCTTCGCTTTCACCGTAAAACTTGTGAATGATTTCCGGCCCATTGATCGAAAAGAAGGTGGCATCCGTCTCGTGCGCGACAGCTCTTGCGATCAGGGTCTTCCCGCAACCGGGGGGGCCGTACAGCAGCACCCCCTTGGGCGGGGCGATGCCCAACTTTTCGAACACCTCGGGGTAGCGCAGGGGGAGCTCGATCATCTCCCTGATATGCTGGATTTCCCGCTTGAGGCCGCCGAGGTCCTCGTAGGAGTACGTCGGGCGTGGCCGCGCGGCCGGTTTGCCGCCTGCTTCCTCTCCCCGCGCACGGCCTACCGTGAGCACGGTCGCGGGTACAATCACCACGGGCCCCTTGGGCACGGTGTCCCGGACATAGAAGTCGATGGAACGGCTTCCGAACAGTGCCGCGCGAATGAGGTCTCCTCTTATCACGGGCAAGCCATCGAGCAGGCTGCCGATATATTCGAGATCCTGGTTGGTCGGAACGATGGTTTGGGGCGAGAGATCGACCCGCTGCGCGGGCTGCGCGGTCACCTTGCGCACAGATACGGCGTCATCCAGCGAGACCCCTGCGTTGGCCCGGGAGACCCCATCCAGTTGGACCCGCGACGCCGCTCTAGCCTCCTTGTAGGCTGGCATCGCCTTGCACACGGTGCTGCTCTTGCCGACGATTTCGACGACATCCCCGATCTCGGCGCCGAGGGCCTGGATGTCCGCAGGGTCCATGCGCGCCAAGGCCCGCCCGACGTCCTTGCCGAGAGCCTCGCTGACCTTGAGCTGCAAGGTCGATTCGCCTTCTTTTGCCATAAAGTTATCCTTCTGTCCCGGCCGTTTCCTGTGGAGGCGATTTGGCAAGCCTGATCTCTAGAATCCCATTGCGGCACGCGTAGCGCATTTGGTCCGGCGTAAAGCTGCGCGGCAGCAGAACTTCATTTCGGAATATCGAATCTTCCCGCTTGCCGGTAAGGGTAAGAACGTCTTCATGGAGCTCGACGTGGACATCCTTCCGGCCAATGCCGTGCATGTCGGCGACGATGAGCAGATAGTCGGGCTCATCGAAGATGTCTGGGGTCGGTCCGCGCATTTTCTGCCTTCGGTTGGCTCCCCCGCTGTTCGAACGCCATGCACGTCGGCTAGCTTTTGGCGAACTTGATTTCGAGAATGCCGTTCCGGCAAGCGTAGCTCATCTTGTCCGGAGTAAAGCTTTGGGGCAGCAGGATCTCTTTTGCATATTTTGCTTCGCCCCGCTCGGCCGTCAGCGCGAGCACGTCCTCATGCAAGTCCAGCCGGATATCCTCCTGGGTGACGCCGGGCACCTCCGCCACGATCAACACGCGATCGGGCTCATCGAATGTATCCGTCATGGGCTCGCGGATCTCCTGGACCACCACCCGCCCGCTTTCCTCATCCTTGTGGATATTCCCAAAGGGCTCCACTTTCGGGCCTTTCTCGCCCAGGCCGGTCTTTACGGAAAAGCCGTAAACGCCGCGTATCGACTTCCCCGGGCCGACGGCGAATTCCCCGGTTTCGGTCGCCTCGCCCCCCGTACGCTCCGATCTCTCCGCCAGCTCGCTTAACTGGTCGATCAGATTGCCCAAGCCGCCCAGAAGGGATCCACCGCCCGAAACATGATGCGTGGCCGTTTTCGTTTCTTCTTTCCCGAACAGGCCGCCCAATCTTCGTCCGATTTCCTCAATGCGGCGTTTGCCTTCCTCAAAATCTTCCCGCGTATTCCTGGCCATGCGCGATCTCTCCTTGAAATTGTCCGACTAGTGAAGGAGCGGGACGGTCAATCCCCGGTCTTTCTTCAGCAGCACAAACCGTGCCCATGGAGGCGCTATCCCGGGAGCCCCATCGCATAACGGCCACACTGGATTGCGGCGGATCGGAATGGAGGTCCGGCTAGGGACAAGATTCCATAACTCAGGAATATTCTCCATTGCGAGGCGTGCCGACCACCGGATTTACCTCAGCCGGAACTCCGTTGGAAATGCCGTACTGCTTCAATTTGGTGTGGATGGTCTTGTAGTCGACCTTCAACAGCCGTGCGGCCTTTGCCTTATTGCCTTTCGTTTGTGCGAGGACGCAGTACAGCACCATGCGCTCCATGTGGCTTACGGCCTGCTGAACCGCGTCCTTTAAAGGGATCTTCCAGCATTCCATCTGTGCGCGCCCAAAGACCAACTTGTACGGGCAGCTCTCTTGATGCCAGCAGAGGCGATCATCGCCCGGCAGGGCAGGACTGCCTGGGTGGGGCTTATGGTCGGCCGGCCACAGATGCGTGCGGTCGATCGTCCCCTCATCGGCAAGCAGCGCGCCGCGACGCAGCACATTGCGCAGTTCGCGCACATTGCCCGGCCAGTCGTACGTTTGAAGCGACTCCCAGGCTGCGGCGGACAATCCCCGAACGCTCTTGCCCAGTTCCTCGTTGGTGAGAGCGAGAATGCGCCTGACGAGAAAGGGCATATCTTCGCGCCGCTCCCGGAGCGGCGGAACATGAACCGTAAATTCCGCGAGGCGGTGATACAGATCCCGGCGGAAGAGCTGCCGCTCCACTTGCTCCGAAAGGCCTGCATTCGTTGCGGCGATGACCCGGAAATCGGCTTTGATACTCCTTGTGCCGCCAAGCCGCTGTATCCTTCTGTCTTCGAGGACGCGCAACAGCTTGCTCTGCATCGACAAGGGAAGATTCCCGATCTCGTCAAGAAAAAGCGTCCCGCCGGAGGCCAACTCGATGGCGCCGGGGACAGTCCGATCGGCACCCGTAAAAGCCCCTTTTTCATGGCCAAAGAGCTCTCGCTCCATGAGTGTCTCGGGAATGGCCCCGCAATCCAATGCAATGAACGGCTTGTCCGCCCGGCGGCTTGTGGCATGGATGGCCTGGGCAACCAGCTCCTTGCCCGCTCCGGTCTCGCCGGTAATCAGGACCGTGAAATCCGTCTGTGCCACGCTAGCCACCTGGGCCGCGAGAAGCTGAATCGCCTTGCTGCTCCCCATGGCTTCCCGAAGCGCTGTCGTGGGACCGCCGGCCTCCTGGCGGAGGCGCTGAACCTCCTGCTTTAGCTTCCGCTCTTCCAGCGCGTGCTGCATCGTGATGATGAGCTGGTCATGGTCGAAGGGCTTGGTCAGGTAATCGTAGACCCCGCTTTTCACCATGCGCACGGCGTCCTGTGTGCTTCCGTACCCGGTGATCACGATGATGACGATATCGGGGAACGTTGCGTTCATCTTCTTGATAATCGTCTCGCCTTTGATATCGGGCAATTGCAAGTCGAGAAGCACCAGGTCGGGCTGCGCTTTCTGAATCGAGGCCAGGGCTTCTTCGCCGCTTGTGGCCATGATCGGCTGCCATCCCTGCTTGCGGACCACCCCCGAGACGGCCCAGCAAATATCTTCCTCGTCGTCCACGATGAGGATGCGTACCGGGGGCGGCGTATCCAACGAGGAGACTTCCTGCATTTCACCCATCCGGCGGCTCGCCCACGCCCGGAAGTGCGGGCATCAGCTTTTTCACGAGGACATCCGGGTCCAGGAGGGGCTCCACCGAATGGGCGAGTCCAAGGAAAAGCAGCCCAATTTCCCCTGGCAAGAGGGTGCTGTTGATTCGGGCGGCAATGTGCCGGTCCCGTTCGGCGAGCAGGAGCCGGCTTTGCTCCTGCCGTTGCCTGGCCGCAACGTCACCTTCGCGAGGCGCGGCGGTGAGCGCTTCCTTGTGGAGCCGGTATTCTTTGACCAGGAGCTCGGGATTCTCCGTGCCCATCAGTTTGGCGCCGCGGTTGACGAGTTCCAGGAGCAGTTGATAATTCCTGCTGCCCTGGGCTGCCACCTCCTTGACGATGTCGACCTCGCGTCCGCATTCCGGCAGACCGTCCTGGTAAATGCGCAGCACACTGCCGTAGGACAGATCGAGAGATTCGATGGCCTTGGCGATCGCCGTCCATAGCTCATCCACGGTCTTCACGTGCTTGGCCCACTTCTCGGCACCGTATCGCTGCACATATTCCCGCTTCAGTTTGGACAGCAGGGAGCCCATGTCCTGCTCGCTGTGGATAATCGGAATCGAGATCAGGAGGCGTACCTCCTGCGCCCGCTTCTCGGGGGAGGTTTCCTCCCGAAGTTGTTCCTTCGCCTGCGCGAGCCCGCTCGTGCCCGGCGCTACCGGTTCGTCGAGAGACTGGCGATATTTGCCCGGTTCATCGCCCATCGTCCCCGACAGCATGATGTACCTGGCGTTGGCGATGAGGGAGTTGGATTCCCCGGTGCGGGGACAGATTGAGGATGAAAAAGAAACGGGTTGAAAAGCCGCGCCGCGAGCACCGGCGGGAGTGCGATGGCCGCAGCTTCGAGGTCGCCGAGGTGCGCCGCAGGCATCCCGCGCTGTCTGGCGCCCGCAACTGCCCGCGCCATTTCGTTGCCCGGCAATCTCCATGCTGTTCAAGGCTCTAGCTTCCTGTCATTGGTGGGTGAGCTGTGCCTACGATACGGAGGCGTGATGTTTAGGTGTGCCTGCGCGCGGCGATGGAAAGGTCGGTTTCCCAGGAGCGAGCATCCTTTTGTATAGCTTTCGGTACCTGCGTTGTCAATCGGCGTGCAATTTTGACCGGGTGACAGCGTCGAATTTTTGGGCTCTTCGACGGTGGCGGGTTTGGCTGGAAACACTGGCGGTTTTCAGTGGAATACGCACCGGCCTGCGATGGCCTAAAATGACTAAGGGCATGCGCCTTTCGGCCTGTGAATTGGAGGTGCCATGGAACTCAAGGAAGCCATCTACGCAAGGCGAGCAGTGCGCGCCTACGACCCCAAGCCGCTACCCAGGGAAACCGTGGAATCGTTGCTTCAGGCAGCGGTGCAGGCGCCCAGCGCCATGAACCAGCAGCCTTGGGCGTTCGTTGTCATTCAGGGTGCGGAGTTGCTGCGGCAGTTTTCGGAGCGCGCCAAGGCGAGCCTGCTGGAGTCCATGGACAGCCGCTCGCCGCTGCGCGAATACGGGGACATGCTGGGCAACCCCGATTTCAATATTTTCTACGGGGCCGGCACGCTGATCGTCATCTGTGCCAAATCTGCGGGACTCAACACGGCGGAGGATTGTTGCCTGGCAGCGCAGAATCTCATGCTGGCGGCCTGCGATCTTGGGTTGGGCAGTTGCCCGATCGGCTTCGCGCGGCAATGGATAAGCCAGCCGCAAGTCAAGGAGGAGCTGGGGATACCCGCCGACTATACGCCCGTCTTCCCGGTCATCGTGGGCTACCCCAAAGGCGAGTGGCCGCCGGTTGCCAGGCATGCGCCGCAGGTGTTGGCGTGGCTCAGTAGCGCGAACTACACGCTCTCGGCGTGAATGGCTTCGTCCCGGATAACGAAGCATTTTGTCGGCGCGTACCCGCGGTCATGTAGGTTGGGTTCACCCTAAAGGGTACAAGAGCGGCCTCATCGCGTAACCCAACAAACCCAATCTTCCACACAGACGGATGTGCAATGCACACCAACACCGGTGTCTAGGAGAATGATTGGGTTTGTTGGGTTACGGCGCAAAAGGCCGCGCCTAACCCAACCTACATGACTGTCCGGATGGCCCTATGGCACTGCGTTTTGGCGTGGCTCACCCCTTGACGCAAACCTTCGGCCGCAAAAACGCCACCCGCTTCGCCAGCCCCGCGCGCTCGGTCGCTTCCGCCACCTGGTCCACGTCCTTGTACGCGCCCGGCGCTTCTTCCGCGGCGCCGCGCATGGACTTGGTGCGGATGAGGATGCCGCGGCCGGCGAGTTCGTCGATGAGGTCGCTGCCGCGCCAGTGCTTGAGCGCCTGGGTGCGGCTCATGGCGCGGCCGGCGCCGTGGCTGGCGGAGGACCAGGCGCGGCTTTCGCTCTCTGCGGTGCCGGCCAGCACGTAGGAGCCGGTGCCCATGCTGCCGCCGATGATGACCGGCTGGCCGGCCTCCTGGTAGCGTGGGGGCAGCGACGGGTGGTTGGGGCCGAAGGCGCGGGTGGCGCCTTTGCGGTGGATGTAGAGCAGCCTTTCCTTGCCGTCGACGCGGTGCTTTTCCACCTTGCAGGTGTTGTGCGAGACGTCGAACAGGGTTTCCAGCACGGCGCGCGGGAACAATCGCCCGAACACTTCGCGCGTGAGATGGGTGAGTATCTGGCGATTGGCCAGCGCCACGTTGATGGCAGCGTTCATGGCGCCGATGTATTCCTGGCCTTCCGGCGAGTTGATCGGGGCGCAGGCGAGTTCGCGGTCGGGCAGCACCAGCCCGAGGCGGCTGGCGGCCTTGGCCAGGCTCATCAGGTATTCGGTGCCGATCTGGTGCCCGAGGCCGCGCGAGCCGCAGTGGATGGAGACGAGTATCTGGCCCTCGCTCAGCCCAAAAGCGTGCGCCGCCTTGTGGTCGTAGATGCGGTCCACCACCTGCACTTCCAGGTAATGGTTGCCCGAGCCGAGCGTGCCCATCTCGCCGCGCTGGCGCTTCTTGGCGTGCTCCGAGACGCTGGCTGGCACGGCGCCGCCGATCTTGCCGTGCTCCTCGATGTATTCCAGATCCTCCTTCACGCCGAAGCCGCGCTTCACCGCCCATTCCGCACCCCCAAGCAACACCTCGTCGAGCTGCGTGGTGCCGAGCTTGAGCTCGCCCTCCTCGCCGACCCCGGCGGGAATGGCGTGGAACAGCGCGCCCGCCAGCCGCTCCGCCTCGGGCACGAGGTCGCCCAGATTGAGGTTGGTGCGCAGACAGCGGATGCCGCAGGAAATGTCGAAACCCACGCCCCCCGCCGAGATGATGCCGCCCAGGTCGGGGTCGAAAGCCGCCACGCCGCCGATGGGAAAGCCGTAGCCCCAGTGCGCGTCCGGCATGGTCATGGCCGCACCCACCAGGCCGGGCAGTTTGGCGACGTTGGTGATCTGCTCGCGCACTTTTTCGTCCATGGCTTCGAGCAGCGGCTGGCTGCCGTAGAGCACGACCTGGGCGCGGTGCTCGGCGGGGCTTGCGGGGATGCTCCAGCGGTAGGGGTCGGTTTTTTCCAGGCCTTGCAGGTTCATGGTCTTGTCCTCATACGTCCACCACGCAGCGCGCTTCCCAAACGCCGTCCGCTTGCCGCACCGACAACATGGTCAGCGTCGCGCCCTTCACCTCCACGCCGCGTTCCAGATCGTCGCGCCAGGGTTCGCCCCAGGCGGTTCCCTGCCACTGCCCGTCGTCGCGGGTCAACTCGAAGCGGCCGAAGATCAGCCCCTCGCCGCGCGCTTCGGCGAGCAACCGATTGAGCCAGGTGACCAGCGCCAGTTCCACGTCGGATTCCTCGAATGCGATGGCCACGGAAGCCTCGCCGCGGATCTTGGGCAGGTCCGTCATGATCGCAAACATGGCCTCGGCGGCGGCGACGAAGGCCGCCTCCACGGAAGCACCGCGGCCGACGATGCCGATGTCCGCGTCGTGGTCGAAATAGGCGTAGGGTAAGGCGGTCATGACTTCAATTGTAGTCGGTCGGGCTCGATCTGGCAGGCCGTGTCCGGGCAGGGCGCGTCCAGCTCAGCGCTTCACTAAGGCGCTTCTGGCGCAAAGTAAAAAGCCCTGCAACAGCAGGGCTTTTTGGCTACGGGGCTGACCGTCGGATCACGGAGCCGGCGGTGCCGGTGGGGCTGCCGGCCGCGGGGGCAAAGCGGCGCGCGCTGCTGCGGCTGCCGGAGATCTCAGGGTCGGACTCGATTAATCCAGATGGCAGTAATGAAGGAAGAGGCAATAGTCCTCGGTTTATAGTTAAAGTATCCGCCACGTTCAAGCTGCCCGTGCATGTTGTACCTCCAAAGGGTATGCCCCATTGGCGCGGGCTTCCAGCAAGACCACTTCCACCGCGCTACCGTCTTCGGCATAGCTGATGTGTGTGTTCCAGCTTTGCGACACTTCGCGGACAATCGGTTTGTCGGACAGGCGAATGACGAGAATATCGTCCTGATCAAAATAAGTGGTGTGCATGGCGATCTCCTACAAAACCGTGAAATGATGCATAACCGTTTTAACAACAATGCAATCTTCCAACACCAATACCGCGCATAACAGGTTGTCATGCCGCGCCGGAAATTCCTTGAAGGCCCACAGGTGAGTGGAATCCTTGTAGCGCGTCTCACCGGAATCAATCACTTCAAGCAACATTGCCTCACTGAAATTCCGTTCGATCATGCGAATTTTTGCATGATCGGAAATAACCACGAGGCGCTGAAATCGCGTACTGAACATGCCGTTAACTGTACTGCCCATCAATCGGCTTGTCTAGCAGACTGTCGGGCTTATTCGCACGTCAGAATAGCCCGCAGACGCCTAGATTGCTGGCTTCCTGCAGTTAACGTTGCCGATGGCAACACCGCCCCAACGCTCCCTTGCTATTGCGGATTGGAATCACACGTCCACCACGCAGCGCGCTTCCCAAACGCCGTCCGCTTGTTGCACAGACAACATGGTCAGCGTCGCGCCCTTCACCTCCACGCCGCGTTCCAGATCCTCGCGCCAGGGTTCGCCCCAGGCGGTTCCCTGCCACTGTCCGTCGCGGCGGGTCAGCGCGAAGCGGCCGAAAATCAAACCCTCGCCCCGCGCTTCGGCGAGCAAGCGATTCAGCCACGCGACCAGCGCGAATTCCACGTCGGATTCCTCGAATGCGATGGCCACGTAAGTCTCACCGCGGATCTTGGGCAGGTCCGCCATGATGGCGAACATGGCTTCGGCAGCGGCGACGAAGGCCGCTTCCACGTTGGCGCCGCGGCCGACGATGCCGATGTCCGCGTCGTGGTCGAAATAGGCGTAAGGCAGGGTGGTCATGTCTTTGATTCTAGTCGCTCGGGCTTGATCTGGCAGGTGGTTTCTGGATAACTTTCCTCCCGCACTAAATCGCCAAATGTGCCGAAAACTCATACATCATGGTGCGCGCCATGCCATCCCCATCGCGTGCCTGTAATTTATTAGTAAGATTATCATGGTATTCTAATGTTGGCCTGATTATTGCTTACGCTGCTTCGCCATGAACCGCGAAGAGTGTTTTTTATATTGATTGTTGGGGGCGACATAACGAACGTAGGTAGCGTTTGTTATGTCGCCCCTTTTGTTGAACCATTAATTTGATGTTTGGAGTAAGTCTTGGGAAATTTAGCGACGGAACAACAGCTTCAGTGTCCGACAGTGGCGTTGTCGCGGCGCCTGACTATGAGCGATAGCGGCTTTGTCTTTGACCCGGTAACCGGCAACAGCTCTACCGTGAATCACATCGGCCTGGCGATCCTGCGTCAGTTGCGGCAAGACTCGGATGTGAAGCGGGCAGTTGCCGTGTTGCAGCAAGACTTCGACGTGGCATCCCTCGTGGCCGAGCGTGACGTGATCGAATTTACCAGCATGCTGCGGAACCAATTTAGATGACAGCCGGGGCCACCGTGACGGTGGCGGTGACCGGAATGAACGCGTTGCCGGACAATCCTGGCCCCGGCTTGGCAGTGGCGCGCTGCCTGCGCGAGGCTTACGGCGATCGCGTGCGCATCGTCGGTCTTAGCTATGACGCGCTGGACCCCGGGCTGTATCTGCATGAGTATTGCGATGCCGCCCACCTGCTTTCCTATCCGCGCAACGGTGCCGCTGCCATGCTGGCGCGGCTGACAGAAATTCATGCGACCGAGCAAATCGACGTTCTGATCCCCTGCCTGGATTCGGAACTGCCCGCGATGGTGGATCTTGCGCCTACGCTTCTGGAAATGGGCATACGCACTTTCCTGCCGGATGCCGAGCAGCTTGAGCGCCGCGCCAAGGATCGGTTGCCGGAGCTGGCGGAAATCGCCGGGGTCCTGTGCCCGCAAATCCGCAGACTCACCAGCCCCGGATTTTTCGAAACGTGCGAACAGGATGGATGGGACTATCCGATGGTCGTCAAAGGCGTGTTCTACGACGCCAAAGTGGTCCACAACCCCGACGAGGCGGCGACGGCCTTTCACATGATTTCATCGCAATGGGGCCTGCCGGTCATCGCCCAGCGCTACATTGCCGGCGAGGAATGCAACTTGACCGCGGTTGGCGACGGCAAGGGCAATTTGCTCGGCGAAGTGATGATGAAAAAACGTGCCATCACCGCCAAGGGCAAGGCATGGGTCGGCACCGCGATACACGACGACGTGCTCGCTGCGACCGCGCGGCAACTGGTTGCCGCAATTAACTGGAAGGGTCCGCTTGAGGTGGAGGTCATGCGTGACGCCAAGGGCGACTATCACCTGATCGAAATCAATCCCCGCTTTCCCGCCTGGGTTTATCTCTCCCACGGCGTGGGCCGCAACCTGCCGGCGCTGCTGCTGGAATTGGCCTTGGGCCACGAAGCCCCGGAACTCTCGCCACCGCAGCCGGGCGTGATGTTCATCCGCTACGCACAGGAAACCATCGTACCGCTTGCCGCTTTCGAAGCGCTGATGATCGATGGCAAACGCACTCAATCTTATGAAGGATAACAGCATGAAGCAACGCAAATCCTGGGAGCCTCCGGCACTCGTCCCCCATCGTGCCGGCGTTATGAATAAATTCGGCGACGCCCCGTCGCAGTCGCACCAAGCGGACGTGGACGGGGTAGAGATCGCCCCGCTGCTGGAACAGTACGGCTCCCCGTTGTTCATCCTGTCGGAGAAGACCCTGCGCGAAAACGCCCGCCGCCTGCGCCAGGCGTTCGCGAGCCGTTGGCCCAAAGTGCGCCATGGCTGGTCCTACAAAACCAACTACAACAACGCCGTGTGCAGCATCATGCACCAAGAGGGTTCCTGGGCCGAGGTCGTGTCCGATTTCGAATACCTGAAAGCGCGCGCGCTCGGCGTTCCCGGCTCGCGCATCATTTTCAACGGCCCATACAAGCCTAACTACATCCTGGAACAGGCGGTGCAGGAAGGCGCGATCATTCATCTCGACCACATGGATGAATTGTTCGCCCTGGAACAAGTCGCGGCCAAGCTTGAAAAACAGGTTTCAGTCGGCATCCGCCTCACCTTCGCCACCGGCTACACCGATGCATGGAGCCGTTTCGGCTTCAACCTCGAATCCGGCGCGGCCATGGACGCAGTACAGCGCATCCACTCCAGCCCATGGCTCAACCTCACTGGCCTGCATAGCCACATCGGTACCTTCGTGCTGGACACCCGCGCCTATGCCGTCCAGGCACGCATCATGGCCGGATTCATGGACAAAGTGGAGCGCGAGTACGGCTTCGAAATAGAATATCTGGACATCGGCGGCGGCTTTGCCTCGCGCAATTCCCTGCAGGGGTCATACCTGCCAGCGGAGTCGGTAGTGCCAAGCTTTGACGACTACGCTGAAGCCATCGTCGCCGCCCTGAAAGACGCCACCCGCGAGCGCACCGCAGCAGGCAAGCCGGTGCCGATGCTGATACTGGAAACCGGACGGGCGATGGTCGACGACGCGGAAACGCTGGTGACCACGGTGGTCGGCAACAAGCGCCTGCCGGACGGGCGCCGCGCAACGATACTCGATGCCGGCCTCAATCTGCTGTTTACCGCCTTCTGGTACAACCACGAGGTCAAGCCGCTGCGCCACATCGACGGCATCGCCGAGGAAACCGTGCTGTACGGACCGCTGTGCATGAACATCGACGTGATACGTGCTTCCATCATGCTGCCGGCGCTCAGCGTCGGCGAAGCCCTGGCCATCCGCCCTGTCGGCGCCTACAACAACACCCAGTGGATGCAGTTCATCCAGTATCGCCCGGCGGTGGTGATGGTGACCCAGGAAGGCAAAGTCGAACTGGTGCGCGCTGCCGAAAAACTTGAGACGCTCAACGCCATGGAGCGTCTGCCGGAAACACTGCGCCACCCCTTCCCCGACGGCTTGCCGGAATGACCATGGCGCTGCGCCTGGGCCGGCTGCTCGCGCCGCTGGCCCGGGCTTACGCCGGCGTCTTGTTCTGCGAGTCGCCCTGGGTCGGCGCCTGGTTTGCCGCCATCACATGGTGGTCGCCGGGTGCCGCCCTGGCTGGCCTGGTCGCCCTTGTTGCCGCGGCGTTTTGGGGACGGCTGCTCTCCCTTTCTGGACCGGGAGAACCGCACCTGTTGAACAGCATGTTGGTCGGCCTTTTCGTCGGCGCTTTCCATACGTTTGATCTGGCCTTGCTGGGATGGGTAATAACGGCCGCTCTATTCACTACCCTTAGCACCCAATGGCTCGCCGGCCTGCTGTGGCGCTGGGGCAAACTACCCGTCCTGAGCCTGCCTTTCGTCCTGGCGACCTGGATGGTCATCCTCGCCGCACAGGGCAAGATCCCCGCCGCGATGCTGCCGTCCACCCTGGCACCGGTTACGGCCGTTGTGTTCACGCCCTGGCTGGACAATTTCTTCGTTTCCCTCGGCTGGCTCCTGCTGGTCCCGTATCCGGTCGCGGGCGCACTGCTGTTCGCCGGCCTGGTGGTTGCGTCGCGCTATCTCGCCCTGCTGGCCGTGGCGGGTTACCTGGCCGGCCACGCCACCTTGCTGCTGTTCGACCGGCATGACGGGCATGCCATCGGCTTCAACTTCATGCTTTCCGCCATGGCGCTGGGCGGAATTTTCGCCGTGCCGGGGCGTGCCAGCTTTTTGCTGGCAGTGGCAGGCGGCGCGCTGGCGGCTTGGCTCGCCGTGGCGCAGGGAGCGCTGCTGCATATCTTCTATCTGCCGCTGTTGACGCTGCCCTTTATTTTTGCGGTTTATCTTTGGCTGGGCGCCCTGAGTGCGCGCGCAACGGCAACCCCCCCCTACCTCACCCTGGAGCATCCGACTGCACCGGAAGTCTCGGTCGAGCGCATGCGGCTCGCCCAAACGCGAGGCGGCGATCCCAGCCTCCCGGCGCTGCAGCCCCCGTTCTACGGCGAATGGCGGGTTTCCCAAGGATTCGATGGGCCTCACACCCACCGCGGAGATTGGCGCCACGCCCTCGACTTCCATCTCGTCGAGGGGACGGCCAGCCACCGCGGAACCGGGTTTGCACAAGGCGATTATTATTGCTTCGGCGCCCCGGTGCTGGCGCCGACGGCCGGCCAGATCGTGCGCTTGCGCGACGACCTTCACGACGTCGCACCGGGCGAAGCGGACGTGGCCAACAACTGGGGCAACTTTCTGCTGCTGCGTAGCGCTTTTGGCTATTACGTCCTGCTTGCCCACCTCAGGCAGGGCAGCCTCAGGGTGCAAGTGGGCCAGTGGGTGGAAGCAGGGCAGCCGCTCGCGGCCTGCGGCAGTTCCGGGCGATCCCCCGAACCCCATTTGCACATGCACGTGCAAGACGAGGAATGGCCCGGCAGTCCCACCCGCCCATTCCACCTCACCAACGTACTGGTCCGCAGGGACGACAGCACCGAATTCCACCTCTATCATCTCCCGCCGCAAGGTACGAGGTTGGCTGCTGCCCCCCGGAACGAGCAGCTTACCGCCGCGCTGCACTTGCTTCCCGGACGCGTTCTCACCTACGGCCTGCGCATTCCCGGAGCATCGGATCCTCGGCCCACCCAACTGCGTAGCGAACTGACCCTGCTTGGCCAATCGCGCCTGGTGGCAGCCGACGGCAGCTCCGCGGCTTTCGTGGAAACTCCGACGGTGATCGGATACTACGATCGGCAGGGAAAGCGCGACCCCCTGCTCGACCTGTGGCTGCTTGCCCTGGGACTGACGCCTTTGAGCGCTGCGGCAGACTGCTGGGGCGACCGGCCGGCGTTGCGTCTCCTGCCGCTCGGTCCAGCCCGGCGCATGCTCGTCGCGCTGCTCAGGCCGCTCGGCGCCGGTTGCGACAGCCGCTACCGGCGCACTTGGGACGATGCCGCCCACGCATGGCTGCAAGAGGGCGAGCACCGCGTGCGCCTCGCGCCCAGAGTTGAATGGTGTGCCACCACGACGGCCTGGATCGAACCTGACCAAGGAACCAGGCGATTGCAACTCAATATGTTTGGGAAATGTTGGGAGGCGGTACTCGAAGAGTGCAGTTGGGTGGGCGAGGGGAGTGCATAGCTACAGTGGCCGATGGTCGCGATTTTTTACCTGTTCCGGTGTGGCGCCAAACGTCTTCGCCACCGGGCACGACGAGTCAAGACTTTAGCGCACCGCTTCAATAACGCGCTTCTGGCGCAAAGCAAAAAGCCCTGCAACAGCAGGGCTTTTTGGCTACGGGGCTGACCGTCGGATCACGGAGCCGGCGGTGCCGGCGGGGCTGCCGGCCGCGGGGGCAAAGCGGCGCGCGCTGCTGCGGCTGCCGCGCGAGCTTGGGCCGGAGTCGGCCTTGCCGGAGGCGTGGGCAATGCGGCACGGGCCGCTGCGGCTGCCGGCGCGATGGCCGGAGGAATCGTCACGCCCGCCGGCGGGGTGGGCGTTGCGGCGTAGGCGGCTGCCTGCAACAGCAGCCCGCTGGTGAGTCCAAGCATGGTCAGTACACTCATGTTGCGCATGTTCAGTTCCTTTTTTTTGGTTACGTTGAACCGCATTTGGCTAAACGGCTGTGAACAACCTTTCTCCATCCACTCACTTCAGCCCGGCATATCCTTCATGCCCAGGGTGGCCCAGCCTAACACCGGCAACCTTACGGCAGCCTTACATTCCGCACGGGCGCCGGAATGGGCTGGATGCCTTGTGTCTTTTCGAATGCGATGGCCAGAGGGAAGTATCGCCGTGGATCATGGGGGCCGCCATAACGGCAGCTTCGCATACATGATGTTGCTCGCCTGGGTTAAGATATGCCTATGTGTGGACGCTTTGCCTTTTATGGATCGCCAGCCAGGTTCAAGGGGCATTTCGCCGCAATGCGCGAGGAGCCGCACTTCGATAAGAGCCGTGTTTTGCATCCCGCCGGATTCGATTGATACAACATATGGATGAAGGTACGCCACCATGAACGAACCGCAACCGATACCCCCTCGCCGTCGCCTGCAAGAGCTTCTGGCCATCCCTGAAAGACTGCGAACCGATGCCCAATGGGATGAGCTCAACGAACTTGAAATTGCGCTGACTTCCGTCAATCGAGAGAAAGCACCGGAGCAAGGCGTTCGGCAAAACGTCGCTGCACCCCCCGATCGCCCCAAACCCAGCGGTGGCGTGCAGGGTAAGAAACCGTTCAGGAAGCTCCACAAGAGGCCACCGAAGGGAAATGCCCCGTGACGGAGGCTCCAGGGAGCCTGCCGGACTTGAAGAATCGAAGCGAAAATGAGCGGGTACCCGGTCGTTAGCTGGACCGAGGACGGCGAGGCCCGCTCTGCACGTTGGCGTTCGGAGAGCGGGGTGGCGCCGCCCAAGCGCGTGGTGATCGCCGACGACCGCATGACGGCCGATGCCGCGTATCGCTTGGCGTGCGAGGGCACCGCAATGCTGTGGCGCGGCGATTTCCAGAACGCGCGCCAGTTGCTGCAGGCGCTGGCGCGGCGTGTTGACCGTAAGCCGCGGCGTGCCGACCGCAAGCCCCCTAAGCCAGTTTCATCGCCAACCGAGGCATTCCATCTGCATCGCCTGGCCCAGTCCCAGCGCGCACGCACGCTGGGTATGCTGCTGATACCGTTCGAGGCGGACTACGGCATTCCCCTGCGGCGTGCGCCCGACGTGCGGCAAGCTTGCGTTGAGGCCTACGGCCCGGGAGATGGGCCAAGTGTCGCCTCGCTGCGCGAATTGCTGGGCCTGATCGGCGCGCACGAATGGCGCAAGAAGGGCGTCGAGATCCCCGCGCTGGGCGCGCGCATCCACCCACACTATGGCGTGTTCGCACCGGTGCGCGGCGAGTACGTGGGGCTGGTGAACGAGGCGCCGTTGCCGTCGCGGGCGCTGGCCTTCGACATCGGCACCGGGACCGGCGTGCTGGCGGCGGTGCTGGCCCGCCGCGGCGTCGCGCGCATCGTCGCCACCGATCAGGACCCGCGCGCGCTGGCGTGCGCCCGCGACAACGTTGCGCGGCTCGGGCTGAGCGGGCAGGTGGAAGTGGTGCAGGCCGATCTCTTCCCTGCGGGACGCGCTCCGCTCATCGTCTGCAACCCGCCGTGGGTGCCGGCGCGGCCCAGCTCTCCGCTGGAACACGCCGTGTACGACCCCGACAGCCGCATGCTGCGCGGCTTCCTCAGCGGCCTGGCCGCGCACCTGGAACCGGGAGGCGAGGGCTGGCTGCTGCTGTCGGACCTCGCCGAGCACCTTGGCCTGCGCACGCGCGCCGAGCTGCTGGCCGCCTTCGACGCGGCGGGGTTAAAGGTCGTCGACCGCATGGACGTCCGGCCCAGCCATCCCAAGGTCTCCGACGCAGACGACCCGCTCCACGCCGCGCGCGCGGCCGAGGTCACTTCGCTGTGGCGGCTCGCGGTGCGGTGAGGCATGGTGTCACCCGGAGGAGTCCGGCCACTGGGAACGCGGCCATCCTGGCCGCATGCCCCACAAGGGGACTCCGATCCGCTACGGGCTTAAGCCCGTACGGAGTCGTATGCGGGCTGGAAGCCCGCGCTCCAGCGCCGTGAGCGATCCAGTTTGAAAGTCGAACAACTGAGTTAGAGGAACCGAACCATGAACACCAGGCGCTACCTGTTTACCTCCGAATCCGTTTCCGAAGGCCATCCCGACAAGATTGCCGATCAGATTTCGGACGCCATTCTCGATGCCTTCCTCGCCGTGGAGCCCGAAGCCAAAGTGGCCTGCGAAACCTTCGTCGCCGACAACCTCGTGGTCATCGCCGGCGAGTTCAAGACGGCCGACGAGCAGATTTTCAACGACATCGAGAGTCGCGCCGAAGGCATCGCCCGCCAGGTGCTGCGGGACATCGGCTATCGCGACGCCGAGACCGGCATCGACCCGGATCGCTGCGAAGTGCAAGTGCGCTTCAACCACCAATCCATCCAGATCGCCAAGGGCATTGCGCTGGCCGGTGGCGACATCGGCGCGGGCGACCAGGGGATGATGTTCGGCTACGCCTGCGACGAGACGCCGGACCTCATGCCCTTCCCCATCTGGCTGGCCCACCGCCTCGTGCAGCGACTGGCCAAACTGCGCAAATCCGGCGCCTTGCCGTGGCTGCGCCCCGATGCCAAGAGCCAGGTGACGGTCGTGTACGAGGGGCACCGCGTGGTCGGTATCGAGAACGTGGTCATCTCCACACAGATCGCGCCGGGCCTCGATCCGCTGTGGGTCGCGCAGGAAGTCACCCGCGAGATCATTGATCCGCTGGTGCCGCAGCAGCAGCGCACACCGGGATTCCGCATCTGGGTCAACCCCGCCGGCCCCTTCGAGATCGGCGGCCCCAAAGGCGACACCGGCCTCACCGGGCGCAAGATCATCGTCGACACCTACGGCGGCGCCGCGCCCCACGGCGGCGGCGCATTCTCCGGCAAAGACCCGACCAAGGTGGACCGCTCGGCTGCCTACATGGCCCGATACATCGCCAAAAACCTGGTCGGCGCCGGCTACGCAAAACGCTGCCTGGTCCAGCTCGCATACGCCATCGGCGTGGCCGAACCCGTCTCCCTCCTGATCGACACCTACGGCACCGGAACCGTGCCCGACGAACGCCTGGAAACCATGGTGCGCGCCACCTTCAAACTCACCCCGCGCGGCATCATCGAAAGCCTCAAGCTCCGCCGCCCCATCTACCGCCAAACCGCCGCCTACGGGCACTTTGGGCGGGATCTGCCGGACTTTACTTGGGAGCGGGTGGATCAGGTGCAGAAGTTGGCGAGTTTTAATGCACGGTCCTGAGCAGGCGGAGAGGCTTGAGAGTGACTGCCAGGCGGGAAGAGAAACGCGATGGCTAGAGGGCAGTGATTCGGTGCTGACGAGGGTGATTCACGGTGACTGAAGGTTGGTACATGGGTCGGGAGCTGGCGAATGGCGATGTCTCCAAAGTGCCAGTTCTGGGCACTGAAGAAATTTCTCCAAAGCAAACGGTGGGTTGCTCTGAGTGTATGCTACCACTTGGACTTACACCGCTACCCGATAGATGTTGGGCTTCTAATTCTGCCTCGGACATATTTCTACTTAATGGAATTCTGTGATGCGTAGGGTTCGTTTTTTACTAATCTGTTTTATGTGTTTTTGTAGTACAGCCTTCGCAGAACGTGGAGAACCGATGATGGCATGGCCGCAACTTGTGCAGATCGATTGGGATGCTTACCACGGCAAGATGATAGAAAACTGCAACGTAAAATATCTTGAGTATGCCAATTCGTTCCAAGACGCCATCGGCAAGTGGAAGAACCATAATGCAGCGGCTATTCTTGACATACGCCGGCAGCTTAAAGACCGACTCAAGGTCATCAAAGGGGTTTCTGAATCGGAAGCCACAACACAAATGAACCTGATGTCTAGCGCGTGGACTGAGAGGTTTCTTAAGCTTGTGGCAATCACCCCTGAGAATGTTTGGAAAGACGTTTGCACCGGCAAGTACGCAACCGAGACTTTGCCCGCAATGGATTTTTCCAAATTTTTCCCCATGATCTCTTCAACAATCCCTACCATGCAGGAATCCCAACTTCGTCCTTGAGGCTTGGGGAGGTTTCCGGAACCTCGAATGTCCCCGGGCTAAAACAAACCAATCCGACACAATGATTACTCGCTGACGCTCTGCTCTCAAAGGCTCAGGACCGAAACGGATCGACTGAGACCTCTGCGGGCGATAACGGCGCTTGTTTCGCGGCATTGCACTCTATTTGAATGGCCGCACGACTAGCGAAACTCAAGCGGCTCAAGCTTCATGCGCTTGATGCTTTTGCGGAATTGCTTGTAGGGCGGGGTGCCCAGATGGACGATGAACATGTGCAGCGGGAACTCCTGCTTGGAAATCCGCTTGACGATGTCAGGCCCTTTTTCTCCCAACGTGAAACGGCTGCTCTCGAATGCGAGCACGTAGTCGCTCACGTTGTTGTCTGTCTCCAAGAGGCGCCGGATGATGTAAGCCCGTCGGATGTGTTTGCCGTGTTCCTTGAGTATGCGGCGAATGGCGTCGAGCGTTTCTTCGTCGAGTTCGGGCGGGGCAAGCGTGGCGTCGGCGGGCAGCCGCTGCAGTTCGGCCTGTACGCGCGCGATGTAGTCGGAGCGCTCGCGCCAGCGTTGTGAGTACTGTTCCGCTTTCTGCGGGTCGCGCGTATGGTAGAACCGCCACGCCGCTTCGCAGCCCGCCAAGATGGCCCCTGCGTCTTTTGCCATGACGCTTTCGAGATCGGCAATGCCGGCTTCGTTATCTTGCGCCAGCAGCAGGGTTCCGCGGCGGAAGCGTGCCGATAGATGGTCCGGTGTCTCCGTCAGCAGTTCATTCACTAGCGGCAGGAGGTCGGTCTTGATATGGAGTTCATCCAGCAGCGTAATGCGCTCCCATTTCTCGTCCAGGCTTAAGGTTTCCTGACGCTCCAGCGCGGCTAGCCGGGCGTCGCGTTCGCGCAGGTAGGCGTGGCGCGAGCGCCACTTTTCCGCCACGCCTTCCTGCCAGGTGCGGTCGAATTCGGACTTGATCGCGCCGAGGCTGGCGGCAAGCCACACCGTGGCTGCGCTTTTGTCCAAAGGCTTCAGCTCGCCGGCGGCATTTGCGTCGGCCGTTATTCCCATAGCCGCCAGCCGGTCGCGCAGGGCCGGGTGCGTGTCGAGGTGATTGGTGTCGCGTTGGTTGGCGGCCTCCAGAAAACGCGCGCGCATGTCTTTGTCCAAAATCGTATGTATCGATTGCGCCCAGTATGTGCTGCGGCTGCTCGGCGGTTCCGGTTCGCTGGCGACGCGGCGGTCGATGGAAGGCCAGAATTCCTCTTGTTCGAATTGTGCGGCGATATTCACCCGCATCAGCGCATTGGCCGCATTCCGGGCGCCAGCGACCTCCGCGGCAGTCTGGTCGGCGAGGTATTCGTTCTGGCGCGCAAGCACAAAGGTGTAAGCGTTGAAGTAGGGGGCATACCAGCGAAACAGCCGCGCGATCAGGCGCGAGCCCCAGTCGTCCCACTGCTCGGAAAGATGCTGCAGCCGTCCCCATGCGCTGCGGAAGCGATAGATGAAACCGCCCAGCCGGCTGTGGTGCCCGGAAAGATGCCCGTATTCGTGGGTTACCACCGCCAGCGCTTCCTCCTCGCTGAGCACCTGCAACAAGGGCAGGCCCAGGATCAGGTAGTTTTTCTCCCAGCCGAAGAGGCCGAAGCGCGGATGTTGCACGATGGATGCATTCAGCTCATCGGTTAGCAGTACCGTATGCACGCGCGGCCCCTTCATGCGCAGGCGCAGTTCGGCAAGCCGCGCGAACAAGGCGGGTGCCTCCTGCGGTTTGAGTATCCTGCCTTGCGGCGCGGGGAAACGGCTGAACAAGAGCGTGACGGCGCTCCTGACCATGGTCCAGGCAGGCAGCGCCAGCACAACGATCAGCTTGCCCAGCTTCGCCAGGACGATCAGCGCCTTGCCACCAGTCAGGATCACTGCCGCTACCATGCCGACCAATAATGCCGCGCTCAGGAGTGAAAATCCAATGGCGAGGCCGAGTATCAGGAACCCCAGCGTCGCGATCGCGATGACGGAAATAACATACTGGCCGGGACTCTTTCGTGCGGTTTCCTCCAGGCGTGAAACCAGCGCTTCGAATTTCTGATTTTCCATACCGCGTGAGCCTCCATCGAACAGGTTGTGCAGGGCCGCGAACCGAGTGTGCCAAGCGGAAGTTGTGCTTCCTTCCGCTTGGCAACCATATGATCGCATTCCCAGCGCGCAGGTCAAAGTGGTTCTCGACTTGCCGCCGGCATGCCGGTGTTGGCGGGCGTCCTGGGCGAATGACATGGTGTGCCGTGGTGCCGAGTCGAAAAATAGTTGTTGACGAACATAACTAAATGCGTAAACATGTGGTCATGTTAACCGATCTCATCCACACCCTGCCAGACGAGTGGCGCGACGTGTCCAGCATGTTCGTTGCGCTGGGGGACGAACAGCGCCAGCGCATTGTGCTGACGTTCGAGCCGGGGGAGCGGCTCAACGTTACGCAAATCGTGAGTGTTTCTACGTTGAGCCGCACCGCGGTGTCGCATCACCTCAAGGTTCTGCGTCAAGCGGGCGTTCTGCAAAGCGAAAAAATCGGCAAGGAGGTGTATTTCTGGATCGACAAGAAAAACGTTGCCGAGACACTACAACGCGTGTTGAACTACGTCAAAAATAAGACTTAAACGCAGCACTTTTAGAGAAAAACAAACAAGGGGGAGTCATGTTGAAGACGCTGCTGCGCCTGCTTTGCCGGGTGCTGTTCCGGGTTGAGATTCACGGTGGCGCCAACTTGCCGGAAACGGGCAAGCTGCTGGTCATCGCCAACCACGAGTCGTTTCTGGACGGGCTGCTGCTGGGCTTGTTCCTGCCGTTCCGGGCGACCTTCCTGGTGCACACCACGGTACTCGACAACCCCGTTTTCCGTTTGCTCCTTTCCCGCGTGCCGCATCTGGCAGTGGACCCAACCAGCCCGCTGGCGATGAAAAAAGTCATCAAGTTGCTGGAGGCGGGCGAGCCGGTGGTGATCTTCCCGGAAGGGCGGATCACCATGACCGGCAGCCTGATGAAGGTGTACGACGGCCCGGGGTTCGTGGCCGCCAAGACCGGCGCCACCATCCTTCCGGTGCGGCTGGACGGCGCAGCGCGCTCCTACTTCAGCCGCCTATCCGGCAACTATCCGCGCAGCATTTTCCCCAAGATTACCATTTCCATCCTGCCCACCACGTCCATCGCCATGCCCGACGCACCCAGCGCCAAGCTGCGCCGCCGCATGGCAGGCGAGGCCATGCGCCGCACGATGCAGGAAATGCTGTTCGCTTCGCAGCCGGTGCAAACGCTGTTCAGCGCCTTGCTCGATGCCAGCAAAATTCATGGGCGCGGGACGCGCCTCCTGGAGGACATGCAGCAGGTGGAGGAGAGCTACGGCCAACTCCTGAAAAAGAGCCTGGCGCTGGGGCGGCTGGCTTGCAAAATCAGCGCCCCAGGCGAGAACGTGGGGGTGTTGCTGCCCAACGTCACCAATACCATCTGCCTGATTTTCGGCATGAGCGCCATGCGGCGCGTGCCCGCCATGTTGAACTATACGGGAGGCACCGCCGGTATGCAGAACGCCTGCATCGCGGCCGGGGTGCGCACCATCGTCACGTCGCGTCAGTTCGTGGAGGCCGCCAAGCTGGCCCCGGCCCTGGCCGGTCTGGCCGACATCAGGATTGTCTATCTGGAAGACCTGCGCACGCAGTTCGGCCTATGGGACAAGCTCTGGCTGATGGGCTTTGCACGCTGGATGCCCGCTCTCGCCGTGCAGCAAGGTCGGCCGGACGACCCCGCCGTGGTGCTATTCACCTCCGGTTCGGAAGGCAAGCCCAAAGGCGTGGTGCATACGCATCGCGGCATCCTGTCCAACATCGCGCAGATTCGCGCGGTGATCGACTTCTCGCCTTCCGACAAGTTCATGATCTCGCTGCCGCTGTTTCACGCCTTCGGCTTCACTTGCGGCGGCATCATGCCGTTGGTGACAGGTTCCAAAATGTTCCTCTACCCATCGCCCCTGCACTACCGCATCATCCCCGAGATCATTTACGACCGCGGCTGTACCGTGCTGTTCGGCACCAGCACCTTTCTCGGCAACTACGCCCGATTCGCCCACCCTTACGACTTCTACAAGCTGCGCTACGTCGTGGCCGGAGCGGAAAAGCTCAACGAAGAAGTGCGCAAGACCTGGATGGAGAAATTCGGCATCCGCATCCTGGAAGGCTATGGCGCTACCGAATGCGCGCCGGTGCTGGCGGTGAACACGCCTATGGCCTGCCGCGCCGGCACCGTAGGGCCACTGCTGCCCGGCCTGGAATTCAAGCTGGAAAGCGTGCCCGGCATCACGCAGGGCGGCCTGCTTAGTGTGCGCGGCCCCAACGTGATGCAGGGATACTATCTGTTCGACAACCCCGGTGTGCTGAAGCCGCCGGTTGACGGCTGGTACAGCACCGGCGACGTGGTCGAGCTCGATGCCGACGGTTTCGTGCGCATCCTTGGGCGGGTCAAGCGCTTTGCCAAGGTGGCGGGAGAAATGGTGTCGCTGGAAGTGGTGGAGCAGATCGCCAACCTCGCATCCCCGGCCGGCCAGCACGCCGCCACCACGCAGACCGACCCGCAGCGGGGCGAGAACATACTGCTGTTTAGCACCGACGCCGCCCTCAGCCGCGAAGCGCTGCTGGCCGCTGCGCGCGAACTCGGCAGCCCGGAACTGGCGGTGGCCCGCAAGATCGTGCCGGTCGCCGAACTGCCGCTGCTGGGAACCGGCAAGACCGACTACGTCACGCTGAAACAGATGGCGGAAAGCGCCTGATGAACCGCCGCCGCTTTCTAAGCGCCATGGGCGCGTTCGGCCTTGCCGGCAGCGCGATCGGCGGCTGGAAATACTGGCCGGAACAGGGCTGGTCCAACCCCTGCCTCGCCAGCCTGCCGGAAGCCGTTGCGCACCATCCGCTGATGCAGTCGGTATGGTCGGGCCTGGATCCGGCACAGGTGTGGGATTGCCATGTGCACCTGGTAGGCGGGGGTGACGCCGACAACGGGACGTGGTTCAGCCCGGCCATGGACAGCCTGTGGCATCCCGTGCTGCGCCTGCAGAAATTGTTCTACATGAACGCCGGCTGCGTGCACGAGGCCCCCGGCCAGCTCGATCAGAGCTACGTTGCGCGCATGCTCAACCTGGTGGATGGCATGCGGCCGGGCTTCAAGGCAATGCTGTTTGCCTTCGACTGGTTTCATGACGAAAATGGCCAGCCTGACCGCGACCGCTCCATCTTTCACATCCCCAACGCTTACGCGGCACAGGTGGCGCGTAGCCATCCCGACGCCTTCGAGTGGGTGGCTTCGATACACCCGTATCGCGCCGACTGCGTGGAAGCGTTGCAAGCAGCCATGCGCGACGGGGCGCGTGCCATCAAATGGTTGCCCTCGGCCATGGGCATCGATCCACTCTCGCCGCGCTGCGACCGCTTTTACGCAGCGCTGGCAGCGGCGGACATGCCCATCGTCAGCCATGCCGGACGCGAATTGGCGGTGCAGGGCGGCAACCAGGATTTCGGTAATCCCCTGCGCCTGCGCCGGGCGATGGATCACGGCGTGCGGGTCGTGCTTGCCCACTGCGCCTCGGACGGCGACGACCAGGACCTCGACCAGGGCGCGAACGGCACCCGCGTGAAGAGCTACGAGCTTTTTGCCCGCCTCATGGACGAGCCGCGTTACGCGGACAAGCTGCATGCCGACATCTCCGCGCTGACCCAGTTCAACCGGGCCTGGGCGCTCAAGGCCGTGCTGCAGCGCGCCGACTGGCACCCGCGCCTGCTCAATGGCTCCGATTATCCCTTGCCCGGCGTCATGCCTTTGTTCTCGGCGACCGACCTGGCGAACATGGGATTGCTCGACCCTGCCGCAGTGCCGTTGTTGCAGGAGGTCAGGGCGCACAATCCGCTGCTGTTCGATTTTGCACTGAAGCGTCTGCTGCGTTCGGGGCAGCACCAATTCCCGTCCAGCGTATTCGAGACACGCCGCTTTTTCGAAAGGAAATCCGCATGACCCACCCCACTCCTCAGAACGGCAATCTGCTTTCGCGCGGCATGGTCGCGGTGCTGGCTGCCCAGTTCCTTTCCGCGCTGGCGGATAACGCGCTGCTGTTCGCCGCCATCGCGCTGCTCAAGTCGCAGCATGCGCCGGAGTGGCAAATGCCCCTGTTGCAGGAGGCTTTCGTCATCGGCTTCATCCTGCTCGCACCCTTTGTCGGGCCGTTCGCCGACTCCATCCCGAAAGGCCGTGCCATGCTGCTCTCCAACGGAATGAAACTACTGGGCGCCGCCGCCATGCTCTTCGGGGTGCACCCGCTGTTGGCCTACAACCTCGTCGGCGTGGGCGCGGCGGCCTATTCGCCAGCGAAGTACGGCATCCTCAGCGAACTGGTGGGGCCGGACAAACTGGTCAAGGCCAACAGCCTGATGGAAGGTTCGACCATTGTCGCCATCCTGCTGGGCGCGGTCATGGGCGGCCTGCTTGCGGATTGGTCGGTGCAAGGCGCGCTGGCCGCAATCGTCGCCTGCTATCTGTTGGCGGCACTCTCCAACCTGTTGATTCCGCGCCTGCCCGCCGCCCACCCCGCGCAACAACTTTCTCCAGTGGCGCTGGTTAAGGATTTCGGCGTGGCCATGCGCACGCTGCTGGGCAATCGCGACGCCCGCTTTTCCCTGTTCGGCACCAGCGTGTTCTGGGGAGCCGGCAGCACGCTGCGCTTCCTGCTGGTGGCGTGGGTGCCGGTGGCCTTGTTGATCGAAAACAACCATGTCCCGGCCAACTTGAGTGGCGTTGTCGCTATCGGCATCGCCTTCGGCGCCGCTGCGGCGGCAAGGCTGGTCACGCTCAACAGCGTCAACCGCGCTCTGCCCGCCGGCATTGCCATCGGCTTGCTGATCATGGTATTTGCCCAAGTCACTTCCATGCCGGCAGCCATCGTCATGCTGGTGCTCATCGGCGCCTGCGGCGGCTTCTACGTGGTGCCGCTCAACGCGCTGTTGCAGGAACGCGGCCACGAAACGGTGGGGGCGGGGCACGCCATTGCGGTGCAGAATTTTTTCGAGAACCTGAGCATGCTGCTGATGGTGGGAGTTTACGTGCTCATGACCAAAGCCGGCGTTTCGGTGGTCGCGGCGGCGACGGGGTTTGGTGGGTTGGTGCTGACGGGCATTGCGCTGTTGGCGTGGTGGCGGTTGCGTCGTGTTATAGCCTGTTGATGATCGGCACTTCGCTCTATCAGAGCCGGTAGTGTACGGCGTGAATGCAATGTTTTCCGTGGCATGATCGATTGCGTGATAAAAAGGGAGAGTCTATGAAAAGCATCAAGTTGTTGTTTGCCATCTTGGTCATCCTGGCAACGTCGGGATGTGCGTCGTGGCTTCCTCAGGGGGCGGTCAAGCAAACGGGTAGCGTTGTCGATTATCTTTATCCGGATTCCAAGTCCCCGCCACAGATGCATGAGACGGTGACATACTTGCGGCCGCCAGTACGAGTGGGGATCGCGTTCGTACCAGGCGGCAATTGGAGCACCGGTCTGCCTGAGGCCGAGAAGCTGAAATTGCTTGGGCGAGTCAAAGAATCGTTTGCCAAATACGCCTATATCGGCGGGATTGAGGTGATTCCAACGCAATACTTGTCACCCAAGGGGGGCTTCGCAAATTTGGGTCAGGTTGCACGGATGTTCAATGTTGAAGTGATCGCGCTTCTTTCCTACGATCAGGTCCAGTTCAATGACAGTAATGCGCTCTCCCTTCTGTATTGGACGATTGTCGGTGCCTACATCATTCATGGGGATCAGTACGATATCCACACGATGGTCGACGCCTCTGTTTTCGACGTGAGGAGTCAAAAACTATTGTTCCGTGCACCGGGAACAAGCGAGGTCAAAGGAGGTGCTTCCTTAAGTGGGTTTAGCGAGAAATCCCGTGTGGCCCGCATGGATGGTTACAACAAGGCGGTAGACCAACTGATCCCCCAACTGCAGACGGAGTTAGAGTCTTTCAAGGAACGTATCAAGACCGATGCCAGCATTAAGGTGCAAGACAAGCCGGGTTATAGCGGTGGCGGCGGTCTGGGATTGCTAACTCTTTTGATGGCCATGCTATTCGCGTGGGTTGCCTATGTGCAACGCACGTAGTTTTGGGCTGCCCATCGCGACCGCGTTTGTTGTGATCGCGTGCCTTGCTCTCCTATTCGCGCCAGAAGAGGTGGCTGGCTGGTTGGCCTTCGATTGCCAAGCGATTCTTGGCGGTCAAGTTTGGCGGCTTTGGACCGGACATTTCGAACACTTCTCGGTACAGCATGCGCTTGTGGACACCATCGTACTATTTCTGGCCGGAGCAGTCGCCGAACGGGAATTGGGGACGCCACGGGTGGGCTTGGCATTCCTCGTGGGCGCACCTGCAATCTCACTCGGGCTTCTAATCCTTGCACCTGAGATGTCCTATTACCGTGGAGCTTCTGGACTCTCCATGTTGGCGGCGGTGGCAGGCGGCATAGCCCTCTGGCGGTCAAGACCGGGGCTTCGACTTTTCCTTGTTGCGTGCGGCAGTTTCTTGGCTTTGAAAGTATTACTCGAAATTTTTGGGTTGTCGTTAGATATGGCAAATCTTCCAAAGACCGTCCAGGTGGCTTGGCAAGTGCATTTCCTTGGTAGTGCCTTGGGATGGATCACCGGTTTTTATGGGCAAAGGCAGAGTTGCTTGGAATTGAATACGGCCAGGCATTTGCTCCCGGGTTAAGCTAACTTCATTTTGGCTAAACGGTGTTAATCGAGGGAATTCAATGAATGCACTGACTTCACGCGTCATCGTCACCGCAAGTCTGCTGGCGGCAGCTGGTCTGGGAGCACCCATCTTGGCGCATTCATCCGATGGGCCCATTGAGGTAGTGAACTCCGAACGCGCCGCCGCTGCGACCCGTCACGCCGACGCCGAGCATGTCATCGGCCTGATCGCCCGATCCAAAGCGCTTCAAGACAAAATCCCGCCTTTCGTCGACGAGGCCAGCAAGGCCATCGAAGAGCACCACGGGGCGTTGCCCGCTGCCTATTCCGTTCGTATCGCCAGGGAAATGGCCGAGGCGAGCGCCATACGCACTTCGCTTTTTCAGTATGCGCTGCTGCACCGCAATGCCCTTTATCGGGTGGATGAGCGCATGGATGATGGCGAGCGCATCGACTCCATTCTCATTTCGATGGCGGCGGCTCTGACGTTGTTCGACAACGCGCAATTCATGCAGAAGCATTTCTCCGGCGACCATGTGCTGCGCAGCAAGCTCAACGAGGCTTATCCTGAGTCCGGCGTGGGGAAAAACTACTACGAGGACTCGTTGCTGCGAGCCAATTCGCTGACGTATCGCACCTCCATGAGCGATGCGATCCGTTTCTTTCAGGACAACCAGGAAGCGATTGCCCACCATATGGCCAAGGCGGACCAGAGCTTGAGAACGCTCTATGCGTTTGTGGAGAAAAGCCCGGCGCGCAGCAGATTCGGGGGCGATGGCGCTTTTCGGCAGATCGCCGATCAGCTTGGCGTTCTGTTGCAGCGTTCGGCTATCGACTCGGTCGAGCAGGTGGGCAAGCTGAAATTTCTCACGTCGCAGGTGGTGGGAAACACCATGGGCATGGTGCGCTGGCGTGCCGGGAAACTCAAAAATGATCGTGAGTTCCTCTCACTGATGTCCGAAGCGCTCCAGCCCGGCGATATCCTGCTGGAAAAAACGCCTTTCGCTCTGACCGACAAGACCATCCCGGGACACTTTGGCCATGCGGCAATTTATATCGGGACGACGGACCAGTTGCGCGGCATCGGCGCCTTGGATTCGCCTATTGTCCAGGGACGCCTGGAGCAGATCGGTTCCGGGCACGTCGTACTGGAAGCGTTGCGCGGCGGCGTCGTGCTCAATACCCTGGAACACTTCATGAACATCGACGACGTTGCCGTGCTGCGCCCTCAAAAGCTGCCGCCGGAGGCTTTGCGGGATTCGATTGGTCTGGCCCTGAGCAACTTCGGCAAGCGCTACGATTTTAATTTCGATGTGAATACCACCGAAACCATCGTCTGCTCCGAGCTTGTATACGCCGCCTACCCACAGATCGATTTCGTTACCAAGCAGGTATTCACCAGCTTCACCATTGCGCCCGACGACATCGCCAAGCTGGCCGCCGGCAACACGTCCGATCCGCTCGAACTCAAGTTGTTTGCCCACGATGGCAAGTTGGCCTACCGGAAAGGTGGCAATACCAGCGGGTTGGCGCTGTACCGTGAGTTGGTCGGGTTGAAAGATGGGCCGCGGCAAGCGCTCTTTGTTGATGAATAGCGGCAGAACGTGTGCGCTATAGGCACTTGGAGTGACGACTCCAAGCAAACATAACGACAGGGAACACCATCATGACAACCACTGAGGAGAGATTGGCTCAACTGGAGACCCGGCTCGGGAGGCTGGAGCGGCTCGTCATCTCTCTGTCCAACAAGGGAACGGGCGAAGCCGCAGAGGCGCCGGCCGCCGCTATTCAGCCGGTCACGCGTGCGATTCCACCGGCCAGGCCACAGCCGAGGAAACGCGAGGCACAGCCGTTGCCGGTGACCCAGATTCTCGGGTGGACCGGCGCAACGGCGCTGGTGCTGGCGATGGCCTACCTGATTCGCCTGGCGCTGGACACGGGCTGGCTGACGCCGGAGCGGCAGCTTGCGCTTGCGGTCCTGAGCGGTTTTTCCCTGATCGGTGCGGGGCTGCGGTTGCGCGCCTCCGACCGCGAGTATGCGAGCCTGTTGCCGGCTGGTGGCTTGGTGGTGCTGTTCCTTTCGATTTACGGGGCACACCTTTACTACCATTTGATCGGCGCACATTTGGCGACGGGCGCGGTGATCGTGACCTGCCTCGGCGCGCTGTGGTTGGGCAGACTGTTCGAGAGCGAACTCTATGGGCTGTTCGCGGTGGTGGGTTCCTATTCGGCGCCGTTTCTACTACCCGCTTTGGCCGGTTCGGTGACCGATCTGGTGATTTATTTCTCGGCCTGGAGCGTGTTGTTCTGCATCTACTCCATCTGGATCGGCAATCGCCGTGCCTATCTGTTGGCGGCCTATATGGCGTTGCTGGGTTTTCATTTCTTGTGGAAGCAGATGGCGTCGGGCGAATGGGCGGGAGCCTTCCTCTTTCAGGTGATTCAGTTCGTCATCTTTCTCGGGGGTGCTGTCGGCTTCTCCATTCGTCACGACCGTCCCATGGAGAAGGACGAGGCCCTCGTTCACCTGCCGCTGCTGCTGATTTTCTATGCGCTGCAGTACGCGCTGCTGCAAAGCCATCTCCCGGCGATGGCGCCGTGGATTGCGCTGGGGAGTGCGGCGGTATTGGTGCTGGTGTACCTCGCCGCAAGAAAGATCATGGACACGCCGCTGGAATCGGGCGCGCTGTTGGTGGGGGCCTATGCCTCGCTGGCGCTTTTTCATGCCGGCTATATGGAGCTGGTGCCGCATGAATTCGCGCCCTGGGTCGGCTTGCTTGTGTTGCCGGCCGCGGCGGCTTATTTGCTTGCCCGGGGCGAGAATGCCTCGGTGCCATGGTCGATCCGGGCGCTGATCGGGATCGTGTTCGCCATCAACTACCTGCGGGTGATCGCCAATTCCAACATCGAGTCGGTTCCGGGGCACGACCTGTTGGCGCTGCTCTATGCGGCCGAGCTCTACCTCGCCTACTACCTTGTCGGACGCCTGCCCAGTCTGGCGAGTCTCGCCACCCCGGCCTTGTACGCCGGTCATGTGGCGTTGATGGGTGCCGCAGTGCAGATATTTGACGGGCGGCTGGCGGTCTCGCTCGCTTGGGGCGCAATCGGCCTTGCTTGCCTGGCGCTCGCCTTCAAGTGCAAAGACAAGGTGCTCGGCAAGTCTTCCCTGCTCATCTTTGCCGCCTCGGTGGCAAAGGTATTGTTGTTCGATTTGTCCAGTGCCACCCCGCTGGTGCGGATTGGCTCCCTGGCGATTCTCGGGGTGACGCTCTATGCGGGCGGCTGGATGTACAAGAAAGTGGACTTGATGGACGCGCAGAATCCGCAGCAATCCAATGGATAGGCAGGCGTTTGGACTTTTTCCGCCATCGGGCCTGAACTATTACAGATCACCCGAAACAGCTACGCAAAGACGTCCACAAGCCTGCCCGTAGTCGAACCAGACGAGGTCGACGCCGAGACGGATTCGACGCTGGTTTTGCTTGCTGCGGCCGAGGCTGCTGCGTAGGTATTCGCGGGGGTTTTGTCGGCGCTTGCCGTATTCGATGCGGCCGGCTGACTGGCCGGCTTGTCGGCATTGATCTTTTCGATGCGCGCTTGGGCAGTGCTTATTTTGGTCGAAATCGCTTGAATTGCCGCCTTGCCTTCAGGGGTCTTGGATGACGCGCAATTGACGCAATCCGATAATTCCTTCTTGTAACGGACGATTTGGGCTTCGATGCCGGCTGTGGACGAGCCCGTTGTGGGGGTGGCGCTGGATGCCGGGGATGATCCAACTGCAGATACCATATAGCCTCCACCAAGAAATTTTGTTGCTATCTGCTGGTAGCGGCTTAGCCAGTCAGAACTTTAGTTGGCACCTTGCGTTCGCATGCCGTCCAACTCAGTCGAGCGGGCGACCCGGGTCGCATCCAGCCTGCTTGAACGGGCTGCCCTCATTCAGCTCATCCAGATATTGCGCGACGCCTTGCGCTTCGCGCGCGAGAAGATCCTCCACCGCCCTGGCGAATTCCGGGTGGGCCAGCCAGTGTGCCGACCACGTGGGCACGGCGAGGAAGCCGCGCGCCAGCTTGTGTTCGCCCTGGGCGCCGCCTTCGAACACGCTGATCTTGTGCGCGATGCAGAATTCCAGCGCCTGGTAGTAGCAGGTTTCGAAATGCAGGCCCGGCGCGTATTCCGTGGCACCCCAGTAGCGGCCGTAGAAGCGTTCGCGGTCGAAGAGGTTGAGGGCGGCGGCGATGGGTTGCCCCGCCCGATAGGCGGTGACGAGCAGGATGTTGTCGGGCAGTGCGGCGCCGATGCGCAGGAAGAAATCCAGGTTGAGGTAGGGCGTGGAGCGGTGCTGGAGGTAGGTGTTGCGGTAACAGGCTTCGAAGAAAGCCCATTGTTCCGCGCTGGCATCGCGCCCTACGGTGTGTTCGAAAGTGATCCCGGCATCGCGCACGCGGCGGCGCTCCTGCTTGATCTTCTTGCGCTTGTCGTGGCTCATGGCGGCGAGATAGGCGTCGAAATCCGCGTAGCCGTGGTTCTGCCAGTGGAACTGCAGGCCGCTCCGCAACATCATGCCTTGCTCCTGCATCTCCTGCGCCTGCGCTTCGGTGGGGAACAGGCAGTGCAGGCTGGATGCGCCCAGTTTTTTCGCCAGGTCGAGCGCGCCGGACAGCAGCAGGGAGCGCGTTTGCGCCGAGTCGCCCAGGAGGCGCGGGCCGGTCACCGGGGTGAAGGGGATGGCGCCGACCAGTTTGGGGTAGTAGCGCAGGCCGTGGCGCTGGTAGGCGTCGGCCCAGGCCCAATCGAACACGTATTCGCCGTAGGAGTGGTGTTTGAGGTAAAGCGGCATGGCGCCGATGAGCCGGCCATCCCGCCACCGCGTGACGAATTGCGGCAGCCAGCCGGCGCGGGCACCGACGCAGCCGGTGTCTTCCAGGGCCTTGAGGAACTCGTGGCGCAGGAAGGGTTGCGGCCCGGCGAGGGCGTTCCATTGCCCGGCGTCGACCTCGGCGAGCGTGTCCAGGATGCGGATATCGGCTGTCAAGGCTGGTGTATTCAGGGGTTTTGTTCCAAAATGTCGCTTCTTCCGCAACGGAAAATGGACGGCATGAACTTACACGAATATCAGGCGAAGGAACTGCTGCGCGAATATGGTATCACCACGCCGCGCGGGGTGGTGGTGGAGAACACCACTCACGCGGAAGTGGCCACCGGCCTCCTCGGCGGCGACAGTTGGGTGGTCAAGGCGCAGATACACGCGGGCGGGCGCGGCAAGGCGGGCGGGGTGCGGTTGGTCAAGGGCGTCGATGCCCTGCGTGCCGCCGCCGACGAGCTGTTGGGCAAGGCGCTGGTGACTTACCAGAACGCGCCGGACGGCCAGATGGTGTCGCGCGTGCTGGTGGAAGAGACGCTGTCCATCGCGCGCGAACTGTATTTGAGCCTGCTGGTGGACCGCGAGTGCGAGCGCATCGTGGTGGTGGCCTCGGGTAGCGGCGGCATGGACATCGAGGAAATCGCCAAGACCGCGCCGGAGAAAATCCTGCGCGAAGTGTGCGACCCGCTGCTGGGCCTGCAGGACTTCCAGTGCCGCAACATCGCCTTCGCGCTCGGCCTGGAAGGCAAGCAGATTGCGGACATGACCAGGCTGTTGCAGGGCATGTACCTGCTGTTCAAGGCATCCGACCTGTCGCTGGCGGAAATCAACCCACTGGTGGTGACCGCGGCGGGCGAGCTGGTGGCGCTGGACTGCAAGATCGGCGTGGACGACAACGCCCTGTACCGCCAGAAAACGCTGGCGGAAAAACGCGATCCCAGCCAGGACGACGCCAAGGAAGCCGCGGCCCACGCCGCCGGGCTCAACTACATCGCGCTCAACGGCAACATCGGCTGCATGGTCAACGGCGCCGGCCTTGCCATGGCGACCATGGACCTGATCAAGCTGCACGGCGGCATGCCCGCCAACTTCCTCGACGTGGGCGGCGGCGCCACGGCGGAAACCGTGGCGCGCGCGTTCAAGATCATCCTCTCAGACAGCCACGTCAAGACCATACTGGTCAACATCTTCGGCGGCATCATGCGCTGCGACATCATCGCCGAGGGCATCATCAAGGCGGTGCAGGAAGTCGACGTGAAGGTGCCGGTGGTGGTGCGGCTGGAAGGCACCAATGTGGAACTCGGGCGCAAGATGCTGGCGGAATCGGGGTTGAAGATCATCTCCGCCGACGGGCTGACGGATGCGGCCAAACGTGCAGTGGAAGCAGCGAAATGAGCATACTCGTCAACAAGAACACCAAGGTCCTGTGCCAGGGCTTCACCGGCAAGCAGGGCACCTTCCACTCCGAACAGGCGGCCGCCTACGGCACGCAAATGGTGGGCGGGGTGACGCCGGGCAAGGGCGGGCAGATGCACCTCGGCCTGCCGGTGTTCAACACCATGCGCGACGCTGTGGCGGCCACGCAAGCCAATGCCAGCGTGATCTACGTGCCTTCGCCGTATGCAGCGGATTCCATCATGGAAGCGGCGGATGCGGGAATCGAAGTGATCGTGTGCATCACCGAGGGCATCCCGGTGCTGGACATGCTCAACGTCAAAGCCGCCATCCGCGCCAACGGCGCCAAGCTGATCGGCCCCAACTGCCCCGGCGTGATCACCCCGGACGAGTGCAAGATCGGCATCATGCCGGGCTTCATCCACAAGCGCGGCAAGGTGGGCATCGTGTCGCGCTCCGGCACGCTCACCTACGAGGCGGTGCACCAGACCACGCAGCTCGGCCTGGGGCAGACCACCTGCGTCGGCATCGGCGGCGACCCCATCAAGGGGCTGGATTTCATCGACTGCCTGGAGATGTTCCAGAACGACCCCGAGACCGAGGCCATCATCATGGTCGGCGAGATCGGCGGCACGCGCGAGGAAGAGGCCGCCGACTACATCAAGGCCCACGTGACCAAACCCGTGGCCGCCTACATCGCCGGCCAGACCGCGCCCAAGGGCAAGCGCATGGGCCACGCCGGCGCCATCATTGCCGGCGGCTCGGGGCAGGCGTCCGACAAGATCGCGGCGCTGGAGAAAGCGGGGGCAGTGGTGGCCGCGTCGCCGGCGGAAATCGGCGCGGCCATTGTGGAAGCCATGCGCAAGTGAAGATTGCAATCGCGCAGATCAACTGCACCGTCGGCGACCTGCAAGGCAACGCCGCGAAGATACTGGACTACGCCAACCGCGCGCGCGAGGCCGGTGCCAGCATTCTGCTGACGCCCGAACTGGCGCTCTCCGGCTACCCTCCGGAAGACCTGCTGCTGCGCGAGGATTTCGGCGTCGCGTGCAACGTAGCGCTGGCAGGGCTGGCCGCGCAGATCCGGGGCATCACCGCTGTCGTCGGCCATCCGCACCAGGTCGGGGATGTGCGCTACAACGCGGCATCGGTGCTGCAGGACGGCAACATCGTCGCCACCTACCACAAGCACCTGCTGCCCAACTACACGGTGTTCGACGAAGTGCGCTATTTCAAGCCGGGCGATGCCGCCTGCGTGTTCGAGCTGGACGGCGTGCGTTTCGGCATCAACATCTGCGCCGACATCTGGGAGCCGGGAACGGCCACCGTTGCGCGCCAGGCCGGAGCCCAGGTGCTGCTGGTGCTGAACGCTTCGCCCTATCACATCGAAAAGCAGCAGTCGCGCTACCAGGCGATCCGCGAGCGCATCGGCGAGACCGGCATGGCGGTGATTTACTCCAACCTGCTGGGCGGACAGGACGAGCTGGTGTTCGACGGCGCCTCTTTCGCCATGGATCAAAGCGGTACCGTGATGCGGCAATTGCCCGCGTTTCAGGAGGCGCTGGGTATCGTGCATCTTGAAGGCACCGTGCCGCAACCGGGTGAGCTTGCCGCGCCGCTTGCGCTGGAAGCCAGCGTGTATCGGGCGTTGTGCCTGGGGGTGAAGGATTACGTGGAGAAAAACGGCTTTCCCGGCATCGAGCTGGGGTTGTCCGGCGGCATCGACTCGGCGCTGACGCTCGCGATTGCCGTGGATGCCCTGGGGGCCGAGCGCGTGCATGCGGTCATGATGCCGTCGCAGTTCACCGCCGACATCAGCCTGGAGGATGCCCGCACCATGGCGGAAACGCTGGGCGTGCGCTACAGCGAAATCCCCATCAAACCGATGTTCGACACCTTCCTCGGCAGCCTGGCCGACGAGTTCGACGACCTGCCGTTCGACACCACCGAAGAAAACATCCAGGCGCGCATCCGCGGCACGCTGCTGATGGCGATGTCCAACAAGTACGGCACCATCGTGCTCACCACCGGCAACAAGAGCGAAATGGCAGTGGGCTACGCCACGTTGTACGGGGACATGGCGGGCGGCTTCGCGGTGTTGAAGGACGTGCCCAAGACCCTGGTCTATCGCCTGGCGCGCTACCGCAACGGCCTGGGCGCGGTGATCCCGGAGCGCGCCATCACGCGCCCGCCCTCGGCCGAACTCAAAGCCGACCAGACCGACCAGGACGCGCTGCCGCCCTACGACGTGCTCGACGCCATCGTGGAATGCTACGTGGAACACGACATGGCGCCGTGCGACATCGTCGCGCACGGCTTCAGCGAGAGCGACGTGCGCCGCGTCGTGCGCCTGGTGGACGTGAGCGAATACAAGCGCCGCCAGGCACCGGTCGGCATACGCATCACCCAGCGCGGGTTTGGCAAGGACCGGCGTTATCCGATAACATCCAAGTACCGGGCGCCGCTGTAAATCCAGATTCCCTGGCGCCTCGTTTGGCCCGGGATATCGAGTTTGCAGGGGCTGCCTCTAAGCCGAAGTTCTGACCAGGAGCACGACATGAAAAAGATCGAAGCGATTATAAAACCCTTCAAGCTCGACGAAGTGCGCGAGGCATTGTCGGAGATCGGCGTGACCGGCTTGACCGTCACCGAGGTCAAGGGATTCGGCCGGCAAAAGGGCCACACGGAACTGTACCGCGGCGCCGAGTATGTCGTGGATTTCCTGCCCAAGGTCAGGATAGACCTGGTGGTCGCGGACAGCATGCTGGACGCGGCGCTCGATGCGATCGTGAAATCCGCCCGCACCGGCAAGATAGGCGACGGAAAAATCTTCGTCAGCAACGTCGAGCAGGTGGTGCGCATCCGCACCGGGGAGACCGGCGAAGCGGCCGTCTAAGATGGCTAAAGGCGGGTTTTACTACAAGGTGAGCGAGGAGCAGTTGCAGGCGTTTGCCAAGCTATCCGATCTGGAGCGTTTGCAATGGGCGGACGATGCGCGGTTGTTTACCCTGATGGCGCGCACGCCGGAAACGGCCGAGCGGCAGGAGCGGCTGCGTTGCGGTAAAACCATCGTGGAAGAAAAGCCCTAAAACAGTTTCCACCAGGGCTTGTCGCTCTGTGCGCCGGTGAGGTATTTGTTGCCGGGAAAATTGAGTTTGAGCACGCGCAGCGCGTCATTCTTGAGGTCGGCCAGGCCCAGCGCATCGTAGGCCTGCACCATCATCGCCAGCGCTTCTTCCGTGGCCGGAGCGTTGGGGTAATGTTGCAGCACGGACTGGGCGCGGTTGGCCGCAGCCAAATAGGCGCCGCGTTTCATGTAGAAGCGCGCCACGTGGATTTCATACGACGCCAGTGCGTCCACCAGGTATTTCATGCGCGCCGTCGCATCCGGTGTGTATTTGCTGTTGGGGAAGCGCGTCGTCAGTTCCTTGAACGCCTCGAAGGATTCGCGTGCCGCCTTGGGGTCGCGCTCCGTCATGTCCTGGCCGCCGAGCGAGCTGAGCAGCCCCAGATCCTCGTTGAAGTTGGCCAGGCCCTTGAGGTAATAGGCGTAGTCCACGTTGGCATGATTGGGGTGCAGCTTGATGAAGCGGTCGCAGGCGGCAACGGCGGAAACCGTCTCGTGGCTCTTGAAGTAAGCGTAGGCGACCTCAAGTTGGGACTGCTGCGCATAAGTGCCGTAGGGGTAGCGCGCTTCCAGGGTTTCGAAATATTTGATGGCCTTTTCGTAGCCGGCATCGTTCATCTCGTCGCGGGCGGCATTGAACAGCTTTTCCGCCGACCACCCCTTGGTTTCGTCCTGGAGGTCCGGCAGTGCGCCGCAGGCGCTCAGCAACAGCGCGAGAATCAAACCTAGAAACGGCAGTTGGACGGGGCGGAGTGTGCGGTTTTTGGGGTGCAGGGCAAGGCGCGGCGACGCGGAATGGCCGTTCCATTCCAAGGAGTTGCAACGCCGCACTGCACCCCAAAAACCGTGCAATCCGCCCCGTAGCGAACTCAACAGGCGGGTGGGTCCGCACATCATGGCGAAGCATTTTGAAAACATGTGGTTAGATATCCAAAGAAGCGGTCAACTGCCGTTTCTAGGTTTAAGCTAGGCAACGGTTCATGACACAGTCCGAAAAAGATTTACCCGATTATAACTCAAACGGCGCGCGGCAGATAAAGCTGGTCGTGCCCGACGATTGCGCCGGCCTGCGCCTGGACCAGGCGTTGCAGCGCCTGCTCCCGGAGTATTCCCGCAGCCGTCTGCAGGCGTGGATCGGCGATGGCTCGGTCACGCTGGACGATCGGGCGGTCACGTCCAAGCACAAGGTCTGGGGCGGCGAACAGGTGAGCCTGGAGGCGTGCGTCGAACCGTCGCAAACGGCTTATCGCGCCGAGCACATCGCGCTCGACGTGGTGTTCGAGGACGATGTCGTGCTGGTCGTCAACAAGCCGGCAGGGCTGGTGGTGCACCCCGGCGCCGGCAACTGGGAGGGCACGCTGCTCAACGCGCTGCTGCACCACGCGCCGGCACTGGTTGCGGTGCCGCGCGCCGGCATCGTGCACCGCCTCGATAAGGACACCAGCGGCCTGCTGGTGGTGGCGAAAACGCTCACCGCGCAGACCGATCTGGTGCGCCAGTTGCAGGCGCGCACGGTGAAACGCGAGTACCTGGCGCTGGTGGACGGCATGGTGCGGCAGGCCGGCACGGTGGAAGCGCCGGTCGGGCGGCACCCGGCGCAGCGCACCAAAATGGCGGTGGTCGGCAGCGGCAAGCCGGCGGTCACGCACTACCGCGTGCTGGAGCGCTTTGCCCAACATACCCTGATCCAATGCAGCCTGGAAACCGGCCGCACCCACCAGATTCGCGTGCACATGCAGTCGCTCGGCCATCCGCTGGTGGGTGACCCGGTGTATGGCGGCAGGGCCCGCAAGCTGCCGGAAGCATTGCGCGGGGTGATCCAGGCTTTCGCCCGGCAGGCGCTGCATGCGACGCGGCTGGGACTGATACACCCGGTGACGCGGGAAGCCATGGAATGGCAGGTGCCGATGCCGGCGGACATGCAGCAACTGCTGGCGGCGCTGAGAGAAGCGCAGGCCGTGCTTGATGTGTCGGAAGGCCGTTAAATGACGGAAAATCTCATCGTCCCGGAGTGGAATGCACCGCCCAACGTGCGGGCGCTGATCACCACCCGCCGCGGCGGGGCAAGCGGCGGCGTTTACGCCGGCTTGAATCTGGGCGACCACGTCGGCGACGATCCCGCCCACGTGGCGCAAAACCGTGCCGCGCTGCGCGCTCTGCTGCCGGCGGAGCCCACGTGGCTCAGGCAGGTGCATGGCGTGGCTGTGGCCGATGCCCTGGCCGGCCCGGTGGAAGCGGACGCCAGCGTGGCGCGCCGGCCCGGCGCGGTGTGTGCCGTGCTCACTGCGGATTGCTTGCCGCTGCTGCTGTGCGACGCCGCCGGCACCGTGGTGGCCGCCGCCCATGCCGGCTGGCGCGGCTTGGCCGCAGGCGTGATCGAGCATACCGTGCGCGCGATGCGCGTCGATCCGGCCTCGCTCATGGCCTATCTCGGCCCGGCCATCGGCCCCGCCGCCTTCGAAGTCGGCGACGAAGTGCGCCAGGCTTTTGTAGCGGCCGACCCCGCCGCACAGCAGGCATTTACTCAGCACTCAGCACTCAGCACTCAGCACTCGCCACTCAGCACTGAAAAATGGCTGGCCGACATCTACCTGCTCGCACGCCAGCGCCTGCAACGCCTTGGCGTGGAGCGCGTGCACGGGGGCGGCTACTGCACCCACAACGACCCGCAGCGCTTCTATTCCTACCGCCGCGACGGCGCCACCGGGCGCATGGCGTCGCTGATCTGGCTCGACGGCTAAACCCCAGCCCTCATGAAAACCCGGCCGCTGCCGATATAGATGCATTATCGGCCAACAAACGGACCGGGCCGCCGCAGCATTCGTCGCACATGCCACGATGGCATTGCGGCGCGGCGGTTCAGATGCACACATGAAAGTACATATTTTCTCCAGCCTGCGGGCACGCGTGTTGGTGCTCGTCGTAGTTGCCGTCCTGCCCTGGGTGAGCGCGATCGGCTACCACTTGTGGGAGAACCGGACGCATGCGGTCGACGAAGCTCTGGCCGAAGCGTTGCAGTTGTCTCGCGCCGCCGCCACGCAGCAGAACCAGGCCGTCTCCAATGCCCACAGCTTGCTGCGGGTGCTGTCCGCCTTGCCGGAAATCCGCACAGGCGCGCCGGAGGCTTGCCGCAAGCAGCTTGCGGATATCCACGGCCAAGCGGATAACTACGCCAACATCGTGGTAACGGACGCCAACGGCAGGCTGCTTTGCGCCGCCAAAGGGGGCGGCAAAACCGATTTCAGCGACCGCGACTGGTATACGGAAATCATCAAGAAACCGCGCTTCGTCGTGGGCCGATACATCGTCGGCAGGATATTGGGACAGTCCGTCCTTCCCGCCTCCTATCCCATCACCGACAGCGGAAACACGGTGCAGCGCGTCGTCATGACGGCCATCGACGTTGCCTGGCTGGACCAGCTGCTGCGCGAGACGCGGTTGCCGGAAGGGGCCGTGGTAAGCATGCTGGACACCGAGGGCACGGTCCTGGCGCAGCAGCCCGGCGGCGCCGAGAGCATCGGCAAACCCCATCGCCTGCCGGGAATGGTCAAAGCTATCCAGGCGGGCAACAAGAATGGGACCGGCGAGGCGCTGGGGAGCGATGGCGTTCCACGGCTGTTCGCTTACATGCGACTGCCCGGCGGGGCAGGGAACGGTGCTGCCGGCTTCGCGGCGGTAAGCATCGCGAGGGACAGCGTGCTGGCTGTGGCCGACCGTGATTTCTCCGTCAATCTGGGGCTGCTGGCGGCCTTGAGCTTGCTGGGGCTGCTGGGAACCTGGTATGTGACCGACCGCCTGGTGCTGCGGCGCATGCGGGCGCTGATTGCCACGGCGCGGCGCATCGCGGCGGGCGATTTTGCCGCGCGCACCGAACTCGGACACGGCAGCAGCGAATTGAGCGAGTTGGCGCGCGCGTTCGACGAAATGGCCGCTTCGCTGCAGCAGTCGTTCGAGCAGGCTCAGCGCGTCATGGAGGTGGCCCCGGAATCGTTCGTCGTTTCGGACGCGCAGGGGTGTATCGTCATGGTGAACGCCCAGACCGAGAAGCTGTTCGGATACTGCCGCGACGAGTTGCTGGGACAGCCGGTCGAAATGCTGATCCCGGTGCGCGCACGCGAGTCTCATGCCCGGCAGCGCCAGACTTATCTCGCTGCGCCCGCCGTGCGCGATATGGGCGTGCGGCGCGACCTCTCTGCCAGGCGCAAGGACGGGACGGAGTTCCCGGTCGACATCAGCCTGGGCCCGCTGCAGACGGATAAGGGGCGCTTGATCATCAGTGCCGTGCGCGATATCAGCGAGCGCAAGGAGTTCGAGTCCCGGATACTGCACCAGGCCACCCACGATGCCCTGACGGACCTGCCCAACCGGGTGATGTTTCGCGAGCACGTTGCGCATGCCATGCTGCATGCAACGCGTTCCGAAAAGCTCATGGCCGTGCTGTTCCTGGATCTGGACGGCTTCAAGAACATCAACGACACCCTGGGCCACGAGGCCGGGGACGAACTGCTTAGAGCGGTTACGGGCCGGCTGGTAGGCGTGCTGCGCCAGGACGATTTGATCGGGCGGCAGGGTGGGGACGAGTTCACCATTCTGTTGCAGGGCTTCAGAATCGTGCAGGATATCGTCTATATCGTGGAGAAATTGCTGGGCGCCATCGCCGAACCTTTTGTTCTGGGTTCGAACGAAATGCACGTGACGGCGAGTATCGGCGTTACGGTGTTTCCCTTTGACGACAACGAGGTGGAAAGCCTGTTGCGCAACGCGGATACCGCGATGTATCAAGCCAAGGAGGCCGGCAAGAACTGTTTCCGCTTCTACACGGCGGAAATGAACGCCGCCATGTGCGAGCGCATGGAAATCGAAAACGGCCTGCGCCACGCGCTGGAGCAGGGGCAGTTTTCGCTGCATTACCAGCCGCAAACGTCCATCGAAAGCGGCAGGGTCGTCGGCGTGGAAGCCCTGTTGCGCTGGCATCACCCGGAACTGGGCATGATTCCACCGGCAAAATTCATCCCGGTGGCGGAAGAAAGCGGAATGATCGTGCCCATCGGGGAGTGGGTGCTGCGCACCGCCTGCCGCCAGGCCAAGGCATGGGAGGCTGCCGGCCTGCCGCGCCTCAAGGTGGCTGTGAACCTTTCCGCGCGCCAGTTCCGGCAGAGCAATCTGCTGGAAATGATAGGGCAGGTTCTGCAAGAGACGGGGCTCGATCCGCAGTCGGGCATGCTCGAACTCGAGCTGACCGAAAGCATGGTCATGCGCAACGTGGAAGAGAGCGTGGTCACGCTGAACAGCATGCATCAAATGGGCCTGCAACTGTCGATAGACGATTTCGGGACCGGCTACTCCAGCCTGAGCTACCTCAAACGCTTCCCGATCAATACCCTGAAGATCGACCAGTCCTTCGTGCGCGACATCACCAGCGACCCGGAGGATGCGGCCATTGCCGTCGCCATCGTCGATCTGGCGCACAGCCTGAAACTCAACGTGGTCGCGGAAGGTGTGGAAACGCGCGAGCAACTGGACTTCCTGAGCGCCATATCGTGCAACGAGGCTCAGGGGTATTATTTCAGCCGGCCGCTGGCGCCGGATGCGCTGGAGAAGTTCTTGCGCGAGGCCATGGCCGGCAGCGTACCTACGCCGGTTTGAAAGCCCGTTAAACCCATATTGTCCATTGGAATCTTGTGGGTTCGATAAAGTAATGGGTTGTCCTGAGCATCCATTGGAAACCTGCCCAATGGATCGCGGGCTTCCAGCCCGCATGCGGCCAGGATGGCCGCGCTCCGCCAGGCACCGATGCAGGATTTTCGCCTCGGGTTATAGCCACATTCCTCTAATGGGCAATCTGGGTTAAACCTAAAAACCGCAGTTCGTTCACCACAGAGTCACAGAGGCACTGAGGAATGGGGTTCGCAGGGATGGGCAACGCGTTGCCCAACTCGCAAAACAATAGGTTGCCGGAAAATTTACGGTCACCAAACTGGTGAACGATGTGCACAGGATTTTT
>Ga0299912_10000128_pt1 | contig 86182 bp, 80 predicted proteins | sample RVTome_2_FD_207667 | JGI IMG/M metagenome (GOLD analysis project Ga0299912, IMG submission 207667) | Soil microbial communities from uranium-contaminated site in the Upper Colorado River Basin, Wyoming, United States - RVT95D214 (version 2) ... | reverse complement strand
CGTCTGTAGTCCTTGGGTATGTAAAGTCACAATCATGCCTCCATGATCCCAACTTCCGCACCTCCAGGCTCATCTCACGCTGGAAACATACACCCTCGCTCAGGCTCACTTGTCATTGGACAAGGCTATCACTTGCGCAATGGACAACTATTAGATAAGCTTAGTGGCGTATTGGGGAGTGTGTCGCCCGGGGAAACCGGGCAGGTTTGTTTTGAGGAGATAATCAAGATGCCTATCGAGTTGCTGGTTCCTATCGCCATTTTTGTAGCGGGTGTTGTCATTTCCATTTCCGCTGCCGGAATGGGTATTGAGGTCATGGTGCAAAATCAGAAGCAGAAGAAATAGCCGCGGTCCGCTGCTCGTTGTCAAAAAACCCGGGCGCGCCCCGGGTTTTTTGTTGGCCCTCGTTTCGGACACCAGGACTCCTGAGCTTGCCACAGCCGGCTTTTGTTCTTATTATCTTCCGCTTTGCCTAAACACTCCTGGTCGCCGCGCATGCCCTCCAATCTTTTAATTGTTGAATCCCCGTCAAAAGCCAAGACATTGAAAAAGTATCTTGGCAACGACTACGAAATTCTCGCCTCCTACGGTCATGTGCGCGACCTTGTCCCGAAACAGGGGGCTGTGGACACGGAGCATGACTTTTCCATGAAGTACGCGCCGATCGAGCGCAATGCCAAACACTTGGACGCCATCGCAAAGGCGGCCAAGGGTGCGGACAATATTCTGCTGGCAACTGACCCGGACCGCGAAGGCGAAGCCATCGCTTGGCATATTGCGGAAGTTCTGAAAGAGAAGCGGTTGCTGAAAGGCAAGAACTTAAAGCGCGTCGTCTTCCATGAGATCACCCAAAGCGCCATCCTGGCCGCCGTGGAAGAGCCGCGCGACCTCGCCATGCCGCTGGTTAACGCGCAGCAGGCACGGCGGGCGCTGGACTATCTGGTTGGCTTCAATCTTTCCCCGCTGCTGTGGCGCAAGATCCGACCTGGACTATCCGCCGGCCGCGTGCAAAGCCCAGCGCTACGTTTGATCGTGGAACGGGAAAAGGAAATCGAGGCGTTCATCAGCCAGGAATACTGGTCGATTCATCTGGACACAGGCAAGGGCCGGCAAAAATTCGACGCCAAGCTATTTCAGTATCAAGGGCAAAAGCTGGAGCAATTCAGCTTCACCTCCACCGATCAGCAGGCAGAAGTCGTCGCGACTCTGCAGAAGGCGGCAAGCGATGGCGCCTCCGTTGTTAAAGTCGACAAGAAGCGCAAGACGCGTCAACCAGCTGCGCCGTTCACCACATCCACATTGCAACAGGAGGCCGTGCGCAAGCTGGGCATGACCACGGACCGCGCCATGCGCACTGCGCAGCAGCTATACGAAGGTATGGACATCGGGAGCGGCACGGTGGGTCTGATCACCTACATGCGTACCGACTCAAATCATTTGGCGAATGAAGCTGTGGCTGAAATCCGCGATTACATCGCGGGCAATTTCGAGCCAGAATACCTTCCCAAGGCGGCCATCCAGTACAAAAGCAAAGCCAAGAACGCGCAGGAAGCGCACGAGGCGATTCGCCCGACGTCGATTCTGCGCACCCCCGATTCGGTGCGCCAGTATCTCACCGCCGACCAGGCCAAACTCTACGAGATGATCTGGAAGCGCACCCTGTCATGCCAAATGAGCCCAGCGAAATTCGACACGGTCAGCGTGGATATCGCCGTCGGTGGACCAAACAACCTGTTCCGGGCAAGCGGCCAGACCCTGGCCTTCCCTGGTTTCATCGCGGTATACCTGGAAGGCGCGGACGAGCCGGAAGAGGAGGGTGAGGCGAAGCTTCCGCCGCTGGAAGTCGGCGACCTTTTACCGGTCGACAAAATCCACGGCGAGCAGCATTTCACGCAGCCGCCGCCGCGCTATACCGAGGCGAGCCTGGTCAAAACTCTCGAAGAGTTCGGTATCGGTCGGCCATCGACCTACGCCAGCATCATCTCGACGCTACAAGACAGGGAATACGTGACCCTGGACAAAAAGCGCTTTATGCCGACCGATGTTGGGACGGTGGTAAACCGCTTCCTCACCGAGCACTTTACGCGCTATGTGGATTACGACTTCACAGCAAAGCTGGAGGACCAGCTAGACAGCATCGCCAACGGCAAGAGCGAGTGGGTGCCCGTTTTGAGACAGTTCTGGAAGGGATTCAGCGAACTGGTCGAGGAGAAAAAGAACGTCTCGCGCAAAGACGTTACCCAGGAGATCATGGATGAACTCTGCCCGAAATGCGGTAAACCGCTATCAACGCGGCTGGGCAAGCGCGGCAAGTTCGTCGGCTGCAGCGCCTACCCGGAATGCGACTACACCCGCAGCCTCACCGGCGAAGCTGCTCCCGAAGCACCCATCGTAGTGGAAGGGCGCGTATGCCCGCTATGCAGCAGCGGGCTGGTGGTCAAATCCGGCGCCTACGGCAAATTCATCGGCTGCTCGGCCTATCCGAAATGCAAGTTCATCGAGCCGTTGGAAAAGCCCAAGGACAGCGGGGTCACCTGCCCTCAGTGCAAAGAGGGTTCGCTCCTGGAACGCAAGAGCCGCTACGGCAAGCTGTTCTATTCCTGCAGCACTTACCCAAAATGCAACTACGCAGTGTGGAACCCCCCGGTGGCCGAGCCCTGCCCGAAATGCCACTGGCCGATCCTGACGCTGAAAACCACCAAGCGGCGGGGAACGGAAAAAGTGTGCCCGGTGAAGGAGTGCGGCTACTCCGAACAGGTAGAGCCGCCCGAAGCGTAGTTGCGTAGTTGCGAATTTGGCGCGGCGCTACCATCGTAGCGGCGTGGGTTGAGGATTACACTTCGCTAACCTGAGGTCACCGGGGATTTCAACGGTCGCCCACTCGTTGCCTTGGCCGACTGTTGACATCAGCAAGCCAAATTTCCGCCAAGTGACGTCAATCCCAGAGGCTCACACGTCGAGATTGCGCACCCCCAGCGCATTAGTCTCAATGAATGCCCGGCGTGGCTCCACTTGGTCTCCCATCAGGGTGATGAACATTTCGTCGACGGAAATCACATCCTCGATCTGCACTTTCATCAGGCGACGAACTTTGGGGTCCATGGTGGTTTCCCACAACTGTTCCGGATTCATTTCGCCCAATCCTTTGTAGCGCTGGATCGACAGGCCTTTCTTGACTTCGTCCAGCAGCCAATCCAACGCCTGTTTGAATTCGCTGACTGCGCATCGCTGCTCCTTGCGCCGAACGTAGGCGCCTTCCCCCAGCAAGCCCTGCAGCACATGTGCAGTCTTTTGAATTTGGGCGTAGTCGCCACTTTGCAGGAAGTCCCGGTCGAGATAGGTAATTTGAAGATTGCCGTGATGATATTTGCGTATCACCAAGCGGTAACTTTCGTTCCTGTCGTCGTATTCGGCGCTGAATTTATACTCGGTATTGTCGATTAACCCGCAAAGAGCAGCGGCACTGGCCTCCGCATGGGCGAGGTCCGACAAAACGATGGCAGCCCCCTTGAGCAGAGCATGGAGCAAAGTGGCATCGATGAGGCGGCTCAGACGCTCTATCACCGCTTCGGCCAGCAGGTATTCTTTCGCAACCAGTTCCAGAGCTTCGCGCGTCATCGGCTGGGCATCTGCCGACGTAACCAATTCGGCATCGCTTAGCGCCTGCTCCAGCAGGTAATGCTTCAGTTCATGCTCGTCCTTGAGGTAACGCTCGCTCTTGCCGTGCTTGACCTTGTACAAGGGCGGTTGGGCGATGTAGATGTGGCCGCGCTCGACCAGCTCGGGCATTTGCCGGTAGAAGAAGGTGAGCAACAGGGTACGGATGTGCGAGCCGTCGACGTCGGCATCGGTCATGATGATGATGCGGTGATAGCGCAGCTTGTCCGGATTGTATTCATCCTTGCCGATACCGGTGCCGAGCGCGGTGATTAGGGTGGCTATTTCCTGCGAGGAAACGAGTTTATCGAAACGGGCTTTTTCCACGTTTAGAATCTTGCCCTTGAGCGGGAGAATTGCCTGAAACTTGCGGTCGCGCCCCTGTTTTGCAGAGCCTCCCGCGGAATCGCCCTCGACCAGGTAAACTTCGCACAGAGCCGGGTCTTTTTCCTGGCAATCGGCAAGTTTTCCGGGCAGCCCCATACCGTCCAAAACACCCTTACGGCGCGTCATTTCACGGGCTTTTCGCGCCGCTTCGCGGGCGCGTGCAGCCTCGATGATCTTGCCGACGATCGCCTTGGCGTCAACCGGTTTTTCCAGGAGATATTCCGAAAGTTTTTGCGAGACGATGTCTTCCACCAGCGGCCGGACTTCGGAGGACACCAGTTTTTCCTTGGTCTGCGAGGAGAACTTCGGATCCGGTACCTTGACCGACAAAACCGCGGTCAGCCCTTCGCGCATGTCGTCGCCGGAAGTCTCTATCTTGGCTTTCTTGGCGAGATCGTTGGCTTCCAGATAATTATTCAGCGTACGCGTCATAGCGGCGCGCAAACCGGTCAGGTGAGTGCCGCCGTCGCGCTGGGGTATGTTGTTGGTGAAGCAAAGCACCGATTCCTGGTACGAGTCGTTCCACTGCATCGCGATTTCCACGGTGACGCCATCCTTTTCGCCAACGGCATGGAAGATACTCGGGTGGAGCACTGACTTGTTGCGGTTGATATATTCGACGAAACCCCGCACGCCGCCTTCGTAGGCGAAATTTTCTTCCTTGCCTGTGCGCTGATCGATCAACTCGATTTTCACGCCATTGTTGAGGAAAGACAGTTCGCGCAGGCGCTTGGCGAGGATGTCGTAGTGAAATTCGATAAGGCTGAAGGTCGCTACGCTGGGCAAGAAGTGAACCTCGGTGCCGCGCCGCTCGGTTTGACCGATCACCTTGAGCGGCTCGACCGGCACACCGTCGCGGAATTCCATGTGATACACCTGCCCGTCGCGCCGAATGGTGAGTTTTAGCCATTCTGAGAGGGCGTTTACCACCGATACGCCTACGCCGTGCAGACCACCGGAAATCTTGTACGAACTGTCATCGAATTTTCCCCCGGCGTGCAGCACGGTCATGATGACTTCCGCAGCCGAACGCCCCTCTTCCTCGTGGATGTCGGTTGGTATTCCGCGCCCATTGTCGATGACACTGATGGAGTTGTCGGTGTGGATGATGACCTTGATCTCATTGCAATGGCCGGCCAGCGCTTCGTCGATCGCGTTGTCCACGGTCTCGAACACCATGTGGTGCAGACCGGTACCGTCGCTGGTGTCGCCAATGTACATGCCAGGGCGCTTGCGCACTGCTTCCAACCCCCTCAATACTTTGATGCTACTGGAATCGTAATTAGTCATGGCTTTACTCTTGGTTTCACGTGAGACGTCGGTGATTAGAAAACGGGCCGCTAAATGCGCATTGGCATTACGACGTACTTAAATCCGGCTTCTCCTGGGATTGTAACCAACATGCTACTGTTGGCATCGCCGAACGCGCAGTCTACCTGTTCAACGCCAAGGTTATTCAACACGTCCAGCAAATAGACCACGTTGAAGCCAACGTCGAGCGGGGCTCCATCGTACGCGATTTCCAATTCTTCCTGTGCTTCTTCCTGCTCATTGTTATTGCAGATGACACGCAGGCTATCCTTAGTCAAAACCAAACGCACCCCGCGGAATTTTTCGTTAGACAAGATTGCAGCACGTTGCAGGGTGTGCAGCAACGTAACTCTGGAAACAACAAAATGTTTTTCGTAGCTGCTCGGTATGACTCTTGTGAAATCGGGAAATTTTCCGTCAATAACTTTGGAGACCAGCACGGTGTTTGAGACCGAAAACTTCGTCTGGTTCTGGCCTATTTCTATGACTACTTCCTCGTCGCTGTCCGCAAGCAGTTTGACCAGTTCCAGGATCGTCTTACGGGGCAAGATTACTTCCTGCGGGGCATGCTGCTGCTGCAACTCCACGCTAGCCAGACTCAACCGGTGGCCGTCAGTAGCAACGACCTTCAGGCTTGTCCCATCGACAACCAGCAGTAACCCGTTGAGGTAGTAGCGGATGTCCTGCTGCGCCATGGCATATTGCACAAGATTCAAGCACTGTTTCAATGCCTTTTGTGTAATCCTGATCACCGTCTTGATGTCGACAGGGGAGGCTATTTTTGGAAAGTCTTGCGCTGGAAGCGTCTGCAAATTGAACCGGCTCTTGCCGGCTTTTATCTGCAGACGGCTGTCAGTTGCTTCAAGCTGGATTTTAGAGGTTTCCGGCAAGGCTCTACAGATGTCTAGGAGCTTTTTTGCTGCTACGGTAATCGCAAAACTCTGCTGCTGATCATGACACAAAGTCTGAGTAGTTATCTGCATTTCAAGGTCGGTTGCGACGAAGGAAATAGTATTTTCGGCACGCTCAATCAAGACATTGGACAGAATAGGCAGGGTATGCCTACGCTCCACTACCCCGGTTACAGCCTGCAATGGCTTGAGAAGAGTATCGCGGTCTGTTTCAATCAATAACATAAATATTTATCCTAAGTACTTATAGCTAAAGCAGTCAAAAAACCGGTATAACAACTAAAGCATTTTTAATTTCAATAACATAAATGAACGTTTTCGGCATGTACAAAAGTTGAGAAGCTTGTGGACAGATTGTGCATCGTTTTGCGAATTGGGTTTTTATGTTCGTTATGCACAATCTATTCACAGAATTTAACTACTCAGAATTTGCAACAAAACGATAAAGTCTTTTTCCATCTCGGGGTGAGTACCTCGGAGTTCGACGATTTTCCGGCAAGCATGTAATACCGTCGTATGATCCCGGCCACCGAAAGCGTCCCCAATGTCCGGAAGGCTAAGGGCGGTTAACTCTTTAGCTAGAGCCATGGCCACTTGGCGGGGACGCGCGACTACACGCGAGCGCTTTTTGGAGTACATCTCTGTGACTTTTATCTTGTAATAATCTGCGACCGTCTTCTGGATATTTTCTATGGAAATCTGCCGATTCTGCACCGCCAACAAATCCTTTAACGCTTCCTTTGCTAAATCCAGGCATATGGAGTGGCCGGTAAAACGCGAATAGGCGAGAACCCGCTTTAGTGCTCCTTCCAACTCGCGTACGTTGGATCTAATTTGCTTGGCGATGAAAAAAGCTACGTTTTCATCGAGACTGATTCCTTCCATGGCTGCTTTTTTTAGCAGTATCGCTACGCGCATTTCTAACTCAGGCGGTTCTACAGCAACAGTGAGCCCCCAACCAAAACGGGAAATAAGGCGGTCTTCCATGCCCGTGATTTCCTTGGGGTAGCTGTCGCAAGTTATTATCACTTGCTTGTGAGCCTCTATCAGCGCGTTGAAAGCATAAAAGAATTCTTCCTGGGTTCTATTTTTTCCACCAAAGAACTGAATATCGTCGATTAATAGAATATCCAGGGAATGATAATGGCGTTTAAAATCGTCGAAAGCCTTGTGCTGGTAAGCACGCACCACGTCAGAAACGTAGCGTTCCGCATGAATGTAGCTTATTTTGGCATCCGCATTCTGTTCCTGAACAAGGTTTCCGATAGCTTGAATCAAATGCGTTTTTCCGAGCCCAACACCACCGTATACGAACAGCGGGTTGTAGGCCACACCAGGATTTTCCGCAACCTGGATGGCGGCAGCCCGGGCAAGTTGATTGGCTTTACCGGTCACAAAGTTGTCAAAGGTGAAGACGGGGTTCAGTCGGCTATTGTCTTTCTTCGGCTGTTTCGATGTTGTTTGCTGGGTGTGGGTAGCGGGATGCTTCTTATCAGGGGTAATCTCTGACAAAGCGAGTATCAATTGGACAGGTTTGTCATAATACTCGTCGGCGATTTGTTCAATGCGGTTGAGGAATCTGTCCTTGACCCACTGCATCACAAAGCGGTTCGGAGCAATCAGCCTCAGTGAATCCTGGCCTGATTCAAGTTTGAGCGGCTTAATCCAGGTGTTGAATTGCTGCCCCGTTAATTCCTGTTCAATACGGTTCAGGCAAGTAGGCCAAAAATTGTCCATCTTTCCTTGACGTGGGTTTAGTCTGCGCAGGTGGAAGGAAACAGCAAAAAGCGATAATTTCGAGGCACTATTTTAGCGAGTTTGGCGGAACTTATCCACAGCAAGGGGAAATAATTCGGGGTTGACACGGGAGGTCAATAAAGGTTGTAATAGCACGTTTCACCATTAGCTATTCCGCGAGGAAAAAATGAAACGAACTTATCAACCGTCCGTGACCCGGCGCAAACGTACCCACGGCTTCCGGGTGCGCATGAAAACCCCAGGCGGCAGAGCTGTAATCAATGCGCGGCGCGCCAAGGGCCGTGCCAGACTCGCCGTATAAGGCGGTTGTCCAGGGAGGCAACCAAGGTTTCCCAAAGCGCTCCCGCCTAAAAAAAACGGATGAGTTTTCATCCGTTTTTAGTTTCAGGTGCTCCGTAAGAGGCACCCATTTGCAGGTAATGGCAAAACCCAATCAAGTTGGCCAGGCGCGCCTCGGCGTGGTTGTGGGGAAAAGGGTGTTGCGGAGGGCGGCCGCGCGGAATTATGCGAAGCGCGTGGTAAGGGAATTGTTCCGGCGCCATCAGCACGAACTTGACGCGCTTGACTTAGTGGTAAGGGTGCATCGGGCTTTTGCCCCGGAAAACTTTGACGTCGTACAACAAGAGTTGAAAGAACTCTTCTCCAAGTCGCAAAAATGTCTCACCCGCTTAGTAAGCTGATCAGGGTTTATCAGTACCTGATAAGTCCCTTGCTTGGGCCGAATTGCAGATTCAGCCCTACCTGCTCCGAGTATGCCTGCCAGGCGGTGGAAAAATACGGCGTGCTTAAAGGCGGCTGGCTCGGCATCAGGCGGGTGTGCCGGTGTCATCCCTGGCATGAGGGTGGTCACGATCCGATACCATAGGTTGAATGTAAAGCTGTTATGGATACGCAACGACTCATTTTGTTTGTAGTTTTTTCTTTTGCGGTCCTGTTGCTTTGGGATGCTTGGCAAAAGGATCACCAGCCCGCGCCGCAGGCGCCGGCAATTAGCGCGAGCAGCACGGTTCCGGCTCCGGTTCCCAGCCCTGGCCGGCAGTTGGTACCGCCCGCCGGACAGCCCGCTGCGGTCGGCGACGGGCTGCTGAGGGGGCCTCGCGCGAAGGTGAAAACAGATGTGCTGAATGCCGTGATCGATGCCAACGGGGGTGACATTCGCCGCCTGACGTTCACAAAATACGGCGATTCGCTGGAACCCTCAAAGCATTTCGTGCTGTTTGAAGAACCGCAAGACAAGCTCTACGTAGCCCAAACGGGCCTCATCGGTGCTTCTTTGCCGTCGCATCGCGCGCAGTTTAAGCTGACGCCGGGTGACTATGTGCTTGGCCCAGGCGACAGTGAGCTGAAGGTCAGGCTGGAATGGGCGGATCCCACCAGTGGACTTCAGGTTTCAAAGATCTATACCTTTCATCGCGGCAGTTATCTTATCGATGTGGCGTATGAGATCCAAAATCATGGGCCGGCTGCAGTAGAGCCCTACGCGTACTATCAGCTTCTGCGCCACGGGAAGCCGCCTGCGGGTGACCCGAAGTTTGTTAGCACTTATACCGGCGTCGCAGTTTATACCGACAAAGAAAAATACCAGAAGGTCGCGTTTCCAGATATCGACAAGGGCGAGCAGGCCTACCCGCGATACAGCGACGATGGTTGGATCGCCATGCTGCAGCACTATTTCCTGAGCGCGTGGCTACCTGGCGACAAGCTACGCCGTGAGTTTTACACCAAGGTTGGAGCAGACGGGATATATACGGCCGGCGTGGTCGTGCCGGTGGGTGTCATACAGCCCGGAGCCAGCAAGACGCTGACCGTGCCTCTCTACGCGGGTCCCCAGGAACAGGACAAGCTCAGCACCCTCTCGCCAGGGCTTGGCCTCACGGTGGATTACGGCTGGCTGACGATTATCGCTACACCCCTGTTCGCCGTGCTTTCGTTCATGCACAGTTGGGCGAACAACTGGGGTGTGGCCATTATTCTGTTGACCATCTTGATCAAGCTGGTGTTTTTCCCGCTGTCGGCCAAGAGTTACCGTTCCATGGCGCAGATGCGGGTGCTTGCGCCAAAGCTGCAAAAGCTGAAGGAGCAATACGGCGAGGACCGCCAGCGCTTGCATCAGGCCATGATGGAGTTGTACAAGACGGAGAAGGTCAACCCGCTTGGGGGCTGTTTGCCTATCGCGGTGCAGATCCCGGTGTTTATCGCGCTGTACTGGGTATTGCTGGCCAGTGTGGAAATGCGTCAGGCCCCCTTCATGCTGTGGATTCAGGACCTGTCGACGCCCGACCCGTTCTATGTTTTGCCGGTGATTATGGGCATTACCATGATCATCCAGACGCGACTCAACCCGACGCCTCCGGATCCGATCCAGGCCAAGGTGATGAAGATCATGCCAATCGCGTTCAGCATTTTCTTCTTCTTCTTCCCGGCTGGGTTGGTGTTGTACTGGGTCGTGAACAACGTGCTGTCCATCGCGCAACAGTGGTTCATCACGCGCCGCCTGGAAGGCGCGCAGACGGGGAATGTCAAACGCTGACACCATCGCCGCGATAGCGACTGCGGCAGGGCGCGGCGGAATCGGCGTGGTGCGCCTCTCGGGCAAGGCCGTGCCGAACATCGCGCGTACTTTGTTGGGAAGACTCCCAACCCCCCGCTACGCCACGCTCTGCAATTTCCTGGCGGACGATGGCAGTGCGATCGACCAGGGCATCGTGCTGTATTTTCCGGCGCCGCACTCTTTCACTGGCGACGAGGTGCTGGAACTGCAGGGCCACGGCGGCCCAGCGGTGCTGCAATTGCTGTTGCAGCGCTGCCTCTCTCTCGGTGCGCGGCTAGCCGAGCCCGGCGAATTCACGCGAAGGGCCTATCTCAACGACAAGCTCGATCTGGCTCAGGCAGAAAGTGTTGCGGATCTGATCGACGCGGCTTCGGCCGAAGCGGCGAGGAGCGCGATGCGCTCGCTCCAGGGCGAGTTTTCGCGGCAAGTCCGGGCATTGGTGGATGCGGTGATTCAGTTGCGCATGCTGGTCGAGGCGACGCTGGATTTCCCGGATGAGGAGATCGACTTTCTGGAGCAGGCCGACGCTCAGGGCAAGCTCGCCAATATCAGGCATCGCCTTGATGAAGTATTGCAAACTGCGCGCCAAGGTAGCCTTCTGCGTGAAGGCATGAGCGTCGTGCTGATTGGGCAGCCCAACGTCGGCAAGTCCAGTATGCTCAACCGACTGGCCGGGGAAGAGGTCGCGATAGTGACCTCTGTTGCCGGCACCACGCGCGATACCATTCGCCAGGCGATCGAGCTCGATGGTGTACCGCTGCACATCATCGATACCGCCGGCTTGAGGGAAACGTCGGACGAGGTGGAAAAAATCGGCATCGCCCGCACCTGGGCCGCGGTGGAGAAGGCCAACGTCGCGCTGCTGCTGGTCGATGCCGTTCGCGGTGTTGCCCCCTCGGACGAAGAGATTCTCGCGAAACTTCCCGCTGGGCTTCCGGTGGTGCGCGTATTCAACAAGATCGACTTGGCGCGGCAGGAGCCAAGCGTGGTTGCGCAGGGCGGTGTTACCGACATCCATGTTTCGGCTAAGACCGGTGCTGGCATAGAGTTGTTGCATGAGCATCTGTTGCGGATCGCCGGCTGGCAGCCTTGCGGCGAAGGCATATTCATGGCGCGCGAACGCCATCTTAGGGCGTTGTCAGCCGCGCGGGAGCGCTTGGCTCTGGCGCAGGAACATCGGGAGCGGCTGGAGTTGATGGCGGAAGAGCTCAGGCTGGCACAGGAGGCGCTGAGCGAAATCACCGGCGAATTCGGCTCGGACGACCTGCTCGGAGAAATATTTTCGCGCTTTTGCATCGGCAAATAGGCAAGCATTGCCGGTGTTTCACGTGAAACATCGCGCCTTACTTAAGCGTTCGATTTGCCGTATCATTACACACTTCCAAAAGCGTGTGCTTGGACTAACCCCTTGAACTTTCCTCAAAAATTCGATGTAATCGTGGTGGGCGGCGGCCATGCCGGGACCGAGGCGGCCCTGGCCAGCGCGCGTATGGGGCAAAGAACCCTGCTGCTCACGCACAACATCGAAACGTTGGGGCAAATGTCTTGCAACCCTTCCATTGGAGGCATCGGCAAGGGTCACCTGGTGAAAGAGGTGGACGCGCTGGGCGGCGCGATGGCGGCGGCGACCGATGAGGGCGGTATTCAGTTTCGCATCCTGAATTCAAGCAAAGGGCCGGCGGTGCGCGCCACGCGTGCTCAGGCCGACCGTGCCCTATACAAACAGGCTATCCGCAGCAGGCTGGAGAACCAACCCAATCTTTGGCTGTTCCAGCAGGCGGTGGACGATTTGGCCCTTGATGGTGAAGGGGTGAGCGGCGTGGTGACCCAACTCGGTTTGCGCTTCTCGGCGCGAGCTGTGGTGCTGACCGCGGGGACCTTTCTCGCCGGGTTGATCCATGTGGGGCAGTCGAATTACCAGGCAGGCCGGGCCGGCGACCCCCCCTCTGTCAGCCTCGCGCATCGCTTGCGCGAACTGAAGCTGCCGGTAGGAAGGCTTAAGACCGGCACGCCGCCCCGCATCGATGGCCGCAGCCTCGACTATTCGGTGATGCAGGAGCAGCCCGGCGACGACCCGGTGCCGGTATTTTCCTTCCTTGGTCACGCGAGCCAGCATCCGCGCCAACTCCCTTGCTGGATCACCCACACCAACGCGCGCACGCATGAGCTAATCCACAAAGGGCTGGATCGCTCCCCGCTCTACACCGGGGTGATAGAGGGTGTCGGGCCGCGCTACTGCCCGTCCATCGAGGACAAGGTGGTGCGCTTCGCTTCCAAGGAGTCGCACCAGATTTTCGTCGAGCCGGAAGGTCTTACCACCCACGAGGTCTACCCCAACGGTATTTCGACCAGCCTTCCTTTCGATGTGCAATACGAACTGGTGCGCTCGATCCGCGGCTTCGAGAACGCTCACATTACCCGTGCCGGATACGCCATCGAGTACGATTTTTTCGATCCGCGGGGTCTGAAAAGCTCGCTCGAAACCCGCGCTATACGCGGCCTGTTTTTCGCCGGGCAGATCAATGGCACCACCGGTTACGAAGAGGCCGCGGCGCAAGGGTTGCTGGCCGGGATCAATGCCGGCTTGTACGCGCGGGAAGAGGCGGCATGGTGCCCGACCCGCGACCAGGCTTACCTTGGTGTGCTGGTGGACGATCTCATCACGCGTGGCGTCACCGAACCCTATCGCATGTTCACCAGCCGCGCCGAATACCGCTTGAGTCTGCGCGAAGACAACGCCGATCTACGTCTGACCGAGGCTGGCCGGCGCCTGGGCGTGGTGGGCGACATGCGCTGGAGGGCTTTCGAAGAAAAGCGCGAAGCCATCGCTATCGAGGCGGAACGGCTGAAGAAGACCTGGGTTAACCCCCGGCTGCTGCCGGAGGCCGATGCCGTGCGCGTGCTTGGTCAGCCGATAGAGCGGGAGTATGCGCTGCACGACCTGCTGCGCCGGCCCCAGGTCGACTACCCAAATCTGATGACGCTGCCGGGTGCAGGGCCCGCCGTGGGCGACGCCCAGGTAGCGGAACAAGTGGAGATCCAGGCCAAGTATCAGGGTTACATCGAGCGCCAGCAGGAGGAGATCGCGCGCCACCACAACAACGAAAGCCTGCGGCTACCGGCGGATCTCGATTACACCGTGGTGCGCGGCCTTTCCATCGAGGTGCAGCAGCGCTTGAACAAGCACCGGCCCGAGACGGTTGGGCAGGCTTCGCGCATGACCGGGGTGACACCGGCCGCGATTTCGGTGCTGCTGGTGCATCTCAAGAAGGGGGGCGCCGAAATGCAGAACCAGAAAAGCGCATGAGCCTGCAACAGATCCTGGCTGAAGGCATCGCGCAACTCGGCATCGACGTCGATGCGCAGACACAGACGCGTCTGCTGCAATACCTCGCGCTGCTGCACAAATGGAATCGGGTGCATAACCTGACCGCGGTACGCGAACCGAAAAAAATGGTTACCCAGCATATCCTGGACTGCCTTGCGGTGCTGCTGTATGTCGACGGAAAGCGCTTGGTGGACGTGGGTAGCGGCGGCGGCTTGCCGGGCATTCCGCTCGCCTTGGCCCGCCCGCAGATGGAAGTGACATTGCTGGACAGCAACCACAAGAAGACCGTATTCCTGCAACAGGCGGTAATCGATCTTCAGCTCACCAACGTCAACGTGGTTTGCGCGCGGGTTGAGGATTTTAAACCGCAGCAACCGTTCGACCTGGTCATATCGCGAGCGTTTTCGGATCTGGGCGAGTTTGCCCGTCTGACGAGGCATCTGTGCGTGTCCGGCGCCGCCCTGCTGGCGATGAAGGGTTTGCATCCGTATGAGGAGATCGCGCAACTGCCCGCGGACGTGAGCGTGCAGCAAACGCTTTCGCTGAAGGTTCCGGGCCTGGGCGCAACGCGCCATCTGGTCGTCATGAGAGTAGCGTAAATGGCTAAAATTCTTGCAATAACCAACCAGAAAGGCGGGGTCGGAAAGACCACCACCACCGTCAATCTCGCCGCCAGCCTGGTGGCGGCCAAGCGCCGTGTGCTGCTAATAGACCTCGACCCCCAGGGCAACGCCACCATGGGCAGCGGGATCGACAAGCAACACCTGCAGGCGACGGTTTATCACGTGCTGCTGGAGCAATCGACCCTGGCCCAAGTGAGGGTCAAGGCGGGCAGTGGCAACTTCGACCTCATACCCGCTAACCGCGAACTGGCCGGGGCGGAGGTCGAACTGGTGGGCGAGGCGCGGCGGGAAACCCGTTTGAAAACGGCTCTGACCGAGGTGGAGGACCAGTACGACTTCATATTGATCGACTGCCCGCCCGCCCTGAACCTGCTTACCGTGAACGGTCTGTGCGCGGCGCGCGCAGTCATGATCCCGATGCAGTGCGAATATTACGCGTTGGAGGGTTTGAGCGATCTGGTGGGAACCATCAAAAGAGTGCGCGCTCACTTGAACCCAACCCTTGAGATCGAGGGTTTGTTGCGCACCATGTTCGACCCTCGCAACATGCTGGCGCAACAGGTCTCCGATCAGTTGCAGCAACACTTTGGCGACAAGGTTTACCGCACCATCATCCCGCGCAATGTCAGATTGGCCGAGGCACCCAGTTTCGGTAAGCCGGTGCTCTATCACGACCGGGCTTCCAAGGGTGCGCTGGCGTACCTCGCACTGGCCAGCGAGTTGATCAAGAAGCAGGCGAAAACGGTACCTGCTTAGAGCGGCACCGTCTGGGTCAATGAAAGGCGTCATCCTCTGCTGCAAGCGGGATGGCGGGTTTGAAAACGCTCTACTCATCCAGCTATGGAAGCAAATTATGGTTAAAAGCAAAGGCTTGGGCCGCGGGCTGGACGCTCTGCTGGCTAATGATGTGCCGGAACACGAGGGCGCAGCGCTGCTGCAGTTGAGCACCACGCAGTTGCAGCCGGGAAAGTACCAGCCGCGAACGCGTATGGACCAGGACTCGCTGGCTCAGCTAGCCGACTCCATCAAGGCGCAGGGCATTATGCAGCCGATCCTGGTACGCCGCCTGGACGACAATCGCTACGAGATTATCGCGGGCGAGCGGCGTTGGCGTGCCGCGCGCTTGGCGGGCTTGTCCGAGGTGCCGGTACTGCTGCGCGAGGTGGCGGACGAAGCAGCGCTTGCCATGTCGCTCATCGAAAACATACAGCGCGAGGAGTTGAACGCGCTTGAGGAGGCCACCGGCATCCAGCGCCTCATCAATGAATTTGCCATGACGCACCAGAGCGCTGCGGAGGCGGTCGGGCGCTCACGCAGCGCGGTGAGCAATCTGCTGCGTTTGCTCAATCTCGCGGCCCCGGTGCAGGAGCATCTGATGCAAGGCGATCTCGACATGGGCCACGCGAGGGCCTTGCTCGGGCTGGGACACGCCAGGCAGTGTGAAGTCGCGCAACTGGTGGTGCACAAGGGGTTGTCGGTGCGCGAAACCGAGCGTTTGGTGCAGCGCATGCAGCAACCGCGTGCGAAAGTAACGCCGCAGCCGGACCGCGATATTTTGCGTCTCGCTGAAGATATCTCCGACAAGCTGGGCGCGCGCGTCTCGATCAAGCCAGGCAAGAGCGGCAGGGGCCGGCTGGTAATTGAATACGGTAGCCTGGATCAGCTCGACAGCATCATTACCCGGTTTTGAACTAAGCGCAGTTTGGCGAGGGGTCGTTCGCAGATGCTGCGGGCAATGGCTTAACGAGAATTCGGGCGCCCGCGAGAGCGGCAAAAGCCATCAAGATAACTGATAACTTTATTAGATTTACTGATTCTTTGCCGTGGGGCAAACTCAACCATCGTAACCCATGATTGACTAGCCAACAAGGCTATATTAGAATTCACCGATTTTTGGGTTCGCCCAATCATGCATTCCGCTCCGTACCGGGTGGTTAGCGCCCAGGCGATGATCGCCATTCTCGCGGCTTTGTTGACCTACGCAGCGTTTGGCGCAACGGCGGCAAAAGCAGTTTGGTACGGCGGCGCTGTAGCGCTTGCCAACGGATGGTTCCTGGTTTGGCGCATGCGCCAGAACGCGCGGCAGCCGTCGCGGGATGCGCATCGGCACTTGCGGTCGTTCTACCGCTCCAGTTTGGAGCGTTTTTTTGTGGTTTCCCTGTTGCTCGCAGGGGGCCTGGGGTTGTTGAAATTGCTGCCCTTGGCCGTGTTATCTGGTTTTGTGTTGGGTCAATTGACCCTGATTGTTGCAGCATTCATGCGTGGAATAGAGAACTAAAAAATGGCTGGCGAAGCGCTTACCTCTTCCGAATACATCAAGCACCATCTGCAGAACCTGACCTTCGGCAAATTACCGGACGGCAACCTGGGCGTCGCACATAGCGCTGCGGAAGCCAAAGCCATGGGTTTTTGGGCGCTCAATCTGGATACCGTCGCCATCTCGCTTGTTCTTGGCGCCTTGTTCCTCTACTTCTTCAGCAAATCTGCCAGCAAGGCCGCGGCGGGCGTGCCGAGCGGGCTGCAAAATTTCGTGGAGTGGGTGATAGAGTTCGTCGACAGCAGCGTGCGCGGCTCCTTCACTGCCCGCAACCCGATGGTCGCGCCCTTGGCGTTGACCATTTTCGCCTGGATCCTGCTGATGAACTTGATGGATCTGCTGCCCATCGACTACCTGCCGCTCCTTGCCCACGAAGCCGGCCTTCCGTTCCTCAAGATTGTCCCGACGACCGATCCGAACGCTACTTTCGGCATGTCGATCGGCGTGTTCCTGCTCGTCATTTATTACAGCATCAAGATGAAAGGCATCGGCGGCTTCGTCGGGGAATTGACCCTGCAGCCGTTCGGCAAGTTCGGGATACCGGCGAACCTGTTTCTGGAAGGTGTCAATCTGATTGCCAAGCCAATCTCGCTGGCGCTACGCTTGTTCGGCAACATGTATGCCGGCGAGATGATCTTCATCCTGATCGCGCTGATGGGCGCCAGTTGGGCGGGCGCATCTTTCGGCAGCACCATGTTGTTCGGCTCGCAGGTCGTCCTTTCCTTGGGCTGGGCGATCTTCCACATCCTGATCGTGACGCTGCAGGCGTTCATCTTCATGACGCTGACCGTCGTTTACCTGGACATGGCGCACCAGGAACACCACTGATTTTCGCTTTACAACCTTACCTTTAATTTACAGGAGATACACAAATGGAACATGCACTGCTTTTCATCGCCGGCGCGATCATGATGGGTTTGGGCGCGCTTGGCGCGGCCATCGGCATCGGTATTCTGGGTGGCCGTTTCCTGGAAGGCGCTGCGCGCCAGCCCGAACTGATTCCGATGCTGCGCACCCAGTTCTTCGTGGTAATGGGTCTGGTCGACGCGGTGCCGATGATTGCCGTGGGTATCGCCATGTACGTGTTGTTTGCGGTTGCCGGCTAAGCGGTTTGCGACCATTACTCAAAGAGAGGTTGATGCATGAATATTAATGCAACCCTTCTGGCGCAAACGATCATGTTCGTCATGTTCGTGGTGTTCTGCATGAAGTTCGTGTGGCCACCCATCATGGCAGCGCTGGAAACGCGCAGGAAGCAGATCGCGGACGGCCTGGCGGCTGGCGAGCGCGGCAAGCACGAGTTGGAGCTGGCCTCCAAGCGCGCAGCCGAGCACCTGCATGATGCCAAGCAGAAGGCAGGCGAGGTGATCGCCTTGGCCGACAAGCGTGCAGCCCAGATCGTCGAAGAAGCCAAGGCAGCCGCCAAGGCCGAAGGCGATCGTTTGCTCGCGGGTGCCAAGGCCGAGCTCGAGCAGGAAGTGCACCGTGCCAAGGAGGCGCTGCGTGCACAGGTGGCCGACTTGGCGGTGGCCGGCGCCAGCAGAATCCTGCGCCGTGAAGTCGACGCCAAAGCGCACGCCGAGTTGTTGGCGGCGATTAAAGACGAGTTGTAAGGCGATCCCATGGCAGAAGACATTACGATTGCCCGCCCTTACGCTGAAGCGGTGTTCCGCTTGGCGAAGCAGGGCAATGCGCTGGCGGAGTGGTCCGGCATGCTGGGTTTCGCCGCTTCCGTCGCGGCGGACGCGCAGGTACAGGTTCTGGTGAACGACCCCAATGTGTCGGGCGCACAGCTGGAAAGCGTGTTCTTGTCGGTGTGCGGCAAGCGGTTGAACGAGCAGGGCATCAACATGGTCAAGCTGCTCATCGAAAACGGCCGTCTGCAATTGCTGCCGCAAATCGCTGCACTGTTCGAGAAACTCAAGGCGGAGCAGGAGGGCGTGCTGGAAGCCAGCATCACCTCGGCGTTCCCCATGAGCGACACGCAAACGAAAGAGCTGGTCAAGCACCTCGAGTCCCGCTTCAAGCGCAAAATTGCCGCCAGCGTTTCGGTGGACCCCGAGTTGATCGGGGGCGTCACGGTCGTTGCCGGGGACGAAGTGTTCGATGCCTCGGTGCGCGGAAAACTTGAAACCATGGCCGCGGCACTCAAACATTAGGAGACATCATGCAGTTGAACTCATCTGAAATCAGTGAACTGATCAAGAGCAAAATCGAGGGCCTGGCGACCGCCGCCCAGGTGCGCACTCAGGGCACCATCGTTTCCGTAACCGACGGTATCGTGCGCGTGCACGGCCTGAGCGACGTGATGCAGGGCGAGATGCTGGAATTCACCGGCAACACCTTCGGTCTGGCGCTGAACCTGGAGCGCGACTCCGTGGGTGCCGTGATCTTGGGCGAATACGAGCACATCAGCGAGGGCGACACCGTCAAGTGCACCGGCAAGATTCTGGAAGTGCCGGTGGGCGAAGCGCTGATCGGGCGCGTGGTGAACTCCCTGGGCCAGCCGATTGACGGCAAGGGCCCGATCGCCACCACGGAAGTGGCCCCCATCGAGAAAATCGCGCCAGGCGTGATCGCGCGCCAGTCGGTGTCGCAACCCATGCAGACCGGCCTGAAGTCGGTCGATGCCATGGTGCCCATCGGTCGCGGCCAGCGCGAGCTGATCATCGGCGATCGCCAGACCGGAAAGACCGCGGTTGCGGTGGACACCATCATCAACCAGAAAGGTACCGGCGTCATTTGCGTTTATGTCGCCGTGGGCCAGAAGGCGTCCTCCGTCGCCAACGTGGTGCGCAAGCTGGAAGAGCACGGCGCCATGGGCCACACCATTGTGGTGGCGGCGACCGCTTCGGACTCAGCCGCGATGCAGTTCATTGCGCCCTACTCCGGCTGCTCCATGGGCGAGTACTTCCGCGACCGCGGCCAGGACGCCCTGATCGTCTACGACGATCTGACCAAGCAGGCTTGGGCCTATCGCCAAATCTCCCTGCTGCTGCGTCGCCCGCCGGGCCGCGAAGCCTACCCGGGCGACGTGTTCTACTTGCACTCCCGTTTGCTGGAGCGCGCAGCGCGCGTCAACGCCGACTACGTCGAGAAAGCGACCGGCGGTGCGGTGAAGGGCAAAACCGGTAGCTTGACGGCACTCCCCATCATCGAAACCCAGGCCGGCGACGTGTCCGCATTCGTACCGACCAACGTGATTTCGATCACGGACGGCCAGATCTTCCTGGAAACCGATTTGTTCAACGCCGGCATCCGTCCTGCGATCAACGCCGGCTTGTCCGTGTCCCGCGTCGGCGGTGCAGCGCAGACCAAGGTGATCAAGAAGCTCGGCGGCGGTATTCGTCTGGCCTTGGCGCAGTACCGGGAGCTCGCGGCGTTCGCGCAGTTCGCCTCCGATCTGGACGAAGCAACGCGCAAGCAACTGGAGCGCGGCAAGATGGTGACCGAACTGATGAAGCAGGCGCAGTTTGCGCCGATGTCCATCTCGCTCATGGCGCTGACCCTGTTCGCGGTCAACAAGGGCTACATGGATAGCGTCGACGTGAAGAAAGCGCTGGCATTCGAGTCCGCTCTGCAAGCGTTCATCAAGAGCAAATACGCTGCGCTGCTGGACAAGATCGAGACGGATATGGACATCGACGCCGACACCGACAAGGCGCTGAGTGCCGCGATCGACGAGTTCAAGGCGACTGCGGTTTATTGAGTTGGGAACGCAAGCTGCGGAATGCGGGCATGATTTGCACGCATTCCGGCGCCCCGAAAGAGGACAGAAATAATGGCTAGCGGTAAGGAAATTCGGACGAAGATCAAAAGCGTCCAGAACACCCAGAAGATTACCCGCGCGATGGAGATGGTCGCGGCTTCGAAAATGCGCAAGGCGCAGGAGCGCATGCGCGCAGCCCGCCCCTACGCGGAGAGGATACGCGCCGTGGCGGCCCACCTGAGCCAGGCCCATCCGGAATACAAGCACCCGTTCCTGATCCCGCGCGAAACCATCAAGCGTGTAGGAGTCGTGGTGGTCACCTCCGACAAGGGTCTGTGCGGCGGTCTCAACACCAACGTGCTGCGCATGGTACTGGCGCGCATGAAGGAGTGGGAAGGCGAGAAGGTCGAGATAGACGTGTGCGCCATCGGCAACAAGGGTCTGGGATTTATCCAGCGCGTCGGCGGCAATGTGGCGTCCCAGGTCACCGGCTTGGGCGATGCACCCCACCTGGAGAAGCTGATCGGCCCGGTGAAAGTGATGCTGGATGCCTACGCGGAAGGCAAGATCGACGCGCTGTACATCATGTACAACCGCTTCGTTAACACCATGAAGCAGGAACCCACGGTGCAGCAATTGCTGCCGCTGTCCGCCGAAGAGTTGGGCGAACGCAAACACTGGGACTACCTGTACGAGCCGGACGCGCCCAGCGTGGTGGATGCCCTGCTGGTGCGCTACGTCGAGGCGCTGATTTACCAGGCGGTGGCGGAGAACATGGCCTCCGAGCAGAGCGCGCGCATGGTGGCGATGAAGGCCGCGTCCGACAACGCCGGCAACGTCATCGACGAGCTCAAGCTGATTTACAACAAGACCCGCCAGGCCGCGATCACCAAAGAGCTGGCGGAAATCGTCGCCGGCGCCGCAGCGGTATAGAGATTCTAAATTGTTTTAAGGATTGATCTGATGAACCAGGGAAAAATCGTACAGATTATCGGGCCGGTGGTCGACGTGGAGTTTTCACGCGACGCCATGCCGAAGATTTATGACGCGCTCAAAATGACCGAGCCGGAGCTGACGCTGGAAGTCCAGCAGCAGTTGGGCGACGGCATCGTGCGCGCAATCGCCATGGGCACCACCGACGGCCTGCGCCGCGGCATGGCCGTATCCGGCACGGGAGCAGCGATTTCGGTGCCGGTCGGCACCAAGACGCTGGGCCGCATCATGGACGTGCTGGGCAACCCCATCGACGAAGCCGGCCCCATCGGCAACGAGCAAAGCTGGGGCATACACCGCAAGGCGCCCGCGTTCGACGAGTTGGCCGCTTCCAACGAGCTGCTCGAAACCGGCATCAAGGTGATCGACCTGATCTGCCCGTTCGCCAAAGGCGGCAAGGTGGGCCTGTTCGGCGGCGCCGGCGTGGGCAAGACCGTGAACATGATGGAGCTGATCCGCAACATCGCGGTGGAGCACAGCGGCTACTCGGTGTTCGCCGGCGTGGGCGAGCGTACCCGCGAGGGCAACGACTTCTACCACGAGATGAAGGAAGGCGGCGTGCTGGACAAGGTTGCACTGGTGTACGGCCAGATGAACGAGCCGCCCGGCAACCGTCTGCGCGTGGCGCTGACCGGCCTGACCATGGCGGAGTTCTTCCGCGACGAAGGCCGCGACGTGCTGCTGTTCGTCGACAACATCTACCGCTACACCCTGGCCGGTACCGAAGTATCCGCGCTGCTGGGCCGCATGCCTTCCGCAGTGGGTTACCAGCCGACCCTGGCGGAAGAGATGGGCCGCTTGCAGGAGCGCATCACTTCCACCAAGAAGGGTTCCATCACCTCGATCCAGGCCGTATACGTGCCTGCGGACGATTTAACCGACCCGTCGCCTGCAACCACCTTCGCTCACTTGGACGCGACCGTGGTGCTGTCCCGTCAAGTGGCCGAGCTCGGTATCTACCCTGCGGTGGACCCGCTCGACTCGACTTCGCGTCAGCTCGATCCGCTGGTGGTGGGCGACGAGCATTACACCGTGGCGCGTTCGGTGCAGAGCACGCTGCAGCGCTACAAGGAACTGCGCGACATTATCGCGATTCTGGGCATGGACGAACTCTCGCCCGAAGACAAACTGGCGGTGGCACGGGCGCGTAAGATCCAGCGTTTCCTGTCGCAGCCGTTCTTCGTGGCGGAAGTGTTTACCGGTAGCCCGGGCAAGTACGTTTCGCTGAAGGACACCATTGCCGGCTTCAAGGGCATCGTCAACGGCGACTACGACCACCTGCCGGAGCAGGCCTTCTACATGGTCGGCACCATCGAAGAAGCGGTGGAAAAAGCCAAGACCATACAATAAGGGCGAATCATGGCGATGACACTACATGTAGACGTGGTAAGCGCTGAAAAGTCGCTGTTTTCCGGCGAGGCGGAATTCGTTTCGGTGCCGGCGGAAATGGGCGAGGTTGGCATTCACCCCCGCCACGCGCCCTTGCTGACGCGCCTCAAGCCGGGTTCGGTGCGGATCAAGGTGCCGAACCAGGCGGAAGAGGAGTTGATCTACGTTTCCGGTGGCATCCTGGAGGTGCAGCCGCTGGTGGTGACCATCCTCTCCGACACCGCGATCCGCGGTCATGATCTCGACGAGGCGCAAGCGTTGGAAGCCAAGCGCGTGGCGGAGGAGGCCATGAAGGATCGCACCGCGACCATGGATTACGCCAAGGCGCAGGCCGAACTGGCCGAGGCCGTGGCGCAAGTGCGGGCCATCCAGCAGTTACGCAAGAAGGGGCATTGAGAGGCTTGTCGCTCAAGCATGTCCGGAAAAGGCAGCCCTTAGCGGCTGCCTTTTTGTTTATACTATTGCCAGCGGCCAACTTCGCGCCCAGCCGTGCAACTCACGGTAACAAACGACGCTCATAATGTGCTTATGCCAGCCCCTGTAAACGTTGTCATTCTCGCCGCCGGTAAAGGCACCCGGATGGTTTCGGACCGGCCCAAGGTGTTGCACCGCCTGGCGGGCAAAGCGTTGTTGCGCCATGTGCTCGACGCGGCGCGGCAGTTGGCGCCGGCTAAAACCTGCGTGGTTTACGGTTACGGCGGTTCGGCAGTGCCGCAAGCCATCGACGATCCCGCAGTGATCTGGGTCAACCAGGCGGTGCAACTGGGAACCGGTCATGCTTTGCAGCAGGCCTTGCCCAGCCTCGACAAAGAGGGCGTTACTCTAGTCTTGTACGGGGATGTGCCGCTCACCCGCAATGAGACCCTGGCTGAAATGCTCGAACTGGCTCGCGATGGGGCGTTGGTGCTGCTTACGGTGGAGCTGTCCCAGCCCGATGGCTACGGGCGTATCGTGCGTGGCGACGATGGCGCGGTGCTGCGCATCGTCGAACACAAGGACGCAACCGCACGGGAGCGCAAAATCCCCGAGATCAACACCGGCATCATGGCCATACCTGGCGGCCATCTTGCGTGCTGGCTGGGGCAACTGCGCAACGACAACGTGCAGGGTGAGTACTATCTCACCGACCTGATCGGCATGGCGGTGCAGGACGGCGTGCCGGTCTTGACGTGCCATCCGCGCCACCAGTGGGAAATTCTCGGCATCAACAGCAAGGCCCAACTGGCTGAGCTGGAAAGGCTTTATCAGGGCGAAACTGCGCGGAACTTGTTGGAGCAGGGGGTAACCCTGGCCGACCCGGCGCGCATCGACGTGCGCGGTGAATTGGTGTGCGGCAAGGACGTTGCAATTGACGTCAACTGCGTGTTCGAGGGGAGTGTCGTGCTCGGGGACGATGTTTCGGTAGGTGCCAACTGCGTGTTGCGTAACGTGTCCGTAGCGCAAGGCACGCGCATCGAGCCCTTCAGCCTGCTCGACGAGGCCCGGCTGGGGGCGCACAACCGCATCGGCCCGTTCGCGCGCATTCGCCCCGGCACGGTGTTGCAGGACGAGGTGCACATCGGAAATTTCGTCGAGATCAAGAACAGCCAGGTGGACACCGGTTCCAAGATCAACCATCTGAGCTACGTCGGCGACAGCACGGTGGGCAAGGGCGTGAACATCGGGGCCGGCACCATCACCTGCAACTACGACGGCGTCAACAAGCACCGCACGGTGATCGAAGACGGCGCGTTCATCGGCTCCGACACGCAACTGGTCGCTCCGGTCACGGTGGGGCGAGGCGCCACAATCGGGGCCGGATCGACGGTCACGCGGGACGCGCCGGCCGAGGAATTGACGCTGTCGCGCACCAGGCAGACCACGGTGGCTGGCTGGAAACGCCCGGTAAAGGTCAAGAAGTGAAAGGGGGATAGCGGTATGTGCGGAATAGTGGGCGCGGTTGCGCAACGCAATGTTGTGCCGATTTTGCTGGAGGGGCTGCGGCGCCTGGAGTATCGCGGCTACGATTCGGCCGGCCTTGCCACGCTGGATGGCGGCCTGCAACGGGTGCGCAGCACCGGGCGCGTAGCTGCGCTGGCGGAGCTGGTTCGCTCGCGCAAGGTGCACGGGCACATCGGCATTGCCCACACACGCTGGGCCACCCACGGCGCCCCCACGGAACAGAACGCCCATCCCCATGTCAGCCACGAGGTGCTGGCCGTGGTGCACAACGGCATCATTGAAAACCACGAGGCGTTGCGCGAGCGGTTGCGCGGGCTGGGTTACGTTTTTACCTCCGAAACCGACACGGAAGTTATCGTTCACCTCATACACCATTACTACAAAAGCGAGCGCGATCTGCTGGTGGCCACACGGCTTGCGGTTGCCGAGTTGCGCGGCGCCTACGCCATCGGCGTGATCAGCGCCGAGGCGCCCAACCGGATGGTGTGCGCACGCCAGGGCAGCCCGCTGCTGCTGGGGCTGGGCATAGAGGAGAATTTCATCGCTTCGGATGCGTCGGCATTGCTGCCGGTAACGCAGAGGATGGTGTACCTGGAAGAGGGCGACATTGCGGACATCGGCCTGGTCGATATCCGCATTTACGACCGCGATGGCCAGCGCGTGGAGCGTCAGCCGCACATCAGCGAGCAGAGCGCGGAAATGGCGGAACTCGGTAACTACCGCCACTTCATGCAGAAAGAGATTCACGAGCAACCGAGGGCACTGGCGGATACGCTGCAAGGGGCGCTGGCCCGCGAGACCCTGTCCGCGGAAATCTTCGGAACCCAGGCGGAGTCGGTGCTGAGCAACATCGACGCAGTTACCATGCTTGCCTGCGGCACCAGCTACCACGCCGCCAAGGTAGCGTGCGCCTGGATCGAGTCACTGGCGGGCATTCCCTGCATCGCCGAGGTGGCGAGCGAATATCGCTACCGCGACAGCGTCCCCAACCCGCGGGCGCTCGTCGTCACCATCTCCCAGTCCGGCGAAACCGCAGACACGCTGGCTGCGCTGCAGCACGCCAAGAGTCTGGGCCACAGCCACACGCTGACCATCTGCAACGTCCCGGAAAGCGCTCTGGTGCGCCAGTCTGGCCTGAGCTTCATGACCCGTGCCGGCCCCGAAATCGGCGTTGCGTCCACCAAGGCCTTCACTACCCAGTTGGCGGGGCTGTTCCTGCTCGCACTGGTGGTCGCGAAATTGCGCGGACGCCTGTCCGCCGAGCAGGAGAGCGCGCACATGGCGGCCTTGCGCCAGTTGCCGGGCAAGGTGCGGCACGTGCTCGCGCTGGAGCCCCAAGTGGCGCAGTGGGCGGAGTTGTTCGCCGACAAGCAGCATGCCCTGTTTCTGGGGCGCGGCCAGCATTACCCGATCGCCATGGAAGGCGCGCTCAAGCTGAAGGAGATTTCCTACATCCATGCCGAGGCCTATCCGGCCGGCGAACTGAAGCACGGGCCGCTGGCGCTGGTGGACAAGGACATGCCGGTGGTGGCGATTGCGCCCAGCGACGCGTTGCTGGAAAAGCTCAAATCCAACCTGCACGAAGTGCGTGCGCGCGGTGGTGAGTTGTACGTGTTCGCCGATCAGGAAGCTCCCTTCGGCGAGGAGCCTGGCGTGCATGTCATCAAACTGGCCGATCACGCCGGCCTGTTGAGCCCGATTCTGCACACCATTCCGCTGCAGATGCTGGCCTACCATGCCGCGCTGCAGAAGGGGACGGACGTCGACAAGCCGCGCAATTTGGCCAAGTCGGTTACCGTGGAGTAAGGCTTGGCGGTCATCGCTGTCTTCAATCAAAAAGGTGGGGTGGGCAAAACCACCACCTGCCTGAACGTAGCAGCATCGCTGGCGCTCTTGAGCAGGAATCCGCTGGCCATCGACTTGGACCCGCAGGCGCACCTGACCCTCGCCAGTGGCCTCAAGGTGGCAAGCGCCTCCGACAGCATCGTCGCGTTCTACCGCGGAGAAAAGCCGCTGCACGAGCTGGTACACCATCTGCCTTCAGGGGTGCGCCTGATCCCCTCGCACCCCGAACTGTCCAAGATAGATGCCTTGTATGGCAAGAACGCGGCCATCACGACGCGCCTGAAGCAGGGGCTGGAAGAGAGGCTGGCATGGGAGGAGGCGCCGGTGCTGATCGACTGTTGCCCGATGCTGGGCGTGCTGTCGCTCAACGCGGTGTTTGCCGCCGACCGGGTGCTGGTGCCGGTGTCGGCCGATTTTCTCTCTCTGCAGGGACTGTACCGGCTGGACGCCGCGTTGCGGGTGCTGGAAGTCCCGCTGCAGCGCAAGATCGAGCGCAAGGCGGTGCTGACGCGCTTCGATGCGCGACGCAAGCTGTCCTACGACATCTTCGACCGGCTCAAGGATCTTCTCGGGGCGGATCTCTGCGACACGCGGATATCCGAGAACGTGAGCCTTGCCGAAAGTCCCGCCCACGGCAAGGATGTTTTTGCCTATGCGCCGCACAGCCCGGGCGCTCGCGACTACGGCAACCTGACCATGGAGCTTCTGAGCAAGGGCTTCTTCGAATAACGTTGTTCCACGTGGAACAACGCGTTCAAATCGGACAGATCATCTCGCCGAGGCGCTCGCTGAGCTTCATGTTCTCGCGATAGTCCACCGGGCAGTCGATGATGCTCACCGTGTCGTCGGCAAGGGCTTGGCGCAGTGTCGGCAGCAACTCTTTGGCGGCGGCGATGCGATAACCCTTGGCACCGAACGATTCGGCGTATTTGACGAAATCCGGATTGTCGAATTTGACGTTGGAGGCGCGCCCGTAGTGGATGTGCTGCTTCCACTCGATGAGGCCGTAGCCCGCGTCGTTCCAGATCAGGATCACCAGCGGCGCATGCACGCGCAATGCGGTTTCGATTTCCTGGGAATTCATGAGAAAGCCGGCATCTCCCGTTACCGCAACGACCTTGCGCCGCGGGAAGCTGAGCTTGGCCGCGACCGCGCCGGGCACGGCGATGCCCATGCTGGCGAACCCATTGGAAATGATGCAGGTGTTCGGCTGCTCGCAGGGGAACATGCGGGCCATCCACATCTTGTGTGCGCCGACGTCGCAGATGACGATGTCGTCGTCTGCGAGGGCGCGGCGCAAATCCGCCACAATGCGCTGCGGCTTGACGGGGAAGCCGGAGTCGGCATCGTCCGCGTGCAGTTCGCGCAGAATTGCGGCGCGCAGCGATTCGTAGTGGCGTTGCGGGTGTGCCGGCAGCAGGCGCGCCAAGTCGCGCAGGATGATTTCGAAATCGCCTGTCGCGCCGTCGGTGATGACGTAGTGCGCATCGACTTCGGCCGGGGCGGTGTCGATGTGGACGATCTTGCGGTCGCGCGTCTTGTGCCACAGCTTCGGCGGATATTCCACCAGGTCGTAGCCGATGCAGATGATCACGTCGGCTTGGTCGAAACCGCAGGAAACGTAGTCATGGGCCTGCAATCCCACGGTGCCGAGGCACAGGGGATGCGAGTTTGGGATTGCTCCCTTTGCCATGAAGGTCGTCGTGACGGGTATGTTCAGTGCTTCGGCGAATTCGACCAGTGCCCGGCACTTGCCGGAGCGGATCAGGCCGTTCCCCGCCAGTATGATGGGAAACTGCGCGCCGGCGATCACTTCCGCAACCCCGCGCACGCGGTAGTCGGCCGGGTAGGGCAGGCTCACCGGCACGACCGGCAGGGGCTCGCCTTCGATGTCGATGGCGGCAAGATTTTCGGGGAACTCGATGAACGCGGCGCCGGATTTGCCGGTCTGTGCCACCTTGAAAGCCTTGCGGACAACCTCGGGAATGATTTCTGGATTGAGAATCGGCGCGGCGTACTTGGTGATGGGCTCGAACAGGCTGACCAGATCGAGCACCTGATGCGACTCCTTGTGCAGGCGATTGGTCGCAGCCTGCCCCGCAATCGCCACCAGCGGTGCGTGGTCCATGTTGGCGTCGGCCACGCCGGTGACCAGATTGGTGGCGCCGGGGCCGAGGGTTGAGAGACATACGCCGGCGTGTCCGGTGAGCCGCCCTTCCACGTCCGCCATGAAGGCTGCGCCCTGTTCGTGGCGGGTGGTGATGAAACGGATGGGCGATTCGAGCAGGGCGTCCATAATGGCGAGGGTCTCTTCACCCGGGATGCCGTAGATGAATTTAACCCCTTCGTTTTCCAGGCACTTGACCAGCAGCGCCGCGGCTTTCATCGCTATTTGGCGAAGCCGCAGAACACGTCGCGCATCATGCTGATCAATTTGAGGGTGCGCGTGTCGCCGACACGATAGTAGACGCGATTCGCGTCCTTGCGCGTGCGCAGCACGCCCTTGTCGCGCAGAATGGCGAGGTGCTGCGAAATGTTGCTCTGCGAGGTGCCGACGCTTTCGACGATTTCCTGCACGCTGACCTCGCGGTCGCCAAGCACGCACAGTATCTTCAGGCGCAACGGGTGGGACATGGCTTTCATGGCCCGTGACGCCTGTTCTATGTGCTCGTCCTTGTCTATCAATTCAACCCGGTCAAGATTCATCATTGGTTCATCCCTGGGGGGTAAGATCGCACCATCGGGTGCATTTTCATTCATGCCGGGTTGCTGAGCGCCCCGGCGCGCCGGGCTTGGTCTACAGGCCGGCGCGAATTCGGTATAATACCGGGTGCGATTCGGAACGTATCAAAATATTATAAAATAATACAACATTCAATTATTAATTACTGGACTAAAGAATAACTTGAGCATGAAGGTTAACCCAGTTTTACTCATCATCCTCGATGGCTTCGGATGTCGCGATGACGGCGCAGACAACGCCGTGTCCCGGGCGCGCAAGCCCAACTGGGACAGGCTCTGGAAATCCTGTCCCCATACCCTGATCCATGCTTCGGAGGCCGCTGTCGGCCTGCCTTCGGGGCAGATGGGAAATTCCGAGGTTGGGCACCTGAATATCGGTGCGGGGCGCGTCGTCTATCAAGAGTTCACGCGTATCGACCGCGCCATCCAGGACGGAGACTTTTTTACCAATCCGGCGCTGAAGAGCGCCGTCAGCGCCGCCAAAAGTCAGGAAAAGGCCCTGCACATCCTCGGGCTGCTGTCGGACGGCGGCGTGCATAGCCACGAATCGCACATTCACGCCATGCTCGAGATGGCTGCGCGGGAAGGCGTAACCAAGACATACCTGCACATGTTCCTGGATGGGCGCGACACGCCGCCCAAAAGCGCCGAGGTATTTCTGCAACGGCTGCAGGAAAAATGCGAACAATTCAAGATTGGGCGGATTGCCTCGATCATCGGCCGTTACTATGCGATGGATCGCGATCACCGCTGGCAGCGTGTCAAGGCCGCCTACGACCTGCTGACACAGGGCAAGGCGGACTATGTGGCCGAGGCAGCCATCGAAGGGTTGCGCCTTGCCTACGAGCGCGGCGAAAGCGATGAATTCGTCAAGGCAACCGCGATTGTTCCACGTGGAACCGAAGCGGTGCGCATGGAAGACGGCGACGTCATCGTCATGATGAATTTCCGCTCCGACCGCGCACGCGAGATCTCGCGCACCTTTGTCGCGCCCGAGTTCGACGACTTCGAGCGCGAGTACGTTCCCAAGCTCGGGGTCTATTGCACGCTTACGGGATACAGCGACGAGTTCAATGTGCCGGTGGCTTTTCCGCCCCAGCGCATCAAGAACAGCTTTGGCGAGTACATCGCGCAACTCGGCCTGAAGCAGTTGCGCATCGCGGAAACCGAGAAGTACCCCCATGTCACTTTCTTCTTCAACGGCGGGGAAGAGATCGCTTACCCGGGTGAGGACCGCATTCTGGTTCCCTCGCCCGACGTCGCCACCTACGACCTCAAGCCGGAAATGAGCGCGTTCGAGGTGACCGATAAGCTGGTGACGGCGATCCAAAGCCGCAAGTACGATGCCATCATTTGCAACTACGCCAATGCCGACATGGTCGGCCACACCGGGAATCTGGAGGCGGCAACAAAGGCCATCGAGGTGCTCGACCAGTGTCTCGGGCGGGTGGTTGAGGCGATGCGCGCGACGGGCGGAGAGGTGCTGATTACCGCCGACCACGGCAATGCGGAAATGATGCGCGACGATTCCACGGCACAGGCGCACACGGCGCACACCCTGAATCTGGTGCCATTGCTGTATGTGGGCAGACGGCACGCGCAGTTGGCCAAAACAGGCGCCCTCGAGGACGTGGCGCCTACGCTGCTCAACCTGATGGGACTGGAACCGCCGGCCGAAATGCGGGGAAGATCGCTGGTTGAGTTCGAGTAGCGGCTGTGGGCCGTGAAGCGTCGGCATGGCCGGCGCGAAACCAACGCCGGCAATTTGGAACCCTCCTCGAACTGGCTGCCGTGGCCGCGTTTGCCGTGTTGTTCCACACCGATTCGTGGGCCGCGCCGCGGGCCGAACTCCAGGAACTCCGCGGGCGCATCGAAAAGCTGCAGCAAGAGCTGGAAAGCGCCGAGGAGTTCAAGACCGAAGCGTCCGACGCGCTCCGAGCGTCGGAGCGCGCGATTAGCGAAAGTAACCGGCAACTGCGTGACCTGACCCGGCAGCGCCAACAGGCCGCGGACAGTCTCGGCGCGTTGGGGCGGCAGAGCAGGCAGGCCCGCGACCGTATAGGCGCCCAGCAAGCTGCCCTCGCCGGGTTGCTGTATCGGCAGTACCTCAGCGGCCAGCACGATTCCCTTACCTTGCTCCTGAACCAGCGCGATCCCGGCCAGATGGCCCGGGATTTGCGCTACTACGGCTATATTTCACGCGCTCGCACCGACCTCATACGCAGCCTGCGCAAGAGCCTGGACGAGTTGCAGCAGGTCGAGACGCAGCAGCGCGAGAAGGCAGCGGATCTGGCGCGCATCGAAGCAGAGCAGCTTGAGCAGAAGCAACGGTTGCAGGCGCAGCAGGCTGTTCATCGCGGCGTCCTGGCGAGGGTTTCGGCGCAGATCCGCGCGCAGCAACGGCAAATCGGCAGCCTCCAGCGCGACGAAAAACGCCTCACGCGGCTGGTGGAGCGCTTGAGCAAGCTGGTTGCACGCAAGCCTCGTCCAGCACGACCATCCAAGCGAGTGCAGCCGGATGTTTTCGCGGCGGGGGCCGCCTTTCAGCGGCTGAAGGGCAAGCTCGATTTGCCGGTGCGCGGTGAACTTGTTAACCGCTTTGGTAGTCCACGACAAGATACCGGCATGGTGTGGAAGGGCGTGTTCATCCGGGCGCACAGTGGCCAGGAGGTCAAAGCAGTGGCGGGCGGGCAGGTGGTTTTCGCCGATTGGCTACGTGGTTTCGGCAACTTGATCATCGTCGACCACGACGATGGGTTCATGAGCCTGTACGGCAACAACGAAGCGCTGTACAAACGTGTCGGCGAGAGCGTTGCTTCCGGCGAAGCCATTGCTGCCGTGGGAAATAGCGGCGGCAACGCCGATTCCGGTTTATACTTCGAATTGCGTTATCAAAGCAGGCCTTTCGACCCCATGAGCTGGGTAGGCTTGAAGTAGCGCGTGGTCGCACCCATCTCAGAGCTTGCGGCAAAGAGCCGGCAGCAGAAACAGGAGAATCATAGAATGCGCGGTAAACTGAAACAATTTAGCCTGATTGGACTCGGCGCCGTGCTGGGCATCATGCTGAGCCTGAACTATTCGGCCGTGGCTGACAAGGACGCAGCCACGCCTCTGCCGATAGACGAGTTACGCGCATTCACCGAAGTGTTCGGCAAGATCAAGAGCGACTACGTCGAACCGGTGGAAGACAAGAAGCTCATCAACGAAGCCATCAATGGCATGCTTTCCGGCCTCGATCCGCATTCGGCCTATCTGGATGTCGACGCCTTCAAGGATTTGCAGGTTGGCACGCAGGGCGAGTTCGGCGGCCTCGGCATCGAGGTGGGCATGGAAGACGGATTCGTGAAAGTCGTTTCGCCCATCGAGGACACGCCCGCCTACCGTGCCGGCATCAAATCCGGCGACCTCATCATCAAGCTCGACGAAACCCCGATTCGCGGGATGAGCCTCAACGATGCGGTCAAGCACATGCGCGGCAAGCCGAATACCCCGATCACGCTCACGCTGTTGCGCAAAGGCGAGCCCAAGCCGCTGGTCGTCACGCTGGTGCGCGCCGTGATCCAGATCAAGAGCGTCAAATCCAAGCTGATCGACCCGGATTACGGCTATTTCCGCATTACCCAATTCCAGGAACATACCGGCGAAGATCTGAGCAAAGCGATCGAAGCTATGTACAAACAGAACAAGGCCCCGCTCAAGGGCGTCGTACTGGATCTGCGCAATGACCCGGGTGGCTTGCTCAATGGGGCTGTGGCCGTGTCTTCCACGTTCCTGCCCGCCAACGCCCTGGTGGTGTATACCGATGGACGTACCGAAGACGCGAAAATGCGCCTGACTGCCAGCCGGGAAAATTACCTGCGCGGGGCGCAGGACGACTACCTGAAACGCCTGCCGGCGGGGATCAAAAACGTTCCCATGGCGGTGCTGGTCAACGGTGGCTCGGCCTCTGCGTCGGAAATCGTGGCGGGCGCGCTGCAGGACCACAAGCGGGCCATCATCATGGGCACGCAATCGTTCGGCAAGGGGTCGGTGCAGACGATACTGCCGCTAGGCAACGGCACTGCGATCAAGCTCACGACCGCGCGCTACTTCACGCCAAACGGCCGCTCCATCCAGGCCAAGGGCATCACTCCCGACATCATCGTGGAGGATGCAACCGTGAGCAACAGCACCGGCGAACGCGCGCTCAACGTGCGTGAAGCCGACCTGCAGCGCCATCTGACCAACGGCCAGAAAGACGAGGAGAAAGCCGATTCCGCACCGGCGAAAGCTCCGTCTGCCAAGCCTGCGTCGGGCGATCAGGGTGCCAAGGGTGATAAGCCCGACCCTACCGAAGTCGTTTCGAAGAACGACTATCAACTGAATCAGGCAATCAACCTGCTCAAAGGCCTGCAGATTCTGCAAGCCCGATAGGAAGCCGGGGTCCTGCGGGACCCGGTTTTCCCTCTTCCCTGTTTAGGCTATACTGGGTCCGTCTGCTTGGCGGGGCCGTCCGCGAACCCTGTGAGCCACGCCAACAGCCGCAATCCGGGGGACCGCCATGCTGCCGTGCGATTTGACCAAAACGCGGGAAATCTGCTTTACCTGTCTGCCCCCAGGGCAAGGCGTGCAGGCGACGCAAGTGCTAAGCGGCATCGATCATCTTGAAGTGCAACCCTCCACCCACAAGAACTGCATTCTGGTCACCTACAATGTGGCCCAAGTCACCCTGCAAGACCTCGAAAACGCCCTGAGCGCGCAGAACTTTCACCTGGAGAACTCCCTGTTGCACAAGATCGTACGCGCCCTGGTCTACTATTCCGAGCAGGTGCAACGGGAAAACCTGGACGAGCCGGAGCGCGTAAGCAAGTCTCAGCAAATTTTCGTCCAGGCGTACGAACACCATCCCCACGGCGACCACGACGACACCCCGGCCGAATGGCGAGAATACCGTTAAAGAAAGTGCTGAGTCCCGAGTGCTTGGCACGCTCGAAGGGCTCGAAACAACATGAACGACAACCAACTTCTCCGCTACAGTCGCCACATCCTGCTGCCCCAAATCGGGGTCGAAGGGCAGGACAGGCTGCTGGGTTCGCATGCATTGATCATCGGTGCCGGTGGATTGGGCTCGCCCATCGCCCTCTATCTCGCCGCGAGCGGGGTGGGCAGGCTCACCATCTGCGACGGCGACGTGGTGGACTTGACCAACCTGCAGCGCCAGATCGTGCACCAGACCGCCTCGATAGGCCTCAACAAGGCGATTTCCGCCCAGGCTACGCTGGCAACGATCAATCCGGAGGTCAGCGTTACGGCGGTTCCCGCGCGGGTCGAGGGAGACGAGCTGCTGGCGCTGGTGGCGCAAGCCGACGTCGTGGTCGACGCCAGCGACAACTTTGCCACGCGGCATGCCATCAACCGTGCCTGCGTCGCATTCAAAAAACCTCTGGTATCCGGCGCCGCAGTGCGTTTCGACGGGCAAGTCACGGTATTCGATTTGCGCCACGACGGCAGTCCCTGCTACCAATGCCTGTTTCCCGAGCAGGGCGAGTCGGAGGATGTGCGCTGCGCGGTGATGGGGGTGTTCGCCCCTCTGGTCGGGGTTATCGGCTCGGTGCAGGCCGCCGAAGCGTTGAAGCTCCTGGCCGGCATTGGCCAGGCACTCAACGGGCGGCTGCTGCTGCTTGACGGCCTTGCCATGGAGTGGCGTTCGGTCAAGCTGAGCAAGGATCAGGGTTGCACAGTGTGCGGGCAGGCTAAGCCGGCAGCAAAGCCGGCCATTGAGCGCTCCACAGTTCCATAGGCTGACGCTTGAACCCGCTCTTGGCAAACTGGTGCCAGCGGCCGACCACGAAGCTCATCATCAGGTTGGCCTGGGCACCGGTGTCCACATCGGCGCGGATTTCCTGCTGGCTTGCGGCGATGCGCAGGCTCTGGCGCAGCGTGGCCTCGATGCGGTCGTGCAACTGATTGATGCGTGCCTGCAACCGCTCGTCCTCGTTCACCAGCGCGTCCCCGATCAACACCCGCGTCATGCCGGCATTCTTCTGCGCGAAACCGAGCAGCATCGACAGGATGGCTTCCAACTGCCGCGCGCCGCTCTGCTCGTCCGTGGTGATGCGGTTGATCAGGCCGAACAGTGTCTGCTCGACGAACTCGATGAGCCCCTCGAACATTTGCGCCTTGCTGGCGAAATGGCGGTACAGCGCGGCTTCGGAGACATCCAGCTTGGCGGCCAGGGAGGCGGTGGTTATCTTTTCGCTCTGCGGCCTCTGCAGCATTTCGGCCAGGGTTTGCAGGATTTGAAGCTTTCTTTCACCGGGTTTCGCTGCCATCGGTTTTCCCTTTGATTTACGTTTATCGTCACAATTGTCTGAGCCGTCGCGGCAGTTGCAGCACGGATTTTACGCATACATCCACGTAAGCGGGGCGCTTTTCCGCCGCGCTCACCCATACGGTTTTCATGCCAAGCTTCTTGGCCGTTCTAAGGTTCTCCAGCGTGTCTTCCACCATGATGCAGTTGGCCGGGTTCAGGCGGCTTTTGCGCAACAAGCGGTAGAACCCGTAAGCATCCGGCTTGGGACGGAAACGGGTATGTTCGATGGTGAACACGTCCTGGAACAGGTCGGAGATGCCGAGGATGTCCAGCACCGCGCTCGAATAATGCGCCGGCGCGTTGGAGAACACCAGCTTGCGCCCCGGCAGGCGTCCCAGCGCCGCCCGCAGGCCGGGTTCGCGCAGCACCATGCGGCCGAGATCGGGAAACTGGTGGGTGTGCCACAGGAAGTGCCGGGGATCGGTGCCGTGATGGCGCATCAGCCCCAGCAGCGTGGCCCCGTAGCGCTGCCAGTAGTGCAGGCGCATGCGATCAGCGGCCGGTTGGTCGAGGTCGAGATGGGTCTGCAAATAGGCCGTCATGGCCCGGCTGATGTGCGGGAAAACGTACGGGGTGGCGTTGTGCAGGGTGTTGTCCAGATCGAACACCCATATCCGCGATTTCACGTCAAGCGCGCTTGATCAGGGTACCGACGCCTTCCTTGGTGAGAATTTCCAGCAGCAGCGCGTGTTCCACCCGGCCGTCGATGATGTGCGCCGCCTTGACGCCGTTCTTGACCGCCTCCAGGGCGCAATCGACCTTGGGCAGCATGCCGCCGGAGATGGTGCCGTCGGCGATCAGCCCGTCCACGATGGCAGCGGTCAGGCCGGTGAGCAGGCCGCCCTGCTTGTCGAGCACGCCGGTGGTGTTGGTGAGCAGGATCAGCTTTTCGGCTTTCAGCGTCTCCGCCAGCTTGCCCGCCACCAGGTCGGCGTTGATGTTGTAGGCTTCGCCCTCGTCGCCGATGCCGACCGGCGCGATGACCGGAATGAAGTCGCGCGAATCGAGCAGCGTCACCAGTTCCGGGTCTATGCCGACCACTTCGCCCACCAGCCCGATGTCCAGCCATTCTCCGGGCTTATCGGCATCCTTCAGCTTGAGTTTTTTGGCGCGGATCATCCCCCCATCCTTGCCGGTCAGGCCGACGGCCTTGCCGCCGTTCTGGTTGATGAGGTTGACGATCTCCTTGTTGACCAGACCGCCCAGCACCATTTCCACGATGTCCATGGTCTCGCGGTCGGTCACGCGCATGCCCTGGATGAACTCGCTCTGCTTGCCCACCCGCTTCAGCATCTCGCCGATCTGCGGCCCGCCGCCATGCACGATCACCGGGTTCATCCCGACCAGCTTGAGCAGCACCACGTCGCGCGCGAAGCCCTGTTTCAGCGCCTCGTCGGTCATCGCGTTGCCGCCGTACTTGATCACGATGGTCTTGTCGAAAAAGCGCTGAATGTAAGGCAGTGCCTCGGACAGCACCCGGGCTTTCTCGGCCGCGCTGGAAGGGTTGATCGACATGGCTTACCTTTCGTGATGGAGGGGTGGGCGGACGCGCTGGATGGCGCATTTTACAACAGTAGCCCAAGAACAATAAAGGCGGGCTTAGAGGGCTGCCATTCCAGGCGCGGGCTTCCGTTGGTTGGCCATTGTCGCCCGTCCGAAAAAGCTAGCCTACGATTGGCCGTTCGCGGCCGTAGACGACTATTGCCGCGCACCGGCGGCGATGGCGCAAAATAAAGGCGGCCGTGAAGGCCGCCTCTTCAGGGTGCGCGGCGACGCCGCTTATTGAATTGCCAGTTTCCTGCCGGCGCTTGCCGCTTTTTTCGGCAGCGTCAGTTCCAGCACGCCGTTGCTGTAGCGCGCTTGCGCTTCCGGTTCGTTGATGTCCTGCGCCAGGGTGAAAGTGCGCTGGGCTTTGCCGTAGTAGCGTTCGCTGCGCAGCAGTTTTTCGCCGGTTTTTTCTTCCGCCTTTTTCACTTCGGCGCCGATGGAGACGCGGTTGCCGTCGATGGATACGTGGATGTCTTCCTTGTTGACGCCGGGGATTTCCGCGTGCACGGTGTAGGCTCTGTCGCTCTCTGTGATGTCCACCTTGATCTGCACCTGCGGTTGCCGTTCAAGGGCCATGGGCCGGACAAAAAAGCCTTTGAACAAATCGTCGAACACGTCGTCCAACGCGAGGGGGTCGTAACGGGTGGTGTTAGCCATGATTTCCTCCATTCAGGGTAAGCGGAAAACCGCTGCCATTGCGGCGGCTGTTGGCTTATAGATAGCTCTTCGGCGTTGGATTTCAAGGGCTGTCTTGTGTTTCCTCCCCGGAATGTCTACATTTAGCGCTTTGCATCCGCCGCATGGGCGGCAACTTTAATTTGTCGGGAGATATCGTATGAGCAGCAAGAAAACCGCTTTGACCGTTGCATTGGGTACTGCGTTTGCGGCGTCGCTGGCCGGCGCGCCGGCAGTAAGCGCGGCGACGAACCCATTCGCCATGCAGAGCCTGGAACAGGGTTACATGGTGGCCGACGCGGGCGACAAGGCGGCTCCCGCTGACAAACCTGCTGCCGGCAAGAAGGCGAAAAGCGCCAAGAAGAAGAAATCAAAAATGAAGGAAGGTAGCTGCAGCGAAGGCAGTTGCGGTGCGAGCATGAAAAAGAAGGGCGACAAGGCCAAGCCCGATGAAGCTCCCGCGCCCGAAACCAAGGCGATGTAATTCTGCGAGGAACAACCCGGCATGAAGGTTCCAGACGTTCATGGCGCGGGTCTGGGTCTGCGCCGGCAATTGGTTCCCGAGCTAAAGGCCGGCGTTCCCGACGTCATCGACTTTTTCGAGATCGCGCCGGAGAACTGGATCGACCTGGGCGGCGTCTTGGGCCGGGATCTGCGCTATTTCACCGAGCGCTACCCGATCGTTTGCCATGGCTTGTCGCTGTCCCTGGGCGGGCCTTCCCCGCTGGACGAGGTGTTCCTGAAGCGCGTCAAGGGCTTCCTCTCGGAGCACAGCGTCTCCCTCTACACTGAGCACCTGAGCTATTGTTCCGACGACGGGCAGCTCTACGATTTGCTGCCCATTCCGCAAACCTGGGAGGCGGTGCAATACGTGGCGCGGCGCATCCGCCGCACGCAGGACATCCTGGAACGGCGGATCGCCGTGGAAAACGCGTCCTATTATGTCGCCGCACCCATAGCCGAAATGGGCGAGGGCGAGTTTATCCGTGCCGTGGTGGAAGAGGCCGACTGTCTGCTGCATCTGGACGTGAACAATGTCTACGTCAACAGCGTCAACCACGGCTTCGATGCGGCGGCGTTTTTGCGCGACCTTCCAGGCAACCGCATCGCCTACATCCACACCGCAGGGCATTTTCGCGTGGCGGACGGTCTCATCGTCGACACCCACGGGGCCGATGTGATCGACCCGGTGTGGCAGTTGCTGGAGCAGGCCTACCGGACCTTCGGCGTCTTTCCCACGTTGCTTGAGCGCGACTTCAACATTCCCCCGCTGCAAGAACTGGCGGCGGAGGTGGGTCGCATCGCGCGCCTGCAGCGCGTCTACCAGGATGAGCGCCGTGCCGAAAACGCCTGAATTGCCGGCGTTCCAGCAATTCCAGTATGCCCTGGCGCGGCATATCCGCGACCCCAAAGCCCATCCGCGCCCGCCTGGTGTTTCGGCCGGGCGCATGAAGTTATGCAACGAACTGGTGTTCAACAACATCGAGAGTTTTTTGGCGCCCTGCTTCCCGGTGCTGCGCCGGGTATTGGGCAAGCGCAAGTGGGCGGGGCTGGTACGCGAGTTCATGGCTGTTCACCGCTGCCGTACGCCGCTGTTTCGCCAGGTCCCGGACGAATTCGTGCAGTACCTGCAGCAGGAGCGCGGCGTGCGCGCGGACGATCCGCCGTTCCTCAGCCAGTTGGCGCATTACGAGTGGATAGAGCTGGCCCTTGCCGTTTCCAACGCAGAGGCGCAGCCGGAAACCTGCGATGTCGGTGGCAACCTCCTGGACGGAAGGCCGGCTCTGAATCCCGTGCGGGCGCTGTTGAGCTATCCGTATGCGGTGCATCGCATCGGCCCCCGTTTCAAGCCGACCGAAGCCCAGCAGGAAACCACCCGACTCCTGGTGTTCCGCGACCTTGCGGACGAGGTCAGGTTCATCGTGCTCAATCCCGTTGCCGCGCGCTTGCTGGAGTTGCTGCAAGACGGCGCGCTCAGCGGGCAGCAAGCGCTGCAGCAGATCGCCGCGGAAATAGCGCACCCCGATCCGGGGATGGTCGTTGCCGCCGGGCTTGAAATCCTTGAAGACCTGAAGGAGCAGCAGGCGATATTGGGGACTCTGCACTTCCCCCGGGCGGTGCCGGCGTCTAGTCCTTAAGGTCCTTAAGCCGAAAAGTAACCGGTATCTCCACCCAGGCGGCGAGGGCGTCGCCGCCGCGCCGGGCCGGGGCAAAGCGCCAGGACTTCACTGCCTGCGCCGCGGCACTATCCAGTATTTCATGGCCGCTCCCGTTTTTCACCTCCAGCCGCCCGCACGAGCCGTTGGCGAGCACCTCCACGCGCAGGACCACCGTGCCTTCCAGGCCACGGCGTCTGGCTGAGATCGGGTAAGGGGGTTGCGGATTTTCCAGGTAGGCTGCGCGGTACTCGGGTGCGCTGACGGGTGGCGTTTGCGCCGCGTGCGTTTGCGGCGTCGCCGGCATGCGTGGCGCGGCGGCAGCTTCCGCGGCGGCGATGTTTGGCGCGCTTGCCGGATTGGCCGGAATTTGCGGCGCCTCCGTCATCGCCGCAGGGTCGGTGCTCTCGGGTTGGGGGGCGACGGCCGCGACGACCCGCGTGGCTTGTGGCGGGGCCCGCCGTTGCGGCTCGGGTCTGACGCGCTGCGGCTCGCGCGCCGGTGCCGGCCGCGGCACTTCCAAAGCGATCTGGAGCGCGGCCGGCACCGGCGGCATCGTCGACGGAGGGCGCTGCAAGCCCGGCAGCCAGTGCAGCGCGGCGCCGTGAACGGCCACGGACAGAGCCATGCCGGCGCCGAGAAGCAGCCGCTGGCGCCGCAGCGGCGGCAGGCGATTAGCGGGGACTGCGGGCGCTGCCCACATGCTGCCGCACCCATTGTTCCACGTGAAACGCATCGAGCTTGCCGCTCACCGCCTCGCTGTCGCCGGCCGCGGCTATGAAGTAGGTGCGCGGCAATTCCCCGTACCAGTTGCGGTCGATTTCGAAGCGCAGGCGTTCGCTGAAGTCGTCGCCAAACACCCACGCCTCCCGGCGTTGCAGGCCATATTGCTTCAGGGTGCTGGCCAGGGCGGCAGTTTCGGCCGGGGTGTCGGTGGCAACCAGCACCAGGTCCACAGCCGGGTATTTTCCGACGAGTTTGCCCAGCAGTCGAAGATCGTCGCGGCAGTGCACGCAGCTCAACGACCACAGGCCGAGAATGAAGGGCTTGCCCTGGTGCGCCGCCAGGATACTCTTCATGCTGCCGGGCACGAACGGTTTGATCTCCCCGGCCTGTGCTGCCGTCGCAGCGAACAGCAGGGCCGCCAGCCACCACGCGCCGAACGGCCGATGAACGCCCATGCCTAGTCTGCCGCCCCGGCGGGAATGAGCTGCACGCCTTCCCGGAGGGTATTCCACAGCAGATAGACCTGTTCCTTGTCCGCGATCAGCAGCGGATGGTCGGAGCCGCCGGCGGTGGACGCGAGCTTGCGCGGCGCCGACCAGGTGACGCCGCCGTCCGCCGAGCGCATGGCGTGGACCACCGAGCGTTCGCCGTCGAATTCTTTCCAGGCGACGGCTACGCCCTTGTCCGCCGCAAGCACGAAAGGGTGGGCGGGTTGGGCGTCGAGGTTGCCGAAGGCGAGCGGCGCGGAAAAGGTCTTGCCCTGGTCGGTGGAGCGGGCATAGAACAGGCCGCGCCGGGCTGGCGCATTGTCGAACCAGGCCAGGTGGTAGACGCCGTCCGCAGCGATGGATAGGGATGGCCCGTGGTGCGGGCAGGAATCGGTTTCCCAGTTGTCGTAGGAGACCCGCACCGGCTGGGATTTTCCATCCAGCCGCACCAGTGCGTGGTCGCGCACGTTCTTGCCGAAGACCTGGCGCCAGAACGCCACCGGGATCCCGTCCCGGTCCATGCCCATCGCCACGCGGCAGCATTCGCAGGAGTGGTCGGCCAGTTTGAAGTTGGGGCGGAAGCTGGCACCGCCGTCGTCGGATACGGCCGCATACAATGCTGCGCCGGTGTACTTTTCGCCCTTTTTGGCCGCGGCCGCCTGATCGCGCTTGTCCAGCCAGGCCAGGAAAACCTGGCCCTTGCCGTTGACCGCCAGGGCCTCGAAGCGATGGGTGACGATGTCCAGGTTGTCGTTGACGGTAATCGGATCGGAAAAGTGCCTGCCGCCGTCCAGCGAGCGGGCGAAGCGCACGTTTCCGGTGAAGGGCTTGTCCAGGCTGGAGGTGTAGGAAACGTAAACCGCACCGTTGTTGCCGAGCACGATTTTCGGCCGGTTTTCCCCGTCGGCGGCGATGTTCTCGGCTACCCGGTTGACTGCGACCGGCGTGCCGAAAGTCTTGCCTTTATCGTCCGAACGGCTGACCAGCAGAAAGCCGTCTTTCGCCGCCGCCAGCCATAGCCGGCCCTCGGCATCGAACGCCGCGGAAGGCGAGAGGGCAGGTTTCTTCAACATGTCCTGCCACATTTTCCCGACATCGGGTTTGGCCGCCCCGTGGCCGGCGTGGTTTTCGTGCGCAGAGGCCGAGAGCGTCACCGCAAGCAGCAGGGTTCCGAGTGTTGCGCGTTTCATGCTAGTGCCAGTCATAGCGCAACCCGGCGTAAACGGTGCGCGGCAGCCCCGGCGCATAGGTGGCGACGTTGTTGCCGGCCACCGTCACGAACGAGGTGGAATCGGCGAAGCGCTTGTCGGCCAGGTTGGCGACGCTGCCGAATACTTCCCAGTCGCGGTTGAGCGGGTAGTTGGCGCGCAGGTTGAGGAGGTCGTGGCCGTCATATTGGATGGTGTTGGGGGCGTCGATCCAGTAGCGTCCCAGGCTCACCCACTCCAGCGCCACTTTGCCGCCGTTCATGGCCGCGGGCGCGTAGCTCAGGCGCGTGTTGGCGATGGTGCGCGGTGCCGTTTCCATTTCCTTGCCGCTGTAGTCGGCGGTGTTGTTGGCCCAGTTTTGATAGGTGTGCTTGGCGTAGGAATAGCTCACGTCGAGCCGCCATGCGCGGGCCAAGTCTGCGCCCAGGCCGACCTCCACCCCGCGGTGCAGGGTTTTGCCGGCGTTTTGCGCTTCGCGCGGGGCGCTGCTGGTCGCCTGGAAACTGACGATGTCGTCGGTTTTGGTCATGCGATACACCGACACCTCGTAGTCCACTCCACTGGATTTCCCGCGCAGGCCGATTTCGTAGCTGTCCACCTTGATCGGCTTGAGACCGGCTGCGGATAGGGCGGCGGCCTGGGCGTTGGCGGCGCTGGAGCCGGTGCCGGGGCGGAACAACTGGCCTTCCGAAGGCGCGCGGAAGGCATGGTTGTAGGCGGCGAAGCCGGACAGCGCGGGGGCAAAGGCATAGGTGGCGCCGAGCTTGGGGCTGAGGTGGTTGAAGTGCACCGAGGTGTCGCCGGCGTGGCCGTATTGGCGGGTCGGCGTGACCTGGATGGCGGCGTCGGCCAGCTTGTTGTCGTAGTCGTAGCCGACGTCGTCGTAGCGCAGCCCGGCGGTCACGCGCAGGCGCTCGCTCGGGGACAGTTCGCCGTGCACGTAGGGGGAGATGCCCTGGTAGGTGACGTCGTAGTCGTACACGGTCTGGCCTTCGCTGTAGGCGGTGTAAACGTTACCCACCTTGGTCGTGGAAATCGCCTTTTCGCGACGCCCGCCGGGGCTGTGGTCGACGTCCACGCCTACGATCAGGCGCGCGCGGTAGGGTTCGAAATCCTTGCGGTACTTGGCCAGCACCCCGAAGGACTGGTTGAAGGTGTCGTAGACCGTGGGGTCGTAGCCCAGCGACCAGTTGGCCAGCAGCTTCATGTTGTCGTCGCGGTAGTAGGGCGTGACGGACAGCAGCGAGTCGCCGCTTTCGCGCTCGTAGGCGCTGGACAGGCGCAGCGCCTGGACCTGGCGTAGCGAGATCGGGGTGTAGTTGACGGTCGGGTTGCTGTCGTAATCGGCCTGGGAAATGGTGGAGGTGCCGGCCGTTTGCTGGTCGATGTTGGAATAGGTGAGCACGGTCTTGAGGAAAGCATCCGCGCCCACGGCCCGGTCCCAGCGCAGCGTGCCGCTGTGGCGGTCGTAGCCGGTGGCGTCGCGCCAGCCGTCGGTGTGGGTGAGGTTGAGGTCGGCGCGCCAACTGTTGTCGCCCTGGGTGTTGCCGCCGGTGGCCAGGATGCGCCCCCAGCCGTGCCCGCCCACGTCGGCGGAGAGCTGCGCTTCGGGCTTGAGGGGCGGGGGGTTGGTGAGCACGTTGATCACCCCGCCGATAGCGTCCGAACCGTACAGGGCCGTGCCCGGTCCCTTGTTGACCTCGATGCCGCCCGCCATCGGAACGTTGATCTCGTACAGGGCGTTGTGGTTGAAAAAGCCGGTGGCGCGGGTCGGAATGCCGTCTTCCAGGTAGAGGTAAACCGGGCTGGTGGTGAGCGGCTGGCGGATGGCGGTCTGGTGGCCTTCGCCGCCGGTGACGTTGACCCATACGCCGGGCACCCGGCCCATGATTTGCGAGGGATGTGTCGGCCGCGCAGCCTGCAGTTCCTCGCCCTTGATGACGCCGATGCTGGCGGGCGTCTCGGACAGCAACTGCCCCTCGCGGGTGCCGGTGACGGTGATTTCTCCAAGCCGGGCCATTTCACCCGAATCGGCGGCAGCGGCCGCGGTGAAGCCGGCGCAAATGCACGCGATGAGTTGGTTGAGGCGCTTTTTCCCCTGGTCTTGCATGATGGATACTCCCAGTTATCGTTATGTAGGTTTGCAATCGGATCAGAAAATGTGGTTCAAGCCCACCACGGCAGTCCAGTCCGCCGTGAGCTGGGTGCCCCTGACGTATTGGTACACGGGCTTTTGCACGAAGCCGTACAAGCGCGAATTCGGCGTGACGGCGTAGCTCACGCCGGGGCTCAGGGACACGAAGCTGCCGCCGGACAGCTCCGGCTCGGCATTGGCGCCGGCGTCGTGTTCCTTGTGCACCATGTTGAGCTGCAGCATGACGCTGAGGGCGCTGGAAATTGCATGGTGCATGCCGGTATTGAGGGAAACCTGATCGCCCGGCTCGAATCCGTCGTGGGTCGCGACGGCGTGCTGCCACGTCCCCTGCGCGAACCAGCCGCTCGCGCTGTCTGCCAGGGTGCGGCGATAGAAACCGCCCACGATCAGGTCGGTGCTGCCGCTGCCCGGCTGCAGGGCGCGCTCGGCAACGGTGTTGTCCGCATTGGCGATATCGGTCCTGCCGGTGGGCAGCTTGGCGCCGAAGTCGATGCCGTAGGACGATGCCTGGAACGCCGCAACTGGAAACCGATAATGACCCACCACGCGCATGTCGCCGGGTTCGGTGAAGCTCCACGCCTCCGCCTCCTGGGTGTCGTTGACCACGTGGTCATGGCTGCGCGCCACCAGCGGCAGGCTCGCCGTGACGCCCCAGCCCGAGGCCGCCGCATAGTCCAGGCTGGCTACCAGGTTGCGGTTGATGCTGCGGATCTCGGTCGCTTCACCCGTATCGACGGAAGTTTTGCCCGATCCTGCGCGCAACTGATCCTGCTTGATGAATTCGTAGCGCAGGTCGAGCGAAGCGCCCGGTTGCGCCGCCACTCCCTGCACGTCCCAAGCGGTGTTGATCGAACAGAACGCCGAGCCGCAACTGGCGCGGGCTGGGCTGGTGGCCATTCCCGCGCAAATGCCCAGCAGCAGAGCGTGCCGTATGGTCTTCGATGTATGCATTTTTCTTTCCCCCTCGGTTATTTGTGTTATCTGTGGCCTGTTAGTGACAGCCAGGGCAAATGGTAAATGCAGGAGCCGGCGCGGTGAATGTGGCACAGTGTCGCGCGGCATTTTGTCGCAGGGCACAAAATCGTCGGCCATGCCGGTAAAATAGGGATTTTGCGCAGAAAACTTCTTGCCCATGCTCACCCCCGACCCAGCCGGACCACTGCCGTCCACCGCCAACCTGCGGCGCCTGTTCGTGCTCAGAAACATCGAGATCGCCGGCCAGGCCGTGGCGGTGGGCGTGGTGAGCCAGACCCTGGCGATCCCGTTGCCGCTGCCGTCCCTGCTGGCGGTGATCGGATTTCTCGCGCTGTGCAACGCGCTGACCTGGTGGCGCCTCAAACGGCCGTGGCCGGTCGGCGATCCGGAGCTGTTCGGGCAATTGCTGCTGGACGTGGCGGCGCTTGCCGGCCTGCTGTATTTCAGCGGCGGCTCCACCAATCCTTTCGTGTCGCTGTTTCTGCTGCCGCTGACCATCGCCGCCGCGACGCTCGCGCCGCGCTACACCTGGAGCATGGCGGCGCTCGCCCTGGGGTGTTATACGCTGCTGATGTTCAACTATGTTCCGCTGCCGTCTTCCGTGGCCGTGCAGGCGTCGCTCCCCCCCATGATGGGTATGGAAGGCTCTGCTTCCGACCATATGCATATGGAGCGCGGCGATGGTTTCGGGCTACACGTGCTGGGTATGTGGTTCAACTTTCTCGTGAGCGCGTGCCTGATCGCGTTCTTTGTGGTGCGCATGGCGGCCACCATACGCGAGCGCGATCGCTTGCTGGCGCGCGCACGGGAAGAAGCCCTGCGCCATGAGCAAATCATCGCCCTCGGCACGCTGGCCGCCGGTGCCGCGCACGAGTTGGGAACGCCGCTGTCCACCATGGCGGTGGTGATCAAGGAGCTGCAACGCGAGGCCGCGGCCCAGCCCGAGGTTTCCGAAAGCCTGGCCACCCTGCGCGAACAGGTCGACCAGTGCAAGCAGATCCTGTCCCGCCTGCTGGCTTCCGCCGACCATGGCCGGGCCGAGGGCGGCGCGCGGCGGAGCGTGGACGCCTTCCTCGACGAATTGCTGGACAAATGGCGCCTGATGCGGCCTGGGGTTCGCTCCACTGCGCACTGGGAAGGCGCCCAGCCGGTGCCGGACATCCTGGCGGAACAAACCCTCTTTCAGGCGCTGATGAGCTTGCTCAACAACGCCGCCGATGCGTCTCCCGCAGAGGTGGAAGTGGAGGGCCACTGGAGCGAGCGCGAACTGCGCCTGGAAATCCGCGATCGCGGGCCTGGGCTGGCGCCGGACACGATGCAGCGCGCCGGCACGCCGTTTTTCACCACCAAGGCGCCGGGGCAAGGCTTCGGGCTCGGGCTGTTCCTCGCCAATGCCAGCATAGAGCGCGCCGGCGGCGTAGTGCGCTTGTATAACCGCGAGGGCGGCGGTACCAGGGTGGAAGTCACGCTGCCATTGCTAGCGGTGAACCCGTGACCACCATGCCCGACGATGCCAGGGAGCAGCTCCCCAGCCTGTTGCTGGTGGACGACGATCCGACCTTTTGCCGGGTGCTGGCGAAGGCTCTGGAAAAGCGCGGCTTTGCCGTGGCTGTGGCACACGATGTGGCGCAGGCGCTGCAAGCCGCGTTGCAAACGCCTCCGGAATACGCCGTGGTCGACCTCAAAATGCCGGGTCCTTCAGGGCTGCTGCTGGTGGAAAAACTCAAGGAACTGGACGAACAGACGCGCATCGTGGTTCTGACCGGATACGCCAGCATTGCCACCGCGGTGGAGGCGATCAAGCTGGGAGCCACGCATTACCTCGCCAAGCCGGCCGATGCCGACGAGATCGTCGCCGCCCTGAACCGCGCTGCTGGCGATGCCGGCATTTGCGTGAATGCGGCGCCGCTGTCGGTGGAGCGGCTGGAATGGGAGCACATCCAGAAAGTCCTGGCGGAGCACGAAGGCAACATTTCCGCCACCGCGCGCGCCCTTAAAATGCACCGCCGCACGCTGCAGAGAAAGCTCGCCAAGCGGCCGGTGAAAACTTAGCCCGGATGTTTCTTGAGGTGTGCAGAGGGCGCTATACTTGGCGCCAGTTGCGACAGGAGAACGGCAGCATGGCGGTTATGCGGACTTTGGCAGTGCGATTTCCCCCCGGCCGATGGCTCGCCGTGCTGGCCTTGTTGTTGCCGGCGGCGGCCGGCGCACAGACGCCGTTTCGACACGAAATGAAGGTGGCGCTCGATCCTCAGGCCCACAGCCTCCAGGTCGAAGACAGGATCGCGCTTGCCGGGGACGCCGACGGGCCGGTGCGTTTTGCCTTGCATGCCGGCCTGCGTGCCGCGTCGACCACGCCCGGCGTCAAGGTGAGCTATGCCTGCGAAACCAGGCCCGGCGACGAAGAGGCGCTGGACTACTACAGCGTGACCCTGCCTGCCGGCATGCGGGATTTCACGCTGAAGTATGGCGGCCTCATCAATCGCGCTCCGGAGCAGGAGGGTTCCGAGACGCGCAGCTTCGAGACCACTTCGGGCGTGATTTCGGCCGAGGGCGTTTTCCTGGCGGGGGCCTCGCACTGGTATCCACAGATCGATGCAGAGGCATTCAGCTTTTCTCTGGAGGTCGCGGCGCCCCCAGGCTGGGAAGCCGTGAGCCAAGGGGAGCGTACGCAGCATAGCGTTGACGGCGCGGCAACCCGCTCGCGCTGGGAGTCTCCACAGCCGCAGCAGGAGATTTACCTGATCGCCGCCCGCTTCGCCGAATACAGCCGCACAGCCGGCAAGGTCCAGGCCCAGGTCTTCCTGCGCAATCCCGACGCGGCGCTGGCGCAGCGCTACCTGGACGCCACGGCGCGCTATCTGGCGCTGTATGACGAACTGATCGGCGCTTATCCCTACAAGAAATTCGCCCTGGTCGAAAACTTCTGGCAGACCGGCTACGGCATGCCTTCGTTCACCCTGCTTGGCTCGCAGGTGATCCGCTTGCCTTTCATCGTCGACTCGTCCTACCCGCACGAGATACTGCACAACTGGTGGGGCAACGGCGTTTATGTGGATTACGCCAGCGGCAATTGGTCCGAGGGGCTGACGTCCTATCTGGCCGATCATCTGATGCAGGAGCGGCGCGGCAAGGGTGCGGAGCATAGGCGCGCCGCGCTGCAAAAATACGCGGATTTCGTCGCCGCCGGCAAGGACTTCCCCCTCACCGAGTTCCGCTCGCGCCACAGCGCCGTGACCGAGGCGGTGGGCTACGGCAAGACCATGATGCTGTTCCACATGCTGCGCCGCGAACTGGGCGACGCCGTGTTTACCTTGGCGCTGCGCGATTTTTACCGCGACAACCTGTTCCGCCGCGCGTCTTTCGCCGACGTCGCAAAGTCCTTCTCGCAAGCCGCGGGCAGGGATCTCACGGCCGAGTTCGACCAATGGGTGCGCCGACCCGGTGCCCCCGAACTGCGCGTCAGCCAGGTCAAGGCGCGTCCGGCTCAGGACGGCTACCAACTGGAGGCGGTGTTGGAGCAACTCCAGCCGGGGCCGGCTTACCGCCTTGCGGTGCCGCTCGCCGTGACCATGGCAGGGCAACAGCAGGCCTACCAGGTGAGCGTTGCCATGGATGCCAAACGCCTTCAGCTCAGCCTGCCCGTGGCGGGGCGGCCGCTGCGGCTGGACGTGGACCCGGAGTTCGACCTGTTTCGCCGCCTCGCCCGCGACGAGATGCCGCCGGCCCTGAGCCAGGCGTTTGGGGCGGACAAAGTGCTGCTGCTGTTGCCCAGCGCGGCTCCTGCCCCGATGCGCGACCAGTACCGCAGGATGGCGGCTGGCTGGCGCGGTCAGCCCTCGTTCGATTTGGACATCCGCTGGGACGATCGGGTGGAGCGCTTGCCTCCCGGCCGCGCGGTGTGGTTGCTGGGCTGGGAGAACCGCTTCCGCGGCGAGCTCGGGGGCGCGTTGGCTGCGCTGCAGGCGGGCGTATCCGAGGACGGCGCGCATATCGGCGAGCAGGATTTTGCGCGCGCCACCTCTTCCATAGTGCTCACCGTGCGCCATCCTTCCGACCCGGCGGCGACGCTGAGCTGGGTCGCCGCGCAAGACGAGGCGGCGGTGCCCGGACTCGCGCGCAAACTACCCCACTACGCCACCTACGGCTATGCCGTGTTCACCGGGCCCGAGCCGGCCAATATCGCCAAAGGTGGATGGCCGGTGGTGGGCTCTCCTCTTGCCGTGGCGGTGCAGCAGCAGGACGGGAGCATCGTCGAGGCCAGCCGCGCCAGGCTGGCGCCGCGGCCGGCACTGGGTGCGCGGCCGTAGCCGAAAAATTGTGCAAATGCCAGTGCTCTCGTGATAGAGTGCAGCGTCGGGCCGCGGCGTTACGCAGCCCAGTCACACAACCCTGTACCGGAGAGAATCGACGTGAAACTAATTGCCAAGTCAGTGTTTACTTCTTTGTGCGCGACCATCGTGATTTGCGCCAGTCCCATGGCCGCGGCTGAGACGGCGAATGCGCCGCTGCTGCTTGCTGCCAACGATGCGGCACCTACCGGGGGCAAAGTGGTTTCCACCGCTGAAGCCGCCGGCTACACCTATATGGAACTTTCCGCTGCCGATGGCAAGAAATTCTGGATCGCGGCTCCCACCACCAAAGTCAAAGTAGGCGACATGGTTCGCTTCAACGACTCCATGATGATGACGAATTTCGCCAGCAAGGGCTTGAAGCGCACCTTCGACACCATCCTGTTCGTTTCTTCCGCGAGCGTGGTGAAGTAAGGTTGTTCCCGCGTCAGGCGGCCGTCCTGGCTGCCTGACGACTTTCCCCTCCCAGCCGTACCGTCCCAAAAAGCCAGGCCACTCGCCGCACTCAAGTTTGGCGGTTTCGCGTTCTGCGGCAGTCTTTCACCTATTTCAAAGTCACCTTGAACTGCAACTGCTCGTCCCCGCTGAACCAGGATGAGCGATTGACCGTGACCAGCACCTGATCGCCGGGCTTCTTGTCTATCAGGGCGATCTTCACATCCTCCATGTCGTCGATGCGGTGGCCGTCCATGGCGACGATGCGGTCGTCCAACTCGATCCCGGCCACGGCGGCAGGGCTTTGTTCGCTAAGCTGGATGATTTGCACACCCTGTTTGGAGTCGTCCAGGACCACGCCGATCTTGCCGGCGGCAGGCAGCGAACTGCTCTCGGTCAGCAGGAGGTAATCGGCGAGATCCGGGTCGATGCCGAATTCGGTTCCGGTCAGGACTACGGCCGTCTCCATCGGCAGGCGCCGGTTCAAGCGCTTGGGAATGCCGGAACGGTACGCCACGTGGCCGGCCCCAACCAGTACCACCATGCGCTGTTGCGGATGCGCCTTGAGGTACTGCGCGGCGCTTTCCGCCATGGTTTCGTCCCACAGCAACTGGCCCTCCACCATGCGGTCGACGTCGATCCCCTGATCGGGGTGCGTGCGGAACACGCCCTTCAGGCGCTCGCGGTACTCGGTGTCGGAGCGGTCGATCTCGGCCGGGATGCGGGCTTTCTCTGCCGGCGTCAGGCTGTCCAGGCCGGATGCGACGTACTTGTGATGGACCTCGCGTTCGAGATTGAGCGCCACCAGCGGGATGTGATACTGCCGCGCAAACTGCAGCATCGGGCGCAGCAGCCGGTAGTCGACGCGCCAGCGCGTGAAATATTCGGTCTTCTTCAGCATGCCCGCCTCGTCCAGCGTTCCGGCAAGAAACTCGTCCAGATAGCGCTGGAACGGTTGCTGGAAGTACTCCATGCCGATGGCCAGGTTGTGGTCGACGGCGTACAGGCGCCGGATGATTTCGAGCTGGTTGTCGTGTTGCTCCTGGCGATCGTGAATCTCACCCACGAACACGACGCGCTTTTGCGCCAGTTTCGGAATGATCGCCTCGACGCCGGACAGCGTCTTGAGATCCAGCACGCGTGTGGGTTCGGGCGCTTCCGGCGCTGCCGCCGAAAGCGTCGGTGCACGCAAGGGAATCGGCCCGCTGTGCGGCGATGCGCCGTGTTCGAAGGGAGCCGTTTCGCAGCCCGACAGCAGCAAGGCGATGGCCGGCAACAGCAGTAAGGGGGAGGACCAGTTTTTCATGGTGTCGTGCTCGCGGTTGTGTAGATGGTTTTAGCGTAGGTCTACAGCACGTAGCGCGCCAGGTCTTCGCGTTGCGCCACATCCTTGAGCTTGCCGTCGACGTAGGCGGCGTCGATCGCCAGGGTCTCGTTGGCGTGCCGGTCCGCGTCGAAGGAAATGTCTTCCAGCAGCCGCTCCATGACGGTATACAGGCGGCGCGCTCCGATGTTCTCGGTCTTTTCGTTCACCTCGTAGGCGATCTCAGCGAGGCGGCGGATCGCGTCCGGCTTGAAATCCAGGCTGACCCCTTCGGTTTGCAGCAGGGCCTGGTATTGCCGGGTGAGGCAGGCGTCGGTGCCGGTCAGGATCTGCTCGAAGTCGGCCACGCTCAGCGAGTCGAGTTCCACCCGGATCGGCAGCCGCCCCTGGAGTTCCGGGATCAGGTCGGATGGCTTGGCCAGGTGGAATGCGCCGCTCGCGATGAACAGGATGTGGTCGGTCTTGATCATGCCGTACTTGGTCGAAACCGTGGTGCCCTCCACCAGCGGCAGCAGGTCGCGCTGCACGCCCTGGCGCGAGACGTCCGGGCCGCTCGACTCCGAGCGCGCGGTGACCTTGTCGATCTCGTCCAGGAACACGATGCCGTTTTGCTCCACGTTGGCGAGCGCGCGGGCCTTGAGATCGTCTTCGTTGACCAGCTTCATGGCCTCTTCCTCGGCGAGCAGCTTGAAGGCATCGCCCACCTTCAGCTTGCGCGCCTTCTTGCGGCCGCCGCCGACGTTCTGGAACATGTTCTGGATTTGCGAGGTGAGGTCCTCCATGCCCGGCGGCGCGAAGATTTCCATATGCGCTTGCGATGCGGCCAGTTCGATTTCGATCTCCTTGTCGTCGAGCTGGCCCTCGCGCAGCATTTTGCGGAATTTCTGCCGCGTCGCGCTCTCCGCCGGCTCGTGTTCGGCTGCAAAACCGACCTCGCGCGCCGACGGCAGCAGGGCGTCGAGTATGCGTTCTTCGGCGAGTTCTTCGGCGCGGAACTGCACCTTCCGCGTTTCCTGCTCGCGCGTTTGCTTGATGGCCATTTCCGCCAGGTCGCGGATGATGGAATCCACGTCGCGGCCGACGTAGCCGACCTCGGTAAACTTGGTGGCCTCGACCTTGATGAACGGCGCGTTGGCGAGCTTCGCCAGGCGCCGCGCGATTTCGGTTTTGCCGACGCCGGTGGGGCCGATCATGAGGATGTTCTTGGGCGTGATTTCCTGGCGCAGCGGATCGTCCACCTGGCTGCGGCGCCAGCGGTTGCGCAGGGCTATCGCCACGGCGCGCTTGGCGGCATGCTGGCCGACGATGTGCTTGTCCAGCTCGTGGACGATTTCCTGGGGGGACATTTCAGACATGGTTTGACCCTCGTTCCGTGACCTATGTGGTCACAGGATCACTCCAGAACCTCGATCACGTGGTTCTGATTGGTGTAGATGCACAGGTCCGCGGCGATGGTGAGCGCCTTTTTGACGACTTCGGCCGCGGGCAGTTCGGTGTGGTCCAGCAGTGCGCGCGCCGCGCTTTGCGCATATGGGCCGCCGCTGCCGATGGCGAGCAGGCCGTGCTCGGGTTCCAGCACGTCGCCGTTGCCGGTGATGATCAGCGACGTCTCGTGGTCGGCTACCGCCAGCATTGCCTCCAGGCGGCGCAGCATGCGGTCGGTGCGCCAGTCCTTGGCCAGCTCCACGGCGGAGCGCAGCAGATGCCCCTGGTGCTTCTCCAGCTTGGCTTCGAAGCGCTCGAACAGCGTGAACGCATCGGCAGTGCCGCCGGCGAATCCCGCCAATATCCTGTCGTGAAACAGGCGCCGCACCTTGCGCGCCGACGCTTTCACCACGATGTTGCCCAACGTCACCTGGCCGTCGCCGCCCAGCGCCACCTGGCTGCCGCGCCGCACCGACAGGATGGTGGTGCCCCTGAATTGTTCCATAGAAACTCCCTAAGACGATGTGCCATCGAGCCGACTGTTTCCAAGCCGCTCCCGCTCATGGCACTACGCGTTTTGATTGCGGATTGAGGCAGGTCGAAGCGGAAGCGATATTGCCGCCGGCCGTTCAGCGCCCCTTCTTGACGATGGTCGCAAACTGGCCCACCCCCATGACGGCGAGCAGCGCACCGACCATTTCGTTGGCCCCTTCGATCAGCACCTTCTTGCCGCCCTGGTTCAGTTCGATCATGGCGTTGAGAAACATGCCGACGCTGACGAATTCCACCCGGCTGACGCCGGCCATGTCGATATGCACCTCGGGTCTGGCCGCGGCGTACTGCACCAGTTCCTTCATGCGCTGCTCGCAGGTGCCGCTAATGACGCCTTTCAAGGGAAAGGCATGGTTCTGTGCGACGGGTTCTTCAGCCTGCTGCGCTGTCGCGCCCGGCTCCTCCGCGGGTGCTCCGCCGGGCAGATCAACCCATGAAGGGGGCGACACTTCGAAGGTGACGGCGTACTCCACCGCCAGATCTTCGAATTCCACCTGCTTGCCCTGTATCTGGCAAAGTTCGAGCAGCAGCAGCCAATGCTCGCGCGCATCCGGACCGCCGGCCTTGGCGGCTTCCTTGATCTTTTCCGCGAGCATGCCGGTGCCGCTGTACTGGATTTTGGCGCCCGCTTTTGCGAGTTCCTGCAGGGATTGCAGTAACAACTTGCTGCCCGCGCCATCCGCCCCCTGCACTTTGGACAGGTCGAGGCGTACGTTGCCGCCCTGTGCGGCAACCGCGCGCAACTGTTCGAACTGCGATGCGCTGGCGGCGGAAAGCGCGCCGGTGAGGGCAAAGTAATTGCCGCTCTCGATCTTGGCGGCCGGTTTGGGTTCGGCGGTTTTTTGGGTGTCGATCCATAGGGGAGGGGAGCGCTCGAAGCTGACCACGAATTGCAGGGCCAGTTCCTCGAACGGCTGCTTCATGCCGCTGAGCTGGTAAAGGTCGAACAGCATGAGCCAGGGCTGGATGTCGCGGCTTTCGGCGGGGTCGTGAACGGCATGCAACAGGGTTGCCGATGCCTGATCGACCAGGTTGTTGGCATAGTAGATCGCCGCTTCTTCGACGGCGGACGCGGATTCGGCCGAGCTCTCGACGACCTCGATTACCGGAGGCGCGCCGTAGGCGCCGAATTCATCGCCGGCAGGGCTCGGCGCAACGGGCTGGGGTCTCGTGTCCGCGACGACGGGTTTCGCGGCAGGCTTGCTCGCGGCGACTTGGCTGTCGCCGGCACCGGGCTGTTTGTCCTTGCGAAAAAAAGAAAATACCACTGCGATTTAGCCCGTATGGAATTGCGCCGCGACTCGATCTCTGCGTCGGCGTCTTTCATCATAAGGCTAAAGGCGCCGAGCTTCAATAGCCGCGCCGCCGCGCGCCCCATGCGTAAACGGCTGTGCCTATGGTTGCCATGGTCCAAACGATGACCGCGCCCGAGGGCAGGTCGGCCCATGCCGAGAGTAGCAGTCCGGCGCCGTATCCTGCCGCGCCCACCGCATAGCCGAGCCACAAACGGCGGGGCATGGCGATTAGGCGAGTTGCCAAGGCCGGAACGATCAGGCTGGCGAAAACCAGGTAAATGCCGACCAGTTGAACCGAGGCGGTCACCGCGCAGGCAAACAGCGCATAGAACCCAAACCGCGACAGGCGACGGGAAAAGCCGAACCACAGGGCCAGGATGATCGCATTGGCCACGGCGACCGGAGCCAGTTGGGCATAGCTGACCCACAGAATTTGCCCCACCAGCAGATCCTTGAGATGCTCGCCGCCATGGGGATTGCCCGCCAGCAGCAGGATGGCGCCGCTGGCCGCGAGCACGAACAGCACGCCGATGAGCGCTTCCTGCACCTCCGGCCAGCGCTTTTCGGTATAGGTGAGCAGCAGGCTGCCGAGCAGGGCGGCGCTCACCGCGGCCACCTGCACCGCCCAGCCTTGCGGCTCCCAGCCCAGCATGTCCGCCGCGATCACCCCGAGGCCGGCGATCTGGGCGATGGCGAGATCGATGAAGACGATGCCGCGCGTCAACACCTGCATTCCCATCGGCACGTGGGTTGCAAGCACCAGCAGGCCGGCCAGGAAGGCCGGCCCGAGGATGCTCCATTCGATGGCCTGCGGGGTCACTTGGCGGCGTCCAGCAAGCGCTGCACGGTGTCGTCGAAGAGGCCGAACAGGTCCTTGGCCCGGTCGCTGCCGCCGACGGTGAAGGGCAGCACCACCGCGGGAATTTTCGCCCGCTCGGCAAGCCATTCCGAAGCGCGGCCGTCGTTGTAGGCGGCGCGGATCACCATTTTCGCCGGCTGGCGTTGCAACAGGGCCAGCACTTCACCCAGATGCGAACTGCTCGGCTCGACGCCGGGCTTGGGTTCGAGCGTGGCCACTTCGCGCAGACCGAGCCAGTTTTCCAGGTAGGGGAACCCTTTGTGCTGCACCGCGATCGCCACGCCGTGCAGCGGAGCGGCCTGTTTTTCCCAGCGCTGCATGGCGGCGTTCCAGCGTTCGGAAAATGCCTTGTGCCGCGCCTGATAGTACGCGGCATTGCCCGCATCGACCTCCGCCAGGCGCCGCGCCAGCGCATCGGCCACGCGTGCGATGTTGCGCGGATCGGTCTGGATGTGCGGGTTGCCGCCGGGGTGCACGTCGCCTTCGGCACGGTCCAGGCGTGTGGGCACTTCGAGCTTCTGCACGAAGGATGCCGCCTCGAAATTGCCGGGTTTGCCCGGCTGGATTTTGTCGTTGCCCGACTGCCGCAACAGGATGGGCAGCCAGCCGATTTCCAGCTCCGACCCGGTGCACGCCAGCAGGTCCGCGGAACGGGCGCGGGCGATCAGGCTGGGGCGGGCCTGGATGCGGTGGGGGTCCTGCAGCGCGGTGGTGGCGTCGGAAACGCTCACCTTGTCCCCGCCCAGTTCGCGCGCCAGCGCCCCCCATTCCGGCTCGCATGCCAGCACGTTGAGCGCCGCGCGGGCGGGGAACGAGCCGCCAATCAACAGCAGCATGGTTAAAACCTTAACAAGCATCTTCATTTGCGACTCCTAGAATTTGTGTGCACCGTGAGCGCCGAGGCTCATCTGGTATTGCAGGAACAGTTGATTGTCGGTAACGCCCTGGCGCGATTTGTCCTGCGCCGCCTGCAGGCGGATGCGGCTGAACTCGCTGGGGTTGTAGTCGAACATCAGGCTGTTTTTGGAAGGGTTGTAGCCGCTCTGGGCCAGATAGGCGTCGTTCGAGGCGTAGTCGACGTTCCCCCCGTCCAGTTGGTCGCGGCGCAGCCCCACGCGCCAGCGCGGCAGGAACTGATAAATCCCCTGCAGGTACCAGCCGGACTGGCTGGAAGCATAGGCATCCGACGAGGCTGCCGTTGCGACGTCGTAGGTCAGATCGCCATCCTCGCGGCGGCGGAAATATTCCCCCTGCAGCTTGAAGTTTGTGTAAACGGGATTGCCCTCCGGCGCCCATTTCCACACGAAATCGGCGAGCCACAGCTTGCTGGTGCCCGTGAAGGAATTGGTGACGGCTGCATCGTCATACTGGCGGTCCTGCGGCGAGGTGCGCAGATAGGATAGCCCGGCGCGCCAGCTATGGCTGGTGCCCACGTCCCCGCCAACGTGTGCGAATACGGTGCCCGCACCGGCGCCGTTCTTGTCGCGGTCGGAGCCCGGGAAGTTTTTGCCGCGGCCGACTTCGGCGCCCACCTCGACAAAGGTTTCCGTCGGCGCGAGCCATTTCAACTGCACCCCGTCCTCACCCAACTGGGTTCCGAGAAAGGCTTGGTAAGCCAGCGGATTGTCGACGAAATCCCAGGTGTGCGCGTGCTGCTCGTTGAGATAGCCGATGCCGGAGAAAAACCGGCCGAACTTGACGCTGAGCCCTTGCGACAGGCCGATGGTCTGCACGAAGGCCTCCTCCACGCCGACCGTATTGTCCGGCGCGAGTGCGAGGTTCAATCCGCCATAGAAGTTGGGGTCGATGTTCGCGTAGACGCCAAGTTCCGATTCCGCCAGGCTGAAGCCGCGGTTGCCCGGTCCGATTTCCCCGCCCGGTATAAAGCCGGTGATGCGGTAGTCGGCCGGATCCTGGGACAGGTTGCTGTAGATCCCGGACAGGATCAGCGAAATTTCCGGATTGAAGGCGTTGGGGTTGGACGGCGCCCCCGGCTGCGGCGCGGTAGCGGCCTGCTCGGCTTTTTCATCGGCCTTGCGCGCCATGGACTGCGCCTCGCCGGCAGCACCTTCCGCCTGTTTCAGACGTGCTTCAAGCGCCTGGATGCGCGCCTCGTAGCTCTCTTTCATGTTGCGGATTTCGTTGCGGATCTGCTGCAATTCCGCGTTGTCCGCGGCAGCGGCGGACAATGGCTGGCCGAGCATCATGGCGATGCCCGACGCGAGCAATGTATGTTTCAACATGGATACCTCGTCGTGAAAACGTGAGTTGCCAGCACCCTGGTTGCGGTGATGGATAGTCAGGGTTTTGCTAGACGAAGCGAGGTGGGGCGCGCGAGGAGTAGGCGCGGAAAAAGAGGGGAAAGTACGTTGCAATCAGAACCGCTACGAGCGCAACGGCGGCTTGTTGCTCGAACATGACCAGGGGTGTGGCGGCGACGCTTCCCGCCAATTGCCCGTACACCACGCACTTGTCGCACGCCTGGGAATGCGGCAACTGCTTGTCCGGTTGCGACTGCGTGGGGGTCGGCCCGGGCACATGCGACAGCGCATGCAGCATCGCACCCTGCTGGGCAAAAAGCAGCAGAAAGGCCAGCCAGACATGCAGAACGGTGCGCGGGAACATGGCGCAAGAATGAAGCAGGGGACCGCGCCTGTCAAGGCCGCGGCGCCCCCTGGCGGCTAGACTCCCGTGTGGTGTTTGCCCACGCTGACGCGGTTGGCCTGCAAGCCTTCGCCCGCGACCTCTTCCAGGAACACCGCTTCGTCGCCCTCGCTCAAATGGTCGAAATCCGGGTGCACTACGTTGAAGCGGTGAAAATAGAATTCGCGGCCGTCCGGCGTCTCGATGAAGCCGTAGCCTTCGTCCGCGAACAGCCTGGCCACGCGGCCGTGCAGCTCGATCTCGTGCGTTTTCACCTCGCCGTGCTGGCGTCGCCCGTAGTCCTCCAGCTTGCGTTTGACGGCGTCGAAGGCGTCGCGCATCGCGACATACACGTCTTCCGACTTGTCCCGGTTGACCACGATCTCCGAGCCAGGCACGGTAACGTCCACCCGCACGTTATACAGCTTGCCCTGATGCTTGTGCTTCTGGATCATACCCACCGTGACGCGGCAGCCCATTATCTTGTCGTAAAACAGGTCGAGCTTTTCCGCTTTCTCGCGGATGTGCGTTTCTATCGCGTCGGATCGAGGCACGTCGCGGAACGCGATTTGCAATGGAAGCTGCATGGATCATCCTCCTTGGTCGCTACTGCTGCCGCGCCGCCTTTCGAAACCCCTCCCCTTGGCGCGCGGAAGCTGTTGAAAGGCCGATTGGAATGTTCGAATTGCAGGCAGGACGGGGGTGAGCACCTTTCAATTTCATACTAGCACAGGGTTGTGAGCCTGCCCGGGCCGCGCGCCTCGCGCCCGGTCGGCCCGGGTGATTGCGCAGCATCCCCCGCCGAAGCGAGGGACGCTGCCGACCCCGAAATTCGCCGAGCGTATTTCCGTCCGCCTACAGACCCCGCTTCAGGGCGGCGATGCGCTCGTCCAGCGGCGGGTGGGTGAGGAACAGGCGCTTGAGGCTGGAGCCCTGCCCGCCGGAAATGCCGAACGCGGCCATCTTTTCCGGCAGGTGCGCTTGCCCGGAGGAGAGTTTGAGCTTCTCCAGCGCCGCGATCATGGCGGGCCGCCCGGCCAGCTGCGCGCCACCCGCATCGGCGCGGAATTCGCGCTGGCGCGAGAACCACATGACGATGACGGAAGCCAGCGCACCCAGCACCAGTTGGGCGACGATGGAGGTGACGAAGAACGCCGGCCCTTGGCCGCGCTCGGTCTTGAACACCACGCGGTCGACGATCTGGCCGATGATGCGCGACAGGAAAATCACGAAGGTGTTGACCACGCCCTGGATCAGCGCCAGCGTCACCATGTCGCCGTTGGCGACGTGCGAGACCTCATGCGCCAGCACCGCCTCCGCCTCGTCCCGGCTCATGTGTTGCAGCAGTCCGGTGGACACTGCCACCAGCGCGTTGTTCTTGTTCATGCCGGTGGCGAAGGCGTTGACGTCGGGCGCGTCGTATATCGCCACCTCGGGCATGCCGATGCCGGCGGCCTGGGCTTGGCGGCGCACGGTTTCGACCAGCCAGACCTCGGTCGGCGTAGCGGGGTTCGCTATCACCCGCGCGCCCACCATGCGCTTGGCGGTCCATTTGGAAATGGCGAGGGAAATGAGCGACCCGCCCATGCCCATCACGGCCGCAAAGATCAGCAATGAACCCAGGTTCATCCCTTGTTCGTTCAGGTAAGGCTCCACTCCCAGCAACTGCAAGGTGAGCGACAGCACCAGCACAATGGCGATGTTGGTGGCGAGGAACAGCATGATGCGTTTCATTGGCAGACTCCTTCCTTCATGATGACGCGCCCAGTATAAGGCTCGCGGATGGTTCTAAAAAGTCGAATATAATTGAGAATATCTTCGTAAAAGACGAATCATCGAGGAGGCGAGCGCATTGAATTACAAGCATTTGCACTATTTCTGGGTGGTGGCCAAGGCCGGCGGCGTGACCCGCGCCAGCGAGCGCCTGCACCTGACGCCGCAAACCATCAGCGGCCAGTTGAGCCTGTTCGAGGAGGTGCTGGGCGAGAAGCTGTTTACCCGCGGCGGGCGCCGTCTTGAGCTGACCGAAGCGGGACGGGTGGTGTTGAGCTACGCCGACGAGATTTTCTCGCTGGGCCAGGAGCTGGAGGAAGTGTTGCACCACCGCCCCACCGGCCGGCCGTTGCAGTTCCGCGTGGGGGTTTCCGACGCGGTGCCGAAGGCTGTCGCTTACCGCCTGCTGGAGCCGGCGGTGCATCTGGCGGAACCGCTGCGCATCGTTTGCCGCGAGGGCAAGCTCGCCAGCCTGTTGGCGGAGCTGGCGGTGCACCGGCTCGACATCGTGATCGCCGACAGCCCCATGCCTCCCAAGGTCGATATCCGCGGCTTCAACCATCTGCTCGGGGAGTGCGGCGTCACGTTCTTCGCCACGCAGGAACTGGCGCGGCGCCACCCCGGCCCCTTCCCGCGCTGCCTGGATGGCGCGCCGCTGTTGCTGCCCGGCGAAGATGCTGCGGCGCGGCCCAGGCTGACGCGCTGGTTCGGCGACAACATGATACGTCCGCAGATTGCCGGCGAATTCGACGATGGCGCGCTGATGACGGCTTTCGGGCAGGCGGGCGTGGGCATCTTCGCCGCGCCTTCGGCGATTGCCGAGCAGGTGATGCGGCAGCACGAGGTCGTGGCCATCGGCAGCACCCAAGAGGTGGTCGAACAGTTTTACGCCATTTCGGTGGAACGCAAGCTCACCCATCCAGCCGTGCTCGCCATCAGCCGGGCGGCACGGCAGGATCTGTTCGTCGAACGCCGTTCCGGCGCAGGCGCCTAGGGTTTCTTCTTGGCGCGCGGATGCGCTGCGTCGTAAACCTTGGCGAGATGCTGAAAATCCAGGTGGGTGTACACCTGGGTGGTGGAAATGCTGGCGTGGCCCAGCATTTCCTGGACCGCGCGCAGGTCGCCGCTGGATTGCAGCACGTGGGAGGCGAACGAGTGGCGCAGCACGTGCGGGTGGACTTCGCTGGCGATGCCCTGCTTCAGCGCCCACTCCTTGAGGCGGTACTGGACCGAGCGTGCACCGAGGCGCGTGCCGTTCTTGCCGACGAATAAGCCGTGTTCCTGCGGCTGTGCCAGCAGCTCGCGCTGCGGCAGCCAGGCCTGGATGGCCTCGGCGGCCAGCCTGCCCACCGGGACGATGCGCGTCTTGCCGCCTTTGCCGGTGACTTCGAGCGTGCCTTCCGCGAAGTCGATCTGGCCGAGATTCAGGCCCACCACTTCGGACAGGCGCAACCCGGAGGAATAGAACAGCTCGAACATGGCCTTGTCGCGGACGGCGAGCGGTTCATCGTCGGTGGCCATGTCCAGCAACTGATGCGCCTGGTCGGGGGAGAGGCACTGCGGCAGCGCCTTGGGGGATTTGGGCGCGCGCAGGCCGAGGCAGGGGTTCTGCGTGAGCCCATGGTCGCGCGCGAGATAGTGGAAGAAGCTGCGCCAGGCGCTGAGCATGCGCGCCAGGCTGCGCCCGCCCAGGCCGCGCCCGTGAAGCTGCGCCAGGAAGCGCCGGATGTGATGCACCTGCAGTTGCCCCAGCGCTGTGCCGGCCGCCAGATCGAGCAGGGCGCGCACGTCGCGTGCGTAGTTCTCGCAAGTCAGGGGGCTCAAGCGGCGCTCGGCGCCGAGATGGGAGAGGAAGCCGGCCAGATAAGGGGAACCGGCTTCGGGCTTCACGTCAGCTCTTGGCCTCATGCAGATGTCGCATCAGGGCGCTGCTGATCAGTTCCCCGAGGCGCGTGAGGTAGATGGTGCCCATTTCCGGGTAGAAGCGCTGCGCGTCTTCGCTCGCCAGCACCAGCAGGCCGAAGGCTTTTTCCGCGCGCAGCGCGACCATGGCGAAGGAGCGCAGACGGTCGCCGTCTTCGCCGAACCAGGAGGCGGTTTCATGCATGGGGTGCGGGCCGCAGTAGGGGTGCGTGAGGTTTTCCGCAAACACGCGCAGCTCGTTGCTCACCGGGGCGAATTCGGCAAGTCCGGGATGCTGGGCGATGTCGCCCCACAAGCGGATGCCGGTGTGCGGAACGGCGAAGTCCTCGCGCAGGTTGAAGTGGATGGAATGCAGCAGGGTTTCCAGGTTGCGCGCCATGACCAGTGCCAGGGTGATGCGGTGCACCTTTTCGCTGATGGCGTCGTTTTCTTCGCCGAACTGTATGACTTCCGCCAGCTTGGATTCGAGGATCTTGATCTTTTCGCGCAACGCCAGCGCTTGCCGCTCCCCGATGGAGATGGCCCGGCCGCCGTGGGGATGCGGGATCTGCACGTCGAGCAGGAGATGCGCATGGCTCTCGAAAAAATCCGGGTGCTCGGTGAGGTAACGCGCTACGTCTTCTTCTTTCATACTATTCCTGTAAATTGATCGTGCCTTCAAAAACCGTTGTCGCCGGGCCGGTCATCCATACCGGCTGGCCTTCGCCGTCCCAGCGGATGTGGAGGTCGCCGCCACGGGTGGTGACTGTTACCTGTGTGTCCAGCAGTCCGCGCGTGATGCCCGCGACCACCGCGGCGCAAGCGCCGGTCCCGCAGGCCAGTGTTTCTCCCGTGCCGCGCTCGAACACGCGCAGCTTGATGTGGCTGCGGTCGGTGACCTGCATGAAGCCCGCATTGACCCTTTCGGGAAAGCGGGGGTGGTGCTCGATCAGCGGGCCTTGTTGTTCCACCGGCGCGGTGTCGATGCCCGCAACCAGTTGCACCGCGTGCGGGTTGCCCATGGAAACGGCGCTGATTTCCACACTGCCGCCAGCGACCTCCAAAGCATAAGTCAGCGCCCGGCTTTGCGCAATGAACGGGATTTCGGCGGGTTCGAAGCGCGGCACGCCCATATTGACGGTCACGCTGCCATCGGCTTCCAGGCGCGGCACGATGACGCCGGAAGCAGTCTCGACGCGGATCTCGGACTTGTCCGTGAGGCCGTGATCGTGCACGAAGCGCACGAAGCAGCGCGCGCCGTTGCCGCACTGCTGCACTTCGCCGCCGTCCGCGTTGAAGATGCGGTAGCGGAAATCGGCATCCGCCAGCGTCGCACGCTCCACCAGCAAAATCTGGTCGCAGCCGATGCCGAAATGCCGGTCGGCGATGAAGCGCAACTGCTCCGGGCGCAGGCGCAGGTCTTGCGAGATCGCGTCGAACACCACGAAATCGTTGCCCAGGCCGTGCATTTTGGTGAATCTCACCAGCATCAGATGCAAAACTCCATATAGTCGCGATAGATGCAGCGGTCCATCACCACCGTCATCCCCGCTGCGCGCGCCCGAAGTGCTGCGGCCTCGTTGACGATGCCCTGCTGTATCCAGATGGCGGGGATGTTCAGCGCGATGCACTCGTCCACCACGGCGTCGATGTGTTCCGCCGCCCGGAACACGTCGACCAGATCGATGCTGTGCGGCACCGCGGCGAGGGTGGGGTATGCCTTTTCCCCCAGCACTTCGGCCACCAGCGGACGCACCGGAACGATGCGGAAACCGAAGCCCTGCATGGCTTTGGCCACGCCGTAGCTGGGCCGCGCCGGCTGCGGCGACAGGCCCACCACGGCGATGGTCTTGCTGCGCTTGAGCAGGGCGCAGATTTCCTGAGCTGTGGGATTTTCAAACATGGGGCCTCTGGCTTGCTGGTCGACGGCCGCTTGCGGCCTTGCAACACGGCTTACAGTCTGCCACAGCGACCCCGCATCGCCAAGGTCACGCAGCACTATGGATAGAACCTAGCCTCGCCCTCGGGCCGTGTCTTGAAGCGCTTGTGCAGCCAGAAGTACTGCTCCGGCATTTCCAGCACGCGCTCCTCGATGAAGGCATTCATGCGGCGCGTGTCGGCTTCCGCGCTGTCTCCAGGGAAATCCGTCCACGCCGGATAGAACCTGAGCACGTAGCCCGCACCGCCTGCAAGCTGGCGCGTGACGCAGGGCACCACCGCCGCCCCGGTCATCTGGGCCAGGCGCGACAGCGCCGTGATGGTGGCCGCCGGCACGCCGAAGAAAGGCACGAACACCGCGTCGCGCGCCCCGTAATCCATGTCCGGCAGATAATAAAACGGCAGTCCGGCCTTGAGCTGTTTCACCACCGGCCGTATGCCCTCCTGGCGCGACACCAGGTGCGAGGTGCCGAAGCGCGTGCGCGAGCGCAGCAGCAGGTCGTTGAAGATCGGATTTTTTTGTCTGCTGTACATGGAGACCAACGGGTATTCGCTGGTCAGGCGCACGCCGCCCATGTCGAGCCCGACGAAATGCGGTGCCAGCCAGATCACCGGCCGATCCCGCACCGCCTGCCAGTGTTCCAGGCCCTCGATCTTCACCAGCCGCTGGATGCGCGCCTTGGGCGACCACCACAGGATGCTGCGCTCCAGCACGCTGCGGCCGAAGGCGCGGAAGTGGCGCCGCACCAGCTTCTCGCGCTCATGATCCGGCATTTGCGGAAAGCACAGGCGCAGATTGATGCGCGCCACGCGCCGCCGCTCCCGGCCGAAGCGATAGAGCAGCACGCCCAATCCCTCGCCCAGCGGCGCCAGAACCCACAGCGGCAGGAAATGCAGCAACCACATCACGAAAATGCCGAATCGCATCATGCGCGCACTCAGGACTCAGCACTCGGCACGGGCTTTTCGCTACCGCGCGGCGCCTTGTAACGGTTGTAGCTCCACAGATATTGCGCCGGGCACTTACGGATCAGGGCCTCGATGGCGGCGTTCAGCGCCGTGGCGCTCTGCGCCTTGTCGCGCGTCAGCGCGACGGGCAGCGGCTCGTACCACAAACGATAGCCTCTGCCGCGTGGCAGGCGTTCGGCGAAGGTCAGCAGCACCGAGGCCCCGCTGGTCTCCGCGAGGCGCCCCACCAGCGTCATGGTGTAAGCCGGACGGCCGAAGAAATCGGCCCACACGCCTTCGCCGTTGCCCGGCACCTGGTCGGGCAGGATGCCTGCCACCTCACCGCCCTTCAGCGCACGGGCCAGGGCGCGCACGCCCTTGATGTCGGTGGTCGCCAGGCGCACGTTGCCCTTGGTGCGTCCCTCCAGCATCAAGGGCTCCAGGGATTGCATGCGCGGCGGACGGTAGAGCACGGTGAGCGGCAGGTGCGCCCCGGAGTACACGCCGGCAATCTCGAAACAGCCCATGTGCGGCGACAGCAGGATGATGCCATGACCTTGCTGACGTGCTGCCTCGACGTGCTCCCAGCCGTGGCACTCGCGCACCAGCTCCAGCACGCGGCGCTGCGGGCGCAGCCAGATTGCCGGGAGTTCGGCCACGCTCTTGCCGGACTCGGCGATGGACTGGTGCAGCAGCTTGCGGCATTCCCTAGGGTCGGCGCAGAGTCCGCTGGCTTGCAGGTTTTCGCGCATGCGCCGGGCATAGCTGCGCGAGACGAGGAATATCAGCCAGCCGAGAACGGTGCCCATTGCGTGCAGTAGTCCCAGGGGCAGACAGGCGAACGGCTGCAGCAAGCGCTTCAGCACAAGCTTAACTTCTTAAATCGCGAAAACTTTGCTAATCTAGCGCTCTTCGAATCCATTGAATTCATTGAATCCAAAAAACATGAATGAATATCTCTTTACCTCCGAATCCGTTTCAGAGGGGCATCCCGACAAGGTCGCCGATCAGATTTCGGACTCCATACTCGACGCTATCTTAACGCAGGACCCGCGCTCCCGGGTAGCTTGCGAGACACTGGTGACCACCGGTCTGGTAGTCGTGGCCGGTGAAATTACCACCGGCGCCACGGTCGATTACAACGTGGTTGCGCGCGAGGCGGTCAAGCGCATCGGCTACAACAGTTCCGAGATCGGCTTCGACTATCACACCTGCTCGGTGCTCACCACGTTCGGCAAGCAGTCGCAGGACATCGCCCAAGGCGTCAACGAAGGCGAAGGCATCGACCTGGAGCAGGGCGCCGGCGACCAGGGCCTGATGTTCGGCTACGCCTGCGACGAAACGCCGTCCCTCATGCCCATGCCGATCTACTACGCGCACCGCCTCATGGAACGCCAGGCCGAGCTGCGCAAGGATGGCCGCCTGCCGTGGCTGCGCCCGGACGCCAAGTCCCAGGTCACCATCCGCTACGTGGACGGCCGGCCGGAACACGTGGAAACCGTGGTCGTGTCCACCCAGCACAATCCCGAAGTCTCGCTGGCGCAGATCACCGAAGCCGTCATCGAGGAAATCATCAAGCCGGTCATCCCCCCGCACCTGCGCAACGGTGACACCCGCTATCTGGTCAACCCCACCGGGCGCTTCGTCATCGGCGGCCCGATGGGCGACGCCGGCCTCACCGGCCGCAAGATCATCGTCGACACTTACGGCGGCGCCGCACCTCACGGCGGCGGAGCCTTCTCCGGCAAGGACCCGTCCAAGGTGGACCGATCGGCCGCCTATGCCGGCCGCTACGTCGCGAAAAACATCGTCGCCGCCGGCATCGCCAGCCGCTGCCTGGTGCAGGTCGCCTACGCCATCGGCGTCGCCCGCCCGGTGTCGCTGATGGTCAACACCTTCGGCACCGGCCAGATCAGCGACGAAAAGATCGCCGAGCTGGTGCAGTTGCACTTCGACCTGCGCCCCAAAGCGATCATCCAGACTTTGGACCTGCTGCGGCCGATCTACACCAGGACCGCGACTTACGGGCACTTCGGGCGGGACGAACCGGAGTTTACTTGGGAAGCGACGGATAAGGCGGAAGCGCTTAAGGCGGACGCTGGGTTGTAGTTTGTTGCTTGGATTTAAAGGGCCCTGTCTTGCGAGAGGCGGGGCTTTTTTATTTGGCTGTTTGTCGCGCTACGTGCAAGATGGTTTGGGTGCCGGGGGCTGCCCGCCTATGGGGTAGCCCCCGGCACCTAAGTTCTTGCGCGTAGCCCACCTACGCGGTCGTCCTTGGTAACCTCATGCGGCGCAATGCGCTTCGCTTATTGGCGCCCTACCGAGTGCGCCTTACGCGCGTTGCCCCCTTTTGCTCACAACCTAGGTCATGTCAATTGGAAGCTTCAAAAGCCTTCCCACTTGAATCCTTCCATATCATTTCCGCCTTTCCAACCCCTTTGTCATCAATGATATTTACCTGGATAAAAGGGTCATTTGTCATCGCATCACCAATACTCAGATCGACCAATTGTTCGCCATTGTAGTCAATTGTCACGGTTTCAATCATTGCCTTCTGCTTACCATCTATGCTCGGCAACATCGGATGATGAAGCATCCCTTTTATCGTCAACTCTTCGCTGTTAGTTCTACCCTTTTCAACCACCAACTTTGGTTGTCCAATCTCACTCCCTGCAAATATAGATCTGGCATTGCCACCTTTGAAAGTTACATTTAGAGAATCTTGGACATTAAAATTTACCGGTTTCGAAATTTTCCCCGTGCTGACTTCTTTGACAATCTTCTGCCCTGATTCAGAAATTACTTCAACTAGAATCCTTCCAGATTCAGCATCAGCCATACGAAATCGAGTGCTAATAAATATATATTTTTGCGGTTTCTGCAACACCGCAACGAATACCTTTTTATGCTCAAGCGGATTCGAGTCAATCGAAAGAATTACCGATTTTATTTTATCGTCATCGTTAAAATTTTTTGCCCAAAGGAAAATGGGAACTAACCCGCCCTCTTCGATTAAGGTGGGAATTTTTATACCCACTTCAGGGGCGACGCCCAAAACAGCATTGGCTTCGCCAACGTTGAAACCATATGCAACGACAAAGGCTTTCAACATAATTAAAAAATAATTCATGCGCTTCATTGCCTATTCCTCCTGTTAAATTGGGCTATCACATCCTGCCCAGGATTTCCTTCTTCTTCTCGTTGTATTCCTCTTCTGTAATGACGCCACGGTCTTTCAAGCCTTTGAGCTTTTCGAGTTGAGTCGCATCATCTCTTGGGGAAGAAACGCTACTGGGCACAAGGACTGTTTTCGGCGCAGAAACTGTCGAATCCTTCTTGGTGATCTCAATAGTTTCGGCTGCTGGCTGATAGACGCCTTTTGAGAAGGTCTCGTTTTTCTTCTGACCATCGTCGGGTACCGTTACCCGATATCCTCGCGCCGTCAAGCACTGAGAAAAAACTTCACGTTGTTTTGATTTCTCCATTTCAAAGGCTACCGGAGCTCCAACAATAGTCATACCTAGCAAGAATGCCCCAGTCTGTCGTTCCGTTGTGTTTGCCGCAAGCTTGGCTTCATCCTTACAAACCAGAATGTCAGTTTGTTGTTGATCGTGACTCTTGCCTGCCGGTGGGTAGATACCATTCGCAAGCTGAAATGTTCCACAGCCCACACACAAAAGAGGCGCTGCAAAAATCGTTAGACGACGAAATATTGACTTGCAACTCAGAAAAAACGTCTTTTCCATTTTCAGGCTCTCTCAAATTAGCGTAAGAATTTGTCAGCAGTGGCGGCAGCACTACTTAAAAACGAGACGACAGGCGATGCCTGCCCAAGCACCAGCACGCGTAGGTTGGGCTGACGAAGGAAGCCCAACATGAAACGCGGCCTTACGTTGGGCTTCACAGGTTCAGCCCAACCTACGTGCGGTCGCCACTGCCAAGGCAATCAGTGGCGTGGTGTTGGTGACGATGAATCGCCCGCCTTCAGGCATTCGCCACATCCTGCTCAAGGTCTTCCTGGTTGAGATCGATCATGGCTACGCCATAACGGTGAAGTTCCAGCAGAAACTCGACGCGCCCCACGCCTGCGAGCGCGGCAGCCATGCCGGAGGAGAGCCGACGCATTTCGTATAGCTTGGCCGCCATTGCCATTTTGGCTTCACGGGCAAATTCCTGCGGTGTGCAATGAATCGCATCGGGCAGGTTTTGCGGTACTTCGACAATAATATTCATCGCCTTGCCTCCAATCTCAGGGATGGTTCGCTCTATGTGAAATGAGTGTACTTGCGCCCCGTCCATGCCGCAAGCAAACAGGCGCGAGGGGGCTAACATTCAATTCTGGTTTTTCTGATTTCGTTTGGCGCTGACTCCGAGCTTCGCTCTTCGATCTTCGATCTAAGCAGCAAGCAACTCCCGCGGTTTGACGTTTCTTTCGATCTCCTGCCCCACAGCCTCGCGCGCAATTTTTACGTCGTAGCTACTCTGCAGGCTCATCCAGAAGTCGGGCGTAGTGCCAAAGAATTTGGCAAGGCGCAGGGCGGTATCCGCAGTAATGCCGCGCTGCCCCTTGAGGATTGCCGTGATCCGGTTGGCTGGTACGTCCAGCGCCTTGGCAAAGGCATTCGCCGAAAGGCTGAGTTCGTCCAGCTCATCCTTGATGATTTCGCCGGGGTGTATGTCGCGCATTTTGTTCATGTTCATTCTCCTTGGCGGTATTTACAATTTCCACATTGTAAGCGTAACAAGACCCAGCCGCAGCCCTACAACCATTCCACCCCAAAACACAAACCCCCCAAAAACCAGTTATAATTCAACCCAACCGAGGAGCGCTGCAACGGATTTCTTCCGTCAGGCTCGGTTTTCAAAACCGCGCTTACCTGTTCGAGCCTGTTCCGGCAGTTTTCATGCCCCGCGTTGTGACCAAAAGGCGACGGATGCTAGGCGCAAGGCGCCGCCAATGGTTATCCATTGGCAAGCTTTGCAACAACGCAGACGCGCCTTTTGGTCCCAACCCGGAGGGACAGGGGGACTTGGGGCGCATTGCGTTGTTGTGGCTCGCTCGCTTGGAATAACCAAGCAGCGCTCCCCACGCCTAGCACTGCGCCCCAAGTCCCCCTGTCGCGGGGCATGAAAACTGCCGGAACAGGCTCATAACCCGTGCCGGACACGGGATGCCCAGGTGAGCGACGTCCCACTGCATCCCCCCGGCCACATCGTTAGGAGTTCGCTGTGGCTGATACCAAGAATTTTACCGACTGCAAAGTCGCCGACATGTCCCTGGCCCCGTGGGGCCGCAAGGAAATCAACATCGCCGAAACCGAGATGCCCGGCCTGATGGCCCTGCGTGCCGAATTCGGTGCGCAGAAGCCGCTCAAGGGCGCGCGCGTTGCCGGTTCGCTGCACATGACCATACAGACCGCCGTGCTGATCGAGACCTTGCAGGCGCTGGGCGCTGAAGTGCGCTGGGCTTCGTGCAACATCTACTCGACGCAGGACCACGCCGCGTCCGCCATCGCCGCTACCGGTACCCCGGTGTTCGCGTACAAGGGCGAGTCCCTGGTGGAGTACTGGGAGTACACCCACAACATCTTCGAATGGCCGAACGGGCAGTTCGCCAACATGATCCTGGACGACGGCGGCGACGCGACCCTGTTGCTGCACCTCGGCACCCGTGCGGAAAGCGACCCTTCGGTGATCGCCAAGCCGACCAACGAAGAAGAGAGCGTTCTCTACGCCGCCATCAAGAAGCGCCTGGAGACCCAGCCCGGCTGGTACTCCGCGCGCATCGCCCACATCAAGGGCGTCACCGAGGAAACCACCACCGGCGTGCATCGCCTGTACCAGATGGCCGAAGAAGGCCGCCTCAAGTTCCCGGCGATGAACGTCAACGACTCGGTCACCAAGTCCAAGTTCGACAACCTGTACGGCTGCCGCGAATCGCTGCTGGACGGCATCAAGCGCGCCACCGACGTGATGATCGCGGGCAAGATCTGCGTGGTGCTGGGCTATGGCGACGTGGGCAAGGGCTGCGCTCAGGCGTTCCGCGGCATGGGCGCCACCGTCATGGTGACCGAGATCGATCCGATCTGCGCGCTGCAGGCGGCGATGGAAGGCTACCGCGTGGTGACCATGGACGAAGTCGCGGGCCTGGGCGACATCTTCGTCACCGCCACCGGCAACCTCGGCGTCATCAACCACGGCCACATGGCCAAGATGAAAAACGAAGCCATCGTGTGCAACATCGGCCACTTCGATTCCGAAATCGAAATCGCCGCGCTGGAAAAATACCAGTGGGAAGAGATCAAGCCGCAGGTGGATCACGTCATTTTCCCGGACGGCAAGCGCATCATCGTGCTGGCCAAGGGCCGCTTGGTGAACCTGGGCTGCGCCACCGGACACCCGTCTTTCGTGATGTCCGCGTCGTTCAGCAACCAGACCATCGCCCAGATCGAGCTCTTCAACCACCCCGAAAACTACGAGAAGAAAGTGTACGTGCTGCCCAAGCACCTGGACGAGAAAGTCGCGCGGCTGCACCTGAAGAAAATCGGCGTGCATCTGACCGAACTCTCCGACGAGCAGGCCGCGTACATCGGCGTACCCAAGAACGGCCCGTACAAGCCGACGCATTATCGGTATTGAAGCGCGAGTAACCTCAATAGACCTTTTGCGAGGACGGATGACCATGCCTTCCTCGCAAAGGGGCATCATCCTTAACTAAGGTTAGACATTCACTGTGACCAGCCTAGCAAATGCCACACCAAATCTTCCTACAGACAATTCATTGGTATCGGATTCTCTTGCCTCGTTAAAGGAATTGTATCTTGCCGATAACCGTCCGTGGGTTGTTGCATATTCCGGCGGCAAAGATTCCACCGCGGTACTGCAACTGGTGTTTGACTTGTTGCTGAGCCTAGGGGACAAGGCTTCCAAACAGGTGGTTGTCCTATCATCGGACACCCAGGTTGAAGCACCCAATGTTGCGAGCTATGTCTTGGCAACGATGGCGCGCATTCAGCAAGCCGCGGAGATAGGAAAACTTCCACTTACTACTTCTTTGGTTCGGCCTCTACCGAAAGAAGGTTTCTGGGGCAAGCTCATCGGCAAGGGTTATCCCCCGCCTTCCCGTTGGTTTCGCTGGTGTACTAGCAATATGAAGATCAAGCCTTCGCGACGCGCTATCGAAGAGATTACGCGCAAACACGGAAGCGTCATATTGCTCCTCGGCACACGCATATCGGAGAGTGCCCAGCGAGGGCGCACCATGCAGGCGCGGGAGACTAACAGTCGAGGCCTCAACCCCCACCATGAAATACCTAATGCTTTGGTTGCCACGCCCATCGCTGGTTGGTCTACCGAAGATGTTTGGGAATATCTGTCCACTAGCAAATGCCCTTGGGGTGGCGACCACGGGTTCCTGATGTCACTTTACCGCCAAGCGAGCGGCGGTGAATGCCCCGTCATTTTCGACCTAAACACGCCCTCTTGCGGCGGTAGCCGCTTTGGCTGCTGGACTTGCACCGTTGTCAAGGAAGATAAGTCTCTGCAAGGCTTTATCCGCTCTGGCGAAGAGTACTTGCAGCCTCTTGTTGAATTCCGCAACTGGTTGATCGACCTGCGTGACCGCCCGGGATACCGTAGCGAAGTAAAGCGTAACGGGAATGCGGGCCCGGGCCCGTTTCTACCCTCGGCGCGGCAAGAAATCCTGGACCAACTTCTATCGCTTGAAGAACAAACGGGGCTGCCTCTCGTCAGCGATGAAGAATTGGTTTACATTCAACAGGAATGGTCAAAAGAGTTTGATTTCCAAAACAATTTGGCGACCAACATCGCCGCCCGCCACGGGAGGAATATTGCCATGACTGAAAACGAGCGCGTCACCACCCCCGAAGACGAGTTGCTGGAACAAGCCGCGTTGGAACAAGGAGTAAGCCCGGAGCTTATGCGCCAGTTGCTAGACGTTCGCCGTCGGGATTTCCCCTCTTTGGATAAATGGGGCGCCAAAACGGGTTTTGAAAACGCAGTAGGCGAGTTATTGGAAAAGGCTGCACGACAAGCGGAGCAGGCAAACCAAGCATGATTCTCGAACGTTTTCGTATCCACAACCTTTTTTCCTATCTAGGCTCATGCGAGTTCGACCTGAGCCCCCCTCAGGATGGACGCAATGTTGTGCTTATCTGGGGGCGAAACGGGTATGGAAAAACCAGCTTCCTTAACAGCCTCAAGCTATTGCTAACGGGCGTCTCGGATGAGTTGCGCCAAGGAGTCCGTTCTGGAGCCAAAATCAAGCGAAACGATTACTTGCTTGGCATGGGAGACGAATGGATGGGCGTGTTCAACCGCCATGCCAGAGCAGCAGGAGAAACCGAATTTAGCCTATCCCTAACGTGGCGCGAAGCCGCAGGGCAAGTTGAAGCACAACGGAGTTGGAGGTTGGAAAAGAACGAGGTGCATGAGGTTCTGCGTATTTTGCCTAACTTTGGCGAACCTCTTGAGGATTTGGATGGCGATATCGAAGGCGAGGCGCGTGCGTTTCTGCAAGCGCGCCTTCCCGAAGCGGTCATGCCTTTTTTTATCTACGACGGAGAAAAAGTACAGCAAATCGCCGAAGCCAACCGTGAAGGCCAAATGCAGCAAATCGAACAATTGCTGGACTTGGCCGACATTGACGTGGTCGACGAATATCTCGACCGCAATCTGGTGAAATGGCGGCGGGCTTCCAACGACGCCAATCAGCACACTCTCAACGCACATCAGTTCCAGTTGAGAGCGACCGAGGAGAAGCTCGCCAAACTCGGGATGGATCACTCCGCTATTGAGGATGAAATCGAAGAAATCTCCTATGATCTTCGCCGGACGGATGCTGCTTTACAGGCGCGCCGACAGTTTGCCTTGCAGAGTGAGGAAAACCGCCTGTCGGCGCGGCATAGCGAGATTCTAGCCCGCCTGGAGGAAAAGTCCTTCGCTTTCTTCAACGCATTTACCCGCGATGCCCCGCTGGCTCTGCACCCCACCCTGATGAGCATTGCGGCCGGCGAATTGGAGAAAATCGCCACCCATCCCAACCGCCGTTTAAAGGATGAAATCGGACGTATTTTTGCCGCCTTGCCGGAACGACTGTTTGGCGAACCACCCATACCGATGCCACCTCTGTCCCATGAACAGGACGATTTTTTGCGGCGCAAGCTGGCGCGCGTGCTCGACAGCTACCGTCCCGACGAAGCAGATCTGGCAATCGGTTTGTTTCGCCTTTCCCCGGCACGGGCGGAAGTGGTGTTGCGGGTGGCCGAGGAATACGCCCACAATGACCGGCAACGTGCCCAGTGGGCGCAACAGTTGGCTGAAATTGGTAACCTCAAGAAAGAGCTTGCCGACATCGAACGCAAGCGCAACGACGTCTCCAACCTTGCGCCTCAGGAGCGGGAAGAGTTCCAGCAACGTTTGGCTGAAAGGGACGCGTTGGAAGAAAAGCGAGACCAATTACGTCAAAGCCTGGGGGAGCTCGACGAGCAGAAACGTAACCTGAACCGCGAACTTGAGCAAAAACGGGACACCTACCGCCAGGAAGAAAAGAAACTCGTGGGAGCCAATCAGGCACGAGACAAACTGGGCCTGGGACAAAAATTACAAGCAGCACTCTCCACATACCGCGAATTGCTCAAGGCGCGCCGCCGCGGTGACATCGAAACCGCCCTCAACGAGCGCTTCCGCGAACTGATGACCTCCCACGGACTAATCAACCACATCCGGGTCAATGACGATTTTTCCCTCCACTATTTTGATGCCAGCAACTCGCCCGTGGGCATGGGGAATCTTTCCGCAGGCATGAAGCAATTAGTCGCCCAATCGCTGCTGTGGGGCCTGAAAGATGTGTCTGGCAAGGAAGCGCCAGTGGTGGTGGATACCCCCTTGGCCCGTATCGACCGTCAACACCAGGAAAATCTCATCACCCGCTACTTCCCCAAGGCTGGGCCGCAAGTCATTGTGCTCCCTACCGATTCGGAACTGGATCGGGATAAATACGCCTTGCTCAAACCCTACATTTACCGTGAATACCGCTTGGTTAACCCCTCGGGCGACAGCACACGCATTGAAGACGGGGGATATTACTGATGGCCAAGGTTTACACGTCTCGCGGCGATGAAGACATTATCGCGCTGGTACTGCGCAAGGGGTTGCTGGCCCAAGGCCACAAGTGGACGGTTCTGCGGCTGGCCTTGGCGCTGTCCCTCAAACAGCCAACTCCCCCCGACGAGAGCTTTGATGCTCTGGAAGGTGGCAAAGACGGCGAATACACACTAGAGGTGCTCACTGGCGTGAGCCAGAAAGAACCGGAGGGTTTTGTGGATGCTTTCCGGGTCCTGCTCTCCGCCTATCACCAGCAGGATTTGTTTGACGACAAGGAGGATAAGCTCTACGCACGCCTTCTGCAACGCCATATCCGCCGGGGGCTGAGAGAAATCCATACCTCCTGGCGGGAATCTCATGATTTTCACGAATACTTGTACCAGGAATTTTTCACCACACAAGTTGAGGGGCATGCCCCCGTCCAGGGCAACGAAAGCTTGTTGCACGCCCTGGAGGAGCTGGGGCTGACCGCGGAAATTACCGAGACCCGCGAGGGTCCGCGTGTTACACGCCAGATGGTGCGCTTGGCAGATGCAGAAGACTATGGCCGATTGGAGCGCCGCCTGGAAGACTTGGCGTTCACGCTTGGCCTCAAGGACGCGGGGGTTTTTCTTAGCCCTGCCGGAGAACCAAAAACCGTTCTGCTGGATGTGCCTCGCCCGCCCCAGCAATGGAAACCTGTGGGTGCCAATTTGCTGGGCGCATGGGCCGCACCGGCATCTGGTTTGCCCGTTCTGCTGGGAGTAGACGTGGAAGGGAAGCCCGTCATTCACGATCTCGCCGAAGCCCCCCACCTGTTGGTGGCAGGCACCACCGGCAGCGGCAAAAGTGTTTGTCTTCATGCCCTGTTGCTGTCGATCCTTACCACCCGCTCTCCCCAAAGGGCTCAACTGGTGCTCATCGACCCAAAACGGGTCGAATTTACCCCCTACCAAGGTATTCCGTCACTTTACGCCCCCGTCATTACCGAGGGAATTGAAGCCGCCCGCTGCTTAAAAGGCCTGGTGCGCGAAATGGAATCCCGTGAAAAATTGTTGGCGTCGCGAAATGCACGGGAATGGGGTGAATTGGACGATGGTGCGCCGCCTCGCCTCGTGGTGGTAGTGGAAGAACTCGCTGAACTTCTCGCCCAAGTGCCAGAGGCCGAGGAGTCTTTGGTGCGCTTGGCGCAAAAGGCGCGTGCGGCGGGCATCCACCTTGTGCTTGCCACCCAACGCCCTGACGCAGCCACGTTTAGCGGATTGCTGCGCGCCAACATTCCCTCCCGTATTGCTCTCACGGTTCAAAAAGGAGCGGATTCCCGCATCATTCTGGATGAAATGGGAGCGGAAAAATTACTGGGCAAAGGAGACATGCTGGTGAAATGGTTGGGTGGAAAAACGACCAGGGTGCATGGCATCAATCTCACGCCTGACGACATATCCGCTTATCTGCGACAAACCAGGAAGGAGGGTTGAGCCATGGCCAACGTACTGGTAGAAGAATTTGCTCCGCTGTTCCTCACGGTTGACCGGGTGGGCCCCTTCCAAACGCGACTGGAAGAATTCGATTTCACCGACTCGAACGACGAGCCATGCAATATCTATTTGATGGTTTCCAAAAACGGACGGGGGAAAACCACCGTGATGGAAATGCTCGCGGCCATGATGGGTATGTTGGGGAAAACCGATAGCGATCTGCAAGCATCAGGGCTCGGCTTTGAGCCGTTCGACCGGGAGGCCGGTCGCGCCCAGTGGGACGTCCGCGTCACCCTCAATCAAGACGGACATCGGGAAACCGTGGTGCTGTCATTGCTGGCCGGAACAATGGGTGAGGAAACCACCTTGAAGCTTTGGGGTGAATCGGAGTTAAAAAAATATGGGGCCGCCCGCTGGCACCGCTTCGGTTTCGTGCGAAACACTTTCGGCAGATACGGCATGGTGGGCCGCCACGATTCGTGGGTAATGGATTTCAATGCCCTGATCCAGGCTGCAGTTGGCGCGCGACTATCTGGCTTTGAAAGCGATGACCTGACTTATCCGACGCTGATCTATTTTTCTGCCTACCGCAATATCATCCCTATACAAACCCAAGAGCGGGCCATTGTCGCTCCCCGTGACTGGAACTACAGGCCGGTACATGTTTTCGACGTCGAAGGTCGAGACTGGCGGGACTCCCTCGACAATCTATTGGTCTGGCTCAAATGGCTGGATGATGAGCGCTTCGAGAAAGCTGTTGATACCATCAATGAAAGGGTCTTCAAGGTGTCGGACGAGCGGCTTTCTTCCGGCAAAAAGCTCAAAGGGGTACGCAAAGAACCCCCAGAGGCGATCATTGAATCTGAGGGGCAGGAGCATCGCCTTGACCGACTTTCCAGCGGGGAAAAAAGTCTGGTGCAGCTTTACTTGCGCCTAGGTGCGCACATGACGCGCAATACTATTTTGTTGATCGACGAGCCGGAAGTTCATCTGCACCGGAATTGGCAATACGAAACCCTATATACGCTTACAAAGCTTGCCAAGGATCATTTCCCCAATGTTTGCGTCTTCATGGCGTCCCATTCCGAACGCATGATGAAGGCGTTCGGCCACAATATCGTCGAAGAAAATCTGCGCAAGGGTGCTTACATTATCGAGACTGCCGAAGAGGAAGAAAAAGCACGGAGCATAGCCGGGGAAGGCCGAGCTATGGCAGAACGATTACAGGAACTTCAGGCTAACAAACCGGAGGGAGAGCATGGGGGCGATTAAGCATCAGCAATTCATCGCCGACTCGGACAGGCTGTCCGCCCGCTATGGCGGTGTTCCCGTCATATACGTGGAATCCGAGGAGGACCGCCACGTATTCGGGGACTGTTGGTTTCGTGATCGGCTGTCCAAAGTCGAATTCAAGCCGGCGTTGTCCGTTGCTACGGCTGCAGGGTGCAACGGAGTAATCTCCGCCGTCAGCGAAGAACTTCAAGCCGGTAATGCCGCTTGGGGCATTGTGGACCGTGATTCCGTCATGTCACACGACAATTGGCCTCTCGTGCACGAAACGAATGATTCCGTTTACGAAGCGAGTAGCCCTTTTGGCACCAATATAAAGGCGCTCTGCCGCTGGGAAATGGAGAGCTATCTGGTAGATGGGGAAGCACTGGAATACTATCGGGCAGGTTTTGCAAAGCAGCCGGAACGTCAGTTAAATGTGGTGTACCAAGAGCTGCTTGACCATTGCCAAGCATTGGTTCCCCATGCTGCCATAAACGCAGTGCTCCATCACAACCGTGGAAAAGGTCTTAGGGACGGGGAAACCAATCAATTCGCCTCACGTAGCCAAGTGGATGGCTATATTCAAAGCACCAAGTTTCCCAAACTCCCGACAACGGCAGCTAGTGAATATGCACAACACCTTGTCCAGGTAGATGCGTTCGACTACCCCGGATCGGCACCAAAAGACCGGGTCAATGGCTTATTGAGAAGGGTGCATGGAAAGGCTGTTTTAGAAAGATTCCAATACGCCCACAAGATACGGAATATCGAAATGGATGGCCTACTTGCCAAGCGTATAGAGGAAAAAGGCCAAGTTCCAGTTGAAATAGAAAACTTTATTTCCAAAGTCGCAGCAACATGTTGACCCATGTCCCGTGAACGCTTTGAATTCCGTCGTCAGCAATTCGCCACCGCAGTGACACGGCTGCGCGAAGCGCATGAAGATTACCTGGGCCGCGGCCGGCTTGTCGCCGCCGGCTTCGATCCGGTGCGGGTGGAGCGCATGACGCGGGACAGCGTGATCCAGCGCTTCGAGTTCGCCTACGAACTCGGCTGGAAAACGCTGAAGGACTGGCTGCAGGATCAGGGCGTTCAGGCCGGTACTCCCAAGCAAGCTCTGGGCGCGGCCTATGAAAGCGAGTTGATTACCGATCTGTCCGGATGGTCGGACATCCAGGAAATGCGCAACCTCACCAGCCATCTGTACGACGAAGACAAAGCCCGTGAAGTCGCAGAATTTGTATCGCAGCAGGGATTGGCCTTGTTCGAGGAACTGGCCCAACGTTTGGCGCAAGCATGACGGAAGACGCAAACGCTTTCGGCTTGCCCACGCGCTGGTTCGAGCGAGTCGTCGGCCTGCTGGCCGCCAATCCCAAGGTGAACCGTGTACTGGTTTTCGGCTCCCGCGCGCGCGGCGACTTCCGCCCGACATCCGATCTGGACCTGGCGCTGGATGCGCCGGAGTTGACCCATTCGGAGTTCGCGCGGCTGCGCATGGAGTTCGATGAGTTGCCGTTCATATTGAAGACGGACTTGGTGTGGTTGCAGGATGCCGGGGAATCTTTTCGGGCAAACATTCTGGGCAGTGCCAAGGAAGCATTTCGGCGTGAACACGCCAAACCCTCTTGTCAGGAAGACGTATGACCAAGCGTACCTTCAGCTTCGAATTTTTCCCTCCGAAAACGCCCGAGGGCATGGAGAAGCTGCGCGCCACGCGCCAGCAGTTGGCGCAGCTCAAGCCGAAGTTTTTTTCCGTGACTTTCGGGGCCGGCGGTTCGACGCGCGACCGCACTCTGGAGACGGTGCTGGAGATCCAGCGCGAAGGCTATGACGCCGCGCCGCATCTCTCCTGCATCGGTTCCACCCACGAAAACATCCGCGAAATCCTCGGCCAGTACAAGGCTAACGGCATCAAGCATATCGTCGCTTTGCGCGGCGATCTGCCTTCCGGCATGGTGGGCGCGGGCGAGTTCCGCTACGCCAACGAGCTGGTGGAATTCATCCGCAAGGAAACCGGCGACCACTTCCAGATCGAAGTGGCGGCCTACCCGGAGTTCCATCCGCAGGCGCAGACGGCCCGCGACGACCTGCTGAATTTCAAGCGCAAGGTGGAAGCGGGCGCCAACTCCGCCATCACCCAATACTTCTTCAATGCCGACGCCTACCTCAACTTCCTCGACGAATGCGCGGCGCTAGGCATCACCATCCCCGTCGTTCCCGGCATCATGCCCATCACCAACTACACGCAGTTGGCGCGTTTTTCAGACGCGTGCGGCGCCGAGATCCCGCGCTGGATACGCCTGAAGCTGCAAGGCTACGGCGACGATACCGCCTCGATCCGCGCCTTCGGCCTGGACGTGGTGACCGCCCTGTGCGACAAGCTGTTGCGCCACGGCGCGCCGGGATTGCATTTCTATACGTTGAACCAGGCGGGGCCGATTTCTACGGTGTGGCAGCGGTTGGGGCTTTAGCGGGCTGTTGAAAAACGGAGCGAGCGCGGGCAGTTTTGCCCGCGCTGAGTTTAGGCTATGCAGGCGGGGTCGCCTGCGCTACCGAGAGTTTCGGCTTCGCCCATCAGCGGCCGCATGGCGGTGAGCAGGCTGGCGAACAGTTTGGGGTTTTGCGCTTCCTGTTGGGCCAGCATGGTTTTCATGTGAAAACGCTGGGTGGGCATGCTGAAGCAGGCCGGGCAGTTTTCCGGGATCACCGGGAGTTTGGCGCTGTCGGCGAAGGCCGCGGTCTGGCGTTCGCGCACGTAGACGAAGGGGCGGATCACGCGGATATCGCCGGCATCGTTGAGGTAATGGGCCTGCATGGTGCGCAGCTTGCCCCCGAAGAAGGCGCTCATGAGGAAGGTTTCCGCGAGGTCGTCCAGGTGCTGCGCCAGGGCCAGCACGTTGTAGCCGTTGTCGCGCGCGGTGCGGTACAGGATGCCGCGCCGCATGCGCGAGCAGTAGGAGCAGAAGGAATCGCCCTGCATCGACTCCTTGGCTTCCTCCAGGATGGGCTGGCTTTCGTAGAAATACGGCACGCCGAGCTCCGCCAGATAGGCCTTGAGCGGGGTGGGGTCGTAGTCGGGGGACTGCGGATCGACGGTCGCCGCCGCCAGCTCGAAGCGGATCGGCGCGCGCGCCTTGAGTTCCAGCAGGACTTGCAGCAGCGACAGGCTATCCTTGCCGCCGGAAAGCCCGAGCAGCACGCGGTCGCCGTCGCGGATCATGCGGTAGTCGCCGATGGCGCGGCCGGCAGCCGAGAGCAAAGACTTGGGTGGTTTTATTCGTTCCAATTGGGCGTTTCCTCCAGACGGGGTTTTTTACAGCCTCGCACGTTCCCCGTCAATCCGTGCCGGCCATTTCCAGGAATTCATCAATGGCCTTGGCCGCGACGGCGCCCTGCGCGATTGCGGTCGCGACGCAGGGATGCTGCAGATTGGTGACATCGCCGGCAGCATAGATACCCGCGACGGAAGTGCGTTGCCACAAGTCGACATTGATGAAGCCGGCAGAGTTCAGCCGGGGCCGAATCGCGGGGTCGATGGCTTCGAGCCATGCCGAATTGGGCTGGAATCCGAACATCGCCAGGACATAATCGTAATAGGCCTGCCCCTGGCTGGTCTGCGCCAAAACCCTGGTTCCGTCATCGACTGCGCTTTTCAACTCGCAGCCTTGCAGCACCTGGATGTTGGGATGGGCCAGGCAATGATCCAGGAAGAATTTCCTGCCCCTGATGCCCGCGCGCGCGCAGATCGTGATCCGGTTGCCGCGCCTTGCGAGGTGCAGGGAGTTTTCCAGGGCATTGTCTCCGCCCCCCAGAACCAGCACCGACTTGCCCGCGATGTGATCCCTGATTTCCGTGGCCAGGGGGCCGACCAGCACGCGCGCGGAGGCGCGTGCTGCACCCGACAAGTTATGCGGCAGCCGGGGCTGCGAGCCTGTGGCGACGACCAGGCAGCGGGACTCCAGCGCAACGTGCTTGCCGGCGGACTTCGCGCGCAGCAGAAAACCGTCGTTGTGTTTCGTTACGTGTTCGATGTTTGCGCCGACGACGGTGTCGATTCCCAGTCCCGAAAAGTGGCGCACCAGGTGTTGCATGATGTCCGCCCCGCTACCCTCTTCGAACCCGAGCAGCCACGGGTTGTTGTGGAAGTTGTCCTTCTGTATCCCGCCGGGTGCATCGGCCCGGTCCAGCACGATGGGGCGATAACCGAAGTTCTTCAGCCACAGGGCGCACGACATCCCGGCCGGACCGGCCCCTACGATGACGATGTTCATGCGAGCCGGCGCAGGCAAGAGAACGTGATAAAGTTGTCGACGATGTTCTGGCGCATACCCATATTCGGATGATTTACCGTATCACGTAAGCAATTGACGGAATTTACCATACTCCCCATGTCCCCACTACCAGAGCCCGCGCCGGAAGCGGCGCAACACAGCCAGGCGTTGAGCGAACTGATACGGCAGGAGATTGCCGCCGGCGGCGGCTGGATCGGCTTTGCCCGCTTCATGGAGCTTGCCCTGTACGCGCCTGGCTTGGGGTATTACAGCGCGGGGGCGGCCAAGTTCGGGAATAGCGGCGATTTTGTCACAGCGCCGGAAATCTCCAGCCTGTTCGGGCGTACCTTGGCGCGCCAGGCTGCGCAAGTGCTGCGCCTGACGCGGGGCGACATGCTGGAGATAGGCGCCGGCTCCGGGCGGCTCGCATTGCAGCTATTGCTTGAACTGGAAGCCATGGACACGCTGCCCGAGCATTACTACGTGCTGGAAGTCAGCGCCGACTTGCAACAGCGGCAGCGGGCATTCATCCAGGCGCGGGCGCCGCGCTTTTTGGAGCGCATGGTCTGGCTGGAGCAGTTGCCGTCTTCCTTCACCGGCCTGATACTCGGCAACGAGGTGCTCGACGCCATGCCGGTGCATCTCGTCGCCTGGCGCCACGATGGCCTGTACGAGCGCGGTGTCGGCGCCGGGAAAAACGGCTTCGACTGGCGCGAGCGGCCGCTGGTCGACGGCGCGCTGTTCCATGCCGCCCGCAGGCTGAGTGTCAGTCCCGAGTACCTGAGCGAGATGGGCCTGGCGGTGCCGGCTTTCGTCAATTCGCTTGCGCAGATCTTGCGGCAGGGAGTGGTGCTCATGATCGACTATGGTTTTGGCGAGAGTGAGTACTATCACCCGCAGCGTGCCGAGGGGACGCTGATGTGCCATTACCGCCACCATGCGCACGGCGATCCGTTTTATCTTCCGGGGCTGCAGGATATCACCGCGCACGTGGATTTCAGCGCTGTTGCCGCCGCCGCCGCGGAGGCCGGCCTGGACTTGCTGGGCTACACCACGCAGAGCAGCTTCCTGATCAACTGCGGGATTGCCGAATTGCTGGGCGAGACCAGCCCCGAGGATGTGAGCGCGTATTTCCCGCTGGTGAGCCAGGCGCAAAGGCTGCTAAGTCCGGCCGAGATGGGGGAGTTGTTCAAGGCGATCGCCCTGGGCAAGGGAATTTCCGAACCCCTCAGCGGGTTTGCCGCGGGCGACAAAAGCCGCATGCTGTAACTGCTACGTGTGCGTTAGCGGCTCGGGCTTGTGGATGCCGTAACCCTGGGCAAAGTCCACGCCCATGGTTCTCAGCCTGTCCAGGATCGCATCGTTTTCCACGAATTCCGCGATGGTGCGGATGCCCATGACGTGGCCGATGCGGTTGATCGCCTCGACCATGGCGTGGTCCACTTCATCTTCCACCATGTCGCGCACGAACGATCCGTCGATCTTCAGGTAGTCCACACGCAGATGCTTGAGGTAGCCGAACGAGGACATGCCGCTGCCGAAGTCGTCCAGCGAAAAGCGGCAGCCCATGCCCTTCAACACCTGCATGAAGCGGGTTGCGCGCGTCAGGTTGGCGATTGCGGCGGTTTCCGTGATCTCGAAACAGATGCATTCGGGCGCGACGCCGCTGTCTTCGAGTTGGCCGACGATGTACTCCAGCATCTGCTCGTCGCCCAGCGACTGGCCGGAAAGATTGATGGAGCAAGTCGATCCCGGCGACGTGCCCTTTGTGGCCAGATAGTCGAGCGCCGTGCGGATCACCCAGCGGTCGATCGCCGGCATCATGTTGTAGCGCTCGGCGGCCGGGATGAAGGCCATCGGCGGCACTACCTTGCCGGATTCGTCCACCATGCGCAGCAGCACTTCGTAGTGTTCTGCCGGGGCGCAGCCTTCCACCGGGCACGGCTCGGGGAAGAGGGGGGCGATGGCCTGGTAGTACAGGCGCAGCCTATCCTCGGCCAGTGCCCGCGAAATGCGCTGCACCCACTGCATTTCGCCTTGCCGCAGCGACAGTTCGCTGTCGTCCGCGTGCGACACGTGCACCCGATTGCGCCCCTGATCCTTGGCGACGTAGCAGGCCGAGTCCGCAGCACTCATGATGCGGGCGGTGCTTTCGCTGTGCTCCGTGATGGCTACCACGCCGATGCTGACCCCGTTTTCGAATACCTTGTCCTGCCACACGAAGCGGAACTCCGTGATCGCAGTACGCAGCGCATCCGCGATGGCCGCCGCCCGTTCCAGCGGACACCCTTCCAGCAGCACCCCGAATTCGTCCCCTCCCAGCCGCGCCAGCGTGTCGCTTTCGCGCACCTTCTTCTCCAGAGTTGTGGTTAGTTGCCGCAGCAGCTCGTCCCCGGCCATGTGCCCGCAGGTATCGTTCACCATCTTGAACTGGTCGAGATCCAGGTACAGCACGGCGTGCTGCTTGTGCTCGATGCGCGCCGTCTCCAGCAATTGCGCCAGCCGGCGCTCGAACTCGCGGCGGTTGATCAAGCCGGTCAGGGCGTCGTGGCTGGCGGCCCAGGTCAGTTGCAGGGCCAGTTCCCGGGAGCGGGTTACGTCGCGGAATACCAGCACGGAACCGATGACCTGCCCGTTGAAATCGCGGATCGGGGCGGCGCCCTGCTCGACGGAAACGCTGCTGCCGTCTTTGGCATGCAGCGTCGCATACTGTTCCGTGCCCACGGCCTGGGCGTCGAGCGCGCCCTGGCCGAGTGCATCCCCCATGCTCTCCCCGGTGGCCTCGGCCACCGCGTCGAAAACCTTGGCGAGCGGCATGCCCTGGGCGTCCGCGGCGTTCCAGCCGGTCAGCAACTGTGCCACCGGGTTGAGATAGTCCACCATGCCCTGGGTATCCGTGGTGATGACCGCATCCGCGATGGAGTGCAGCGTCACCTCGGCGCGCTCTTTTTCGTGAAACAGGTCCGACTCGATCTTGGACGAGCGGCGGATGACGAACCATGCGATGAGCACTCCCAGCACCACGGCAGTCGCGCCCAGGCTCGTCATGATCATGTAGGCGTTGCGGTAGGTCCGGGTGGCCTCATCGACGGCTTTGCGCCCGGCATCCCGCTGAATTTCCAGCAACTCGCTCAACTTTGCCAGAACGAGGTTTTGCGCAGGCATGGCCCTCTCCAGCAATATCTTGTTTGCTTCAGGCAGTTTCTCCGCCAGGACCAGGTCGACGACTTCCGACTGTACTCTCGTTCCCTCCAGGACGAGCGCGCCGACTTTTTCCAGCGTGGCTGCCTCGGTCGTGCTCAAGCCCATCGCGATCAGCTTTGTGCGCGCCTTCAAGAATTCGGAGGCCCCGGTTCTGAACTTCTGCAACTCGTCGTCCTGTTCAAAGGCGTCCGTCATGACCGCCATGCGATGCAGGTTGATGGTGCGCTCGCGTGCGGCATGGCGCATCAGGGCAACCAGATCGGTCTTGACGTTCTGCTCGTTGACGATGATTTCCATGCGGTGGTGGATTGCCGCCATGCGGGTGAGTCCGATCGCCGTGAGGGAGATCATCAGCACCAGCACCAGTGCAAAGCCGATGGCGATGAGGTATTTCGAGTGGTGAATGGGCATAAAAGCTGGTTTGCGCGCCGGTTTCCGTCTGTATGCGCCAGCCTCGCGCCGGGCGCCAGGCTGGGTCTTTAGCTTTTACTAATCGGCAGTAACCGGGAAGACTTGAGGCGCTGTCGCCGACGCAAGTATTTTCCAATCCAGACATGAGCCTGAACGAAGGTGGTTTGTGAGGTGTTTCTCAGGCGGCGCGTTGTTGGGTTTTGTTGATCAATTGAAAGAGTTTGGCCCTGGCCTCGTTGAGGTGTTGGGCG